>ENA-ORBV01003583-ORBV01003583.1-microbial-mat-metagenome-genome-assembly--contig:-NODE-3583-length-30864-cov-4.496086_pt1 | contig 30864 bp, 24 predicted proteins | sample MGYA00237777_ERZ505514 | MGnify/ENA primary metagenome ERZ505514 (study PRJEB26160, sample SAMN06269048) | microbial mat metagenome | isolation source: Oligotrophic lake microbial mat | place... | reverse complement strand
GGCGGGCAGCCGAACCAGCAGTGGAACATCAGCGCTCTCGGTGGCGACTTCTACCTGCTCGTCGGCGTGGAAAGCGGGAAGGCGATCAACGTGCCACAGGGCACGACCGAGGACGGCGTCGCCCTCCTGCAGGGCAACGTGAACAAAGGCCCGACGCAGAAATGGAAGATCGAGCGCATCGAGAACGGCATCTACAAGCTCACCGCGGAAGTCAGCGGCAAAGCCATCACCGCTACAGCCGATGCCAACAGCAGCGCTATCGTGCAACGGGCCTACAGCGGCGCGCATGAGCAGCAGTGGAAAATCGAGTCGCCGTAATCGACGCGAGTTTCCGCTTTTCACGCGCCGGGAGCGCCTCTAGTTTCCCCGCCTCACGCACTCGTAGCTCAACTGGATAGAGCGCCGCCCTCCGAAGGCGGAGGTTGTGGGTTCGACCCCCGCCGAGTGCAGGTTTTCCTTCAAGTTTAGCTGCGGAGAGGTTGGTTTTGCGAGCGCGTGCAGGGGGGCGCTACAGCGGCATCCGCTTTGGGTGGAGTAATGTCCAGGCACGGGGGAGGAGGAAGAGGGAGATGAGCGCGTCGATGAGTAGCCCGAGGGCGCAGGTTTGGCCGAGGTTGGCGAGGCCCACGTTGTTGGCCCAACTGATCGTGCCGAAGCCGGCGGAGGCGGAGAGGACGCAGAGGCAGATGACGAGGCCGAGTTCGCGCTGGGCGGCGGGGGCGTCGCCGCCATTCCGCTGGAGCGCAAGCAGGAGCAGGATGCTGTAGTCGGTGCCGGTGCCAAGCAGGAGGAGGAGGGCGGCGAGGTTGAAGAAGTTCCACGTCATGCCGAGGAGCGACATGGCGCCGGCGAGACAGACGAGCACGAGGCTGGTGGTGACGACGAAGAGGGCGACGGCGCGGACGTTGCGGAAACCAATCCCGACGATGACGAGGTAGATGGCGCCGAGGGTGGCGATGACGCGGACGAATTCCTGCGGGATGACGCGCTTGAGTTCGCGCCCGAGCTGGCCCCAGCTCACGAGCCACGCGCCCGGACGCTGCACGGCCGCGGTGACGGCGTCCTCGTGTCCGGCGATCGGCTGGACCATACCCATGGCGAGGACCTGGTCGGGATTGCGGCTGGCGACGCGGCGCAGAATCCAGCGGCTGGTTTCATTGGTCGGCCAGATCGGTGGGGCGGCGGTGGACCACGCGGACCACTGGCGCAGGATGGCGTCGGTCAGGGCAAAGGCTTCGTCCTTGAATCCGGCGTCGAGCACGGCCTGCTTGAGACGCGGGAGGTCCGTGGCAAGTGGCGAGAGGAGGGGAAGATTGGTGCGCTGGTTTTCGCCGACCGGCCAGACCGGGAGCGCGGTGCGGAAGCTTTTCACTTCGCCACGTTTTTTGGCGGCGGCGAGTTCGCCCTCGGCAGCTTGCAGGCGGGTCAGGGTCTCGGCTTCGTTTTTCCCGGAGACGATGAGGCTGAGCACATTGCGGTCGTCGATGAGCCGGGCCTGGAGGCGTTCGAGCGCGGTGTAGGCGTCGCTCTTGCGCGGCCGCAGAGTGCGCGCGGAGAAATCGACTTGCGGCACGCCGAGGATGAAGAGCGCGCCAACGAGCACGACGACGAGTGCGAGGGTGAACCACGCTCCGGCGTTGAGAAACCGCGGCGAGGCGAAGAGGCGTTCGATGACGGATTCGTGGTGCGGCTCAGCGGTGCGCCGGAAGCGCATGGTGAGGGGGGCGAAGACGGTGAGCATGACGATGGCGCCGATGACCACGCCGATGCCGACGAGATTCCCGAGCTGCGAGAGGCCGGGCAGGCTGCTGAGATTGAGCGCGAAGAAAACGGCGGCGGTACTGGTTGCGGTCCAGGCGATGTTTTGAAAGCACTCCTTCTGCAGTTCGCGAACGCTGCCGGTGTGCCCGAGCGAACGCTGATAGACGAAGTAGCCGTAGTCCACGCTCAGCCCGATCATGATGGCAGCGCAGCCGACGCCGATGACGGTGAGCTCGCTGAGGAAAAGACCGGCGGTGGCGAGCGTGAGCGTGAAGATGAGCAGGAGCATGCCCTGCAACTGCATGAGCGGGCGGGCGCGCCGGTAGCAGAGCCAGAAAACGAGGGCGATGATGACGAGCGTGACGAAGCCCGAGGATTGCATGTCCCACTCCATGCTGCCGGAGATGTCGGCGACAAACGCGGGCTCGCCGGTGAAGCCGAGCGTGACGCCGGCGGGGAGCTTCACGTCCGCTGCGGCGCCGCGGATGGACTGCAGCCAGGCGATGTTCTCCTTGTAGTTGGCAAAGGGTTTGGCGCTTTCGAGATAGACGACGCGGAAGGTGCCGTCGGCGGAGGAAAACTCGGACTGCTGCGTGCCGGACATGAGCCCCGAGGTGGCCATGGCGCCGGCGAGATTGAAGGGATCGTAACTGAGCAGTGCGACCTCCTGCGGGGAGATGGATTCGGTGAGCTTTTCGATCGAGGCCTGGAGCGTCGCAGCGGCTTTGTCGGGGCCGAGCCCGGCGACGATCTCGCGCACTTTTTCGGGCGGCTGATTGAGCAGCATGAAGGCGAAAAGCTCGGCGATGTCGGCGGGGTTCTTTTCCCACGGCGCACGGGCGACGGCGCGTTTCACGAGATCGGGCCGCGTGCCGAAGTGCGCGGCCAGCGCTTCCGCCGCTGCGTCGGCGGCCTCGGGCGACGCGCTCTCGACGGTGACGATCAGCTCATTCGGCTGCGCGAAGTGCTTGAGGAAAAGCGAGAGGCCTTCGACCTGCGGGAGGTGCGTCGGCAGCATCTTGAGGATCTCGACATTGAAGCTGATGCGCGAGAGCCCAGCGACGACGAAGGCCGCCGCGAGCACGGCGAGGAGGATCCAGCGAAGCTTCGAACGCATGCCTCGCAGGATCCCGCGTTAGTTCTTCTCCTCGGCAACGTCGATGCCCGTGAGATCGTAGTCGAAGGTGCGCCGGTCGATCTTGGAATTGAGCCGGACATTGGTGAAGTCGTTGCGCATCGAGGAGCCGTCGCGGGTGACCATCTCGAAGGAGATGAGGTGGCCGGACTTGGTGTCGAAGGTGATCTTCAGCGCGGAGAGGAATTTTCGCGCCTGCGCGTCGCGGGGCAGGAGTTCGAGGTGGCAGTGAGTGTCCTCGGTTTTCACGGACAGGATCTCGAACTTTTTCTGGAACTCGGCAAAGTCGCTGGCCAGCGGGAACTCCATCATCGCGAAGCCTTTCGCGCCGCCTTCGGGACCGATGTTTCCGGCGGAAAGGCGCTGGGCTTTTTTCTTGGCGGGTTGCACGAGGAGATAGGTGTCGCCTTTGCGCAGGACGATGGTCTTCGCGGGATCACCGAGTTCCCAGCGGAGGGAATTCGGGGTGCTGAACCAGATGCGGCCAGGGACGACGACCGGGCTGCGCAGAGCGCGGAGGGCGCGGGTCTGAGTGAAGTCGGCCTGCACGGTGCGGAACTCGTCCTGCCGGGCGATCCATTTTTTCACCGGCGCGAGGTCGAGTGGCTCTGCGGCACCGGTCGGGAGCGTGAGGCACAAGCAGGCGAGAAAAAGCAGAGGGCGCATCGGTAAGAGCGGACCTTCCGACGGGACGAGGCGTGGGCGCAATCGAAATAATTTCAGTTGGCGCGGGGCGGGTGTGAGCACAGATTCGCTTCACATGAACTACGACGTCGTGATCATCGGTGGCTCGCTCTCGGGCGCCGCATCCGCCACGCTGCTGCTCCGGGAATGCCCCGATCTGCGCGTGGCCGTGATCGAGCGCGCGCCGCATTTCACCCGGCGGGTGGGCGAGGCGACCGTAGAGATCAGCGGCTTTTTCCTCGGGCGCGTGCTCGGCCTTACGCAGCACCTGAATGAGTGCCATCTGGTGAAGCAGGGGATGCGTTTTTGGTTTGCGAACGACGAGACGCAGACGCTCGCCGACTCGAGCGAGATCGGGCCGAAATATCACGTGCGGCTACCGTCGTGGCAGCTCGATCGGGCGGTGGTGGATGAGGAAGTGTTGCGCCGCGCGGTGGCGCTGGGCGCGGAGTTGAAGCGACCCGCGCAAGTGACCGGCGTGCGCCTTTCACCCGGTGGCGAGCAGGAGATCGATGTGAAAATGGGCGACAGCACGGAGACGCTGCGTAGCCGGTGGGTGATCGATGCCTCGGGCGTCGCGGCGATCCTCGCGCGGCAGGAAGGCTGGCACACGCCGAACACCGCGCACCCGACGGCGTCGGCCTGGGCGCGCTGGCGCGGAGTGAAGGATTGGGACGGGCGCGAGCTCGCGGGGAAATTTCCGGAGTGGTCGAACAGATGCCTCGGCTCGCGCAATACGGCGACGAATCACATCGTCGGCGACGGCTGGTGGAGCTGGTGGATTCCGCTGAAAGGCGGCGACGTCAGTGTCGGCGTGGTCTTCGACCAGCGGCTCGTATCTTTCCCGCAAGGCGAGGCCAAGCTCGGCGATCGGCTGCGCGAGTTTTTGGAGCGGCATCCCGCGGCGAAGGAGATGCTCGCCGATGCCGAGTGGGTCGAAGGCGACGCGCATTGGCGGAAGAACCTCGCCTACTCCAGCACGACTTTTGCGGGCGACGGCTTTGCGTTGGTCGGCGATGCCGCGGCGTTCCTCGACCCGCTCTACAGCCCAGGGATGGATTGGATTTCTTTCACGACGACGGCGACCACCGCGCTGATCGCGGCCCAGCATCGCGGCGAACCGCTGGCGCCCTTGATCGCGAAGCACAACGCCGCTTATTCGCAGAGCTACCGGTGCTGGTTCGAGGCGATCTACCGCGACAAGTATCACTACCTCGGCGAGTTCGATCTCATGCAGATCGCCTTCCGGCTCGACCTCGGTCTCTACTACCTCGGGATCGTTTCCCAGCCGTTCAAGTTTGGGGCGAAGTCGCTGGCGATCCCGCCTTTCTCCGTGCCGGTCTCAAAGCCGGTGCATCGGCTGATGCGCTTCTACAACAGCCGCTTCGCCGCGATGGGACGCGTGCGGCGCGAGCGCGGTGTCTTGGGAAAGAGCAACTCGGCGCACCAGTATCTTTTCCAGAGCTTCTCGATCAGCCCAAAGGATCTTCCTCGCGTGCTCGCAGCCGCGGTGGGTTGGCTGCAGCTGGAACTCACGGAAGGCTGGCGGAGCTGGTTCGCGCGCCCGGTGGAAAAGAAGGCGCGGGCGAACGTCGCGGCGGGTGTCGGTGGAACGCCGAAGGCCGTCGGCGCGTAAGGCGTGAGGCGCGGCGCCGGGCAAACTGCTTGCCACGTCCAGTCATGCCGCGAAGAATCCCCCGACCGTGAAATTGATCGATCGTTATGTCGGCTGGCAGTTGCTCGTCACCGCGACGCTGGCCGTGACCGTGCTCAGCGTCGTGCTCGTGCTGGGCAATGTCTTCAAGCAGCTCCTCGAACTGCTCGTGAAGAACGACACGCCGCTGGAACTCGTCCTCAGTTTCCTCTCCTACATCCTGCCGTTCTCGCTCTCGTTCACGATCCCGTGGGGCTTTCTCACGGCCGTGCTGCTCGTCTTCGGCAGGCTATCCGCGGAAAACGAGCTCATCGCGTTTCGCGCCAACGGCGTGAGCATTCCGCGCGTCTGTCTTTCCGCGCTCGTGCTCGCCGTCGGCTGCGTCGGCATTTGTTTCTGGATCAACATCGAGGTCGCGCCGCGGGCGCAGGCCAAGATGAAAGAAGCGCTCTACGACATCGCGACGAGCAACCCGTTGGCGATGTTCGGCAGCGACAAGGTGATCGACGCTTTCCCGGGGAATAAAATCTACGTCGAGAAGAACGAGGGCGCGGAGTTGTTCAACCTGCTCGTTTACAAGCTGAACGAAGACTCCGAGCCGGTGCAGGTCATCTTCGCCCATCGCGGCCTCCTCGAGACGAATCGCGAGAAGAAGGAAATCCTGCTGCACATCTTCGACGCCCGCTACGAGCAGCGCGACGACGAGGACGTGGAGAACCTGATGAAGATCAAGCAGGGGATCACGATGCAGGAAACGACGCTGCCCATTTCCCTCTCGGCGCTGCAGGAGAAGCGCGGGAAGGGTATCGGAAGCATGACCGCCGCCGAGCTCCTCGACCGGCTCAATGCTGAGGAACGCGAGGCCCAGCAGTCGGACAAAGAACGTGCCGCCCGCATCTCCGCGGCCAAGACCGAGATGAGCAAACGCTTCTCCTTCTCGCTGGCCTCCTTCGCCTTCGCGCTGATCGGCGTGCCGCTGGCCATCACCGCGCACCGCAAGGAAACCTCCGTCGGTTTCCTCATGAGCCTCATCGTGGCGGTGACCTACTTCTTTTTCATCATCATCGCCAACGGCGTCCGCGAGAACCCGGCCTGGTATCCGCACCTGCTCATGTGGGTGCCCAACGTCCTCTGTCTCGGGCTGGGCGGCTGGCTGTTCCTGCGCATGAGCCGCCGGTAAAAGGCCGGTTAAAGTTTTCCTTTCGGCGGTGGCGAAGGGGGGATACAAATGACGGGTAAACCGGAGTCTTTATATGAGGAAAGAAACCCAGACGGAGCGAATCAGAGTCGCGTGTCTCAAGGAGTTGGATGCCTTGGTCGGGAAACACGTGACCAAGGAAACCCCCCAGACCTTTTGGGAGGAGCAGCAGGTCTGTCTCCGGTTCGATACGCTGGAGGAAGCGCTGGAGGCGATGCGTGATCCATTTTTTCAGGAGTTCATTCCCAAGGATGCGCGCCCCCAGAGCGCGCTGACCGAGGTGCAGGAGTTCCGGCCGTACTCGTCCGACCTGACCGTTGCTTGGGAAGTCGTCGAGCGGCTCGGCAGCGAAGTCGATGAGTTCCACGTGCGCCGCGTGGACGGGCATTGGATCGCGGCGTTCGGGGATCACCCGACGGCGGATTCGCGTTCGGCGGCGGTGGCGATCTGCCTCGCAGGATTGCGCGCCAAGGGAATCGAAGTGGAGCTGGTCGCGGACTGGAAGCCCGCCTCGCCGAAGAGCCGCGCGGCGTAGGCCGGGAGCTAGCTGCGCGCGCTGAGGATGCGGCGCGTTTCGTTCAGCACCACGCCTTGAAAACGCATCTTGAGCGCCTCGGGGGTGGGCGAATTGGCGAGCGCTTCCTCCTTCGAGATCGTGCCGTTTTTTGCGAGTGCGTAGAGCGCATGGTCGAAAGTCAGCATGCCATCGCCCTCGCCGAGCTCGATCGCCGCGGGCAGTTTTTCGAGGTTGCCGCCGTGGATCAGCTTCTGCACCGCGCCGTTGTTGATCAGCACTTCCAAAGCCGGGTAAACCTCGCCGGCCAGGGTATTCACCAGCCGCTGACAGACCACCGAATGCAGGGTATTGGCGAGCTGCTGACGCGCGGGCTCGCGGTCGGTGCCGGGGAAAAATTCGAGGATACGCTGCACGGATTTCGCCGCGTCCACGGTGTGCAAAGTAGCGATCACCAGATGACCGATATTCGCCGCGCTGATGGCCGCGGCCACGCTCGCCGCGTCGCGCATTTCCCCGATCACGATCACATCCGGGTCCTGCCGCAGCACGTTCTTGAGCCCGCTACCGAAGCTCGCCGTGTCGAGGCCCACCTCGCGTTGCTCGATCACCGATTGCTTGTCCGTAAAGAGATATTCGATCGGGTCCTCGAGCGTGATGATGTGTTTCCGCGCGGTCACGTTGATGTGCTCCACCATGGCGGCGAGCGTCGTCGATTTGCCTGAGCCCGTCGCGCCCGTCACGAGCACAATCCCGCGCTGCGCCTCGGCGATCCGGCGCACGATGGCCGGTAGATGGAGCTCTTCAAAGGTCCGCACCATCGCTTTCACCAGCCGCAGGGCCAGCACGTAGCCGCCGCGTTGTTGAAAGACATTCACGCGGAAGCGCCCACCGCCGGGCGCGGCGTAAGCGAAATCCACCTCGTGCTCTTCGCCAAAACGCGCGTGTAGACGCTGCGGGACGATGTGCTCGAGGATCATCCCCATCCACTCCTCCGTCGGCACCGGCGCCTCGACAGGTACCAGCTCGCCACGGATGCGGAAGACGACCGGCGCATTCGGTTTCAAATGCACGTCCGACGCTCCGGCGGCGGCGGCGCCTTCGAGGATGCGGGTGAAGATTTCCATGCGTGGGGAGGGGTTAGCGCGCCGCGGCGAGCAGCGTGTCGAGATGATCGAAACAGATCTGCGACCAGCTCTCCAGATTCTCCCGCCGGGCCGCGAGCTGTGTCCGGTCGAGGAATTGCAGCTCCGTGATCATCGCCTCGCCTTTGCCCACGTCCGGCGTCTCCAGATTGAAGATGTGCACCACCCCGAGATGCACCTTGCCCACTTCATTCGCGTCGTCATTGAGCAGCGCCACGGCGTGATTCGTATAACGCGCGTTCAGCTTCAACTCCTCCGCCACCTCGCGCTGCACCGCGGCATCGTAGGCCGCGCGATCCAGCGCGAAGAGCCCTTCGTCGTGATCGTTCATATGCCCGCCGATGCCGATGCTACCTTTCGCCACGAGCCGCTGCTCGCCCGCCTTTTTTCCTCGCACGTAATGCAGGACCCGGCCCTCATGCACGAGCAGCACATAGGGGATGATCTGCTTGAGCGACGGGTCTGTCTCCGCGGGCGGGCGTGGGGTGAAAAAATTGTTCTCCCGCGCGAGCAGTGCCGGCAAGTAACGGTCGATTTCAAAGTTCAGGCCCTGGAAGGAGCCGAGCTCGTCAAACAGCGCGCGGCGCACGACCAGGATCATTTCGTCTTTCATCCGGGAGGTTTAGTGGATGGCGGTCGGGGTTGGCAACGAGCGACTACCGCACGAGCAGATGCTCCCATGGTGCCGGTGAAGGGCTGGCGCACGCGGCGAGCAGGAGTGCGAGGAACGCGGTAGCGAGAGGAAAGCGGGGCATTTGGCAGGGGCGTTCAGGCCAGTAGATCCGGGCGAATAAGCCGAGTCTTTTCGAGAGCCTGCTCGTGGCGCCAGGCGGCGATGGCGCCGTGATTGCCGCTGAGCAGGATGTCGGGCACCCGCCAGCCTCGGTATTCGACGGGCCGGGTGTATTGCGGGCCCTCGATCAAACCGCTGGCGAAGCTGTCGTCGGGCGCACTTTGCGCGTCGCCGAGCACGCCGGGCAGCAGACGCACCATCGCATCCGTGATAACCGCTGCGGCAATGGCGCCGTTCGTGAGGACGTAATCGCCAATCGAAATTTCGTCATCGACGAGATGGTCGATGATGCGCTGATCGAGTCCTTCGTAGTGGCCGCAGAGGATGATGAGGTGCGTGCCGGGCTGCGCGTAGTGCGTGGCGAGCGCCTGATCGAAGCGGCGACCGCCGGGAGTCATGAGAAGGACGCGGCTCTCAGGCGTGCGCAGACTCTCGATGGCTTCGAAGACTGGCTCACACTTCATCACCATGCCCTGGCTGCCGCCGTAGGGGGCGTCGTCGGTCGTGCGATGTTTGTCGCGCGCCCAGTCGCGAAGGTTGTGGCAGGCGATGGTCACGAGACCGCGCTGCTGGGCTTTGCCGATCATGCTTTCCGCCAGTGGCGCAGCGGCGATGGCTGGGAAAAGGGTGAGGATGTCGATGCGCATGAGCGGATTGGCGGATGAAGGCGCGCTTGTCGTGGCGCGGCAAAGCTGAATAGTTCGCTCCGTGGCGAAGCCCGCAAAGAACAAAAACAAACCCGGCAAACGCCAGACGCAATCGCGCCGACGCTGGCTGCTGTATTTGGGCCTGGGCGCGTTCGGCGTGGTGATCGTCGTGTGCCTCGTCTATGGCTTCTGGGCTTCGACTTTCGATCTGAAGAAAGTGCGCGAGATGGCCGAGCGCTCGACGGTTTTCGACATGGACGGGAAGGTCTATTCGCGGCTCCAGGGCGAAAATCGCGTGACGGTGAAGATCGGAGAGGTCTCGCCGTACTTCGTGAAGGCGCTGCTTTCGCGGGAGGACGCGCGCTTTTACCGGCACCGCGGAGTCGACCCGCTGGGCATCGCGCGCGCGGTGCTGCGCAACCTCACACACGGCTCGGCCAAGGAAGGCGCGAGCACGCTCACGCAGCAACTCGCGCGCAACAGTTTCCCCGAGGGACTCGGCTCGCGGAAGAGCATCCACCGCAAGCTGCTCGAGGCCTTTGTCTCGGCGCGGATCGAGCAGGATTACACCAAGGAGGAGATCCTCGAAGCCTACGTGAACCGCATCTACTTCGGCGCGAGTGTTTATGGGATCGAAACGGCCAGCCTGACCTACTTCGGCAAACGTGCCGCCGACCTTTCTCTCGGCGAGGCCGCGATGATCGCGGGCATCATTCGCGCGCCTTCGCACTTCTCGCCGTTCCGCAATCTCAAGGGCGCCCAGCGGGAGCGCGACGCGGTGCTCGATCGCATGGCGAAGCTGGAAAAGATCACGCCCGAGGAAGCGGCCAAGGCGAAGGCCTCGCCGGTCGTGGTGGCCAAGCGAAAGCTCTTCTCCGCGCAGGAAAACTACGCGATGGATCTGGTGCGCCGGGAGTTGGACGACCTGCTGACTGACGACCAGCGGCAGGATGGTGGGATGAAGATTTACACCACGCTCGATCCGGCGCTCCAGCGCGTGGCGGAGAGCTCGGTGAATGTGGAGCTGACGAAGGTCGAGGCGCGGCCCGGTTACAAGCATCCGAAGAAGGCGAATTTCTCCGCCGAGGCCAAGGCGGAGGAGCAGGAGACGCCTTACCTGCAAAGTGCGCTCGTGGTCATCGACAACCGCTCGGGCGGCATCCGCGCGCTCGTCGGCGGGCGCGATTTTTCCGAGAGCAAATACAATCGCGCCATCGCCTCGAAGCCGACCCGGCAAGTGGGCTCGACGTTCAAGCCGTTCGTCTATGCCGCGGCGTTTCAGCGCGGGATGCTACCCGGCGCGGCGATCGATGACGGTCCGATCGCACGGGGTGAAGTGCGGCAGGCGGCAAACTGGACGCCGGAGAATTCGGACGGGACGTTCAAGGGCATGATGAAGGCTGAGGAAGGGCTCGTGCAGTCGCGCAACACGATGAGCGTGCGAGTGGGTGAGCGCGCGGGGATGGATGAAATCGCGCGCGTTGCAGAGAACGTGGGGATCAGTGACATGCCGCGGCTGCCCGCGGTGTATCTCGGCGCGTTCGAGGGGAATGTCGCGGACCTGACCGCGGCCTACACCGTGTTCGCGAATAGCGGTGTCCGGCGGCAGAGCTACATCATCGAGCGGATCGACGATGCGTCCGGCGAAACGATCTACAAGGCGGCGCACGTGCAGACGCGGGCGCTGGATCCCGGCGTGAGCTGGATGGTGACCGGCGCGCTGAACAAGGCGATGGAACGGGGGACGGGCGCGAGTGTGAAGTCGCTCGGCTTCTCCAAACCATCTGCGGGCAAGACAGGGACGACCAACGATTTTCACGATGCGTGGTTCATCGGCTACACGACCTCGCTGACCTGCGGGGTGTGGGTCGGGCTCGATCGGCCTGAGACGATCATCCCGCGGGGCTACGGCGCCGCGTTGGCCCTGCCGATCTGGGTGGATGTGATGAAGGCGGCTTCGGCGAAGCGTTATCCCGCGGAAGAGTTTCGGCCGACGGTCGCCTTGCGCCGCGCGGCGGTCTGCTCGCTTTCCAATGAACTCGCGACCTCGGGCTGCGAGCGCGCCGGCACGGCTTACACGATCGATCTGCCGACGGGGCGGATCCCACGCGACGGTTGCTCCCTGCACCGCGGCGGAGTTCTCGCGAGCGACGATGTGGGCGAGGGCAAGAAGCGCTCGGTGCCGCAGAACATCTTCCGCTCGTTCAAGAAATTCTTTGGGGGCGATTGAAGCGCTCGATGGCCTCGCGGTAGCAGCCTTCCAGAACGCGGCCTTGAGCCTCGAGATCGAAATGCGCCGCGACCCGCGCGGCGGCAGCGACACTCATCGCCGTGTAGCGGGCGGGGTCGCGAGCGAGCGTGAACATCGATTGCGCCAGTGCTGGTGCGTCGCGCTCGGGCGTGAGCAGTCCGCTCACCCCGTTTTCCACCGCCTCGGGAATGCCGCCGTGCAACGTCGCCGCGACAGGCAGCCCGCTGGCCATCGCTTCGAGCATCGCATTGGGCACACCTTCTTGATCGCCATCGGCAGCGACTTCGCTCGGGTGGAGGAGAAGATGCGCGCTGGCGTAGAGGCGGTGCAGTTCGGTCTGCGGCAGGAAGGCGTGAAATCGGACCTGCGGAGTGATGCCGAGGGTGGAGCAAAGCGCCTGCAATTCATCGAACTGCGGGCCATCACCGGCGATCTCGAAAGTGGCGCTCGGATATTCTCGGGCGAATTCGGCAAAAGCCCGCAAGGCGGTGAGGAGGCCCTTTTTCGGGATGAGCCGGCACGCTTGCACGCACTTCCACGCGCCATCGGCGGGCGCGGCTCGCTGCGCGAAAGGAATCGCGGAAGCACGGATGCCCGTGCGGTGCAGTCTGATCTTCGCGGCGTCGGCGCCGGTGGCCACGAGGCGCTCGGCGAGTGATTCCGAGCGGACGAGGAGCAGTGTCGCCAGGTCGAACATCCGCCGTGTGAGCGCGAGGTGCGCGGGCTTTTCAAGGTCCACGCCGCCATCCGCGCCATGAAAGCTGACTATCGTGGGCAGTGCCTGCAATTCGAGCAGCGGCAGTAGATGCACCCCGATGTGACCGAAATAAATGTGCAGCACTTCGGCGCGCGTGGCGGCGAGTGCGGCGGCAAAGTGACGGGCTTCGGAACGGTAGATCGTGATGGGCCGCCCGAGGATCTGCTTCTGCCAGAGTCGCCGCACTGCGCGCGTGCGCGGGCGCGGGAGCAGGCGCACGTCGCCGAAGGGAAAGCTCTCGGTATTCTCCCGCTTCTGACAAAACACCACGGGTCGGAACGCCAGCAGTCCGGTGATCTGCCGATAGATGTGGAGCATCTCCGGCTTCAGGAATGTCGCGACGTATTGCGCGGCGACGGGCGGTGCAGCCGGGGCTTGAGCGGGCGAGTCGGAGTGTGGGGACGGGGTGATCAGGCGTAGGGCCGGACAAATCGTGCGCGTTCTTCGCGCCACACCTTGCCGGAGGGCATGCGTCGTTTATGGTGTTCTCCACATGCGGAGAGAAGTCGAAATCATGAACGAATTGGGGTTGCACGCCAGGCCGGCGGCGGAGTTCGTGCGTTGTGTTCAGTCATTTTCATCCGAGGTGTTCATCGTGAAAGGGGAGGCTCGGTTTTCCGCGGCGAGCATTCTCGAAGTGTTGAGCGCGAATCTGGAACTCGGCACGCGGATGATTCTGGAAGCGGATGGGCCGGACGCGCAGGCAGCCCTCGATCACTTGGAAGAATTGCTGCACGAGTTTCGGCGGCAGGAAGAGCGTGGGGAGATGTAGCCACCGGAGAAAATTCGTTCCCTCACCAGCCGCGGGTTGTTCTAGCATCGGCGCTCCCATGGATTACCTCGAAAAAGCCCGCCGCGTGATCGCGCTCGAACTCGCTGAAGTGCAGCGCCTGACCACCCGGCTCGACGGCGCGTTCGTGGAAGCGGTGCAGACGATCCAGCAGTGCGTGGAGGGTCGGGGAAAAATCGTGGTCATCGGCGTGGGCAAGTCGGGGCACATCGGCGAAAAGATTGCCGCGACGCTGACCAGCACCGGTTCGCCGGCGGTGGTGTTGAATTCGCTGAACGCGTTGCACGGAGATCTCGGCGTCGTCGCAGACGGCGATGTGGTGCTCGCGCTGAGCTACAGCGGCGAGACGGATGAACTCGTGAATATCCTCCCGGCGCTCTCGCGCTTCGACGTGCGGATCGTGGCCATGACAGGGAATCCGAAATCATTCCTCGCGCAGAACAGCCACGTGCATCTCGACGTGAGCGTGGAGCAGGAGGCGTGTCCGCTGAACCTCGCGCCGACTTCCAGCACGACCGTGATGCTCGTGCTCGGTGACGCGTTGGCGATGGTCCTGCTGGAAGCGCGCGGATTTCGCAAAGAAGACTTCGCGCGGTTTCATCCCGGTGGCCGCCTCGGCCGAACGCTGCTGCTCAAGGTCCACCAGATCATGCGCGGCGCCGAGCAGATGGCAGTCGTGCATCCGGCGATGGCGGTGCGCGAGGTCTTGCAGGAAATGTCGCGGCGCAAGGCCGGGGCGGCGGTGGTCGTGGATGCCGCGGGCAAGCTCCTCGGCATCTTCACCCACGGCGATTTCGCGCGTCACTTTCAGATCAATCCCGGGCTCGGTGATTCACCGGTCGAGCAATTCGTGACGCGCCATCCGATCACCATCGGCAGCGAGCGCCTGGCCGCCGAAGTCCTGCACGTGCTGGAGCAGCACCGGATCGACGATCTCGTCGTGGTCGATGCGCAGAATGTTCCCGTCGGCGTGGTCGATTCCCAAGACCTCGCGCGTTTCAAACTGATCTAGGCGTAAGCCTTGAAAATGAGCGGTGGCGGGGGAAAAGCAGGCCAAGAGCACTAAGCGCGTCAAACATAATGGCGGTCGGCTCGGGCACCGGGCTGGCGACAACCACTCCTCTGCGCCCATCTGCGAGGGTGTAGGAGAACCCAATTTGGCCGGAGTCATTGAACCCCTCCGCCCCCATCGAAGCGACGGTCACGGTGGAGCCGAACAACTCGTCTCCCGAGCGGATGACTTTATCCGCGACAAAGTCTGGCCCGGCACCTCTCTTCCCCGGCAAAAATAACTGCGCCCGTAGGGCTGATCGCGCTGTTTTCCAGGTTGGAAAAGGGCGGCGGACCGCCGCGAACGATGGCCGTGGGAGCCCCGCCGGAGCCGGTGAAAAGCTGGCACCGTAATAGGGATAGCTGGACGAAAAGATCGAAAACAAAACCACGCCCGAGTCGTCGACTGTTGGGCGAGAACCATAAGCGATGGAGGGACCACTGCTGACGGAGATTGCAGTCAGCGACCCGTCTGATCCGGAAAAGATGCCTGCGCGGTTGTCGTCCAACTGGCTGTGGAAGGCGACCGTTCCAGCGGCATTGATCGAGGGCGGGTTAAACCAAATTTAATTCGCCGGTGCTATCAGCGATGTGAGTAAACGTGTATTCCGCCAGTCCGTCGGGCCCCGTCATCAAAGAAAACAAACTAAGCAGAATGCAGTGGGCGACCGCGTAGTTTTCAGCAGGTAGCGGTGAGCCTCGCCCGCGACTTTCCGCTGGTGCCCCGCGGCGCGGCGGGGGTGAGAGGTGCGCCCATTTACTGAGGAGTCGGAAGCGGTGGGATGGGCGTCGTGGGCGGCGGCGTGCTCGTTGCGGGCTCCGTCGTCACTGGTGCGGCGGACACGCCCTCCTTCTCCCTCCACTTCTCCCGTCCCTTGCTCACAAACTCATCGAACTTCTTCACCTGCGCCGGATACAGGATCGCCCGCGTGCGCTCCTCCGCCTCGCGCAAGGTCGCCTCCACCTCCGGCTGCACCTTGGCCCGGCTCTGCCGCAGGCGGATGTGCGCGTCATCCATGATCGACTGGAGACGCCGCTTCTGCTCGGCATCCAGCTTCAGCTCATGATCCAGCCGATCCACGATCCCCGCCATCACCGCCTCCGGGCCGCGGATCAGCATCTTGCGCAGCTTTTGCATCGCGTCCGCATTGGCGATTGCCGCGCCGATGAAGACCCCGAACAGGAAGATCAGCAGCACCCCGAGAATCCGCTTCAGCGTTTTCATCAGCGGTCGCCTGTGAGGTAAGCCAGCAGCTCCTCGCTGCTCGGCGCCGCTTCCGCCGCGATGCGGGAGTAAACCTCCGCGCCCTGCGTGCTGTGCGACCACCAGGCCACGGCCAGCGCTAGCGCCGCAAAGAACGGACACAGCCGCCACGCCCACGCAAAAACCGATTCGCCTTGCTCCGCGCGCAACCGCGCCGTCAGCCGCGTCTCCAAGGCATACTCCACGCGCGACGTGTCCGGCATCTCCGCACGGGCCGCGGCAAAGAGCGCTTCGAGTTCGGGATCGGGGTTATCGTTCATGACTGTTCTCCAGGATACGTTTCAAATTTTGCCGCGCGCGGAAAGCCCGCACCTTCACATTGGCCTCGCTCCAGCCCGTGAGCTCCGCGATCTCCCGCATCGGCCGCTCCTCCAGCTCCGCGAGCGTGAGGATGAGCTGCTCTTCCGGCGTCAGCCGGCCCAGCCCCCATTGCACCAGTTCGCGCGCGCGCCCCGCCGCCACCGCTTCCTCGATCCGCCCATCGCGTAGCTCCAGCACCGAGGCATCCAGCGAGACCTGCTCGCGCACCTTCCGCTCCTTGCGCAGGAAATCGTAGCACGCCGACACCGTGATCCGCGCCAGCCAATGCCCGAATGGCGCCTCCGCCCGGAACTTCCCCAGATTACGAAACACCCGGAGGAACACCTCCTGCGCGAGATCATCCATCTGGTGATCATCCCGCGCGAACCGCGCCGCCGTGGCCAGCACCCGGCGCTTGTGCCGCGTCACCAGTTCCGAGAATGCGACCTCATCGCCATCGCGCGCCGCCGCCACGAGTTCTTCATCGGTGGGCGGGGAGACGTCAGCCATCTGCGGCGTCTTAGCGTCCGCGCGGGGCAAAGGCAATGCGGTCCAGGAAAGGGCGAGCGAACTCATCGGTTAAAAAGGGGCGCGCCGCGGAGCAGGGGAGCAGCAGGGCGGTGGGCATCATGCGATGAGACGGAGGGTGAGGAGGGAAGGTTACAAGAGGAAGCTGGGGCCGCGTGATGGTGGGATCGAAAGCAAAAGCGGTCATCCTTAGCACGGCGCTCCATGGTGCTGCCCGTATTTTAGCAGGATGCGAACGCCGAATCGGCGAGCAGCGCAAAGGTTTCCACACCAAACCTGCAACGCCTCATGGCTCACGTCAGAAGAACCAACCGGAAAGGGCGGGGATCTGGCGGTAGTAGAGGAGGGCGGCGAGTGTGGCCGCGGCGAGGGTGCCGTAGATCCACCGGTCGATGCCGGATTTGGCATTGATCGTGAACCCGACGAAGAAGATGAGAGCGAGGACGAGCACAGCTCAGAATTGTGGATGGTTGTGGGATGGGATGGCTTTGGTTGCCATTTTGAGCACGTGGAGTACCAAGGAGCAGCGGGTGAAAAAGCGGGGCTGGCACTTTTCCCGAGCCGCAGCTAGACCGAGAGCCCTATGGCTCACGTTTTGATCATCCACGAAGTCGCCGATTATCCCGCTTGGAAGAAGGTCTTCGATGAGGCGGCGGGGATCCGTCAGGAGGCCGGGGAGCGGTCGTTCCAAGTGCTGAAGTATGAGAATGATCCGAATCGGATCGTGCATTTCTCGGTGTGGACTTCGCACGCCGATGCGCGGCGCTTTTTCGAGTCGCCCCGGCTGGTGCAAATCCGGCAGGAGGCGGGAGTGAAGGCGCCGGAGTTTATCTATCTGGAGGAGCTGGAAGCGGGGCGTCTGTAGGTCGAAAATAATTGAAGCCTCAGCCGCATCCGCTGCTCAGGGGAGCTGGTAGATGAAGCGGTAAAAGGCGGTGCCGCTCAGGGGGACGAGTTGGGCGACGCGGCCGGTGGCGTCGGCGGTGACGTTGGTCACGGTGGTCCAGCCCTGGAGATTGCTGGAAGACTGCACCTGATAGGTGAGCCCTTTCGCGCCTTGGCTGGAGACGGTGGCGGTGCCGTTGCCGTGGTTTTCGATGGCGACAGTCTCGGAGGGCAGGATGACGAGGGAGAGCTGGCCATTGGCATCGAAGGGATCGGCCCAGCGGGCATCGGTGTAAACGGCCGTGCCGGTGAGAGTGCGGAGGAAGGCGACGAGGCTGTCCTTTTGTCCCTGGGTAAGATTGAGGTTTTGCAACTGGCCGGCGGGGCGCAGCCGGTTGTCGAGGTTGTTGTTGTTGGCGGGGGTATTGATCACGGGGATCTGGTTGTAGTGATCGATGACGCTGTTGAGGGTGGTGAGGCTGGCGTCGTGCATGAAGGCGCCATTGGTCTGACCGGCAGGGCCGAGGAGGTCGCGGAGGCTCGGGGAGCGGGTGTTAGTCAGGTCGGTGCCGCCGCCGATCCTGCCGATGACACCATTGTTGCGGCTGGCGGGGTCGATGTCGAACTCCGGGGCCCGATGGCAGACGCCGCAGCCCGCTCCGCCTTGGGGTGAGGGCTGGAGAAAGAGTTGTTTGCCGGCGTTTTCCTGCGCGGTAAAGTTCGGGAAAGGCTGGCCGTTGTTCGCGACCTGGGCGCGGCCGGTGTCGAACTTGGAATCGAAGGACTGGATGCTGCGGACGAACTGAGCGAGGGCGAGCTGTACGCGAGCCTCGGTGATGGCGGTGGTGCCAAAGGTGGCGGCGAAGAGGACGCGGTATTCGTCGATGGCGGAGAGTTTGGTGACGAGATCGGCGAAAGCGGGATCGCCAAGAGTATTGCTGAAACCCATCTCGACGTGATCCTGGATAGGCTGGGTGGTTTGGTTTTCGAGGCTGGCCGCGCGCTCGTCCCAAAAGAACCGGACCTCATTGGCGAAGCGCGAATTGATGAGTCGCATGGAGTGCCGCCCGGTGGTGCCAGCGACGCCGGTGCTGGCCGCCGGGGTGTCGCCAAAGGCGCGAGCCTGCTGGTGGCATGAAGCGCAGGAGATGGTGTCGTTGCGCGAGAGGCGCTTGTCGTAAAAGAGCACGCGCCCGAGCGTGGCGCCGAGATCGGTGATGGTGTTGGCGCCGGTGTTGGTGCGGCCCGGCGTGAGGTAGGCGGGGACGGGCTGGGCGGCGTAGTTAGCGAGCTTGGTGAGGTCGATGATGCCATCGCCGGCGATGGCCGGGACGGCGACGATGAAGGCGAGTGCGGCGAGGAGGGGGAGCGATTTCATAAGCAACGCTGCCCTCGATACGGGGCCGCTTTTCCGCCGCCGAGAATCTTTACCCCAGCTTTACAATATTCTCCGGCTCACGGTTTGGAGTAGTCCCAAGGCGCAAAAAAAGCGGCGCGACAGAAATCTGTCGCGCCGCTGCTGTGAGAACTCGGTGAAGACCGAAGGCGATTTAGTATTCGGTCTTGGTCGTGACGCCCGGCTGTGGGATCGGATACTTTCCGTCCTTATCCGCGGGCAGCGGCGAGGGGCTATCCATCGTGAGTTTGTCGGCGTTCGGGCAGTATTCGTGCGTGTGGTTGAGCATCTGCTCGAAAGTGACTTCCTGCGCGGTGTGCGCAGCGAAGCGGCCCATGTTGGTGACGACGCTCGCCTCGACGCCGCGCTTCACTTCGTTGAACGGCTTGTCATTGCGGATGGCGTCGATGAGGTCGGTCCACTCGTTGAAGTGCGACGCCTTCTCGGTGGGACCCTCCTCGGCTTGCCAGAGCTGGCTTTCGCGATTGGGATTCTGGCCCTTGTGAATGCTCGATGGCTGGCCGGTGTCGCCGCTCTTCGCGCAGATCGCCACGCCTTTCGTGCCATGCACGTAGCTGGAGTAGTGCGGATAGGCGCCGAGCATGCAGCGCCCGTCCATGTAAAGTTTCGTGCCGTCTTCAAAGGTGTATTCGCACGAGTAGCTGTCGAAGTTCTGGTCGACGAAATCGCCGCGAAAGGTCCGCCCGCCGAGAGCCTGGCACTTGATCGGCCACGCGCCCTTCATCCAGCAAAGGTGATCGATGTGATGGATGTTGAAGTCGCTGAAGCCGCCGCCGCTCGCCCAGATGAAGCTGTGGAAGCGTGAGAGCTGCCAGAGCAGTTCGCTTGGCTTGCCGGGCAGATTGTTATCCGGGCCGGGATACTTTTCCGAGAACGCCGAACCGAGCGGCCCCTGCATCCGGTAGCCACGCATGAACATGATGTCGCCGATCTCGCCGGCATCAATGCGCACCTTGAGCTGCTGCATTCCGCGGCTGTGGCGGCTATTGAGGCCCACGCCGACCTTCAGCCCTTTCTCTTCGGCCTTCTTGTTGAGTTCGAGCATGAGGCGCGACTTCGGGCCGTCCGCCGTGACCGGCTTTTCCATGAAGACGTTCACGCCTCTCTCGATCGCGTAGGCGAAGTGAGCCGCGCGGAAAGCCATCGGTGTCGTGAAGATGGCGACATCGCCTTTCTTGAGGCAGTCGATGGCCTTCTTGTATCCGTCGAAGCCGATGAATTTCTGGTCGTCGGGGACTTTCGTTTGGTTGGGCAGGGTTTTCGAGATCGCGTTGTAGCTGTTCGCCATCCGGTGCTCGAAGACGTCGGCCATCGCGACGAGATTGATCGGCGGGCCGGTTTGCTCCATGGCATTTTTCGCGGCACCGGTGCCGCGGCCACCGCAACCGACGAGCGCGATGTTGATGACTTCGCTGCCTTGGGCATGGACGAAGGGAATCTTGACGCCGGCGAGGACCGACGCGGCAGCGGTGGTCTTGAGGAATTGGCGGCGGGAGGGAACGGAGGGGAGGGAGTCTTTCATAATGAGAGGGTGAACGGTGTTCGTGGGACGGATGCTGTGTCAATGCCAGAGGCGGGGGAACCTTAGGGGCTTCGCGGTGCCGTGAACTTCCGCCACGCGCATGGTGTTTCAACGTTGCCCGCGCGCGCGAAACGCGAAAACATCGTGGCATGATTTCCTCCCGAGTTCTCGCTGGTTGTCTCACCCTCGTCGTCTGTGCTGCTTATGCGGCGGAGAAACCTACGGGGCTGGTAAATCTCTGGACGGGCAAAGCCCCCGGTGCGCTCGGCGATGCGCCCAAGGATGTGCCGACGCTCACGCCGTACTGGCCCGATCCGGCGAAGGCCACGGGCGCGGCGTTCATCGTGTGCCCGGGCGGCGGCTACCGGAATCTCGCCGCGCACGAAGACGAGCCTTTTGCCAAGTGGCTCGCGGCGCAAGGCATCGCGGCCTTTTCGCTGAAGTATCGGCTGACTGTCGATGGCTACACGGTGCCGACGATCCTGCTCGATGGCTTGCGCGCAGTGCGGCTGGTGCGCGCGAATGCGACCGAGTGGGGGATCGATCCGAAGCGCATCGGGATGATCGGTTGTTCGGCGGGCGGGCATCTCACGGCAACAGTCAGCACGCAGTTCGACGCTGGGAAAGTGCACGCTGCCGATCCGGTGGAGCGCGTGAGTTCGCGGCCGGATGTCGCGGTGCTCTGCTACGCGTTTATCCTTTTCGATCTGCCGGACCCGAAACGCGAAGAGCGTTTCCTCGGACCGAACGGCACGCCGGAGCAAAAGCGGCTGCTTTCGCCGCGGCTGAATGTGCGCACCGACACGCCGCCGAGCTTTGTCTGGCAGACGGTCGAGGACTCGGTGGTGACGGCAGACAACGCGCTCGGCTACGCCGCGGCGCTGCGGGAGAAAGGCGTGGTCTTCGATCTGCACCTCTACGAAAAGGGCAAACACGGCATCGGCCTCGGGAGCAAAGATCTCGATCCGGCGAAGCTGCACCCGTGGACTCGCGACTGCGCCTACTGGCTGAAGGAGCAGGGTTTTGCGAAGTAGCCCGAGAGCCTTTTACCGCAGTCGTAGGATGGGGTTGAGCCGCGGATGCACACGGATTTTCACGGATAGTGGTGGAGCCATCCGCATTTCATCCGCGTCGATCCGTGGCTCAAATCAATCTTCCGCGCCGACGAGCTGCGCGGCGCGGACGAGTGCGGTGTCCATGTCGGCGCAGAAATTGGCCTCACCGATGCGCTCGACGTAGCCCGCGCGACTCAGCGCCATGAATGGCTGCGTATGCACGCCGGCGATGATGAGCTGGCTGCCGTGGCGACCGATGTCGTGGTGAAACTCCTCCAGCGCGTGCAGGCCGGTGGCGTCGAGCGCGAGCACGCGTTTCATGCCGAGGATGACGACCTTTGGGCGCTCCTCCTTGCGGTTGAGGAGCGTTTCAAGACGGTCTGCGGCGCCGAACATAAACGCGCCTTGGAGTTGATACGCAGCGACGCCTGACGGGATCTTTTTGCCGTGCAGCGAATGCTCCGGATCGTAGTCGAGTGCACGGTCATCGATGCTGGTGATCTTCGTCGTCTCCGCGATGCGGCGGATGAAAAGGATCGCGGCGAGGACCATCCCGACTTCCACGGCGATGGTGATGTCGGTGAAGATCGTGAGGACAAACGTGAACAGATAGACCGCGACATCGCTGCGCGGCCAGTGCCGCAGGCGCGCGAAGTGGTGCCACTCGCCCATGTTGAGCGCGACGGTGACGAGGACGGCGCTGAGCACGGGCAGGGGAATGAAGCGCGCGAGCGGTGCGGCGACGAGGACCACGGCGAGGATGGTGAGCGAATGGATGATGCCCGCGATGGGCGTACGGGCGCCGCTGCGGATATTGGCGGCGGTGCGGGCGAGGGCGCCGGTCGCGGGCAGGCCAGCGAAGAGCGCGCTGCCGATATTGGCGAGGCCTTGCGCGCAGAGTTCGGTGTTTGAGTCGTGTTTGTCCTCGATCATGCCATCGGCGACCACGGCGCAGAGCAGCGACTCGATGGCCGCCAGCAGCGCGATGGTGAAAGCGGGGCGGATGAGTTCGCCGATCTTGCTCCAGTCAAACTGCGGGATGTGCGGCGCGGGCAGGTTGCGCGGGATGGCGTCGATGCCGAAGCGCGAGCCGATCGTCTCGACGGGAATCTGCAGCAGCGCGACGACGAGCGTGCCGAGGATCACCGCGACGATCGTCCCGGGAACGCGCCGCGCCCACTTCGAAGGCCAGAGCTTGATGAGCAATAGCGACGCGCTCGCCACGGCCACGCTCGGCCAGTGGAGCGTGCCGATGTGTTTGGCGAGGATGTGAATCTTGCCGATGAATTCCGCGGGCACCTTTTCCTCGATCTGCAGGCCGAGGAAGTCCTTCACCTGCGTGCTGAAAATGTAGATGGCGATGCCGGCGGTGAACCCCGCGACCACGGGCATCGGGATGTATTTGATCATCCCGCCGAAACGAGCCACGCCCATGATGATGAGGATGACGCCGGCGAGCAGCGTGCAGACGAGAAGCCCATCGACCCCGTAGCCTTGCGCCACGCCGACGACGACCGGGATGAAGGCCGCGGTCGGTCCGCCGATCTGCACTTTCGAACCGCTCAGCGCGGCATTAAGAAACCCAGCGACGATCGCGGTGATGATGCCGACGGCGGGCGTGCGATCGCTCGCGATGCCGAGCGCCATCGCCAGCGCGAGCGCAACGATACCGACCGTGACGCCGGCGATGGCGTCCGCGAAAAAGTCGGCCCGAGTGTAGCCGCGGAGCGTCTCGAGCAGACGCGGCCGAAAGAACGAGAGCATCTGGGCTCAACTCTATCGGCCCGCGCGCGGCGAGCGCAAGCAGGCGTCCGATTAAGCGCTGAGGAGCTGGCGCAGCACGAAGGGCAGGATGCCGCCGTGACGGACGTAATCGACTTCGATCGCGGTATCGATGCGGCTCTTGAGGATGAGCGTGTCGGTCGTGCCGTCGGTACGGTGGATGACCAGCGTGACGTCGCTCATCGGCTTGATGTCGTCATTCAGGCCGAGCAGGTCGAAGGTCTCGGTGCCGTCGAGCTTGAGCGAAGCGGCGTTGATGCCTTCGGGGAATTGCAGCGGGACGAGGCCCATGCCGCAGAGATTGCTGCGGTGGATGCGCTCGAAGCTCTGGGCGACGACGGCTTTCACCCCGAGGAGGCGCGTGCCTTTCGCAGCCCAGTCGCGCGAAGAACCGGTGCCGTATTCCTGGCCCGCGAAGATCACGAGCGGAACGCCCGACGCCTGATATTTGATCGCCGCATCGTAGATCGGCATCTGCTCACCGGCGGGCTGATACTTGGTCACGCCGCCTTCCACGCCGGGCACCATGAGATTCTTGATGCGCACATTGGCGAAGGTGCCGCGGGTCATGATGCGGTCGTTGCCGCGGCGCGAGCCGTAGCTGTTGAAGTCCTCGTGCGTGACCCCGTGCTGGATGAGGTATTCACCGGCGGGCGAGGTTTTCTTGATCGCACCGGCGGGCGAGATGTGGTCGGTCGTGACGGAGTCGCCGAAGATGCCGAGCGGGCGCGCGCCTTTGATCTCGTGGATGTGGCCGGGCTCCATGGAGAAGTCGGTGAAGAACGGCGGCTCCTGGATGTAGGTGCTCGATTCGTCCCACGCATAGACGTCGCCGACGGTGCTGGGGATTTCGTTCCACTTCGGATTTTGCGTGGCGAAGTCGGTGTAGAGCCGGCGGAAGACGTCGGGGCTGAGCGCGCTCTGCATGGCGTCCTGCACTTCCTTGAGCGTCGGCCAGAGGTCGCGGAGGAAAACGGGCGTGCCGTCGGCCGCGAGGGTGATCGGTTCGTTCGTGAGGTCGATATCCACGCGGCCAGCGAGCGCGAAAGCGACGACGAGCGGTGGCGACATGAGGAAGTTCGCCTTGATGCTCTGATGCACGCGCGCCTCGAAATTGCGGTTACCGCTGAGCACGCTGGCGGTGATGAGATCGTTTTTGGCGATGGCTTCCTCGAGCGCGGGATGCAGCGGGCCGGAGTTGCCGATGCAGGTGGTGCAGCCGTAGCCGACGGTCTGGAAACCGAGCTGGTCGAGATAGGTCTGCAGGCCAGTCTTGGTGAGGTAATCAGTCACGACGCGCGAGCCTGGCCCGAGCGAAGTCTTCACCGCGGGGTTCACGGTGAGGCCGAGTTCGACCGCTTTCTTCGCGAGCAAACCGGCCGCGAGCATGACGCTCGGGTTCGAGGTGTTCGTGCAGCTCGTGATCGCGGCGATGAGCACGGAGCCGTGCCCGATGTGGGTGTCCGCGGGACGATACGAAGTGCGCGTGATGTCTTCCGCGGGCGTCGGGCCGGGGCGGTTGGTGACCATCTCGGCGACGTTCTTCGGCGCGCCTTCGCGCATGTGCTCAGACCCGCTCGTGGCTTCCGTGGAAAAGGGTTCGGGCGCGGCGACGGCCGTCGCGCCGTTGATATGCACGGCGACTTTTTTCGCGAGGTCTTCCGCCGTTTTGCCGTAGCCGCCATCGGGCAGTGCCTTGGTGAAGAGGCCGGTGAAGGTGCTCTTCAAGTCCGGCAGATTGATGTGATCCTGCGGGCGCTTCGGGCCGGCGACGCCGGGGACGACGGTGGAGAGGTCGAGTTCGAGATCGACGCTGTAGTCGATCTGCCCCTTGACCGGGATGCCCCACAGTTCCTGCGTTTTGTAGTAGCTCTCGAAGGCGGCCACGGCTTCAGCGCTGCGGCCCGTGCCGGTGAGATACTTGGTCGTTTCTTCGTCCACGCCGAAGAAGCCCATCGTCGCGCCGTACTCCGGCGCCATGTTGGCGATGGTCGCGCGATCGACCACGGGCAGCGACTTCGCGCCGGGGCCGTAAAACTCGACAAACTTCCCAACGACCTTCGCTTTGCGCAGCATCTGCGTGATGTGCAGCACTACGTCGGTCGCGGTCACGCCTTCGCTCACCGCGCCGGTGAGATGCACGCCGACGACTTCCGGCGTGAGGAAATAGACCGGCTGACCGAGCATGCCCGCTTCCGCTTCGATGCCGCCCACGCCCCAGCCGACGACGCCGAGGCCGTTGATCATGGTCGTGTGCGAATCGGTGCCGACGAGCGTGTCGGGGAAATAAACGCCGTCTTTTTCGAGCACGCCCTTGGCGAGATATTCGAGGTTCACCTGATGGACGATGCCGATGCCGGGCGGCACCACGCCGAAGGTCTTGAACGCCTGCTGGCCCCACTTGAGCAGCATGTAACGCTCGCGGTTGCGCTTGAACTCAAGATCTAGGTTCATCTGCAGCGCCTGCGCCGAGCCGAAGAAATCCACCTGCACCGAGTGATCGACGACGAGGTCCACCGGCACGAGGGGTTCGATCATTTTCGGATCACGCCCGAGGCGCGAGACCGTGGAGCGCATCGCCGCGAGATCGACGAGCAACGGCACGCCGGTGAAGTCCTGCAACACCACTCGGGCGACGACGAAGGGAATCTCCACCGGCTTCGGCGCCTTGGCGTTCCAGTTCGCCAGGGTCCGCACATCGTCCTCGTTGACTTTTTTGCCGTCGCAATTGCGGAGCACGGACTCCAGCACGATGCGGATGGAAATGGGAAGCCGTGAAATCGGACCCACGCCTTGTTTCTCGAGAGCGGGCAGTGAAAAAAGATGGCCCTGTTTCCCTGAACCCAGATCGAATTGCTGCTTGGTCTTGAATGCGTCGCTCATGTTGAGCGACGACAAAAGCGAATGTCCGCCCGAGTCGCAAGCATCGCGTATGAAAACGCGTCCGGCTCAGCCGATCGTCACCACATATTGGTGCGCGCTCTCACCGGGTCCGAGGATGAGCGTGTTCTCGCCGGGCCCCAGCGGGGCGATGAACTCCGCGCCGTTCGAGCCGATCTCGACGCCATTCACGATCGTGCCGAGGCGGCTCCCGCAGTCGCGCACGAAATAGACGCGCCCCTTGCACTCGATGAGGCAGTGCCCGCGCGAGACGCTGTACGGCCGCTCGTCGCGGAGCAGGAGATCGGTGCGGCCGAAGGCCATGCCATTTTCGCCTTCGGGGCGGCGTCCGATGCGATAAGGGAAGCGCGAGATTTCCACGCGGAGGCCATCGGGATGAAACACGCTCGAAGCTTCCTTGGAGGATAGCGTCACGGCATCAGGCCAGGCATGGGGCGCGTCGGCGACCTCGGGTTCGAGCTCCGACTTCGGTGCGGTGGCGAGCGGCGTTTCGGCGCGGCCTTTGCCGAGTTGGGCTTGGAGCAGCGCATTCGTCGTCCGCAGGCGCTCGAAAAGCGTGTCGAGATAAGGCATCAAGCGCGCTTCCTTGCGCAGCACCTCGTCGCGAAAAGCGGCTTCGTCGATCACGTCCACCGCCGTCTCCACCAGCGCCCGAGCCGTGGCCGCGCGCGGTTGGTCGTCGATCATGCCCATCTCGCCGAAGATCTCGCCGTCATCCAGCGTGGTCAGGATGCTGCGGCCGGTTGGGGTATCGATGCTGATCTCGACCTTGCCCGAGATGATCCAGTAAGCGGCGTGCGATTCGTCGCCTTCGCGGAAGATGAGTTCGCCGGGGGAAAACGTTTTGCGTTGCATGGGCGCGGAGGGTAGTCCCCGGGGCGGAGGCGTCAAGCGACAGGACGGTGACGAAGCACGCCTACAGGCTGCGGATCATCGCGAGAATCTCGCGCAGTTGTTCGCCGGGAGTTGTAGCGCTGAGCCGGGGAAACTTCCCGCCGATCTGCACATAGTCGCCGCCCCGAGTGAGGATGAGTTTCCCCTCGCGCGCCTCGACTTGCGTGATCTTGCGCGCGGCGGCGGCGAGCTTGATCTCGGTCATGAGGAGCAGGTTTTCCGCGGCCTCGGGCAGGGGACCAAAGCGGTCGCGCCACGTTTTGCGCAAGGCGTCGAGGGCTTCCTGCGTAGAGACTTCGGCGAGGCGGCGATAGGCTTGGATGCGCGGCTGGGCTTCGGCGATGTAACTCGCGGGGAGAAACGCTGGCGCCTTCTCGGAGGGACGCGCGCCGTCGCGTCCGTCATCCGTGGGTTGGGCCGAGGCGGTGGCTTTCGGCGTCCATCCGCGGCGGTTGCGATTGGTGAGGGGAGCGACCGCCGGGGTCGGTGGCGTGGGACGGACGGGAGCGCGTCCCCCCGCATAATCCGCTTCGCGGGTGACGACGAAATCCGTGCGCAGGATCACTTCGAGCCGCGAGCGCACCTTCTCGCCTTTCAGCTTCGAGATCGCCTGCTTGAGCAGCGCGCAGTAGAGGTCGAATCCGATCGTCACGATGTGCCCGCTCTGCGCCGTGCCGAGGATGTTGCCCGCGCCGCGGATCTCGAGATCGCGCATGGCGATTTTGAAACCCGCGCCGAGTGAACTGTATTGCTTGATCGCGTTAATCCGCTTGCGCGCCTCGCCGGCGGTCATCATCTGCGGCGGGAGCAGGAGGTAAGCGTAGGCCTTGTGCTGCGCGCGGCCCACGCGTCCGCGGAGCTGGTAGAGATCGGCGAGACCGAACCGATCGGCACGGTCGATGATGATCGTGTTCGCGTTCGGAATATCGAGGCCGCTCTCGATGATCGTCGTCGAGATGAGCACGTCCGCTTCTCCCGCTACGAACTGCTGCATCACGTCCTCCAGTTGGTGCTCGTCCATCTGTCCGTGGCCGATGACCGTCCGCGCTTTCGGACACAGCTCGCGGATCCGGAGCTGCACCTTCTCGATCGACTGCATGCGGTTGTGCAGGAAATAGACCTGCCCCTGCCGCGCCATCTCGCGGTTGATGGCGTCGCGGATGATGCGCTCGTCGTACGGGCAGATCAGCGTCTCGGTCGGGATGCGGTTGAGCGGCGCAGTCTCGATGGTGCTCATGTCCTTCGCGCCCATGAGCGAGAGGTAAAGCGTGCGCGGGATCGGCGTGGCGCTGAGCGTGAGCAGATCGACGAGCTGGAACATCTCCTTGAACCGCTCCTTGTGCAGCACGCCGAAGCGTTGCTCTTCGTCGATCACTACGAGCCCGAGGTTCTTGAACTCGATGTCCTTCGAGATCAGCCGGTGCGTGCCGACGACGATATCCACGCGCCCATCGCGCATGCCTTCCACGGTCTTGCGCTGCTCCGCAGGCGAGCGGAAACGCGAGAGCGTCTCGACGGTGATCGGGTAGTCCGACATGCGCTCGCGGAAGTTCTGGTAGTGCTGCTGCGCGAGCACCGTCGTCGGGCAAAGTAGCGCGACCTGTTTCCCGCCCATCACGGCCTTGAACGCCGCGCGAATCGCCACCTCGGTTTTGCCGAAACCGACATCGCCGCAGATGAGCCGATCCATCGGCTGCTCGCTCTCCATGTCCGCTTTGGCGGCGTTGATCGCGCTGAGCTGGTCGGGCGTTTCCTTGTAGAGAAACGACGACTCGAATTCGCGTTGCCACTTGTTGTCCGGAGGAAACGCGTGGCCCTTCGCCGTCTCGCGCTCGGCATGCACGGCGAGGAGTTTCGCCGCGTAATCGAAGACGGCTTTCTCGGCGTTCTTCTTCGCCTTGGCCCACTTGCCGTCACCGAGCGAGGAAAGCGCGGGGTTCTTTTTTCCGACGCCGACGTAGCGCGAGACGAGGTAGCTCTGTTCCAGCGGAACGTAGAGCCGGGAGTCGTCGGCAAAGGCGAGCACGAGCACTTCCTCGCTCTCGCCATCGGCGCGCGGGATCGTCTTCATGCCCTCGTAGCGGCCGATGCCGTGCTCGAGATGCACGACATAATCGTCCTCCGTCAGCTCGCTGAAATCGATCTGCGTGCGGCTGGCCTGCTCGCGAGCGCGGCGTAGGGCGAGACGGCGCGCGCGGGTGTTGCGATAGCGGCCGAAAAGCTCAGCGTCGCTGAGCACGGTGACTTTCGCGGCAGGGCAGGCGAAGCCGCGGTTGAGCGTGCCGATGAGGAAGTGGAGCGCGTCGCTTTCGACCGGCGGCAGCAGATCACGCAGGCGCTCGATCTCGCCTTCGTTGTTGCAGAAGACATGCACGCGCCAGCCGTCGGTGCGCCATTCGCGGAGCTGGTCGAAGAACCGCTCGCGTTTGATTTCATCGACGACAAAATCGCCCGCTTCAAACTCGCCGAGGCCGTGATCGTAAAACGCGGTGGAGAAATCTTCGCCGGGGAGATTCACCGCAGAGGGCGCAGAGGAATCGGAGAGCGTGGAAGAGGCATTTTCCGAAAACTCCTCTGCGGCCCTTTGCGTCTCCGCGCCCTCTGCGGCAAAGCCTTCGCTGCCTTCCAGGATGCGCACGCGCGCCGCGAACCAGCTCGCTTCGGCGTCGATGGTCAGGTCGCGCTCGGTGATCAGTTCGTGCAGCTTGCACTGGCTGCGCTCAGCGGCGGTTTCGCCGAGGAGCAACGATGCGGTGTCGAGGTTCTGGACGCTGATCTGCGAATCGAGATCGAACTCCCGCAGCGACTCGATCTCGTCGTCGAAAAGCTCGATGCGCACCGGCAGGGCGTGGTGGAAGGAGAAGACGTCGAGGATGCCGCCCCGCACCGCGTATTGGCCGCGCGCGGAAACCTGGGGGACGTGTTCGTAGCCCGCCTCGGCGAGTTGCTTCAGCAGCGCTTCGCGGTCGAGCTTGCTCGATCGACGCAGGCGGATTTCGAGCTGCTTGATCGCCGCGGCGGTGGGCACTTCGTCGTCGAGACTGCCGCGCGTGACCACGACGATCTGCCGGCCTTTGCCACTCGTGAGCCGCTGCACGATGCCGAGTCGATCGGCGAGAGATTCGGGATCGGGCAGCGCGCCTTCCACGGATGAGCGTTCGATTTCCGGGAAGAAAAGCGCGTCGGGAAACCACTGGAGGAGCTCGTTGTGCATCGACTCCTGCGAACGGACATCGGCGCAGGTGATCCACACGCGACCCTTCGCCAAGCGGGCGAGGAGCGCCGCGAGAAAGGGCTGCGCTGCAGTGACGACGTGCTCGAACGAAACCGCCTCACCCGCGTGGACGCGCGCCAGTTTCACCGCGATGGGCGGAGCAGCGGCAATCTGGTCGAGCGGGTCGGGAGCGGATTTCACGAGGCGGGCGGAAGTTTTCGTGTATTTGCCGAGCGGGCGCAAGCGAGGCGGCAAATTCTGGGGAGCACGCCCGTCCCGGGTTAGTTTCCCCGAGTTACGGTTCGCGCCGGTTCTGCAACTCCGCCGCGAGCTTTGGACCGACACGGCGGGCGCCGAGCGGGCGGCCTTCGACGGTCGCGACGGGCATCACGCCGATCCAGCTATTCGTGAGGAAGATCTCGTCGGCGTTGATTACATCCTCTCGCCGCAACCGACGTTCCGCGACTTTGCGGCGCTTGATCACCCAATCGCGGATCACGCCCGCACGGGCGCCGCTGGTCCGGGGCGGGGTCGCGATCTGGTCGTCTCGGACGACGAAGATATTCGCCATGCTCGCGGAGACGAGTTCGGCGCGGTCGTTGAAGAGCAGCGTTTCGTCGAAGCCGCGGCGCTTGGCCTGGGCGAAGGCGTCGCAGTTAAACCAGTAGTTGCCCGTTTTTAATCCACCGAACGGGGCGTGGTAGCTCCTGTCTCTTATACACA
>ENA-ORBV01003581-ORBV01003581.1-microbial-mat-metagenome-genome-assembly--contig:-NODE-3581-length-30869-cov-5.440374_pt1 | contig 30869 bp, 23 predicted proteins | sample MGYA00237777_ERZ505514 | MGnify/ENA primary metagenome ERZ505514 (study PRJEB26160, sample SAMN06269048) | microbial mat metagenome | isolation source: Oligotrophic lake microbial mat | place... | reverse complement strand
GATTCTAGTAGGAGTGCTGGGTCTGTTCGGGGTGCCCGCTTTGGCTTTGTTACAATGGCATGGTGTCACATCCCGAAGAGACAATGCAGCTAGTGGACAGACTTGACTTAGTGTTTGACTGCTATCAACGCAAAAATAAGTTCGAAATGTAATTCTGTGAAATCGGCTTCCTACATACATTATTACTAATATTATTGTCCTTATTCAATCGAGTTGTCAGTCTTTGGCTGAGAGTAGGACAGACGTCTACTGATGAGACGCGCAACTTGCTTGAGCCTGTGCATTAGCTGCACGAAATGATAATTCGCAGCTAGGAGCGACCGTGGTTTCTGCTCAAGGACCATTTGTAGTTTCTGTCTGGGTTGTCTCAACGACACGAGAACTTTTGGGCGGCCCGTTAGGGCTGGCAGATTTTTTTTCGCCAAGACCACCTCCAGTTGATAGCATCGACACGTCATCAGTCTGGATCGCTTTACTGCTTGTAGTTTCCTTTGGAGTAGCGACACTCCCAGAAGAACGCTTGAGCGACCCGATAGCGGCGACCGATTTTTCTTCGCCGACACCACCTCCAGTTGAAAGCGACGAGGCGTCATCGGCCTTGTCTTTGGGACAAAACTCTATTTCTCGGCTTTCGAGTGGTGCTTCTTTTGCTTGCACTTTTGCAACATTCGCTTCTTCGAACGAGACCTTTCCGACCTTTGCTTCTTCGCCTTCTACTTGTGGTGTTGTGGCAATTGCTGCGGCCTTTGCTGCTTCGACCTACTTTTTTTCGGCTTTTTCGGCTTCTCCTTTCTGCCGCGGAGGCGCTTTTGGACCTCGTCGTAGAGAAACTTGCAATCTTCTTTGTTCGTACTGTCCTTAAGAGAAGAAAGGGCGGCTATGGCTAGTGTACTCGTTTTCCCCTCATCGCTGTAGTGGAGATAGTCAAAATCTTCGGTCATGGCTGCTGTGCTACCGTCAGATTCTGGGATGCTAATAAGCTGCTGCTCAAGCCACGCTTTGAGGTCTTTCGAATCTTTTGGGCGTTGCTGAAGCCCTTTAATCAAAAGTAACGTGCGATCTCCCTTTTCCTCGTCCATCGCATCGAATAAAAACGCTAGAGCGTTTGCCGCTTTACAAAATCAAATCGAACAGTCGTTTTAGGCAGAGCGAAACAATATGCAGGGAGTATCACTAGAGCCACTTACCTAATGCTACCTGTGTAACTCGTCCCAAGTCCATCTTGACAATGCAAATTCACAAAGAAAAGAGTTGAATCGGAGATTAATGAGCCCACCATAAACGCTTTCACGCAACTTCGAGACGACGAAGAAACGCGAGGCGACAAAAAATGTGACGACATTTTTTCAAAATGACATTATCCTTATCCCTAAAGTTTCCGGACCCTCGTCCAGGCTAGGAGTTTCCCACGGTTGTCACGTACCTTCAGCTCCTTTTCCCGCTCCTCGCTGACATTAGAGAAACAGACTGTTGGAGCACATGATAGATCGTCACCATCATTTGTAGGGAAAGTTTGAGAAGACTCCGCCATGGTCGTTCGTCTTGAATGAAAAACTCGAAGAAGAAAAACGAAAAGGCTCGCTGTCGACTTGACTTGAGCAACGAAGTTCTTGCCACGAAGAGGGTGTGTTAATATGAGCGTGGATTGTTTCGATTGTTTCGGTCATGTCGGCGTGAAACCGCGAAGCCTATCATGTGAATCAGTCGCAACCACTCCTATAAATGCGGTTGGGTGATACATTGCTCCTTGCGATCGCTCAGTCATTCCACGGTCTGCACCGTACTGGTTTGATCATCACGATCGAAAAAAGACCCTTCTGCTAGCTCTTCTGCTACAGTACAACCCGGGAGAAGAATGAAAGGTTTCGTTTCCTTTCCTTGGATTCTGCGTTTTAGCCCAGGCGACCTACAATGACTTTTTCATCTGGCCGTTGATACAAAAAATGCCGGGCCACCCCTACTTACTACGAACTTCGAGTTACCGTTTGGGTAGACTTAGGGTAGACAATAGGTCATGTATGTTAGCTGTGAATGTATTAATTAGTGATGTAAGGTACTATGCGATTAATGGAGAGGCATATACGTAGATGCCGAGGTATCCAAGTTTGAGTCAGTAGTAGTAAGAGTTGGTAGTTATTACATCCGACGTCTCTTGGTGGGCGGAACGACTTTGCCTACGTGGTTCTGGACACGACAACACAAACTTGGATTTTGAGACAAAAAGTAATACAGAATTGGGACATCACCTTTGGCCGCAATCAGGGTATCGACCCACTTTTTGGTAGTAGCCATGCTTGTATGCTTTGTGTCATTTCGTTGCTTCCAATGAGTGCTGCTATGGTTTGAGTTGTACATTTCACACAGATCTCCCCGGCCGAGCTCATTGAGTTTCAAGTAATGATTCATCTTGCCTTGCATTTCAACTTGATTGGCATACATACCCCTGAAGGATATCCCGGAAAATTCAACATGGCACAAGGTGGTATTGCCGTTTTCCAACACTGATACTAACATGGTTTGGAGCAGGCTCACGATACCTAGTCCGTTGCTAAGACGAAGGCATGAAAAGCGCAAACCTTTTAATGCTGCATTGGTCTGAAGTGCCCTCATGACACCATATGCGTGCGAGGCAATGTCGGTGACCACAATCCCAGCATCAAGAGAGAGCTCCAACGTTTCGAGAAGTTGGTGACTGCTCGACAAAATATCAGCGAGAAATTGGGATTCAGATCTCTCAAACCCCACGGATGCCACCTTCAAATGTTCGACTCGTATGCAGTCTTTGACAGATGCGACACAAACCAGCGCGTCACTGCGAATGTGCACCGATCGTAGAGCAGAACGGCTAAACACCTTGGACAGTGGATAGAGGTGTGCTTGTTCTGCCGCCCCTCCTCCATGGAATTCTTTGATGAGAGTGTACACAGAAGGAACCGCCCAACATCCAAGCTTTAAAAGCTGCAATTGAGGAATGCTTGAAAAAGCCAAAAGCACCGGATTGATGTCGTCCAAAGTTTGCCTCTCGTCGGCCAGTTGACAAGTGTGAAAGGAAATCAGATTCAAGGTTGGATGTTCCGATAGAGAGTTGGCAAGTTTCGCAAAATCCTTCGTCGTTCCACCAAACCAGACTCCTTTGCATTGCAACCGTTCCAACTTTCTCGCAGACAGTAGAAGATGCGCCAGATTTCGTAGACAATCCACCGGGTTGGGTAGTTCAGCTTGCGGATTTACGTCCCATGTGAGAAATCTCAGAGTGGGGATGCGCCCCAACGTTTCAGATACCTGCTGCATAGTGGAGCTACCCAGGCTGCGTTCGATCATGGTTGGGTCAATATGGATAGATACAATGTGCTTCATGGTACTACGTACAGATGTAGAGTCAGCAGTGGCGGTAGTAGTGGTGGTCACCAACTTTATGAAGTCCAACAATCGGTCTTCGTCGAGTGGATGGCATTCCTGACACAAAAGTTCCCGTATGCGAATGGAAAGGTGGATGTTCACACCATTATTGTTGGGAGCAGAGGACGATGACGCGGTCGCACTACTTTTCGATTCTCCTTGAAAGAACCGAATGGCATCCTCCAATGTTGAGGGATTGGAAATCTCAATCTTCTTTCGTCCTTCCAACAACAACGGCGTCATGATGATGGGAAAACTGTTGTCGCCATGAAATTGTGACGAGTTGGAATGGAAAACTTTGGTACCTAAAGAGAAGCGGCGGCGAAACGACTCACGCCATCGTGGAATCTACGGTGGCGTGCCTCAGGTATACTCAGAGCATCGTGGAATCAATCATGGGAAAGATCTGCATCCTATGTTGTATACATTCTTTTCAAAAAATATGTATGCATTTATGTAGCTTTTTATCAAACGGTACAAAAATCCCATTCACGGTGGTACTGTATAGTTGGTTGGTTCGTTGGTACATCATCATCATCATCATCTACTACTATCTACTACTCTGCTCTACATATCGGTGGTACCTGGAGATTACCGCAGCCTCCCTTGCATTGCATTGCATTGCATTGTGTTGCATTTCATTATTCATTCATTCATCCATCCCACCGGACGAAAGGAGGCTGCCGCAGCTGCGTTGTTGTTGTTACCCGTGGTAACGCCGGCGGCCGTCGGACGCAATCGGGAGTGAGGAAGACTCCCGAAAATTTCGTCGTTGGGTTTCACGAGCAACTCAATCAAAGCGGCGGCCGATGGGACACTGTGCGATAGCATTTGACGTTTGGTTCCGGAACCACCACCCTGGCTGGATGCGGGATCTTCTTCATCATAACTCCCGCCTCCATCGTTGTCATCGTCGACGAGCGGAGACGCCATGCGTTCTCGCTTGTTGTTGACGACCGGATTCATGCCGGCGGCGTTGTTGGGAATGTTTCGATTCATCATCATCATGGCCATCATTCGCTGTTGTTGACTCATGCTGTTTCGGGCATTGTTACCAGTATTGTCTTCTGTATTGTCGTTGGGTATCAACGTTCTTTGTTGTTGTTGCTGCTGCTGCTGTAACTGCTGCAGTTGAAGTTGTTGCTGCTGCAGTTGGCTACGATTGTTGTTGTTACCCCCACTATTGTTGTTGTCGTTGTTGTTGAACCCGTTGCTGTTCATCAACTGCGAGGGATCCATGACATTATTATTGTTATTGTTGTTAAACCGAATCTGCATCCCTTGCATATTCATACCGCCATTGTTGTTGTCATTGCCACTGCCGTTGTCATCACCGTTATCCCCTCCGACCACCATACCTGTTAGACCTCCGCCGCCCCTGCCACCAAGACCTCCTCCTCCGCCGCCTCTGCCTGCCTGCTGCATTTGCTGCTGCATTTGCTGCTGCATTTGCTGCTGCATTTGCTGCTGCATTTGCTGTTGCAATTGTTGTTGCATCTGCTGATGGTGTTGTGACGTTGCTGCGGCTTGAACTGAACGAACAAACGGAAAAGGCGTGAAAGGGGGGTGAGCGAATGCAGTTATCTTCATGACAACTTAGTGCTTGAACGATAGGTTTCCTACAGTACTTACATTGATTGTTGTGGAATGGGTTGCCACCACTTGCTCCTGCCATGTCCCGGCTGCTACCGCCGCCGCCACTATTGGGATTGTTAAAGTTGGGCATCTGCTGCTGCTGGCTTCTTCTGGGGTCCATCTTGGGAAGGGGATACAGATGTCTGAAGTATGGAGAAAGCAAACTTGATTATGAGAAAGAGAATGGATAATGAAGATTACAATACGATTAGGGAGAAGACAGAAGAACAACCGAAATCCGGAAGTGGGTACGAGCTCGCCTTCTTGACCTACAGCAAGCCAAGAACACAAGCAACAGTAACACAGGGACATACATATCGTAAATCATCTTTAACTACGGTATATATCCCTACAAAGAAAGAAATTCTACTTGAACTTACCAAACGAGATATATAGGTAGATAGATCGATTGATATATCAGAGAAAGTAGGAGGTGAATATCAGCTTGAATATCACAGAATATCAAGCTACTACTAGCTTGCTACTACTACTGTTAGGTGCGATGGCTTGATAGCTAGCTAGTCGTAATGCTTTGACGTTGCCGCTTGGTTTTGCTTATGAGAGGGAGAATCTGAAATGGTCAATAAATCAACAACATAAAGCAAGAAGAGACAGACTCACTGGCACTAGCTAGCTACTAGTAGTACGGTATGGTACCTTTACTCGTAGACGAGAAAAAGAGTGTTATTATGACTACACGTGCCGGTGCCACAGTAGTAACAGTACTGGCATGGTACGTAAGTTCAGCAGGACCCTGCCCATACTTGTCACAATTGTACAACGTACGGTTTGGGGAAGAAAACTACCGGTATTTACGGCAAGCCAAGCACTAAAATCTACTACTCCAGAGTACGACCGTAGCTACTAGAGCTAATTCAGCTACTAGCTAGTAGTAACTCCGCTTTATTTTTATCAATACGTCCTACTACGAAGTTGTACCAGTTTATCTGTACGACGTACTGCCGGGGAAGCTTTGGCCATGGATCGCTGTAGATTAAGAAAACGAAGCGGTTGAAGAAGTTCGGAAACTGAGTATTTAAATCGTTATCGGAACAATCAGACACTTACTTCCGATTGATGTCAGTATGCGGAACAAGAGACCAAATCGATGTCGTATTAGTCTTACACTGATGTTCTCTTTATCTTTGTGACAAGCATTGAAATAATGCTCATGATTGTGCGGCATATCAGATTAGTCAAATATCATTTCTGACCGGAAGTCTGTTGAGTGTTGACCGCACCAGAAGTCCAGAAGCGTCGTTTCATTTCGAAGAAGGTCGTGGAATGGAAGGAATGTTGCCGGTAGCCAGTACCGTAATAGCCAAAGTAAGCAATTGCTGATTTTGCTGTGGATGGAAATAACCATCACTGTACTCTGCTAGCTAGTAGGTAGGTGTACTGTAGATGGCAATTCGGAGTATTTCTTCTAATCTTCTTACTGTACTGTACTAGCCGTTTTTTATGTGAGCACAAAACCTATGCCTGCAATTTGGCAATCCATGCCAAGGCTTCGTGGAATGCTCATGGCAACATCGGCTTCAAAGAAAATGGCCAATCGAACTGCCCCAACATCTGCTGCGTGCGCGGGTCTGAACGTGCAGTGGCACCAGCGGTGTGTGTACAGTACAGCACATCTAACTGAAGCATGCATGGTGGCTAAAGGTTGTTACAGCAATTCAATAGTTTGTTGATTGAGATGCCTTCAGCATGCGTGTCAGTACATAAAGTTTACCAAGGCCCAATGAAATGTCACTGCCATAACAATCCTGGGAAGATAAGAATTGTGACCTCTAGCTAGCTAACAGCCTTGGTGGGTTAAAGCATTCCTTGCCTTGTGTGAAAGATGAAGTGAGATTCAAAAGAGCATCTCACATGTGGATTCAATGCGAAAAACAAATCAAGTTTCACCATGATCGGACCAAATGAGATGCATGTCAGTGACTGGGTGCCATGTGGACTTTCTCGCAATGTGATGTGCCCCAATGTCAGTGCCATGGGAGCCCACAACGATGTCACATGACCATTCTAAATGTTAGAGCGCTGCGCCCGTTTCACTGTGTGAATCGGTTCATGCCAAGAACCCTGGCAGTCCTCATCGACGATGTGTGCCAACATCCGCACTTGAGATGCGTCCAATTGGCGAACATGGTCTTGCTGCTGCATCATGGAGAAAAATGTAAGGCATTTGTGTGATGGTTTAATGTGACTGGTGTTGTTGAGATGCAGCCAGGTTACAATTGAATGATCATCACATCATTGGACATCAATCATGGTGATTGGCAACTGAAAAGACCAACTGCATGTTGATTTAGTTTTTTGTTGATCATTGGTTCTTTTAGCACCAGTTGGCTAGCAGCTGACAATTGGAGTCAATGAGCTTCGACATTGGTTTGCAGCCAACTGTGCAAATTTGGATCAATCAACGTTTGTCATTGACGATCCAATGTGGTCTCAAGCCCACAATGGGTGAAATGTTAAAAAGAAACAGCAATGGCATCTCTTGTTGCTGGTTGATTCCCACATGATGGAATGCATGGGTCTGTCAGCTGCAGAAGCTTCAGTTAGAATGTGCTGCATTGACATCTTCAATCATTTCAACATCTCTCATTGGTGGAACATGGAGATCAATGCTTGCAGATCATCACAAACAGATCAGTGAAGATGTTCAAATGTATCATTCGACTGTTGATTGTGCTGGGTGCACACTGCACTGTCCGCCAAGCATAAGTTGAACAAATGATTTTGCAGGTGTCAACCAAGTGAACTCACCAGTGAAATAACAGTCCGACTCTGCCATTGAGAGGACAACTTGTGTTCTAGAGAATAATCAGATGAGCACTGGACAGAGGTCCATTAGCCATCATCATTCTTCTTTGGACACATCTCTTTGAAACGCATAGAAAAGTGAGAACAAAAAGTGCAAAACAAAAGAAAACAATGGTAACCTTGCCAACAACAACATTCTGCTGATGATGTGCAGCAAACTATGCAACACATTGACTCAAACAACTTGCTGTTTGGCTGGGCTAATTTGCTTTTCAGGAGACGACAATGTGGATGGGGCTGTTGATAAAATGCTTCAAAAGCAAGATGCTAACTGACTGTTGTGGAGCAGAAAGTGACAAGGAAATGTGTCACAACCAGTGCTGCTAGCTAGAGGAAAACCCTTGAAGAATCCTTGAAGAATGCAATTCCCATAACAGGGCATAACATGGAGCATCCTCATGCGGGACTCACACATCTGGGACTCATTCACGGAACTGACGCTTCTCAGTGTTGCAGGACCATTTGGTGCTGGCCCTGTTGTTCACTGCTAGTGAAGAAGGTTGCTCAGGAGAGCAACGAACACATCATCACGGATGATGCAACAACAACGTCTATGCAACATAACTCCTATGTAAACTGACCATTGCAAAACAAGTTGAAGATGTTTTGTTCTGTTTGGCACAACACGAGCTATCATTGTAATGATTGCCATTACAACTCTGTAAGAGGCACCCCGATTCTTCACGTAGAAGCATCGTTCATCTCAGTAGAGAGAGGATTATACCGAGGGATCTTGAGCCGAACCTCTCTCAATATAACATTTAGTTTTAGTTCATTCTAAGCTTATAATTTTCATTTACAAACAACTCAAAAGGCCTGTATGTAGCTTTCAGCTTCTTGCAAGTAGCAGCAGTTTATGGATACTGGTACCTAGCTAGCTAGCTAGGATACAAGCCAACGTTTCCTGTGGGCTACTAGCTATAGTACTGTAGTAGAAGCCTGACAAAAACGATGTCTTGTTCTCGTGGAAAAGAACATGTGTGTGGCATTCTGGTAAGAATCCATTGAGGTTTTGGACTGTACTTGTTACTGGCTACTAGCTAGTGAGCTCTCCGTTTTGGTATTTTTCAAACCGTAGATCCTAATTTAAGTCATGGCCGAGATGAGACGAGACACACATCTGACGTCCCCACCCCGTTTGTGCTAGCGCTGCCATACTTTAGGATTATTTTAAGCCTGTGGTTACGCGACGATCAATGACACGTATGGCCGACGAACGGACAGTATCGTCCGTACTAGAACTATACCAAATTTTTCTATTGTGCATGAATAATGAAAGGTGGAGCGTCATCTTGGACACCCACTGTTAGGATTGTACCCTAAGAAGAAAAAAATTAAAAGTACCGATCCATGAGCTTCCACACTTGGGGTCTCGCCATTTCTTGGACCAAAATTCGCGCCGCCGTTCGTTGTTCTTCGGTATAATAATCATCGTAGGGCGGACGGTTCACAAAGGGCAGAACGTTGGACGCCAAGGCCGTCTCATTTTGAGTTGGCACTTGGACAAAGTCGAGAATCCGATGAACGGTAGCATTCCAATCGTGTTCGTACTCTTCGTACCGAACGGTGAGCGCCGGCAATTGACTTTGTTCCATCGTGGCCAATGTCAGCGAATGCCATTGAACGTATCGAAACCATTCGGCTTTGCAGTGGAGTTTCGAGAGGGCATCGACCAATTTCTGTTCCGCCTTCTTGTCCTTTCCTTTTGTAGTCAAATGATCCAGGGGCGATCCATACTCCTGATCCAAATCTTGACACCACGTAGCAAACCCTGTGGCATTGTCGGAATATTGGTCCAACCAATCTTGGGCATCCTTTTTCATGTCTGGATTTTTGCTGGCGAGTTGTTTGCGGAAATTTTTGCGGGCCAAATGAAAGCGTGAGACAATATTGTCAAAGGGATCTCGAATCAAATGAATGACCTTTCCAATGTGTGGATTGTTGGGTGGTGCGGGATAATGTGTTTCTGTCCACTCGCAAGAAGAAGACGAAGAAGAAGACGTGGATGTATCATTGTTGTGGGCACGTTTGCTGGTGTTGGTGCTTGGTAAGCATGCCATTCCTGCGGTACATTCATGAATGAATTGTGGCAAGGTCAAGACATATCTATGAGGCGTACATCGAACACAGCGTCCTCCACAATGCGTCTTGGTCAAAATGTAGTCTTGTGGTAGTGGCTTATACAATGGATCTTTGGTAGACGCTCTCCAAAAGGGACCCTCCACCTGTTCGCCCTCTTTGGACGGAGGATACAATGGAATGCTCGGTTGCGTGTCTCCTGTGGCACTTCTACTGGAGCTGTCGATGAGTTCGGGACCATAATTGGTAGCCGTCGCATGCTGCGATGCGGACTGGACCATGCGCATGGTATAACTGGTTCCACTGTTTGGGAAGGACATTAACCAAACCATCGATGGGTGTGTTGGGTGGTCGTTTTTGGTTTTAGGAGCGTCGTTGGTTGGATCCTCGTCTTTTGCATTCTTTTGTTTGTGCTTGTTTTTCTTCTTGTGGTTGTTGCTGCTGTTTTTAACTGTGGTTTGAACGAAATCTGATAGCACATCGAAAGGTTCATCTTTATCATTCTTCTTTTTGCCGTTCTTGTGCTCCAAAGCCGATGTATCCATGGCAGCTAAATCATCCGTATTAATGTCGAGATTGAAATTGTTGGTGTCATCCTTCTTGGGATGATTGCGAAGATGATTGCTTTCTCCGGCCGTTTGTTGTCCCAACAAGGCACTATTCTCTGCTGTATCCATGGCTCCTAATTGCCACCATACCATAAAGAGTGGTACACCGATGAGGGTCAACAAAATGACGCAACTACGAGATTTGCTACCACTGGTGATATCTTTGGGCGAATGTGGCGGCGACGACATGGGGTTGCTGTTCTTGTCGTTTTCGCTGTCCTCCATGGTGTTGTTGTCCTCGGCTTGAGACATGACAGTAGTATATTTACAATTTTTATGTGTCATGGTTTCATCAGTTTTAAAGATAGTGGTGTCTATGCCATTTGATTACTATTACTACATGTAGTACTATTTACTGTGTATTTAATTATTTTGAATTGAATTCCTCTTCTGTGGATCGTTGGTGTGACGCATGCCACTACGCGCCATTTTGATTTTGAATTCCATGTGCATATCACGCCAGCCCAGAGACCATCCCGCCTGGAGTTTTTGGTCGTTCTTTCGCGACTTTCATGGGAATCTCGAGCTGGCCAAAATCTCTACTTAGATATTTTGCAAGCACGGATGAGTTACATAGGAATCTTGATGCCTGACGGGCGTCAAATCGAGCGTGGATCGAACATCGAAAGAAATCTACGTTTTTTCATCATTCTCAGAATGAATCAATGAATCTCCCCGATATGCATGTATGTCTACCACGGTACCAGTACATAGTGCGAACGTTGTAGACTTGCATGTGTAGCACGACTTTTAAATTTGTTGTTGATGTTGATTTGGTCCCATATTAGGGTACTGTACAGCTAAGCTACAGTGTACAGTACTATATTTCACATCAACCCTAGCTACTTGCATCTACCAACTGCGAATGCAGACACCACAAAGAAGTGTTGTCAAGTCTCACTCAACAGTCGAGTAGTAGCTAGCTAGCTAGGTTATCTGTCACAGATATCTCGACTCGTCCGCGGCGATAGAGTTTCCACGCAAAAGAAGATGCCAAGATCACCCTCTTCGTCGCCCTCTTCGTCGCCATCGAGAACGGCTGCCCACGCTGCCGCCGTGGCGACTTCGGTTGCCACAGACTTGGTCGTATCCGCTGCTATATCCTCCTCCGCCTCACCACGGAATAATCAACGCAATGTCAGTATCTTGTTGTTGAGTTCCATAAGCATGGTGGCATGTTTTCTTTGGTGGGGAAGATTCCCAATGGATGCCATTTCTTCCACGACAACCAATTCTGAGCATCAATGGCTCCTGCAACACAACAATCTGTCATCTAACGCCACCACCACGAAGAACAACAACAGCAACATCAAGAAGGGAAATAAACCACCTCCTTTTTTGTTTTTATCGGATCGTTATACCGGTAATGATGATGATGACAATACGGATACTGGCGTTAACGTTGGCAACAGGGATGACGATAGTTACGATGATGAAGAACATCTCACACGAGATGATGATGAGTACCAACACGGCGAACGCATTCGTGGGCAACCTTCTGCAGTTGTAGTTAACAAGAACAACGACAACAAGGATTCCCAACAATTCACGAAAGAAGAAGTACTAAACGACAACGTCAACAACCACAACAATATTACTAGCAGCAAGGACAACGACAACAACAATGATTTTAGTTGGGAAGATACGTCCCGTCCTCGTCCCAAAGTGGTGTGGCTCATGAGTTATCCCAACTCGGGCACCAGCTATACCATGATGATGGTAGCCCGGGCCTCGAATCAAGCCACGGCGAGCAATTATGGAAAAGAAGTCACCGTGCCACCCACACCCAATCGACCGATCTATCCAGGACAGTGGGAAGGGCCTTTTTATCGACCCAATCCGCAGCATCCTCTACCCAAAGATTATATTTTGGTCAAGACCCATTGTGGAGGTATGTATACCTATGTAGGATATGAATGTGTGTGGGTGTGTGTGGGTGTGTCATGTTCCATTGCAGGGTGTGCGCGCGCGTGAAGCAACTCCTTGTTTCTCATTTCTGTTCGTTGCCTTTCACGGATGGTTTGGATGTGGACTACTCGTACTGTACAGGCCGTTGCGTTTGTTGTGGGCCCGATCAGTATGTGGTCAATGAAACCTTCTTTTTGGAGGAATGTACACGAGGGAGTGGACTTTTTCCGGAGGGTGTCAGACTCAACAATACCCAAACTACCAATAACGACTTTTTGAACAAAGACATTGTGGAGGAAGGCTTTCAAGCCGTGCATTACAATCCGTCCATTGTCAAAAAGGCCATTCATTTGATACGCAGTCCCTTTGATAATATTGTCTCGAGATTTCATATGGAGCGAAAACACTGGATCGGGCTCAATCGAAAGGACGAAATGAATAAATACTCCAACAATGCAACAGGATTTCAATTGTGGTGTCGAGATATAGATCAACAATATGGTCCCACATCCTTAGCCACAGCCAAGGAAAATGGAATCCCCGGCGACATTTACAAACTCATGGAACCCCTTCCATGTTACGGTGAATTTTTCAAATATGTACAGTGGCACAACAACGCCCATGCGGTCATCAAGCAACAATTAAAACGACGCGTCATGATTGTTCATTATGAGAATTATGAACGAAAATGGAATGAGACGGCAACCAGAATATTGGATTATTTGCATTTGGAAATGCAAGGCGACAGGAAACAATTCCGTGCTCATGGCCACGAATATGATCCCTACTTTACCTCGTCTCAACGCCGAGCCGCGAAAGCGTTGGTAGAAACAATGGCCGCACCAGCTGTCTGGGAACAGATAGAACGCTACTTTGTGAAATAAAGATACAGTCTCATAACACACACACACACACACACGCCAGGGCGCGACCAAGAAGCAAGGAACCGAGAGAACAGAGGCGTAGGATGACTGGCATATACAGACGGTAGAAAGGCCGTGAACTAGCTAGCTAGTCATTATGTAGGAATCGGGAAGTTGTGAAGGACTGGAACAGTTTCAGTATGAATGCCTATTATATACATGTATATTCGTAGAAATTGTATATCTTTATCCCGATTGATTCATACCGGCTTGTATCACAAATTTCTGGTTCCGTAGTTTCATTCCTGCACTCTCTCTAACGATTCAATTAGAAAGAGTGGGATGCCAATCGCTTTTCACGAAACACACATGGGCATTCACAACGCTCACACAACACTCTTGTGGCAACAAAACGCAAGGTGATTATTATCACAATTATGAAAGTATCGGTTACAACTGGCCTATACTGTATTGGAAGTGTGCCATGGGGTGACTCTTCCTGCTAGCGATGAAAAACAATTGCGTTTGCAATTTACTGGAATGCGGGTGATCGCTATGACGGAAACCCCACCACGTTGGCTGGCGTTGAGAAAAAATGAGGTCACAAGGTAGTAGCGACTTGCCCTGTGTCCAAAACATCTCTTGGTGGAGCCTTCAATGCACGAAAGTCCTCTGGTTGGATTTTCTCGCTATTTCCTGTGCACGTTTACATGTTCTTAAAAAGGGAACACTCATGTGAACTTTCGAAATCGTGGGAGTGACCTTGATCGACGCTTCTTCTTGGCGGTACGGACTTTCTGGGGATCGAAATCGCCCATAATGTCGTTCGTTGAGCCTGAACAGAGCATGTCTTCATTTGCATCAACGCAATTGAAAATCGAAATGAGAGGGGTGACAACAACCTTATCTGCTGCGCTTATGAAGACGTCCAGAAAGACACTTGAGGCTTTATTCGCCATTTTACTCATGGTCTTTGCGATATCTCGTAGCTCCTTGTGGTCTTCGCTATTGCTGGGGCTGACCATAGCTTCCATGGAATCAGGAGACTTGACGTGACTTCTTGTAGCTCCGCTTTTTTCGTCAGACCCTGCAGAGTTCATATTTGGTAAAGGAAAGTTTAAGCCCGCATTACAAGTGAAGTCTTGAAGGAGGTCGTCTTGGCCGTTTGATCTCTCAGAAAAAGAGGACTTAGGATGTTCAGCAAGGTGTGCGTTAACACACTCACCCACGCTGAAGAGATTCTTATTAACGAGTGCTGGCGGGGATAGTTGCTGGGATGCCTCAGATACCGCGGAAGCAGCGGAGCTATACCAGCTACCCGACGATAGCACTTGAAGTGGACCCGGCGACAACATTTGGACTGGATCTTGATTATTCTTCAGAATGCCTTTGACCGGCTTCTTGTCGCGAACAGGTTTGTCTTTCAGATGATATCGCACCGAAAATTTACCTTTTGCCAGTCCTGTAGCCGAGTCTTGTCTTTCTTCGACGCCATTCCAGTCTTCTTCCTCAGAGACGTCATTGAATATTGACTCGTCCGCGTCATTGGCCCTTTCTCTTTCTTCCTCTTGGTCGACCGTGACAAACAGTGACCTGTCGGGAAGGATTCGAGTAGAAGAAAGGTCCTTAACTTTTCGCTTGATCATCCAAGCCGACTTACTTGCGGATGTGGAATATTTCCCGGTCCTATTTGGTTTAGCCAAATCATCTACATGCATCGACGCCATAGCTTCGAGTGTCATCAGCCCGCTTGGGTCAGTCTCGAGATCGGTTAGCATTGACAAAGGAGATGCATTCTCGACTCTGCCAGTTTCCATGTCAAAAATCCTGTGCGATGTTTCCGGCAGGGACCGCCGTCGGCATTGCATGACTCCATCAACAACGCGCTGATGGTGGATGGACAAATCCTTTTCAAAGCTCTCAACGATGCATCGGAGAGCTTCTTGAAAGCTATTATTGTTGGAACCTGCTGAGTCTCCAGACGGGTCATTCATGATGTACCCCTCGCTAGTCTCCATATCTCGACTATCCAATGCTTGAGAAGGACGTGGATCTTCTGCTTCATCGCGCGCAATCTGCATTTTCTCTTCTGGTAATAGACTTCCAGTATACTCCAATGGACTCATTTCAGAGTCTGACATTACCATCTCAATAGTGGGGTTCTCCTCCAAACTTCCGACCTGGGGCACCCCACCTCTTGCGCCGTCTGGCTCCAATGGCAAGTTCTTTCTTGGAATGACTTTCTCGTTTGATCTTCTCCTTTCATGAGTTCTTGTTGCCTCTTTTTTCTTTTTGAGGAATTCAGCAACTCGTTTGGGGTCATAATGGCTGGTGTGATTTAGCTGGCTTGTTTTCCCACTAGCGATGATCTCAGCTACCCTTTTGGGGCTATGTTGGTTGGTTTGGCATAGCTGCTTCGTGTTCCCGTTGGCTTCTTCGTTCCCTTTTCTTGCTTTGTTCGCAGTACTTTCGTTGCTATTGGTAGTGCTGCCCGTCTTTTGGCTGTTGTTTTCGCATCGGGGTGCATCTTCTTCGTCCTTGCCAAAGAACTGCTGTTGCAGTTGCCTTCGGCGTTCTGCAACGGGACTTCCGCATGACGATGTCCATGCCTTGTTAGGAACCGCTGTCTGCTCTTTAGTAGCCGCACCCTGCTCAAATTTGAGCTTCATTTCGTTGATCTTGGCGCTCGTTCGTTTGCTGGGGCTGGAAGGACCCTGCCGAATTTCTCTGATGGTGCTCGCCATGCTAGCAGTGGGACTTGTAGGATACTGTCGAAGTTCCCTAAAATCTTCAAGCTGAAGTTGCATCTCCTTCTTTGTGACGCCCCAGGTTCGGGAGTGTTGGCTTATTACACTCGTTCCGCCCGATTTGGAACTCAAGACCGAAACTTCTTCCTCGCGGTGGCTGCGTTGCACATATCCATGGTAATTATTCATCTCGCAAAGGATGTATCGATTAATAGCTAGTCCCTATAGTATCTCTAGACGCAAATATGATGCAAATGTGTATCCCTTGTATGGTCTTGTGATGTACAATTTGCTCTGATCAATTTGACAGCTATTGTGGATTGTGATGATGCGTGTAGAGTAAGAACGAGGGGCTTTGCAACTGCCAACCCAACTAGCTCAGAGCTTGCTTCCGTTCCCAGTCGGATGGATAATCTGTAGTAAGCCGATGAAAGCTGCGTCGACACTTGCGTGCTGTACTATTACCACAGCATACCGGATTCGAGGATGCGAGTGCAGACTAAATAGAAAACAGACGCCAGAAATGCTTTGTTGACATCTCCGAAGCCAAAAGCGATAATTGTGAGCGCATGGGGAGGTCGTGAAAGTATATGTGTGAAGCCGTTCCATCAGTTAGATAGGAACGTGATTAGACGAAAAAGCGAGTAGTGCTGTAAGTGCTGTATGGATTGGAGATGTACTTAGGAAAATCGTTTGGTAATTATAGCCGCTGCAAGTGAAGACGCGCATTTACTCGTTGACATTTTTTCAACTACACTTCAACTATACTAGCTAGCTAGATAGCTACTAGTAGTAGCTAGCTAGTATGTCGTAGCTACAAGATGTTTTCATAGTTGTGTCCAATAATTATCAGTGCAATAACTGTAATGTTCATCAGCAAGAGCTTCAGCAACGATAGAATCCTGTTTTTCGCCGGATACCTTCAATCTCTTCCCAATTGCGAACAGAAGTTATCTTGTGCGCTAATAGCTAGATATCAACGCAAACCGATGGAACAGGATTTTTTAACTGTGTGTGATGCAACGTGGGTAATTGTGCCCCCACAAGTTTACCCCACGAATGGACATAACCCGCTGGTTCATTCGCTCAGCGTGATGTATGCTTTTTCTCCGGTGCTTCATCAGCATGACAGAAGGATGCTTATCGTACTTCTTTAGCCCAGACAAATTGGGCGTCTTTGGACTGCAAACCTCATCAATTCTGTCATGCCTTCAGTTATTGGACCGACAATGCCGACATGTGTGCTGGTTGGAAGCCACGCGTCAATTCTAACAGCATGGGATGCATTCACAGAATTGAAAATGAATCTATTTCAGGACACGCTGGCTTCGTGCTTTCTATTCTTACTACAGCAATTCGATTTGAGAGATGGGCGAACCAAATCTTGTTCATGCGCTATGTTTGATTCGTGGATGATAATACTGATGATGCCACGTGGTGCGATCTTTGGTCTGCTCTATTTCTCGATTTTTCTGTGTGGCTGCTACTCTGGGTGATAGCATAAATTATAAGCATAAAGAAATCCACAAATATGATGGATGATACAACCGAGGACGAAGCAACCCAATGCATTCCAACCGAGCACGGAAGCAGCGATGTCGAGATCGAGGCAGCTGAAAGAGAAAATAGCTCGAATAATGTTGTTTCAGTGGACCCCTTTTCTCCACGAAAAGGAAAAATGCTGACTTGGGAGCATGTGAGCATGACTTTAAATGAAACCAAAAAGTCCGAACCGCGAAAGTTGCTTGACGATGTCTGGGGCGAGGTCCCACCACAGGAAACTTGCGCCATCATGGGACCATCGGGTGCAGGTAGGTTTATCAGGCCAAGCCGATTTTAAAATGTCAAAAGTGGTGCACTCGCCACCTATTTTGCCCCTTTCTTCTTAGCTTGAAATGCCCACTGCACTTTTCTGTGTTTTGTTTTTGTGCAGGTAAAAGCTCCTTACTCAACATCCTATCGGGGCGAGCGATGACTAGCAACAGAGTCGATGTACAAGCGACGGTGCATGTGGATAATCTCAAATTGGAGCCTTCTAATATCGAGGTTCGAAAGACGATTGCATTCGTCGCACAGGAAGAGTCATTGGAACGTACAGCAACACCACGTGAATCAATCAAGTTTTCGGCAAAACTGCGTCTCCCGAAAACCTTCACCAATGATCAGCTTGACGAGCTCTGCATCAGAATGCTGGAGGAGCTGGGCCTCACTCATTGCGCCGATACCGTGATCGGCGGTGGTCTTTTGAAAGGCATCTCAGGGGGTGAGAAAAAGAGGACCAGTGTTGGCGTAGAGTTGGTCGTAAAGCCATCCTTGGTGTATCTTGATGAACCTACTTCCGGACTCGATAGTTTCAGTGCCATTCAGCTTTGTCAAGTGCTCAAGAAAGTGGCCAACGCAGGAGCGAGTGTCCTTTTCACAATCCATCAACCCTCAAGTGAAATCTTCAACTCCTTTGATCATCTTATACTTATGAACAGAGGTCGTGTGATGTATCAGGGTTCTGTAACTGACGTGTCTAGCTACTTCGAGGACAGAGGATATCCTATTCCAGCGAACTTTTCTACTGCTGATTGGATCATGAATGTTTCCCAATCGAATAAAGTTGACAAACTGGAAAGTAAGGGTTTCTTTGACAGCCCCGAACAAATCTCAAGTAAATCTGAAGAGGAAGATGTGGAATCCTCCATCCAAGAGATCGCCGCCGCGGACATATCCACTGACTGCGCGTTGGAAGGAAGTCACGTTAGTATCTTGACGGAAACAGCCATGTTATATGAGCGTGAAATCAAAGCATTATACCGTGATACCGGAGGTACCATCGCCCGGTTTGCCGTTACAGCATTCCTCGCCACTCTTCTGGGAACCATATTTTTTGGTGTAGGGCGGTCCAACCTAGAAGACCGAAACAACTTATTCAGCTCCTTTGGCGCCCTTGTGGTAGTCGGAATTGTTGGCATGATGGGGAGTGCTCAGAGCGAGCTTATGGCGTTCCCAATGACCCGCCCCGTTTTTCTTCGAGAGTATTCTACCAACCATTACTCCGTCCTTTCTTACTTTGTGGCAAGATTTTCTATTGAAGCTACCATGACGGCAATACAGAACTTGGTCCTGGTAAGTCTTTTTTTAATTGTCTTTGGAGCGGTTTCTTTCTTTTGATATTCTAATGCTGATTTTCCTGTGCCTTGTTTGTATTGGGAAGAGTGTTATAGCCTATTCTATGATTGGCTTTCAGTCGGATTTTCTCATGTTCTATTTGGCCGTGTACGCTGTAGCAATGTCAAGCACTGCTATCAGTGTGTTTCTTGGATGCATCGTGGGAGATGAAAAGACCGCGAAAGAGCTTTTCCCAATCCTTACTGTACCGCAAATGCTTTTTGCTGGCTTTTTTGTGGATTCCTCCCTCATTCCAGCCTTTATCCGATGGGCACAGTATCTATGTGGGTTGACCTATTCTGTTCGGATTTTAATGATTGCCGAATATGATAGAGACTGTGGTAGTGATCTGGCAAACGAGCAATGTGCGGCCTTTTTGCAAGAGAAGAAGGCCGACCCAGAGGATCTTTGGAAGTTCTGGATTGGCTTGGCCGCTATCTTTTTGGGGTACCGTTTGTTGGGACTCTATTTCCTGCAGCGCAAAGGGACTAAGTTCTTTCATTGAGCATCACGTTTCTCATTCGGCAAAATTAATCTCTAGAGAAAACTTTTACACGTCTTAAGCACACACATTTGACCCTGACGAAGAAGATTCTTGAAATCACACTGCAACGATGAAACAAACGCAACAGAGCAACATCAGTTGAACTGGCCAATTGGCTCCTGTGAGGGGCACGAGGTCACAAAATGTTCTTCATGGTTCTTCACAACTTGTCTCCCGATTTGCAGATGCAACTTCTTCCGCGAGTCGGCGGTAACCAGGATCATTTCGCAAGTCATCGGGAGTGAATCTTTCAATGGAAAAACTCATGAATCGAACGCAGGTGGCATCTTTGTTTCTGTTTGCCGATGGCGGAAGGGCTCGGTCACCCGCCAGCTCTTGTGACGGCCCCCACTCAATGTGAAGAGCAATTTTGAACTCAATCTCCCCAGAACTTCCCTTGGAATCGAAGACGCAGCACATTTCTTCTTGACGCTCGTCTGCGGATCCAACTGCCAATTGATCATCAGTGTCTCCAACAATGCGCAACGCCTTGCCACCAAAATGCAAGGCACACTTGACAATGTCTTGTGCTGGGCAAGCAGGCAGCCTCATGTCGATATCTTTGCGGTCCACACTGGACGAGTTTGTCAACAGCACCAAAATCTCTTCTTTGTGATGTGGCTGTTGTTTCGCATCTCGAATGTGTCCCACTGCATGGGCAGGAGAAATCCCATTGCAAGCAGCAGGTCCCGCAATGTCTACCGTGCCATCCAAAAAACATTGACGAGAGAATTCATCCCGAAGCTGCTGATTTTCCCTGGCCAACTCAATTGAGGAACGCTCTTGAAAGATGGCTGCTGCATGCGGTGCCAAGTCTGGCATTGTTTGTTGTTGCTTCTTGAGTGCTGCAGAATGCTGTTGGTTGCATGTTGGCAATGCTGTGGTTGTTGAATTGTGCCGCTAGCTGCCACTAGCTGCAGCAGCCACTGCGGGAGCGAGGTTGCATTCTCATCATTTGATTGTTGTGTCTGGCATTGATTGGCACCACCCAAATTAAAAATCCCAGCAACTGAAGGTCACACAGTGTCCCCAGTGATGTGGTCATGGTAATGACAACAACAATTGTTGATGGCACACCCAAAGTCAGGAGTTGCAGCTGCTTGCAATGATCCAAATCATGACTTTGTTGTCATTTCCATGTCATCTGCTGATAGTCACGCTGTCCATCTTTTCAAGGTGACATGCAGCTCACTGCTGCTTTCCCCCCAGACATTGATCCCAAGCAAGTTCAGCTGTCAATCACACAACCAAGGCACAGCAAGTCTGTTGCAACAGAGACTTGAACAATGACTAACAAAATCAGAGGATGCAAGCTGATTTGATAGCTCAAAGAGGTCTGAGGTGTGAATGGAGACAACAAAGTCAACACAAACATTTTTTGTTGCAGAATGATAGTTGGTTTTCTCCAAATTGTGTGTTCAAGCACATGCTGTGTGTGATGCCATGATTTGAGAGATCATTGGTGACACATTTGATGTCAACAAAGTTCCAACACCAAAGCATCAGCCTGATGCACATTTGCTGTTGTCTTGCCGTGTTGCAAACATCATCAAATTAACATGCGACTGACAAATGATGACCTGGAACTTGCCGCAGCACACAGATTTAAAGCTCATTCTTTGATCATGAACCCTTTCTGAATTGTGAACCATTTTTGTGCTTGTGAACCTTTTTAAAAAGAGGCAAAGAATCATGAACCAATTTTTTGAATGACTGATTAAAAGGTTCATGATTGTGAACCTTTTTTTATTTGTGAACCTTTAAAAAAAGAGACACAATTTGTGTCTTGAGACATTGATTGTGACATGCAGATTTGTGAACCTTTTGCTTTTGAACTGATTTGTTTGTGATCTCTTTTTTAAAAATGGGTGCACAATTATGGGCTTTTTATGGGCTGATTTTTTTAGTCCTTTGCACAAAGGACTGAAATTTTTGAACTGATTTTGAAATTGGTGCGCAATGAAACACACAAACCGAATTGCATGTGGCTGTGCCTGGTGCGTTGCCGCAAGTTCCACAGTCTGCACATGCAAGTGAATGGAGAGCCAAGTGACATGTTCACAACTTTGTTACTCACATGTTCATTGCTCACAATTTTGTTCTGCCCAATTGTGTGTTGCTCACATTTTGGTTTTCCCAACTCAACTCAACTCATCTCATCAATGAAGCAACAATTCAAAAAGACAATTCTGCTCAGGTTAAAACTAATTGAACCTTTGCTGGGGCACAGTGCTACCTTTTGCCCCGCACTGGTGCTGCACAAACACGACGGCAGCGAATGTAGTGCGCGGGCCTTACATGCGAACGAGAAAATTCTGGAGCCCGATCCCGTGAGATTCGTGAATCAACAACAAAACACAATGACAAGCAGCAATGACACGAGGATTTTTTTGTTTTCATGCAATCTTCTGCACACATTGGGTTGCAATAATCAAGCATGCGACGGCCTGTTAGCCATTGTGACATGCTCATTAGTGAGGGCAGTCAATGGTTAGTTTGAATTTCGAAAATTTGACCTCCTGAGGCGACAACAACTGCACACTCACCATCGATTAATCTCCATTCAATGATTGTCATCGTCAGTAAACTTGAATGGTGCCTCCGAAAGCCGTTTGAATGCTTTGTGCTTTGCTGCATCCTGTGCAGTCATGTTTTCTTTCTCCATGAGCCGAGTGCACTCGAGCACTTTGAGCTTATCCTTCCTAGCAGTCAGTCACAAGCAAAGGCATGTCTCCTTCTTTGACTCCACGAAACAACAATTCGATCCGCAAGTCGTTCATGTTTCTTGATTGAACGAGCTTGCCCTAAGGCACCAATCCTGACGTCTTCGGCGTCTTGGTTTGTGGCTTCATCTGTTGAACTACGTTGGGCTTTTTGAACTTGCCACCAGTGTCATCAACTGTTGCTTTCTTGCCGGCGTCAATCCGCTCCGATTTAAAATGACCTTACGCCAGACAATGCCAAATTTGATTGAACCGAGCGTTGTGCTGGTTATCTTCTTGATTCAATTGCCACAAGTTGTGTTGAGAGGCTCTTGCTTGGGCGGACAGTGTCATGGACTGAATTTTGGACGAGTTGTAACTGGTCTCATCATCGAATTTGAATCGGCCAAGTGGAGTGTGAGACCGCACGATTGCCATGCATGTGCGGTGCTCCTCAGAAGGATCAGTCGCAGACACACACTTTGTCTCTTTGACACCCCGTTCAACGAATTGAGTTTGGGATGCCAATGGCAAAAATGCGTGGAGTGCATGTGCCAACGCATTGCTTCGTGTTCCACATTGTCACAATCAAATGACCGGAGATCAACGTCGGAAGCCACAAGATTTGCAGCCGCCATTGCTTCAGGTGCATGCTCGATGTCGTCATCAACGATCGTCTTGCGGAGTCAACGATCAAAAGAGTTCAAACTGACTTTGTCGCAATCTCCGTGTGCCACCGATTGGAACACAAAGGCATCTGGGTCCTCATCAACGTTGTCGCCAAAGGAGGTAGGAAAGGCACGGCCGAGCATGATGTGGCTGATTGCTTTGGCAAACGGCACTTCACTCATTAATGCACAAGGCAGGAGCAATGCAGACAACCATCGCTTGAAGTGATCATTCAAAGATGCATTGGCTTGAGAGCAGAAGACATTGATCTTGTCAAGATGCTTCTCTCTGTCAGATTGCCCGCCGTCAGGTTCCCATCTGGCAACGCATGCTCTGTGTTGTTTCATTGCTGGATACCACATTGTGTTCTGCAAATCTCATTGCATGAAACAATGCCGGACGGCAATGTTATGCGACTGAAATCCTTGCGCCGAAGCAAGGTCTTGGCATGATTGCATCCAGTCAAAGTGTGAGTTAAGATAGCTCTTGTGGAAACCTCTTATGAGCGCGACATCAAGAAATGTCTCTTGATTAAGCATCATTGAAAAGAGATCGGACGCAATGGCACTTGTAGCAGAAACAGAGGGGCACACGTTAACAATCGTTTGACAGGCATGGAACAGAATCAAGTAGTAATCGAACACAAAAGAGCTTGCTACGCCGACTGTCCACCAATGTGTGAGGATAGGAGCTTGCAACTTGCTGTGCACAGTCCTTTTCCATGTCCCTGTTGCTGTCGCATCGACGGGCACGGGCTTCTTGAAATCTGATGAGAAAGCATAGACCTTCGAAAATGACTGCAGGAAGGAACGCTTGTGCTTCTCCGCCGCAGAGACATTTGGCCCCTCCGGATCTCCATGGTCGTTCTCGTGATTGCAATCAAATACAAATTCAGTGGACTTGAATAAGATATGTCCCCATTGATCATTATCCACTGATTCTTGTAGACGGTGTGCCGTATGAAGCAACTGAGTAGCATTAACCTTGTCCAAGGCTCCCTCCCCAAAAGAAGTCTTAACGGCGTTCAACAGTTGCACTTGTGATGAATGGATGCAGCAATTGGCAATCAAACACAAGTCGAAGTCAGGCACACAAAGACCAAGCGGATGCATTTTCTTGTGCAGATCTTCCAACACACCACCTCCTCCACTGTCGGTTGTCTGTCCATGTAGAACATTCGTTCCATCATCGTCGACTTCTCTTATTTTGTTGATCGATGCACGTATTCCATTGGCACAGTCTTTGGATGTTCCACCAGAGGCATCCAGGTCCAGGAGTTGTATTTTGACTTGCGGATCGTCGCACGTCCACCATGACAGATGCTTTGCTAGATGGCCGACCCCCTTTTTGTTCCCGTTATCACAGGCCAAATGAACCTTCTTATCCCGCATCTCACGTCCAAGAGACGCGCTGCTTGACTGAAATTGTACTGCCAGAGTGCAAAATCACTCGGAAATGATGTGGCAAACTTTGCAAGTTCAATGTCTTTGAATATGCCGGTGTCCCAAAGATGCACCATGACGATCAAAGGTGTCACAAATTGAGCTGCTGACAGCGCAAGTGCTGGCACGGACGTCATTGCAACACTCCACAAAGTTTGGGCAAATGTGCTGTCGGTTTGACACATGTTTGACTGCAACTTTTCTCTTATCGCGTTGAGAGTTTCACTGTCTTTTTTCCATCGTCGAACATGGCTATCATGGAATAGAATGTGAGAAGCTGGGTACTCGATTGTAAATTCTTGACCTTGACTGCGAATCGCCTTTTTAACCATGTTAACTTTCCTTTTGGGAGGAGACGGGGTTACCCCATTGTCCGTTGTTGATGTTTCCTTCACGGTGTCATTTGTTGTTGTTGTCATCGCTTTTGCCGACATGTGCAGATTGTTTGTCAGATGGCAATTCATCGCTGTCCAATGCGGACGCTTCGATGGTGGCACTTGGTTTTCCTTTTTCTTCCATGCCTGGAAGCATTGAAGCTCCGCCGATTTGACTTCCCACCGCGGCTTTCTTTTGATTGAAGTGTTGTTCCAACGTTGACAGCCATTGCAATGGCACTTGTGATCCAATCCCTCAATGTCATAGCAAGCGAGGACTAAGCCGCAATCTCTTGGGAGCAACAGGAGTGACATCTGCGTTATGACATCATAGTCGTTTCCAGAATTGCGGCGGGAGCGCCGCAAATTACCATCGTCATTTGATTGATTCGAATTATGTTTTCGAACGCCATTGCTCATGATGGATCCCACGCTGAAGCTCAGTGCAATTGCCACTTGAAACAATGCGTCACACAACTATTCAGCTGCAAGTCAGCCTTGTGTGTGGATAGCCTTGCATGTAGGCTAACAGGTCGGTTGGAATGAACTTTCGTCATTTTGTTCTGTTTTGTTCTGTTTCAAGTTTTCATGAGAAATGTGAGCTTAGTTTCACTAGTGGAATTGATGCTAAGATGGTCTGTCTTCAACGGTGAGAACCCTGAATAAATTTTGAAACGGTCATTTTGAATTTGTGATTAGGAGTCCACAGTGGTTAACACGACTCTTGAAGAGCCGGACACCCGGTGGAAAGCACAAAATGATGACGTGTCAACGAAATAACTCGCACTTTCCCCACCAAATCACATGCCCCAAGACAGCTCGGGAGAATGACTAGCAGCTAGCTGCTAGCTACATTCACGTCTAGTCTTTCCGATACTGTTATCTTTATAGTGAGATAGATCTTACATCATAAAGGCTAGACGTGAATGTAGCTACTAGCTGCTTTAACAGTCGCATACCCTAGCTGTATTTAACGTGTGTATTCCCTAATTAAAAAATAACGGTCGAATTTTCCCAACGTGCGCGCACCCTCGCGCACTACAATGGAACTGAGAAAGAGAAAACGGATTTTTTTTCACCAGCAACATGCACTGAATCAATGACTGAGTGATTATTCATTGATTGTTTATGTTGTTTACCGCGATCGGCCATCACTCATTTGATTGATTCATTGATTCAATTTTTTCCTGTTCTTTGTTGTTGTTGTCCTTGTTGTTTGCTCCCGCGACTGACAAGATGAGCAACAAGAAAAGTTGTGTTTTTGTAATACTCTCCTCCTCCGAATCTGAAGACGATGGGGGGGGAGGATTAGCGATAGCAAAGAAGAGGAAGAAGACGACCAAGACGGAGTTGATTTGCTTGTCATCCTCTGATGATGAGGATGACGCTGGTGGTGTTGGAACAGCAGCCCTTGCGGCTCGGCCTCCTCGTCGCAGTCGACGCTTCCATAATGGAAGTACCAGTCCTACGGATGTCAAGATCGTCGTTGCGAATACTAGCGGTAGTAGTAGCGGAGAGGACGACGTCAAAATGGGAGCCTGCACCAGCCGAACAGAAGCGCGTTTGAACTCGTCGTCATCGTCGGACGAGACATCAACCAGCCCCAACAACAAGAATAGCAAGAAGCGAAAGCGCAATGATCCGCCTGGCCTGCATTCCAGCGAAAATTCTGCAGCCACCTCAGGAGTCAGCAAAGAAGAACAAGAACAAATTGATGCAGCATTTGCAGCTTCCTTGCAGGAAATGGAAAATAACAACAAAAACAACAACTCAGGAGAAGAAAGCCACAATTGTAATCATGATACGGTTGCCATGAGCAAGGAATCGCAAGAACAAAAGGACGCAGCCTATGCAGCTTCGTTGCAGTCAAGGGAAGAACGTGCAAGAGATTTGCGCAAACAGCGAGAACTCGAATCCCTCAAAACGAGCAAGGTGGGAAAGGCTGTCTTGTTGGTGGAAAAAGTTATTGCCTTGGTACAATCCTTTCATGATGCTGATGCCGGCATTGAATGCGTGGGCAAGGATGATGCTGTCTTTTTGGCAGAAAAAATGTTGGAATGTCAAGACATTTTTAAACAGGACGGACGACCCACGCAAGTTTGCTTGGGCTATCACTATACACATTCTACCAACCTTAAGAACATTCGTGCGGACGGACTTTTGACCATTGAAGATCGACAGGCAGCCAACCACAAAAATACTCGCAACATTGCAGCTTTTGGAAATGGAATATACACAGCAACAAACCCACAAGCCTTTACCCATTTTGGTGACGTGGGATTGCTGGTAGCGGTTTTAAAAGGAAATGAGCAATCTGTGGGGAATACCAGGTCCACACTCCCCAGCGATATCAATACTGTCATTGGAAACAAAACCGGAAATGCTCCGTTTCATGACGAAATCATTCTCCGAGCGAGCAGCCAAGTCTTACCCTTGGTGAAATTCGAGCAAGCAAAAATTTTACACGGTTCATTGGCATCGCGACGCAGCAGCAGCAACAGCGGAGGCGGCAGTAGCAATGACTCTTATATGGACACCATCTGGGCATTGCACGAGCAAATTCAGCACCAGGTTCTGGATGAGTATTTCAATGACTCCAAACCAACAACATTGACTCGCATAAAAAGCGATGGGAGGCATGGCCATCACTTGTCGTTTGTACGTACGATGCAAACATCCGGCGCTGCGTGGAACGGCCAGCGTGCTGCTAACAGTATCTCCACGCTTCCTGGCCACGGCCTATTCGCTTTGGCAAGATCCTCGGGCATGACGCCATTTATTGCAGCTGCGACATGGTCAGGATCCCAACCCGGTTACGTATTTGGCACGACCACTATGGGTACTGGTTATTATTTGGATTCGCAGCAAATGCAATCTGCTGGAATCGCCACAACCTCGACGCCGACTGCGCGCCGTCAAGCTCGTCGTCGCCAATTTGTACACGCAAGAGCGGCCCCAATAGCGTCTGGCAATCCGTTGGTTGCTGGACCGCCGGCACCGATGGCATATCCATTTATTCCATCAATAGCTGCCGCTCCGCCGCCGCCTTTTCCAAATCCATCAACAGCTGCCGCTCCGTCACCAGCTATTGCAAATCCGTTCATTTCACCTCTCGCTCCGCCGGTACCTAGTGCTCGGAGTGCAGCGCGAGTCGCGAGAAGAAGCTTTAGAGCTAGTCAGAGAGCAGCCAGCAGTCGAAGTGATACACTTAGCTACACTGCCCCGGATACTTTGGTAGGATCAAGTAATAACGTGTCCCTGGCAACAATCACAGCAACCCAAGGCGATTGCTCCATTTGCCTTTGCTCATTGGTCGGAAGTGATCCTGTTGTTCGCCTACCACGATGCAATCACGAGTATCACCAAGCTTGCATGGAAAGCTGTCTGAAACACGATGTCAAATGTCCGGACTGTCGAACACCCATCACGGCAAGCTTACAAGGAAAAAGCCCTTCGGGGAACATGATGGTTTCTGTTTCGAGCCAAGATGTTTCCGGATACGAAGGTTCCGGCTGCATTGTCATCCGTTACGATCTATCTGGTGGAACCCAGAAGTCCTACCATCAGAATCCGGGGACACGGTACCATGGGACAACGAGAGTTGCCTACTTGCCAAACAATACGCAGGGTCAAGATCTTCTGAAGCGTCTCAAATACTCCTTTCGCCATGGTCTCTGCTTCACCGTTGGCACTTCTATGACAACACACCGGCCAAACTGCATTGTGTGGGGCAGTGTCCACCACAAGACAAGCCCAAGCGGAGGCTCACGTGCACACGGATTTCCAGATCCGCAGTATTTTTCCAATGCCAATGTGGAGCTTGATGGGATTGGCGTTCCCGCAGCTGCTGACATTTGAATTCGGTGTCGCATAACAGTATTGTGTCACTTCTCGACGTCGAAAGAGAAGAAGATAGAATGAAAGAAGTTTTACCAGAGAAATTGTGAATACAATAAAAATAATAGAATAATAAGAACTCGTCGATTCTGAGAATGCACTTGATCTATTAGTTGCCACTATGGAACGCTTTGGCTGAACCTATGATCTAGTCAAGGGCAGAGTGCAGGTCCAGGCCACTGCTCTCCAGAGATAACTCGCTGTTACACATTTGAAATCACCTAGGTGAACCTGCAAATTGAAGAAGCCAAGATGGCTAAGTGGGGCCTTCTGAAGGTTATGGACATGATGTGAACCCAATGTTCAGGCCTCTGGACAGTAACTCCGAACGGCTTAGAGATAGGCTTTTACAAGCAATATGCGGACGACTCAGACAGGGACTACTGTACTACTAGGACGCCTTTGATATGGAAGCCTTGGGTGTCCCGTCAATTATATTCGGGTTTCTTTGGTTACGACCAAGGCTGCTATAAAATTGTGATATCGAATGTGAAATTTGAAAATACAAGGCCACCGATAATAAGGGGAACACGAGAAGCAAATAGGAAGCACGGGTCCCGATGGAGAATTTGCTTCTGCGAGGCAAGCACCGTAGCTGCGCATATAATTATCAAGTCATCCTCCTTTTCAGGAGTCTTGTTTACCGAACCAAAAGGGCTCGAGATGGACACTGCTGGGGATCCCTCAATATATCCTCCACTGTCCTAATCTGTCGTTTGCATTCCACTCCACCGATGCGGAGACTGTATTCGAGCAGGTTACGTTTGGCGTTCAGCCACTCGCCGAGTGGGACACCCCCCCCGGCTGCGGTTTTCACCATATACTTTGAATGGCTCTCAGCAGCTACGTTGCTTCGAAGGGGCAATCGCGGAAGCAGGTTGGGACAATAATGAGTTGCCAATTGTCTTTGAAGTGCATCGGACTGCGAGTAATGAAGAAACACCAGCTTGGGCATGGTGGTTTGTATTTCATCCCAAACGGGACATGTTAAGTGGCTGTGGGTGGAATGTTTGATTTCATTCGTTTGTAGGCCGATGGTATTCATAAGGGGTGTTTCTTCCATGATGCACCAACCGTCGTTCTTGACCCGGAGCCAGGGGTTTGCTTCTGTGTTGGTGCACCATCTAACTCTGGCCATGTATTTAATGGACGAGAGCAACCGGTCCGTGTCCTCCCGATACAGGTAGATAATCACAGAATCACGACTTGTCCATCGGATCAAGTCTATGAGTGTATTTGCGTGATATAAATGGGAGGCAACCACTTTGGGGGGTTGCGGTTGAGACACGACGAATGGCTTTAGGTGATTATTGGGATCGTTGATGAAATTGTCTACGTGATAGGTACCAGGGAAGCACTCTTGGGCAAAGTCCTTGGAGGTGGTCCCTGCCGCCTTGGCTGCCATGACCAAATATACTTGTGCTTGGGCTGTGCCATTGCGAATGTTCAAAAGCGAATCAAAATCAATGGAGTGGCTCGTTGTATCAACAGCGTCTTTATCTAATGAAACACATGTATACTTGTCGTCGTTCGGTGGATGGATTCCTCCCTTTTGCGTGTCGATTGTTCTCACGGATTTTGCAATAGTAGTTCCGTTTGGCTCCCGGTTGACATTCCTTGTTAGCACGGATGAGCTCAATCCCATGGTCTTTCGGACGGAGGCAGATGCGCTTTCAAGGTCAGCTATAACGAAGACAACACCTACAAACGCCAAGAGCAACTGAAGAACCTTGTTCTTGCTAACTCTTTTCTTTGACTCGGGATGGCCATGGGTCTCACCACTCATCGTTGCATTTGGTTTGTGCACCATTGTATAGCTACTACTCCTATTAGCTGTATCCGGAATATATGCTGCTGTTCGTGGACAAGACCTGATACTCAACTGTAGCTACTCTACTGCTAGCTATAGCTAGACCGTAAATTCGTGAGTTAAGGACTCTAACGACTAGTGTTTGGTAATGCTAGCATTAGCATTAGCATTAGTTGCACATTAGCGCATTACCGCAGTTGGTAATGCTGG
>ENA-ORBV01003578-ORBV01003578.1-microbial-mat-metagenome-genome-assembly--contig:-NODE-3578-length-30888-cov-6.799682_pt1 | contig 30888 bp, 17 predicted proteins | sample MGYA00237777_ERZ505514 | MGnify/ENA primary metagenome ERZ505514 (study PRJEB26160, sample SAMN06269048) | microbial mat metagenome | isolation source: Oligotrophic lake microbial mat | place... | reverse complement strand
GACGGCATACGAGATTCGCCTTAGTCTCGTGGGCTCGGAGATGTGTATAAGAGACAGCTGCGAAACCCGGCGTTATACTCCGCCAACGCGAGCGCCTCCCGGGCCGGATGGTCGGCCCAGCGACGCATCCCGCGGGCGAGATACCAACAGCCGACTTCGAGATTGGTATGCGGATCGAACAGGTCGGACGGTTGAAGGATCGGCACGCGCGTCCCCTCCTGCCAGTCGCGTGCCGCCGCCTCGCCCACCTGCATCAACCCCCGCTCTCCGTGTGCTCCCTGCTTGTCGGGACGGAACCGACTCTCCCGCCAGACGAGGGCCCTCACGAGGTGCGGGTCGAGCCCGTGGCGCGCCGCCGCCGCCTGGATCCGTCCCTCTTGCGCATGGTATCGGCGGGAATGCAGCCGCTCTTTGAACCGATATTCCGGGTCGGGCCCGCTCACCACGAACGCCACCACTCCGGCCAGGCCGAGTATCCCGACGGCAAGCAAAACCCTCCCGGAGCGGGACCGGGGGGTCATCGGCTCACCCGAACGCGCCAGAGCATGAGGCCGAATGCCCCGAGCGCCACCAGCGCCATGGCACCCAGCTCGGACTGCAAGAGCGTAAATCCGATGTCGTCCTTGTAATCCCCAAAAAGCGCCCCGGCGGAAAGCACCAGCAGAACGGCAACGACCCGGGCATGGCGGGAGGTAAACATCTGAAGGGAACCATAGCCTGGCCCTTGAGGCGAAGCAATGCGCGGAACGAGGGAACCCGCCTGCATCTCCACGAGCCGGGGTGAGCGATGCGGATCAAGTTCCATCGTTCCGCCCGGCCCGGGTCGGCAGGTCGGCGAGCGATCCGTCGATGAAGGTGTGGTGCCAGAGCTGGGTGGCGACAACCGCCGCCAGGCCCATCTCCATTGACAGCCGTGCCACGGAGCCGGGCCGGAGTTGGCGGAACGCTTTGCGCCAGTGCCGGACCGCTGCGACATCGAAATAGCCGGTCCGCCGCAGTGATTCCTCGCCGAGCAATTCCGCGACGAACCGCGGTTCCGGATCGATGTGAAAACTGTCGAGGGGCGCCCGGAAGATCACCTTGTGACGGCGGGCGACATCGCGGGGCAGCCAACGTTCGGCCACCAGACGCAACAGATGTTTGTCGCGAAATCCGCGCAGCTTCCAGTGTGGATGCAGTTTGGCGGTGAAATCGAACACGTCCTCATCCAGAAACGGATAGCGCACCTCGACCGAGGAATGCATCGAAACCCGGTCGCCCTTCGCCTGGAGCAGGTGGCCCGCCAGCGTCACCCGGGCGCCGACCCAGAGACCGCGGTTGAGGGGATGCCATTTCGCGGCCCGATCCAGGTCGAGTCCCAGCTCGGCCCACGGACGCGTCCGCTCCCGCACCTCCCGCATCGGAGCCGCATACAGCCGCAGCTTGGAAAGGGCGAGCACGCCATAGGAATCGATCCATGCGTTGGGTCCGCCCACGGCTTCCTCCAAGCTTCGCCGGTGCGAACGGGGATATTGCGGCATGTGGCTGAGCCGCAGAAAGGCGCGCCGGACGCGGTCGCTCAACGGCACGCCGGGAATGAGATCGAGAAACCCGAGCAGTTTCGCGATTTTATACCAGGGATAACCCGCCAGCCATTCATCGGCGCCCTCCCCGGTGAGCACGACCTTTTGACCGCATGCATGCACCCGCCGGGCCAGCATCAGCAGCGCCGCGCACGAGGTGTCGATCACCGGGGCCTCGGCGGCCTCGATCAGCGCCGGATACGATTGCAGCGCGTCGCTTGCGCGGAAGTCCTGAGTGATCGGGGGCCGGGTCCCGATGTGCTCGGCGGAGCGGTTGGCGGCGCTGAGCTCGTCCAGGGCGGGGTCATCCACCCGGACGGTGTAGGTGTTGATCGCCGGACCCTTGAGCTTGCAGGCCATCGCCACGATCATGCTCGAATCCAGCCCGCCCGAGAGATAGGCGCCCACCGGCACATCTGCGCGCAATCGCTTGTCCACCGCCCGGAGCAGCAGATCCTCAAGCGTGTCCACCAACTTGCGCGGATCGGCCTGCGGATCCTCGTCGCCATCATCCGGAAAATCCATGGTCCAGAACGCCCGCTCTGCGGGGACCGATCCGCCCCCGTGCCCATCGCCCCCGGTGATCTGAAGCGTATGGCCGGGGGAGAGCAATTGAACCCCCTCGAAGCAGGTCACCGGCCCCGGCATCGCTGCGAATGTGAACGCGTGGTCGATGCCCCGCAGGTCGGCCCGCGCAGTCACCATGCCGGAGGCGAGCAGGCCCTTGATCTCCGAGGCGAACAGGAGCCAGTCGCCCTGCCGCGACCAATACAGAGGGCTGATGCCGAAACGGTCGCGGGCGAGCGTCAATTGATGCCGATGGACATCGTAGAGGGCGATGGCGAACTGCCCGCGCAGGGCGGCGAACATCCCCTCCCGGCTCTCCTCCCACAGGTGCGGGATGATCTCCGTGTCGCAATGGGTGGCCAACCGATGCCCGCGTTGGATCAGTTGGGCGCGCTGCTCGACATGATCAAACAACTCCCCGTTAAAGACAGTGAGGACGCTCCCGTCCTCATTGGCCATCGGTTGTTGACCATCGGCCAGGCCCACGATGCTGAGCCGTCGGGATGCCAGTGCCACCCCGGGACGGAACAGGAAACCCTCCTCGTCCGGTCCCCGATGAATCAAAGCGCCCGCCATCCGTCGGACCACCCCTTCGGGAATCTCCCGTCGACCGGCCAAATCGATCACACCAGCGATGCCGCACATAGGGGATGCCTGGGGTGATCCCGTCCGCCTAGGCTCTCGGTTCGCTCATCGCCGTCATGTATCACCCATGCGGGCGGGCGGCGCAAGGGGGGTTTCCCCACAAGGGAATCGGGTTGCACAACCGGCCCGGAGCGCCGAAGCTCGCTGAGGATGTGGAGTCTAGGGTTGCATCGGTTCATGCCCTGCCGGGTGGCAGGCCCCGGGACTTCCGTCCGCCATTGACCTCGACTCCACCAAAAAGATCCGAATTCGGCTTGGAACGGCCCTGAGCCTTCCCCAGCCACACCATCTACGCCTCGCCCCCAAAGCTTGGATCAGGGCGTTTTATTCCCATCGACCATGCACCGCATCCCATCCTCCGACCCCTTAACCCAGCCCCGGCCGACCGGCCAGGACGAGCAAGGCATCGCCATCATCGGGATCGGCTGCCGTTTCCCGGGCGGCGTGAACAGCGCGGAGACATTTTGGAAATTGCTCCAGGAAGGTCGCGATGCAGTGTGCGAGGTGCCGGCGGACCGGTGGAACGTGGAACGATTTTTCGATGCCGAGCCGGGGTTGGTCGGCAAATCGGTTGCCAAACGCGGCGGATTTATCGACGGGATCGACCAGTTCGACCCGCAATTCTTCGGGATCTCGCCACGCGAAGCGCCTTACATTGACCCGCAGCAACGTCTGCTGCTCGAGACCGCCTGGGAAGCCATCGAGGATGCGGGTCTGGTGCTGGATCTCGACCGGGGCACGGACATCGGCGTGTTCGTCGGCATCTCGCACAATGATTATCAGGGACTGCAGCACACGGCCACCGACCGGGCGGGCATCAGCGCCCACACCCCGACGGGCAGCGCGCACAGCATCGCCGCGAACCGCATCTCTTACTGCCTGAATTTGACAGGACCGAGCATGGCGATGGACACCGCGTGTTCCTCGGCGCTGACCGCCGTGCACGTGGCCTGCGAACACATCCTGGCAGGCCGCTGCAAGACCGCGATGGCCGGTGGGGTGACGGTCATGATCAACCCGGATGGTTTCATCGGATTTTCCCAGGCGGGCATGCTTTCTCCGGAAGGCAAATGCAAGGCGTTCGATGCCTCGGCCGACGGGTTCGTGCGGGGCGAAGGGGCGGGGATGGTGTTGCTGAAACGTTTGGCCGACGCCATCGCCGATGGCGACCCGATCCATGCCGTGATCCGGGGTTCCTCGTTGAATCAGGATGGGCATACCAATGGCATCTCCCTTCCGAGCCCGGCCGCCCAGGCCCGACTGGTCCGCGAGGCGTGCGCGGATGCGGGCATTGCCCCCGAACACATCGGGTATGTCGAAGCGCATGGGACCGGGACGGCCGTGGGCGACCCGATTGAAGCCCACGCACTCGCCGAAGCGCTCTGCGCCGACCGCCCCGAGACCGCCCCGCTGATCATCGGCTCGGTGAAGACCAATCTCGGGCATTTGGAAACCGCCTCCGGACTGGCCGGACTGGTCAAGGCCGCCCTGGTGGTTCGACACGGCAAGATTCCGGCCAGCCTGCACTTTCATCATCCCAACCCGAACATCGACTTCACGGGCCTCAGACTGAGAGTGGCGGTCGAGACCGAATCGTTTCCCGAAACGGGCGGCATTCGCGCCGCCGGGGTGAATTCGTTCGGATTCGGCGGGGCCAACGCACACGTCATCGTGACGGAACCACCGGCCATGGCGCGTCCATCTCATCCCGCGGTGGATACGGACCGGCCCTGGCCGATTGTGCTTTCCGCGCGGTCCGAGCAATCGCTGGCAGCCTCCGCCGGACGGCTGGGGGCATGGCTGGACGACCACGTGAAGCTCAACGGGCGTTCGCCGACCCTGCCCGATCTCACCCACATGCTGGGGGCGCGCCGCAACCATCACTCCCACCGCCTCGCGCTCACCGCGCGATCGGTTGCCGAGCTGGCCCGGGAACTCGCCGCCTTCTCGAACAACGATCCGGGCCCGCGGGTTCGCACGGCCTTCTCCCCACGCCGCGAAACGGCACCGCGCGTGATCTTTGTCATGAGCGGCCAGGGAACGCAGTGGTGGGGGATGGGGCGCGAGCTCATGGCGCAGGAACCGCTTTTCCGGCAGACCCTCGAAGCCTGCGACCAGGCCATCCGCCCCTGGGCACGCTTCTCGCTGCTCGAGGAACTCGCCCGTCCGGAGAGCGAGTCTCGGATGCAGCGCACCGAGATCTCACAGGCCGCGATCTTCGCCATGCAGATGGGCCTCGCTGCGCTCTGGAAATCCTGGGGTGTGATGCCCGCGGCGGTCACCGGCCACAGCGTCGGTGAAATCGCCGCCGCCTGCCTGGCGGGCATTCTCACACTGGACCAAGCCGCGAAAGTCGTCGTGCACCGGGGCCGGTTCATGGAGGAATGCGCATCGGACGCCGGCGGCATGCTGGCGGTCGGCATGGGCCCTGCCGAGGCGCAGGCGGTGATCGACCGGCACGACCCCGGGGTGAGCATCGCCGCGTTCAACGGCCCTCGTTCGCTCACGCTATCGGGGCTGAAATCTTCCCTCGAGCCCATCGCCGCAGAGCTCGAAGCGCAGGGGATCTTCGCGCGGTTCCTCCAGGTGAGTCACCCGTTCCATCACGCCCTGATGCAACCCGCCGCCGACGCCCTGCTCACCGCGCTTGGCGACCTGAAACCGTCCACCGAATCCCTTCCGTTTTTCAGCACGGTAACCGGCCATCGCCTCGATGGCGCTTCGTGCAACGCGTCTCATTGGGCCCGAAGCGTGCGCAAACCGGTCGAGTTCGCCTCCGCCATCGCCGACCTCTCGCAATTCGGGGCGGATGTGTGGCTCGAGATCGGCGCGCACCCCGCGCTGGTGCGCTCGATCCAGGAATGCACGGCGGGCCAGGGGACCCCGACGCCGATCCTCGGCTCGACCCGGCGTGAACGCGAACACGAAGCCATGCTCGATACGGCGATGGACCTCCATCTCGCCGGGGTGGCGCTCGATTTCGGAGCTCTCACGCCGTCCCGGCGCCAGCTCGATCTGCCGGCCTATTCATGGGACAAAAGCCGGTGGTGGAACGAGGCGCCGGAAATGCGCGATGGCCGCCTGGCGTCGGGCGGACGTGGACTTCTGGATGTCCGATTGCCCCGCGCCACGCCAACCTGGATCACCCGGCTCGACGGACGCCACATGGCCTTCCTCAAGGATCACCGGGTCGAAAGCCTCACCGTGTTTCCCGCAGCCGGTTTCGTCGACATGGTCCTCGAAGCGGGTGTTCAAACGTTCGAGGGCAGACCGTTTGTCATTGAGGATTTCGAGATCCGAAAGCCCCTCATCCTTCCCGACCCACCCTCCGGTCTCCTGCTCGAGTTGAGCTACGACCCCGCGGAACGCACATTCTCGATCCAGAGCCGGTTCGAAGGCGGGTCCTCCTGGTCGGTGCATGTGGTGGGATCGATGCGCGGGGAACGCACGGAATCCTCCTTCGCCCAGACAACCTGGGACAGCAACCCCACCCCGGGCCTGGCCGCCCTGGAACTGGACGCGTTCTACGGCCACATGAGCGATCTCGGCCTGCGCTACGGCGGGCAGTTCCGGCCGATCCGCGCGTTGTCGGCCGGCAGCGGCAAATCGGAGGGACGCGTTTCCCTCGGCGAATCCATTCAGTCCCGTGCGGGCGATTATCCGCTCCATCCCGTCCTGTTCGACGGGGCGCTGCAAATCTTCTCCGCAGGGGCGGCCACCGTCGAGGGGCGCACCGCGGGCCTGCGATTGCCGGTGCGGTTCGCGAGAATTCTGTTCCTGCGCACGCCTGGCGACACGGGCCTCGTCCGCGCCGGCGTGAAACACGCGAGCGACGAATTCGTGGAGGGCGGGATCGACGTCTTTGACGCCAGCGGCAAACCCTGTGTGCGGATCGACGGGTTCCGCGCCATCAGCGTCGAGGGAGGCCGCCGCGGGGGCAGGACCGGGAAAGGCCGTGATCTGGTGTATCATGTGACGTGGGAAAAGGCCGGAGACCTGCCGGCCCTGGCTGACCAAGCCCCGGCGACCCTGGATCGCCTGCGCGACGCGGCCCAGAGCGCGCTCGATGAAGCGCTCGACCTGCGCGGGCGTGAGTACCTCCAAACATCCGGCACCGCAGGAGACAAACTCGCCGCGGCGCAGGTCGCACGGGGCTTGCGCGACATGGGGGCGGGCGCTGCCACGGGCGGATGGTTCACCGCGGAGTCGCTCGGCGTTGCGGCCACCTTGACACCGGCATTCCGCCAGTTGACGGAAGACCTGACCCGCGAAGGGTTGCTCGTCAGGGACGGCGACTCCTACCGTCCGACACCCGCCTTTCTCGATGCGGCCGAATCCGCGCCCGACCTGCTCGGCACGACCATCCAGAAGCACCCGGGCCGCATGCCCGACGCACTGTTGTGCACCGCGACCAGTGCCGAGCTCGGCCCCATCCTGCGCGGCGAGAAGGAAGCGGTGTCGGTTCTTTTCTCCGGCAGCGGCGCCGACCTGCTCGACCAGTTCTATGGGGATGGCCTGGTGACGAGCCCCTGGCTGGGCGCAATCGGACGTGCGGTCGAGGAGGCGGCGCTGCATCTGCCGGAAGGTCGCGGCTTGCGCATCCTCGAGATCGGCGCGGGCACCGGCGGACTGGCCTCGCAAGTGCTGCCACTGCTGGAGCGCGGGGTTCACTCCTACGTTTTCAGCGATGTCTCCGCCTCCTTCTTTCCCGCGGCACGCCAAAAACTCGCGGCGTTTCCCGAGGTCGAATTCAAACCGCTCGACATCGAGAAACCGGGTGTGGAACAGGAATTTGCCGACGGCACGTTCGACCTCATCCTCGGCAGCAACGTGGTGCATGCGGTGAGCGATGTCCGCACGGCGCTGCGCAATATCCACTCGCTGCTCGCCCCGGGCGGCAGCCTGCTGTTTATCGAGGTCGCCACCCCCCATCTCTGGCTGAACGCGGTCTTCGGCCTCACCGACGGCTGGTGGCGCTTCACCGATCATGATCTGCGCCCCCACCACCCGCTGTTGGAACGCGCCCAATGGGAATCCGCCCTGCTCGAATCAGGCTTCAGCGAGGCGACCTCCCTGCCCGGCCTGACCCGCCCCCAACACGGCGGCGAAAGCCTCATTGGACTCCTGGCACGCAAGGCTTGGAACACCGCCGCGGTCACGCCGGCGACCGGCATCGAACCTCCCACGGAACGGTCGTGGCTGGTGTTCGCGGACACCTCGTCGCTGGGAGACGAACTCGTCGCCCACCTCCGCGACACCGGCGTCCGCTGCCGGGTGGCCCGGTGCGGCAAGGCGTTCGCAACCGACGGGAATGACGCATTCACCCTTCGCGCCGAGGATCCGTCCGACTGGAAACGGCTGCTCGACGCCGCTGCGGAAGATGCCCCGGAACGGTTTGTCTACCTCTGGACGCTCGATGAGGGCGGACCGGAATCCGGAAGCCCGGAGATCGCGTCGGCCACCGACGGTCTGTTCCATCTCTGCCAGGCGATCGAGGCATCCAACCCTGCCACCAAGCGACGGCTTGATGTCGTGACCCGCGGCGCGCAACCGATTGGGCGGGACCACATCCCGGCGTTGTCCCAGGCAACCACCCTCGGCCTGCTGCGAGTCATCGCCAACGAATTCCCGAATCTCAACTGCCGCGGCATCGATCTGCCGGGCGGCGAGTCGGCAATGGATGCGCGACTAATTGAGGGGGAACTGCGCAGCAGGGATTCGGAGCGCGAAGTCGCGTTCCGCGGCCAAGCCCGCTACGCCCGGCGCATCCATCGCGGCCTGCACCCCCGCGAACAACGACTCGGTCCCGACGTGCCGCAGCGGCTGGAATCCCGTGAGCGCGGACTTTTGGATGCTCTCGCGCTGACCCCTTTTGCCATGCCCGTGTGCGGCGCCGGCGAGGTTCTGATCGAGGTGAAGGCGGCTGGCATGAACTTCCGCGATGTGCTCAAGGCGCTCGCCCTGTACCCGGCGGAGACCGCGGACGCGCGGATCTTCGGCGACGAGGTGGCGGGCGTGATCCAGGCCGTCGGACCCGGTGTCACGCACGTCGCCCCGGGAGATCGGGTGTTCGGGCTTGCGGTGTTCGGCCTGGCCACCCACTCACTGGCGCGGGCCGGCGATGTCCGTGTCATGCCGCAGGGACTTTCCTTCGAGGAAGCCGCAACGCTTCCGGTGGTGTTCATGACCTCCTGGCACGCGCTCAAGACCGTGGCCAACCTGAAAGCTGGCGAGCGCATCCTGATCCATGCCGGTGCCGGAGGCGTGGGCATGGCAGCCATCCAGATCGCCCATCATCTGGGCGCGGAAGTCATCGCCAGCGCCGGCACGCCCTCCAAGCGAGCCCTGCTCGGCCTTCTGGGGGTGAAACACATTATCGATTCGCGCCGGGGCGATTTTGCCGAGGACGTGATGACGCTCACCGGCGGCAAGGGGGTCGATGTCGTGCTCAACGCGCTCGCCGCCGAGGCCATCCCCATGGGACTTTCGTGCCTGGCGCAGTTCGGCAGGTTCATCGAGATCGGCAAGCGCGACATCTATCAGAACTCGCGCATCCCGCTCTGGCCGCTCCGGAAAAACGCCTCATTCCATGTGGTGGCCATGGACGCGATTTTCCAGGGCAATGAAGCTCAGACGGCCGGGCTCCTGGAAACCATCGCACGGCTCGTCGAACAGGGCGCCCTGAAAGCGCCCCCGTTCCGTTCCTTCCCGGCCTGCCGCGTGGACGCGGCATTCCGCCTCATGGCTCAGGGGAAACACACGGGCAAAGTCGTCGTTTCCTTCCCCTCCCCGTTCGTCCCGCGGCGCGGCGAACCCCCGGTTCCCCTGTTCGAGGTGAAAGCCGACGCCTGCTACCTCATCACCGGCGCGTTCGGAGGGTTCGGCAAGGTGCTGGCGGAATGGCTCGTCCAGTGCGGGGCGAAGCATCTGGTCCTCAGCGGTCGAAGCGGCGCCTCGACGCCCGAGGCGGACGCCTTCCTGACGGGACTGCGGGCACGCGGCGTGACCGCCCGGGTCGTGCGCGCAGACGCCGGATCGCCGGCGGATGTGCAGCGCCTCCTCGCCGAGACCGCCGGGGTCGGGCGCCCGCTCAAGGGCGTGTTCCACCTCGCGATGGTGATCGACGACGCGCCCATCGCGTCCCTCACGCGCGAGCGGATGCACGCCGTGCTGGCCCCGAAAGCCCGGGGCGCATGGCTGCTCCACGAGGGCACCCGCGACCTGGCGCTCGATTGCTTCGTCATGTTCTCTTCGGTCTCGAGCATCTTCGGCAACCCGGCCCAGGCGAACTACGCCGCCGCCAACGCGTTCCTCGACTCGCTCGCCCACCATCGCCGGGCGCTGGGCCTGCCGGCACTCGTGATCAACTGGGGCGCGCTCGGCGGCGAAGGCTACGTCGCCCGGAACGAACGGGTCGCCGAATTCCTCGCGCGCCAGGGCACCAACCCCCTCACCCCGGGCGAGGTTGTCATGCTGCTCGAATCCTTCCTCAACGCCGGCACCACCCAGGCCATGGCGTTGCGGGTCGATTGGGCGAAATGGCGCCAGTCCTTCCGCGGCAGCCACGAAAGCCCGCTCCTGGAACGCATCTTCGCAGCCGGAATCGAAGGGCCCGAATCCGGCGGGTCAAAAAGCGATTGGCGGGTCAAAATCGAATCGGCAACGCCCGCGGACCGACCCGGGGTCATCGCCCAGGCCGTGTGCGATATCGTGGGCTCGGTCCTGCGCGTGAAACCCGGCGCGCTGCGCACCGACCAACCCCTCACCGATCTGGGACTTGATTCTCTCATGGCAGTCGAGATCGAAAACTCCATCGAAGGCGCCATCGGCGTGGCGTTGCCGCCGGCAAGCCTGATGCGAGCCCGGACCATCGGCCAGATCGCGGCACTGATCGCCGAACACATGGGGGGCCCCACCGAAACCCCACCGAAACCCGCCCTCGACACGCCCGAACCGGAATCGGCCGACAAAGTCGATCTGGACGCCCTTTCCGAGGAACAAATCGGGCGCCTGCTCGGCGAGGAACCGGCGGACGCCCCGCGCGAACCCGCCATGGAAGCCCGAGGCTGAACCCGCACATGCCGCAGCCGGATCATCGGACACGTCTGAAACAATGGCTCGAGAGCGGGGAGATCCGCCTCCAACCGCTCACCTTTCCCCAGCGCGAGCTTTGGGAAGCCTCACCCCACCCGCCGGAAGATGCCTCGAACAACATCGGGGCCATCATCCATCTGCGGGGACCGCTGACCCCGCAAGGCAGCGAGGCTGCGCTCCGCAAAGTCATCGAGCGGCAGGAAGTCTTTCGCCTCTCGTTCCTGCCCGGCAAAACCCAACCGGTCCAAATGATCCGCAACACCGCGGAACCGGTCCTCGAATTCCGGGAAATCGCGGCTTCGGCGCAGTCGGCGGAAGCGCTGGACGAGCGGACCGCCCTTATTTTCCAGCAACCGTTCGATTTGGTGCAGGGACCGCTCTACCGGGCGGAGGTGCTGCGACTCGCCCCGGATGATCATCTGCTCGTTCTGGCGATCCATCATGCCATCGCCGATGGCTGGACCCTGGGGGTGTTCGTCCAGGATTTGTTCAACGCCTATCTCCAGACCCTGAAGGGAACCCACTCCGCGCTTCCCCGCGTCCCCCTCTCGTACTCCGAGTGGGGCGCCGCGGAACGCGCCCTCTGGCAACCCGCGGAGATTGAACGACGGGCCGCCTATTGGCGCGCGGAACTCGCGGACGCACCGCGGCTTTGGAACCGGCGGACGGGACCGGACACCGTTTCCGGCAGCCTGCAGCGGCACGTGTCGCACATCCCCGCCGGGCTTGGACGTTCTCTGCGCGAACTGGCCCGCCGCAACGGCGCCACCCTGTTCAGCACGCTGCTCACGGCTTTCCAGATCGCCCTGTCGAAATGGACGGATGCGGAGGACATCGTGGTCGGCACCCCCGTCGCGAATCGAAATTCGCAGGCGGTTCGCGAGACCATGGGCTACTGCTCGGGCATCGTGCCGCTCCGCGGCAGGATCGATCCCGCCCGCCCCTTCACCAACAGCCTCAAGATCGTCCATCAATCCGCCCAGGACGCCTTCGCGAACGCCATGCCGTTCGCCGAACTCGTGCGCGCCGTGGGCGACGCCGCTGCGCCCGGATACAACCCGGTGTTCGAAGTTCGTTTCGCCCTCCAGAATCATCCCGTGCCCGATGTCGAAGTGGCGGGGCTCTCCCTCCGGCTGCGCACCCGTTCCACCGGCACCGCCCGCTTCGATCTCGCCTGTGAAATCAACGAGGAAAAGGATCTCCTGGAGGTCTCCTGGTTGTCCCGCCAGAACCTGTTTCGCCAGGACGCCGTCGAGGACCTCGCCCGGTCCTATCTCGCGGTGCTGAATGCCGCGTGTCATTCCCCGGACGGCGTTCCCGCCGACCCACTCCCCGCCCTTCGATGAGCGATGCAGCCACAGCAAGCCCGGCCCAGCCCCACTGGGTCAGCCGATCCGCCTTTCAAATCGTCATCCTCCTGTTCCTCTCCGTCGAGGTCGCGATTGCGATTGCACTGAACCACGACGGGGCCCTCTGGTTCGTGGTCCCGCTCGCGCTGATTGCAAGCCATCTCATGCACGGGGCGGCGGTCGGACTCCACGAAGCCTCCCATGGCCTCCTCCGTCGCAGTCGCCGGTTGAACGAGTTCGACGGCGTTCTTATGGGAACCCTGAGCTTCATGAGCTTCAGCCTCTACCGGGCCGCCCACCAATCCCACCACGCCTACTTCGCCACCGAACGCGACGAGGAATTGTGGCCGTTTGTCCTCACCTCCAAACCCCGCTGGGCACGCATCCTCGCCGCAACCGTCGAACTCACCTGCGGCATGTTCTTCACACCCTTCCTGTTCCTGCGCACCTTTCTCCGCCAGGGTTCCCCGATCCGGAGCCGGAAGGTGCGCCGCAGGATCTGGGCGGAGTTGCTCCTCATCGTCGGCGTCTGGATCGCAATCCTCTCCGCGGTCGCCGTGATCGATCTCTGGACGCATCTGCTTTGGATGTATCTGATCCCGATGTTCATCGCCGGGAATCTCCAAAGCTGGCGCAAATATATCGAGCACGTCGGCCTGCTCGGGAATACCGTGAACAGCTCGACCCGCAGCATCGTCGCGAATGGGTGGGGCGGAAAACTCTGCGCCTTCACCCTCCTGCACGAACCCTTCCACGGCGTTCATCATCTGCATCTCAGCCTGCCCCACGCGGAACTGCCGATGCGGACCGCGGAACTGGAACCGCAAACTCCCGACGAAATGCCCCCGTTCCCGAGCTATCGCCACGCCCTGCTCCATCTCCTCCGCAATCTCGGCGATCCCCGGGTGGGTGCCCAATGGCAAACCGCCCCGGTGTCGTCGCAATAGATCGGCTGCCTCGAATTACCTGAAACCGTCCGGGCTGCGCTGGAGATCCTCCGGACCAACCCGTAAAGAAAGGTCGCCCGGATCGAACCATGGAACATTCTCCCAAACCCACCCAACCCTCGGCCGGGCAGCGGCTCGTCTTCGAGGCGAAAGAACTCAGGAAAGAATACGACGACGGTCGGGTGCAGGCGCTCCGCGGGGTCGATTTCCGGATCGACGAGGGCGAATTCGTGACGATCACCGGCCCGAGCGGTTGCGGAAAGACCACCCTGCTTCAGATGTTGGGCGCCCTGGACCGTCCGACCTCGGGGAGCCTGAGTTACCGCGGGAAATCGGTGCCCGACCTGACCGATCCATCGACGTATCGAGCCAGGGAGATTGGCATTATCTTTCAGGCGTTTCATCTGCTCCCGACCTTCACCGCCCTGGAAAATGTGCAACTGCCGATGTTCGAAACCGGTCGCCCGGCACCCGAACGTCCCACCCGGGCGATGGAACTGCTGACCTCGGTCGGACTCGAACAACGCCTCGGCCATTTCCCCGCCAAACTCTCGGGCGGGGAAAAGCAACGGGTCGCCATCGCCCGCAGCCTCGCCAACGACCCCACCGTGCTGCTGGCCGATGAACCCACGGGGAATCTCGACAGCGAGAACGCCCAGCATGTCCTCGATCTCATCATCCGACTGCATCGCGAGCGCCACATGACACTGGTCCTCGTCACGCACGATCTCACCATCGCCCGCATGGGAACCCGCACGATCCGGATGAAGGATGGCCGAATCGTTTCGGATCAACCCACGGACGCCGCCTCCGACTGACATGAACTTCCCAACCGTCATTGTACGCGGGCTTCTGAGGCGCCCGGTCCGAACCGGGCTGACCCTCGTGGGCATCTCCATCGGCATCGCCGCCGTGGTGGCCCTGGTCGGCATCTCGCGCGGGTTCGAGCAAAGCTGGGCAAAAGGGATGCGGGCCCGCGGCACCGATATCGTCGTCAGCAACATGGGGAGCGCCCTCGCGCCGAAACCTTTCAGCGACACGGTCCGCGACCGCATCGCCGCCCTCCCGGGAGTCACCGCCACCTGCGCCATCTTCGTCGATCTCACCAGCATCGAGGATTCTTCCATGATGATCGTTTCCGCCCGCGAGTGGGGCGGCTTTTCGTGGGAGAATCTCAAACTCGTGGCGGGACGACTGCCCGCCCACGCCGACGAACTGTCGGTCGTCCTGGGCCAGAGCGCGGCGGAGGTGCTCCGCAAAGGGGTCGGCGACACCATCCAGATCGAGGCCCGCGAATTGATCGTCACCGGGATCGTCGATGGCGGCGCCCTGGTCGAGAACGGCTCGGTCATCCTGTCCCTCCCGCTCTACCAGCAGATCACCGGGAACGAGGGCAAGATCAACATCATCGACGTCCGCGCCACACCCGGCCTGACCAGGGAGGCCGTGAAAAGCCTCTGCACGCGTATCAATACCCTGATCCCCGAAGCCCGCGCCATGCCCGCAGGCGAACACGTCGGCAACAGCGAAGCCTACCGGTTCATCAGCGCCATGAGCTGGGGGACCTCGATGCTGGCCGTGATCGTCGGCGTGCTGGGCGTCATGAACACCATGCTCATGACCGTGTTTGAAAGAAAACAGGAGTTCTCCATCCTGCTCGCCCTCGGCTGGAGACGCACCCGGATCATTCACATGGTGCTGGGCGAATCCGCCCTGCTCGGTTTTCTCGGTGGAATCACCGGGGTGCTCATCGGAGCCGCAGGCGTGAAGATCATGGAACGCCTTCCCGCCATCCACGGGTTGCTGGAACCGGACCTGAGCCCCCCGCTCATGATTCTGTCGGTGGCCATCGCCGTGGTCGTCGGCGTGGTCAGCGGCCTCTATCCCGCCTGGCGCAGCTCACGACTCACCCCAAGCGCCGCCATGCAAGGCTGATTCGCACCCACCCCACCCCGATGAAACTCATTCCTCACCTGATCGTTTCCCTCCTCGTCTGCACCGGTTTCACCGCACCCGGCCACGCCGCCGACGCCCCCGCCGCGGGGTCCGCAAAGGAACTCGCCGCAACGCTCAGCGCTCTCCAGCAGGACGGGACGTCGTATGCGCGCCTGAAGATGGATCTGGTTCGGCAACCGGGTGCCCCGAAAGTTACGATCCAGCTCCAGATCAAACAACGGCGCACCCCGACCGTCACCGAAGTGGTGTATCAGGTGCTCTGGCCCAAGGAACAGGCGGGCGAGGCGGTGCTGCTGCGTCGGACCGGCAGCCAGGCCGTCGTCGGTTCCCTGTTCACACCCCCGGGACCGTGCGCGCACTCGGCGCGTCACAACTGACCGGGTCGCTGTTTGGAAGCGATCTCTCCTACGGCGACGTGATCGAAAACTTTTTCGCATGGGAGGGGCAGACCCTCATCGGAACCCAACCCGTGGATCGGATCGAATGCGTGGTGCTCGAATCCAAACCCGGCAAGGACCAGAAATCCGAGTTCGCATCCGTTCGCTCCTGGGTGGACACCCGTCGCCTCGTTCCGCTCCGGATCGAGAAATATCTCCCCTCCGGCGAACTCGCGCGGCGGATCGACACCACTCTCGTGGTGAGGGACGACAAGGGCCGCAACATCCCTGGCAATTTGAACATCCGCGGATTCGAGGACGAATCCACCACCCAAATCGAGGGATCCAAGCTCCGGCACGGCGTGGGGTACGACGACCGCGAGTTCACCCCCGAGGGCCTCGGGGATACGGCCCCGCCGCGAACCGCATCGGATTAGGCGACCCCCATCGCCGGATGCCTCGAGATGCTCCGCAGCGCCCGGTGCAAAAGGGATCGCCCCGGCTCCATCCGGTGCCAGGTCGACGCTCCGGACGGATGAGGGAGCGGCACCAGATCGAATGCCCGTCCCGCGCGCTCCGCACGCAGCGTTTGCCCGATCACCTGATCCAGCGTCTTGAATGCGATGAACTGCTGGATGGCGAGTTTGCCCACCGGGATGACCAGGTCGGGTTCGAGCAGCCGGATCTCGGCATCGAGCCACGCCGCGCACTCGGCGATCTCCGCGTCGTCGGGAACACGGTCTCCCCCCTTCGGGTTCTTCCCGGGAAAACAGCGGCACACCGCGGCCATGTAAACACGCGCGCGAAAGCTTGCCTCGTCCCATCCGCAGGCCCCCTCGAACCACCGGAACAACGTTCGCCCGGCCGTCCACGCAAACGGTCGTCCCAAAATCGGCTCCTTCACCCCCGGCGCCTGGCCGACGAGCAAAATCCGGGAGAGCGTCGCACCGCCGCTCACCGCCGGACGATGCATGCGCGGGCAGCGGGTGCAACGGTGCAGCGCCGCCACATGGCGCTCCAAGGCGCGCAGCCGGGCACCCGGCTTGTTCGTGCGACGGGTCACGCTTTCAGAAGGATGATGTCGTCCGGGTGCAACCGGCACCAAACCCGGTCTCCCTCGTGAAACTCAATGTCGTCCCCGCCCTCGTTGGCATCGAGCGCGCTCAGCTCGAGGCCGCCCTCGGTCCGGATCGTCAGATCGTCCATGGCACCCTTGAACAGCTCGGTCGTGACGGTGGCACCAAACACATTGTCGCCCCCCGGGTGATCGGCAAAGAGCCGGATCTTCTCGGGCCGGAGGGAAACGAGCACCCTGCCCCCGGGATGCGACTCCACGGGGGCGGTCAGGGCAAGCTTGAGCCCGCCCTCGAGCGCACATTGCAACCGGTTGCCGGACTGCCCGAGCACCTCGCCTTCGACGATGTTGGTGTCCCCGATAAAGCTCGCAACAAACCGGGTCTGCGGCCGGTGATAAATCTCCCAGGATGACCCGACCTGCTCGACCTTGCCCTCGTTGATGACCGTGATCCGGTCGGACATCGTCAGCGCCTCCTCCTGATCGTGCGTGACGAAGATGAACGTGATGCCCAACCGTTTCTGGAGACTCTTGAGCTCGACCTGCATCTGATGCCGGAGCCGGGCGTCGAGCGCGGAAAGCGGCTCGTCGAGCAGCAGCACCTTCGGCTCACACACCACCGCTCGCGCGAGGGCCACCCGCTGACGCTGTCCGCCGGAGAGTTGGGACGGCTTGCGCCGCGCCAGCTCACCCAGCGATGTCATCTCCACCACGCGCTCGACCCGGCGACGGACCTCGTCGGGTGCGAGCTTTTTCATTCGCAGTCCGAACGCGATGTTGTCCCAGACGTGCAGGTGCGGAAACAGGGCGTAGCTTTGGAAAACCTGATTGACGTCGCGCGCATACGGCGGGTCGTTCGTCACGTCCTTCCCCGCCAGCAGGACCGCCCCCCCGCTCGGTTTCTCGAACCCGCTGATCATCCGCAAACAGGTCGTCTTCCCGCAGCCCGACGGGCCCAGAAACGTCATGAACTCCCCGGCGTTCACGGTGAGCGTGATGTCATCCACCGCGACCGAAGCGCCGAAACGCTTGGTCACCGAGCGGAGTTCAACCATGACGTCCATGTGCGGGGGATTGCAGAGACCGCAGCTAACTAATCATCGGACCCCGAAAGGCTCAAGCGGCGAGTGCGCCGAAACGGGAGTGGATCGCCGCACGCCGGGCGCCTACGATCCGCCCCATGCCCTCCCCCCGCACCAAGCGCCGCAAACGCTACGCCATCGTCGGCGTCGGCGGACGTTCCTCGATGTACTGGAAAGCCATCGCCACCACCCACCGCGCCACGGCGCAGTTGGTCGGCCTGTGCGACTCGAACGGGACCCGCATGGCATTCGCACTCCGCACGCTGCGCGACACGTGCGGCCTGCGGACCGCCGTGCCAACCTTCAAGCCATGGGAGTTCGACGAGATGATCCGATCCACACGGCCGGACGGCGTGATCGTGACAAGCATGGACCGCACCCACCATCGCTACATCATCCGCGCGATGGAACTCGGCTGCGATGTGATCAGCGAAAAACCGATGACCGTTGATGCGGAGAAATGCCGGGAAATCCTCGATGCCGTGGAGCGCACCGGTCGGAAACTCCGCGTCACATTCAACTACCGCTACTCCCCCGCCCGCTCGAAAGTGAAGGAACTCATCCAGTCGGGCGTCATCGGCAAAGTCACGGCGGTCCACTTTGAGTGGCTCCTCGACACCCGGCACGGCGCGGATTACTTCCGCCGCTGGCACCGCGACAAACGCAACTCCGGCGGCCTCATGGTCCACAAGGCGACGCACCATTTCGATCTCGTCAACTGGTGGCTCGGCTCGACCCCGGAACTGGTCTTCGGTCTCGGATCCCTCGCGTTCTACGGACGCGCCAACGCGGAGGAACGGGGAATCCGGGACTTCTACCAACGGGGCACGGGGGGGAAGACCGACCCGTTCGCGCTCGATCTCCACTCGCACCCGGATCTGAAAGCCATGTATCTGGACGCGGAGCACGAGGACGGCTACCAGCGCGACCAGAGCGTGTTCGGCGACGGCATCAGCATCGAGGACACCATGAACGTGGTGGTTCGCTACGCCTCAGGCGCGCAGATGTCGTATTCGCTCACCGCCTATGCGCCCTGGGAAGGTTACCGGGTCTGTTTCACCGGCACCACCGGCCGGATCGAGATCGAGGATATCGAAAGTTCCTACGTCAGCGGCTCCAGCGAGGTCCCGGGCGTCTCGCTCAAGCAGGGCAACCAAATCCGGGTCTTCCCGCACCACGCAGCCCCATACGAGGTGGTCCCGCCCAAACCCATCGGCGGTCACGGCGGCGGCGATCGCCCGTTGCTCGACGATCTGTTCGCAGCGCGCCCCGCCCACGATCCGCTCGGACGCGCCGCGGGTCACATCGACGGCGCCTGGTCGATCCTCACCGGCATCGCCGCGAACCGATCCTTCGAGACCGGACTACCGGTGCGGACGCGCGATTTGGTGCCGTTGTAACGAGGCCGACACAGACCAGCGGCGAGGCGGCGCCCGGCGGAAACAGTGGGGCTACCTTGACTTGGCGGCTTGAGCACCGGGCCGGAGCGCCTCGCGCAGGAACGGTGCGAGACGACTGACCTTGTGCCGGGCAACCTCCTCGGGGGTCCCGCACGCGACGAGGTTGCCGCCCGCCTCGCCGGCTTCGGGCCCGATATCGACGACATAATCGGCCTCGGCGGCGACGCTCACGTTGTGTTCAATGACGATCACGGTGTTCCCCTCGTCCACCAGCCGGTGCAGGACCTCCACGAGCCGATACACATCGGCCATGTGGAGGCCGATGGTCGGTTCCTCGAGCAGATAGAGAGTGGACTTGGTGGCGCGGTTCCGGCGAATCCGATCCTTTTCCTGGCGCATGACGCCGCGGCGCAGTTGCGACACGAGCTTGATCCGCTGGGCTTCGCCGCCGCTGAGCGTGGGGCTGGGCTGGCCGAGCTTGATGTAGCCGAGGCCGGTCTCGGCAAGAAGCGCAAGCGGACGATGGATGACGGGCTGCGACCGGAAGAACGCCGCGGCCTGTTCAATGGTGAGCGCCATGACATCCCCAACACTTTTCCCGTTGAAATGCACCTCGAGAGTCTGGGGGTTATAGCGACTGCCGTTGCATTCGCTGCACGGCAGATAGCTGGGCGGGAGGAAGGCCATCTCGAGCTTGATCACGCCCTGTCCCTGGCACGATTCGCAGCGTCCGCCCTCGGTGTTGAAGGAAAACCGGCTGGCGGTGTAGCCGCGCACCCGGGCGACGGGAAGTTGCGCGTAGAGTTTGCGGATCTCGTCGAACACCTTGACATAGGTGGCCGGCGTCGAGCGTGAGGTTTTCCCGATGGGCGATTGGTCAACCTCGTAGACCGCCTCGAGCCATTCCTGCCCGGTGATGCTCCGCCAGGCCTGGTGGGCGGGGCGACGTCCGCCTTTCTTGCGCTCCTGCAGCGCCGGCATGAGGCTGCCGCGCATGAGCGAGCTCTTGCCGGATCCGGAAACGCCGGTGATGACAGTGAGTCGCCCCACGGGAAAGCGGACATCGATGTCGTGGAGGTTGTGGGCGGTCGCACCCGTGAGCTCGATCCAGCCGGGCGCCTCGGAGAGCGGGCGCCGCGAACCGCGCAGCGGATGACGGGCGGGTTCGCGCAGGCAACGACCCGTGACCGATTCGGCGTGGGCGAGGATGTCGGACAGCGTGCCCTGGGCGATGAGCTGACCCCCGTGGACGCCGGCCCCGGGGCCGAGATCGAGGATTCGATCCGCGCGGCGCATGGTTTCCTCGTCATGCTCGACCACGACGAGCGAGTTCCCCTTGCGCTTGAGCGCCTCGAGGGTGTCGAGCAGGGCGAGGTTGTCCCGCGCATGCAGCCCGATGGTCGGCTCGTCGAGCACATAGAGGACGCCCCGCAGATTGGAGCCGAGCTGCGCCGCCAGCCGGATTCGCTGGGACTCACCCCCGCTCAGGCTCTTCGCCGAGCGTTCGAGCGTGAGGTAGCCGAGCCCGACTTTCTCCATGAAATGCAGGCGCTGCGCGATCTCGGGGACAATGTCCCGTGCGATGACTGCGTCGCGCCCGCGAAACTTCAGGGAACCGACCAGCGTGCGCGCCGCCGCGACGGGGGCGCGCACGAAATCGCCGATGGGACGACCGCCGACATGGACGGCGCGCGCGATGGGGTTGATCCGCAGACCGGCGCACTCGGGGCAGGGCCGGGTTTCGCCGTCGTCGCGGGATTCCAGCGCGCGTTCCTCCTGAAGTTCCCGTTCCAACTCGCTGTCAGCGTCTCCGACCCCGGGCAGATAATCCCAGGTTTCGCCGAATCCGCGGCAATGGGGACAGCAACCGTGCGGCGAATGGAATGAGAAAAGTCGGGGATCGAGTTCCTCGAATGCGGTCCCGCACTCCGGGCAGCTTCGCTCGGTGCTGAGGACCGAGACCCGGTTCGATGCGTCGAGCAGGCGGGCGGTCCCTTTGCCAATCTCGATGGCGCGGGTGACGATACGATGGGCATCGGCCTTCACGCGGGGGCCGAGTTCGCCAACGACCACATCCAGGGTGTGCTCTTTGAACCGCTCGAGCCGCTCGAAACCTTTCACGGGCACGAGCGCCCCGTCCACAAACAGGGTGTCGAACCCATGCTGGTCGGCCCACCGGGCGACATCGGTATGGAACCCCTTGCGCGCCTTCACGAGCGGGGCGAGGACGCGCACGCGCCCCTTGCGCGCCAGGGTCTCCACGCGCCGCGCAATGGAGGCGGTTCCCTGCTTCTCGACGGGCACCCGGCATTTCGGACAATGCTGCACACCGAGTTTTGAAAAGAGCAGGCGAAGAAAGTGATAGACCTCGGTGACCGTGGCCACCGTCGATTTTCCGCCGCCGCGGGTGAGGCGCTGTTCGATGGCAACCGTCGGCGGCAATCCCTCGATCAGATCCACATCGGGCTTCTCCATCTGCTCGACGAATTGCCGGGCATACGGCGACATGCTGTCGAGAAACCGGCGCTGGCCTTCGTTGAAGAGGATGTCGAAGGCGAGCGTGGATTTTCCTGAGCCGCTCAGGCCGGTGATCACCACCAGTTCGTCCCGCGGGATCTCGACGCTGAGATTGCGCAAATTGTGCTCGCGCGCCCCGACCACCCGCATCCCGCTCCGCACCGGGGCGGGCGGGAGGCGGAGCGCGTGGGCCGGCTCGGACACCCGTCCGCCCGCCAGGACCCGCCGAAGATAGCGCCCGGTATGCGAGGCATCGCACGCCGCGACCGCTTCAGGCGTTCCCTCGGCGACAATCGCACCCCCGTCCGACCCCGCCTCCGGCCCGAGATCGATCACATGATCGGCACACTTGATGACCTCGATGTTGTGCTCGATCACCACGAGCGTGTGGCCCTGCTCGACGAGCCGGTCGAACACCCGGAGAAGCTGGGCGACATCGTCGAAGTGAAGCCCGGTGGTCGGTTCGTCGAACAGCAGCAGCGATTTCTCGCCCACTGATTCCGCGAGATGCCCGACAAGCTTCAGCCGCTGCGATTCCCCGCCCGACAGGGTGTTGAGCGGCTGGCCGAGCCGGAGATAGCCGAGCCCGACATCGACGAGCGTTTGGAGCGGGCCGGTGAGCGTCGGGCCGTGCCCGGCGAAGAACGGGATCGCGGCGGAGACCGTCATTTCGAGCACTTCGTGGATCGAAAGGCCCTTGAATGTCACGCGCAGGATGTGGGGGCGGTAGCGTTTGCCCTCGCATTCCGGGCAGCGGAGGTAGAGGTCGCTGAGGAACTGCATTTCGACCTTCTCGAAACCGGTGCCGGAGCAGCGCTCGCAACGCCCGGAGCCCGCGTTGAACGAGAACGAGCCGGGTGTAAGCCCCTGCGCCTCTGCATCGGGCAGGTCCGCGAACAGTCCGCGGATCCCCTCAAACACACCCGTGTAAACGGCCGGGGTCGAGCGCGGGGTGCGGGAGAGCGGGGATTGATCGACCATCACCACCCGGTCAAACAACTGGTCGCCCTCAATCCCGCGACACCGTCCAGGCTCAAGGTCGGAACCCTCCCCCCTCCGGCGCTGGAGATTCCCATGAATCACATCGTGCACCAGCGTGCTCTTGCCCGACCCCGAAACTCCGGTGACGCAAGTGAATACGCGGGCGGGGATCTTGACGTCGATGTTCCGGAGATTGTTCTGCGCGGCGCCGCGCACCTTCAGAAACCGCTTTCCCTCGCGGCGCCTCGCGGGCACGGGAATCGACCGGCGCCCGTCCAGATAACCTGCGGTGAGCGAGTTCTTCGCCCCGTCGATCCCCTCGACCGGACCGGAATAGACGAGCTCGCCTCCCGATTCACCACGGCCCGGTCCGAGATCGACCAGATGATCCGCTGCACGGATTACGGACTCCTCATGCTCGACCACCACGAGTGTGTTTCCCTTGTCGCGCAGCCGTTGCATGACGCGGATGAGACGGTCGATGTCGCGCGGATGAAGCCCGACGCTCGGCTCATCGAGGACGAACAGGCTGTTGACGAGGGACGCCCCGAGACAGGAGGTGAGATTGACCCGCTCGATCTCACCGCCGGAAAGCGTCCGCGACGCGCGATCCAAACTGAGATAACCCAACCCGACCTCGACGAGATAACCGAGCCGCGCGGTGATCTCCTTGAGCAACATCGCGGTGGTCGGGTCGGCGTCGGGCGAGGCGAGCGTGCCCGACAACTCCGCGAACCGGTCGACGGGCATCCCGGCGAGATCCGGGAGCGTGTGGACGGTCCCGTCGGGGGCGGGAATCCGAAAATTGAGGGTCTCGGGCTGATAACGTCCGCCGTTGCAGGCTGGACACTTCGTGTACGACCGGTAGCGGCTGAGCAGGACCCGGACGTGCATCTTGTAGGTGCGGGCTTCGAGCCAGTCGAAGTAACCCTTCACGCCGTACCATCCACCGGCCGCCCACAACTCATCGGCGGTGGCGTCCACCTCGCCGCGCTCCCCCAGCAGCACCCAGGTCTGGTCGCGGACGGGCAGCCGCTCGAACGGCACGTCGAGGGCGATTCCCTTTTTGTTGGCTGCCTTGATGAGATCCCGCTGGCACTCGGCGGACTGGCCGGACTGGAAGGGTTTCACCACGCCCGCGCGGATGCTGAGACTCTTGTCGGGAAGCGCACGGTCGAGATCGATGCCGATGACGCGGCCGAACCCCCGGCACGCGGGGCACGCGCCAAGCGGGTGATTGAAACTGAACAGCCCGGGCGTGGGCGGGCGGAGATCGCGGTCGCAATGCGCGCAGTGCCACCCGGTTGAGAAAGGGTATTCGTCGCCCGACTCGGGATCGACCAACGCCATCCGATCCTTGCCAAAACTCAGCGCCTGCTCGACCGCCTCGCCAAGCCGCGCACGATTGGCGTGCCCGATGGTGATCCGGTCCTGGATGACCCGGACCGACGGGGGCAATCGGCGAACGGTCGGGAGTGCGTCGGTGCGATGGATCGCTCCCTCGAGCCAGATGCGCAGGTAACCCTGCTGGCGAAGGAACTCGAAAAAGCGGGCGGGATCGGCGGTGGGGGGCGCGCCGACCGTGAAGGTGACCAGCAAGGTGCGGCCGACGAGGGTGGCCAGCGCCGCACCGGTGATGGAGGCGGGCGTCTCCGGACGCACGGGGCGCTCGCATTCCGGGCAGAACGCACTGGCGAGGCGGGGGAAGAGAAGCTTCAGGTAATCATTGATCTCCGTGAGCGTCCCGACGGTCGAGCGGCTGCTCTTGACGTGATTCGCCTGCTCGATCGCGATGGCGGGCGGGATCCCGAGAATCCGGTCGACCGCAGGCTTGTCCATGCGGTCGAGAAACTGCCGGGTGTAGGGGCTGAACGTCTCAACGTACCGGCGTTGCCCCTCGGCATACAGGGTATCGAAGGCAAGGCTCGACTTGCCGGATCCGGAGGGTCCGGTGACGACGATCAACCGGTTGAGCGGGAGGTCGAGGTCGAATCCCTTCAGATTGTTCTGACGCGCGCCCCGCACCTCGATGCACGGCTCCGCGGTTGTCCCCTTCTCCGCGAGCTGCGCTTTTCGGTTTCGTCCCATGGCAAAGGGGAGAACATACCCCTCCCCGGGGCCGGATGCGAGCGCCATCGGGGGTTGATCGGGGATTAGGATGCGGGCTGGGCGCATCGAGGACGGCCTGACGGAGATTTCCGCTTCCGTGCGCCCCACGCTCGACGCCCATGGGCGGGGAGGCTAAGGCTGGCGGCTTGGATACGAAGCTGGACAACAGGTCGGCAACCGATGGCGCCCGGGGTTCCGCTCGGGCCCGGCTGATCCTGCTCGTTCTTGTGGTGTTGCTGGCCCCTGCGGCGCTGTTCCGATCTGCCTTCAGCAAGACCCCGTTCGATGGCAGCAACGTGCCCAAGCTGCGGGCGGAAGCCCCGGACTTTGTGTTCATCGGCGATTCGATGCTCGAAAGCCGGTTGGACGAAGCGGTGTTCGAGAGGCTGACCGGGCGCAGGGCCTTCGTGATTGCTGAGAACGGGAGCGCCTCGGCCCGCTGGTGGCTGGCGTTCAAGAATCAGGTGGTCGCCGCCGGGGTGCGTCCGCAGCGGGTGTTCCTGTTCTTTCGGGACCGGCAATGGAGCTGGCCGGAGTACCGGACCGGTTCCCAATACCGCGAATCCCTCGAGGCCGCCGCGCAGGCCACCGAGCCTGAGTTGGATCAGGTGCTCGGCAGAAGCCGGAGCGGTGTGCGCGCCCGCGTGGATGCCGCCCTGGACCGGGTCTACCCCATCCGGCTCGGTCAGGCGGAGGCGCTCGAGCGCCTGGACGAGCGCGCGTTGCACTGGACCCCCGGTTTCCGGCAGGCAAAGTCGCAGACCCGCAAGGCCATCGAGGCTTCGTTCGACATCAAACGATTGCGCAAGGATGTCGGGACGGAAATGGCCACGGATGATGGCCCGCAATCCCGGGCGTTCGATCCCGATCCCGCGGAGTCGTTTCTACCGCACCTGGCGGACGTTGCCCGCCAGCACAACCTCCAGCTCTGCCTGGTGCGGGTGAAACGCCGGCCGAATCGTCCGGACAACGTCCGCTATGACCGGGCCGATCTCGAACCATACGTGACGAGCCTCCGCGAGTGGACCCTTGCGCAAGGGATCGGGTTTCACGATTTCACACGCGATCCGGTCATTACATTGTCCATGTATGCGGATGGCGACCACATCGCCGCGGAGGCAAGGGCGGAGTGGACACGGCATTTTGTCGAGGTGATGGGGACCTCGCTGCGATGATCTTTCACAGCTTCGATTTCCTGGTGTTCTTCGCGCTGGTGCTGGTCCTTTACTGGCGCCTGCCTCATCGCAGTCAGAACCTGTTCCTGATCGGATCGAGCTGGTTCTTTTACGGGTACGTGCACTGGTGGTTTCTGGCGCCGCTGGCGTTTACGGCGGGGATGGATTACCTCGTCGCGCGGGGCATCGAACGGTGGCCGAAACACAAAACGCCCCTGCTCTGCCTGAGTCTTTGCGCGAGCCTCGGGTTGCTCGGGTTCTTCAAGTATTACAATTTCTTCGCCGACAATTTCTCGGTGGCGTTCCGATCGCTCGGCCTGGAAGTGAGCGATCTAACTCTGCAGATCTTCCTCCCGGTCGGAATTTCGTTCTACACCTTTCAGTCAATCGGTTACGTGGTGGATGTCCACCGCGGGAAAGCAAGGGCGGTGCGGAGTTTTTCCGATTACCTCCTCTATTCGGCCTTCTTCCCGCAACTGGTCGCGGGTCCCATCGAGCGTTCGACCCATCTGCTGCCACAGATCCAGCAGGCGCGCCACCTCGATTGGGACGGGGCCCGCGGCGCGGTGCTGCTGATTCTCTGGGGATTCTTCAAGAAACTGGTGATCGCGGACAACGTGGCGGTGACCGCCAACCGGGTATTTGCGCTTGAACAACCCGCGTTCCCGGTTCTCTGGGCCGGGGTGTTCGCTTTTGCGGTGCAGATTTTCGCCGATTTCTCGGCCTATACCGATATCGCCCGCGGCTCGGCCCGGCTGTTGGGGTTCGATTTGATGGAGAACTTCCGCCATCCCTACCTCGCGCGCTCCCCGCAGGAGTTCTGGCAACGCTGGCACATCTCACTCTCCACGTGGTTTCGCGATTACGTTTACATCCCGCTCGGCGGTTCCCGCGCCGGTCCTGGCCGGGTGGTGTTCAACCTGCTCTTCACCTTCCTGCTCAGCGGGCTCTGGCACGGGGCTTCGTGGAACTATGTCCTCTGGGGTCTCTGGTATGGCGTGCTCGTGGTGATCTATCGTGCGGCCTCGGCGGTTGTCCCGAAGCGGGTGTCGGAATCCCGCTGGCTGGCCTTCCCGCGTTGGTTGCTCATGTTCACGCTGATCCTGATCGGCTGGCTGTTGTTCCGGGAAACCCAAACCGCCCAGCTCGTGCGATATCTGACCCTCGACCCCTTCGCGGCGAAAGGGTCCGACTGGACGGTGGGAGGGTATCTCTTCAACAGCGTGCTCCTGATCTCCCTGCCCATCTGGATCCACCACCTGGCAGGCTGCCTGCCCGCGGCGACGTGGCCGCGCATCGAAACGGCGCGCCCACTCCCGGCCTACGTCGCCCAGGTCATCGCGGGCGTGGCGATGTTCACCGGGATCCTCGTCCTGCGAAGCCGGGTGACATCGGACTTCATCTATTTCCAATTCTAACCACCATCGCCCGTGAGCAGGAACTCATGGAGCCACGAAAAGCAGCCAACACTTCAGATCTAATCCTGGATTCCCGGCAGCGGGCGTCTTCTGTCCGGAACCCCCTGCGGCCATCGGTTACGGCGAGAGCTGCTTGATCGCCGCCAGCACTTCCTCGGCCTGCTGGTCGGTGGCCGCAGTGGTGTCGAGCCAGACGAGCCTGCCACCCTTGAAAAGGAATGCCTGGCGCGAGGGAAAGGTTCCCTTGCGCGAAACGTGAAATGCATCGGCCAGCTTCCCTTCGGTGTCGGCGACGAGGAGAAACGGCAGCTTGTGCTTCTGACGGAACGCCTGCTGAGCCTCGGCGGTGTCACCGCTTGCGCCGACGACGGTCACCCCGCCGGCGGTCAACGCGGCAAACGCGTCCCGCAGGCTGCACGCCTGTTTGGTGCAGCCCGGCGTGTCGGCTTTCGGGTAGAAATAGACGAGCGTGTAGCCGACCCCATGGAGCGCGGCCCAATCGACCGGTTTCCCCTCATGATCGATGGAGGGGGGTTTGGGTGCCTCCGCTCCGAGCGCGAGCGACTCGGCATGCAGGGTGCGGGGCAGGACCAGCGCAGCGACGGCGCACAACAGGCCTGCGAGGGATCGAATCGGGTGGCTCAAGGATTTCATTTGGCTTGGGTCAAGATGCACCCTCGGGCGGCGAGAGCCGTTGTCAAGCGAGCCTGGAGGATTCCCCGGCCCATCGGAACCATGATTGAACAATTCCGGGGCGACTCGCGTCTCAATAAACTCAACACAGTCAGATCCAACCCAAGCAACCCATCTCTACGCATCCTCTCGACCCATGAAAACCATCGCACTCCTCCTCTCTGTCCTCATGCTCCCCCTCGTGGCGGTCCAAGCCGAAGAGGCCAAACCCGACGCGAAAGCCGGAGCCGGGTTCCCCGATATCTCTCACGAGGAACTCCTGAAAGCGGTTGCGGCCAAGACCGTCACGGTCATTGACGTCAACGGCACCGAATCCTTCGCACAGGGCCACATCGCCGGGGCCATCGACTTTGCGGCTTCGCAAGAGAAGCTCGCGAGCGTGTTACCCGCCGACAAGGGCGCCCTCATCGTCGCCTACTGTGGCGGCCCGACGTGCAAGGCCTACAAACAGGCGGCCAAGGCGGCCACCAAGCTCGGCTATACCAACGTGAAACATTACAGCGCCGGCATCAGCGGCTGGAAGAAGGCCAACGGCCCGCTCGAGCCTGCAGCCGCCAAATCCTGATTCCCGCGGCGGGCGCTCCCGCAACGTCTGACCACTCAAACGAAAGCCCGTCCCGCGCCAGCGGGGCGGGTTTTCTGTTTTTGCCGGTCGCATCAGCGCCGCGGTTCGAACAGCAACCTCAGACTGTTGAGCACGACCAGCACCGTGCTGCCTTCATGGGCGGCGACGCCGAGCGCCAGGGGCACCGGCAGGCCGAGGGCGGTCGCCACCATCACCAGGACGGTGCCAAGCGCGAACCCGATGTTTTGCCGAATCACGCGGCGGGCGCGCAGGCTGAGCCGGTAAGCGAGCAGGAAGTTCTCGATCCGATCGTTCATCAGAACGACCTCAGCCTGTTCGAGCGCGGCGTCGGATCCGCGGGCGCCCATGGCCACCCCGACATCGGCGGCGGCAAGGACCGGGGCATCATTCACGCCGTCCCCGATCATGGCGACTTTGCGGCCGGCGGCCTTCAACTTCTGCACCGCCGCGACCTTGTCCTCCGGCAGCAACTCGGCCTGGACAGACCCGACACCCGCTTCGGCGCCCACCCGTTCCGCCACCGCGCGGCGGTCGCCCGTCAGCATCACCGTCTCCACGCCGAGCGCCCGGAGCTCCGCAAGCAGGCCGCGCGCTTCGGGCCGCAGATGATCCTGAAACCGGAGCCGGGCGAGGAGGCCCGGCCCGCCGATGTAGACCTCCGCGCTTTCCATCGGGCCGCCGAATGCCGGCAATTCCCGATGAAGTTCCGCTCCCACGAAGGCTGCGTTGCCGAGCACGTGCGGCACGCCCGCCACCCGGCCGCGCAGGCCCTTGCCAGCCACGCTCTGGATGCCGTCGACATCGAGCAGCGGGCTCTTCCACGTTCCTCCCTGGCGTTTGATGGCGCGCGAGAGCGGGTGCTCGGAGAGGCGGGCAAGATTCCAAGCCGCAGTTTCCGCAGCGCGCGGGTCGCCTTCGAGCGTCTCAAACCCGGCGAGGGCCAGCTCACCGGACGTGAGCGTGCCGGTCTTGTCAAACGCCACGACCCCGGTATCCGCCAACGTTTCGATGGCTGTGCCTCCCCGGAACAACACGCCGCGGCGCGCCCCGAACGCGATGGCGGACAGGATGCCGGAGGGGACGGACAACACGAGCGCGCATGGTGAGGCGACGACCAGCAGGGTCATGGCGCGATAGAACGCGCTCTTCTGTTCGGGCCCCGCCGTGAACGGGGGCAGGCCGAACCCGAGCCACCAGACGAAAAACATCACCATGCAGAGCCCGAGGATGGCGTAGGTGTAACCGGTCCCGAACTTGTCCGTGAACCTCTGGGAAGGGGCGCGCAGATGCTGCGCGTCCTCGATGAGCCGGATGATCTTGGTGAGGGCGCTTTCGCTCGCAGGGCGGGCCACCACGCCTTCGATCACGCCCCAGACGTTGAGCGTACCGCCCAGGGCCTGGTCGCCGGGGCGTTTGGGGACGGGCATCGATTCACCGGTCAGGTTGGACTCGTCGCACGCGCTCTCCCCTTTCTCGATCTCGAGATCAACGGGGATCTGCTCGCCGGGAGTGACGCGCACCCGCATGCCGCGATCGAGCTCCGCGACGGGCACTTCGCGCTCGGTGGTGCCGTCGATCCGGGTCGCTGTTTTTGGTGCCCCCTTGAGCAGCGCCCCGATCTCACGCCGGGTCCGGCCCATGGCGTAGTGCTCCATGGCACCCGAGCCCGAGAACAGGAACAGCAGCAGCGCGCCCTCGCCCCAGGCACCCACCGCCGCGGCCCCGGCCGCGACGGCGAGCATGAGGAAATGCACATCGAGGCTGCGCTTGCGCAGATGCGCCCACGTTTCGATGGCCGCATCCCAGCCGCCGGCGAGATAGGCGATCCCGAACAGGACGTGGGCGACCCAGCCCGGCGCATGCAGCCATCCTGCGACCTGACCGCCGACCAGGGCGACGAAGCACGCGGCGGCGAGCAGCGCGAGGTGTTTCCATTCCTCCTCGGCCAGAGCGTGCTTGTGCTCGACGATCGGCGCGACCTCGCGCGTGATGAACGTCGGCAGCCGGGCCCACCTCCAGAACGAGGGCGCCGTCTGGCACACGATCCGCCGCACCTCCACTCCGCCTCCCGCAAGCGGGCGGACCTCCCGACCGAGCCCGACCCTGGCGCTTGGCGGATCGCCGCAGGCGTGACAGACCGCGGTCTCCGCCAGGGCGCCGCATTCCTCCCGACCGGATGCAAGCGCCGCGCTCACCCGCCGCTGCAAGGCATCGTGCTCCCCGGCTCCCAGGGTGGCGATCCGCACGTCGCGTCCGCCGGGCCCGAACTCGACCGCCTCGAGCTGTGGCTCGGCATCCATGAGCTGCCCCACTTTTTCAAGCAGGCAGGGATCGGCGGCGGGGTTGGGTTTGGTG
>ENA-ORBV01003577-ORBV01003577.1-microbial-mat-metagenome-genome-assembly--contig:-NODE-3577-length-30889-cov-6.294625_pt1 | contig 30889 bp, 26 predicted proteins | sample MGYA00237777_ERZ505514 | MGnify/ENA primary metagenome ERZ505514 (study PRJEB26160, sample SAMN06269048) | microbial mat metagenome | isolation source: Oligotrophic lake microbial mat | place... | reverse complement strand
AACGTTCTCCGCCGATACAATCGCGCCACCATTTATGTCACTTCAATTGATTCCGACATCGAGTTCAAGACTCTCTTTGAAGACGTCGAAGACAACATGGATGCCAAGTTTGACTGCGCCCCGCAGGGCGAGAGCTTTGACTGTTGTTGAAGGTGTTGGTCAGTGGCACACAATGAACCCAAGCAGAGACTTGTGCACCATTCCATCACATCATGCAACACATTGGTTGACAATGCATTAAAGATGATGCATTGACTGTTTTGCCCAACATTCAATGCAAGCTGTTGGTCCATCTTGACACTGCATTGCAAATCCTCTTTGTTTCACAATGCACAAAACATGTGCTGAAACCTCAGTTTTGTTTCATCTTTTTATTCTTGTGCACATTGTCTTCTTCCACCACAACAAGTGTCATGCCCCAATGACAATCCATTCAAGCACACAACGTTGTTCTTGTTGTTGGTGGACGGAAGCAATTGGGGTTCTGTTTCGAAACTGCACCACACCAATGACTTGATGGGGTCCAAACTTTTCCCGTCCTCCCCGGACAAACAGTAGAACATGTTCACTGCTGTTGCTATGAGTGTTCCTGCTGCAGAGTCACAATCACAATCTTGGGCAACATGATCATCTACTGCATCTGCTTGCTTGCAGATGCTTTTTTTATAACTAGCTACTAGTCCACCATTCGTGATAGCTTGCTTGGTTATGTTGTATGCTTGGTGGATTCACAATTTGTTTGGTTGTCTTGGTTTCATTTTGGTTTGGTTTGGTTTGGTTTGGACTTTTCCATCTTTCTCGAGAAAGCAAACCCCACTTGATAAGCATGTCTGGGCTGGTTTGGCACCACAGTAAAAGGCTAGAGATATCTGTACCCTCTCTCTCCACCATGCAGTAGCTAATGTGACACATGAGATAATTCTTTAGTAGATGATACATATTACTGTATTTATTTGATCATTGTGTCACTACTAAACCAGACATCTCTAACTTAACTATACATGTTTGGGCTCTTCTAGTGGCAACGTGCCATTGTTCTGTTGATTGTTGCCGTTGCTACTACTGCTGCTTTTGCTGTTATTGCCACCTTGTCTAACATAGGTCAATGGCTCTTCCCCATACGCCCCAGAATGATGGATACGTGCTGGAATGGGCGTTTTGTGCAAGCCAAACCAGCGAACCGAAAACGCATACAAACCCACCTGAATGACCGAATAAAAACACCAAATGGCGGGTTGTTCATTCACGCTGGGAGTCAAATTTTTACTCAAATATGGTCCCGTCACCCAAAAACAAAAGGCAGTAAATTGCAAGAATGGGTACTTGAACATGACAAGGTATGGAAAGAAGAATAGAAGAAAGTGGACGGCTGGGCTAGGAAAGAAATATGTTTGTTTGAAGATTGGAATCGCCCAAGCCAAATGTCCAGTTTCCGTAGGGGCATAAAAGACACATGGTCTTCCTGGAATATTTGGCGTTGTTTTTTGGAGATACCCGTCGTATCCTTCCATCATCCACTGATAATTGGGACATTCTTTTGTAGCGGGTGGTAACAACCCTTGATCGACTCCCATCAATATCGAAATCCACGAATGCGAGGCGAACCACAGCGCCACGACCAAGCACAGGCGAAAGAGGAAATCCCCAATAATGCGCATTTCAATGTCGTGGCGACGGAACATGCTCATATTCAACAAAGAAAAAAAGAGGGGTTGAAAAATCAAGTGCACATTCCCCAACTGTGCGAGTTTCTGATTGACCCGGTTTTCACACATGGCGTAATTATCTTCTGGACCAGCCGCATAAAAGTGCTGGGCGACTTGGAGACTCTCCATCACGCCCCAGTAAGCGATCCCCAAGGAATATTGATAGCTTCGAAAGCACCGGTATTCATAGTAGGCACTGGCAAAGGAAATGGTGGCCAAGCACGCAGACATACCCATGGTAAAACACATCTTGCCTTTTGACGACTGTCTGTTTCCACTTGACTCTTGAAGGTGGTACCGGTACCTACCGTACTGTAGCAGTGGATGATGGATGAGTTCAACTCTTTCCTACTAGCTAGCGTTTCAGTTTCCTTCAAGTTGTTATTCAAATCCGTTCTTTCAGCAACACAATGCAATGAAAGCATGGATCATTGATTGACGAATATTACGTGCTGGCATGCAGCCAACAACATTACAGTCATGATTCAACATGTTTTCCTCTCAGTTGTTTGGTTTCAAGTTTCGCACGTCCCAGAACCTTATTTAAAGTCGCACACTCCTTCTATTCCCTCTTTGGCAACCCGAACCCCTAACATAGTCGCACACTCCTTCTGCTCATTCTTGGCCGGCTCGCTCGAACACGCAAATAGTGAACCTGGATGCTGTCGTACCGCGAATCAGTACTTAGGGATCAGCGATATTTGAAAAATCCGCCCTGCTGTTTATCGAAAAAAGCACATTCACCACAAAACGGCCACTGGGTGATCATCGATGATGGATTTTTATGTGATCGATGCATGCATGCATACACACACGTGTATCGCCTTCATTCCCATTACCTCTATCAAGAACGAACTCACTAACAATGCAACCATCATTACCACCATCATCGATACAGATGATGGCGAGGGAAAGAAGGAGGAGGGGAGGAGGTGCGGTGATACCGACAGCAACACGGCTCCTCCTCATAATTGCTAGCACTCTGGCGGGCGTGGTCAGTGCCGATGCCCATCACTTTTGTTTCTCTGGGAAAGCTACAGTCTCTGTCTATGGCAAAGGAAGTGTTCCAATTCAGGACCTTCGAGTTGGCGACTATGTTGTAACAGGTCAGTTAGTACATAGTGGTTTCTTCCTATACGGCTAAATGAGCTTGCGTAAAGAGTTCTTTGCCTGGGGGCACCACCACTATCTCTTTCGTCACAAACTGAAATGGCAGATCTTCCTTGGCCGTTGGCGATGAGATCTTGGCAAATCTTCTTTGCTATGTCGTCTCACCTCATGTTTCCTTTTCGTCCTTTCTATATCTACATGACTCCCAACAGGCAATGATCAACAGAGATATGAAAAAGTCTACACATTTGGTCACTATAAAGAACAATCTGATCATATCGAGTTTCTAGCGATTCACACGTTTCCCTATGATAAAAAACGGCGACCCCTGGAAATCACAGGACAACACATGGTCTATCTTCATGGCAAGCAAAACCCTGTCCGTGCCGATTCTCTCAACGTGGGCGATGTTCTACGTGGGGACCACTACACTGGTTTGACCGTGACGAAGATTTCCAAAGTCAAGCGACGAGAGCAGTATGCGCCTCTGACCCCGCACGGCACAATCGTTGTGGACGGCATTGTCGCTTCCTCTTACATTTCACTCCAAGAACAAGCTCGTGAACACATTGAACTGGGGGAACGTGGATTCGAGGTTGCAATATCACAGCGGGTCATGGTGCACATGTTTTTGAGTCCCTTGCGCATGTACTGTTTAGGTCTATCATCAGAGTTATGCCACACCTATGATGACGACGGTTTGCCTCCTTGGGTTGCACTTGGCCTGAAACTTGCAGATTGGGGCAATACGCAACACGTACTCGTCCAATTGTTTGGGCTTGTGCTGTTCTTTCTGGTCCTTGCTCCCTTTGTCTTGATCGAAGATCTAGCTGGACCAGAACTTGGACCTATCATGCTTTTGATATCCATCCTGTCACTGATTCTCTACAAGAGAAGCAACTATCGTGTCCGAATTAAAATACGACACACTCAACGATGATCCATCAATCCACGCGTCCCTGCTGTTTTGGCTGGCTGTACATTTCTATCTCTTCTTTTCTCTTCCCTTCGTCTGGATCACGATCACAAGGCATTCCACGCATAATCCAAATCATATCTCAGCTCTAGTGTACAATACAACTTAATTAAATGAAACTAAATTAATGTTTTTTTTCGTTCTTCCAATTCAAGTAAGCTAGGGAGATAGAAACACAACGAGAGGAGGATTGACCCTGACCGTCCAAAGAAGTGGACTACCATGGGAATGCATGTTGCGGCATAACCTAGCACTCTCATGATCTTTACAGGGACCAGAAGAGTAAATGTACTAGCCGCCACTCTAGCTAGTTTCATCCGTGTACAGCAGCTCAAGTTCCATGACCTATTGTATCGGTGTGGTTGTTACGTTAGGCGGGTAGGAAGCTAGCTAGCTACGTCGTAGTAGGTGGTACTGTACTAGTAGCAGTCCAGTGGCGCCAAGGCGCCGCCAACCCCGCATTGGAAGGTGGTCTGATAGCCAAGGCGAGTCACGAGTCATTTGTTTAATAGTGACTCATCTCAGAAAAAGTGATACACATCAACCCGGCTGGTGTATCGGTTCGAAAGCGCTCCAATTCTTTATGTTTATCAGTCGCCGGCCATCCTATCAGTTGTCTACTTACACTCTACTTACTCGATCATTATCATTGGGGCTCTTAATGGATTTCACTAGCCGCCAGACTTTTATACACCTATATATCTGAAGAGTATAAAACTGTCGTTTGGCGCCGCAAAACCAATCACTTAGAGCGATTACGAAAATCCGTTCAGCTCATGTTTCGCTAGTTTTTCGGACAGAGAGAAACCCTCCACTCGCAACACTCACGCCGTGCTTGAATACATTATTTCGCAAGAGCAAGAGCTTCTCTCATAACCTCACAACAACACGACAAATACAACTTTGTTTGTTTTTGATTTTTCGCCTTTCGAGTTTTCTAAAACACTAGCAACAATGTAAGATTAAATTAGTCTCTTTCTTTTATAGTGGTCGGGGAGCAGAGAAGCAAGAAACAACAATTGACAATGCTACTACTAAAAAGGGGTTCGGCGGCTGTAGTTTCTCTTGTCAGATGTATTGACAAGAATCAATCGCCAACGTTGGCAGTCTTCTTCGCTCTCTGCTCCGCAACTCTAAAACCAACTTGACAACTATTCCTTCAATCCACTGACTCTTTTGTTTGCTTTGTATTGTCACAGGGTTTCATTCAGACGCAAGAAGAAGGACGAGAAGGACCCCAAGGCCGCCAAGGAGGATGCCAAGGCTTCTCCTGAGGCTAAGAAGCCAGCCGCCAAGGAAGAGAAGAAGGTACGCCTTGTTTCGTGTTTGATGGTGGCCGACAATGGCAAAGACTAGACTGCAATAAACATACAACCGAGTGCTTCTATTGCGCTACCATAGTAACTCACCATTAACATTTTCTCCAATGACACAGGCTGCACCAAAGAGTACTCCTGCTAAGCCACCTACTCTTGATGACATTCCTCAATTGATCGAGACCATGTTGAACTCCAAGGGAGAAAAGAGCGCCGCCGCTACCAAGCGTATCTACGAGCTCTGTGATGTCGGACACAAGCAGAACCGTGTCCCCATGGTTTGCAGTGGAAAGTACGATGTGCTTACTCCTCTCGCCCAGTGCCTCACCCAGGAAAGCGGTGATGGTCGCCACTTGGCTTGCCTTGCATTGAACAATCTCTCCATCCCTACCGAGAACAAGCGTGTCATGGCTCTTGGACCCGCTTCCGAGGAGGTCATTGGAGGACTCTGCAAGGTCATCGCCGAAGACAAGCAAGAATCCTACCTTTGCTGCATTTGCTTGATGAATCTTTCCTTCCTTGAGGCTAGCATCACTACCATCTTGCAGCATTCGCCTTCCCCTGATGGCAAGCAGCTTGCTCCTCTTGAGAACCCCGCTTCTTTGCTTCGTGTTCTTGAGAAGCTTCTCACCAACTCCCCTGCCGTTCCCAAGTCCGGATCTGGCAAGTCGGAGGGCGTCCGCTGGGCTTGCGGCCTTATCAAGAACTTGGCCAAGAGCGAGGAAAACGCTGCTTTGATTGGACAGACCGACATCCCCAAGTGCGTCGTCGAGAACATCCGATCGACCACTGCTCCTCCCTCTCGCTGGACTTCCAACAGTTTGGAGGATTTCTCCCTTTTTGTCATCCTCAACCTCGCCCAGTGGCCCGTCTCTCGTGATGCCCTTATCCAAGCCGGTGCCGTCGATGTTATCAAGAACATCATGTCTGAAGGTGACTTGCAGGGATTGAAGGCTACCATGGCTTGCGCCTTCCTTGATGCCCCATGGTCTTCTTTCCCTGATGGAGGAAGCCCCGCTGCCAAGTCCGTGTCTGAGCTCATGACCAACATTGTCGAGAAGAAGGGCAAGGACGGACAATATGCTTACGGTGTCTTCAAGCTCTACACTGCCACCAAGGCTTTCCGTGATCTTTCTCTTGCTGCCAAGAAGGCCGATAGTGAGGGAGAAGAGTCCAACACCAAGGTTCTCGCCGTTCCATCTGCTGTGGCCTTGAACTTCCAAATCATCTCCGACTTGGTTCTTTCCGCCATGGATGATGCCGAGGGTGGATCCAAATACGTCCCGGATGCCATGTCTGCCGAGTTTGCTGTTGGAGCTATTGAAGCCATGCTTCCTTCCATCCTTACCCCCGCCGAACCTCCACGCACTTCCATCCAAAGCGAGAAGGCCTGCGGAGAAATCGGCCAGATGCTTGTCACATACGCCGAAGTTGCTGGAACTTCTAGCGAAGCCAAGGAGAGTGCACGAAATGCATCCAACAAGATCAAGGAAGCTTCTGGCACAGCACGACCTGTGTTGGAAATCTCACATGATTTGTGGACTCAATACCGTAAGCGTGAAGGTCAGCCAATGGATCAATTCATCTCTCAGGAGAAGGGTATTGAAGTGAATGAACAGGGGCCACTTGATTTCCTGCCATGTGCGAACAACGATGGCTCTTGCACCATCCTTTAAAAGGATCCGGTGCCATTTGCCATTTTTAGAAAATTATATTCTTTCAGCACATCGTTGAACACACCCACCACCCATTCTTTTCCTTTACAGGGGATGCAAGAGCAATTGATGATATTGACAAGACTTGCTTTGGCGCACGTGCGCTCTCCTGAAGACCTATAGTATGTCCTATATAGTATAACCAAAAAAAGCTTTAGTGAAATTATTGAAAATACTTTAGTTTGTAGATAGTAGTAGTTGTTTAGTTTAATCAGCTGCGCTGACACAGTGTAGTATGATGTTCTCACAGTAGCTCCCAACCAGACAAGAATCTTTAGTCGGCTATTATGAAACTCGCTCTACTACCAGTAGCTAGCTAGGCCGAGCTCGATGTATGCCAACCTTTTAGGTCCAAAATACAAGCCCAGACGTTGTGTACTGCTGCTTCTTTCCCCCATACTACAAGTACTAGTAAACAACCCCTCGTTGCCTTTCACATGTTCTACTGGACCACACTAACTTGCCGCAACAGGGGGTTGTTGTTTACTGATGTAGCCTCCCTGAAGTTTTAGCAAGAAGCGAAGGCATTTCTCGATCAGAAATGTCAACAGCCAGCACAAACTAACTCAGATGCGGCCGTCACAGATCTCTTTGTTAGTCTCCCGCCGGCGCTGTCCTGGCAGGCAGCTACTTTTCTACCAATCACTCAGTCTCAGGTGCTGCACACTCCATAGCTATCAACTAGCTAGTAGCTACGGTACGAGTAGCTTTAGCAAGCCATCTGCTACGCATAGCAGCTGATGGACTGCTGATGATCATGCTCACTAACCAGTACTGTGATGGCAGACAAACTACCACCTAGCTAGCTAGTAGCTAGCTACCAGCAGTAGTAGTACTGGTATTACGCACAGCTTTACTCAGCTTCTGCTGGTTATGACTCAAACATGCATGTCTCAGTTCAGATGTGCGGTCTTCATTCGTGCACGAGCCGGCGTTCTCATTGTACTTCCAAGAAATGTATGAAACGCACCGGCAGAGCCTACTAAACATTTTTGTTTCACTCAATGGTCCAATTTTGTTACCCTTCCAAAGTTTGTCCACTTCATCAGACCCACACGGTTTGTCCGTCTTGAAGGAGTCGTTTGAAAACGCCAAATTCTTACGAGGTTGATGGTCGTTGCAACCGGTACTGCACTGAACTAACCAGCTTTCCAACCAAGGCAGCATCATTCATTGCCAAGCAAAGACAAGGTACCAAAAGGAACGGCACTAATAGAACGAAAAGCCAACAAAAGCAACGTTGGGCCATCGATCGGCATCCCCGCAGCGGCACAATCTACTGAAACAATCAATCAACCAACCAATTAACCAACTAATCCATCAACGAAATCCAAAGAATGAAACGGCAAAGAATGGGAAGCTATCGATCGAGGCGGATACTCATTATAATCTGCCTGTGCTTGAACATTGCTGCTTGCTGTGAAGCGGCATCGATCTTTGAAATTCATAAGCACATACCGAAAGTCATTAGCTTTGTGAGGAGACTATGGATGATTTCAGAAGAAGAAACCGAAATGGCAATCGAAGAAAGACACTATGACCCTCCTTTGGAACGAAACGTCTTTGTACGCGACGGAGAAACAGACGCACCATTCACTTCTCCACCTAACGTTTCGACAATTCCATCGTTTACTCTACCACCTGCGACGATAACACCAGGGACACTGATACCCACAATAATGAATGGAACACTAGTACCTTCGGGGCCGGGGACACTCTTTCCACCAACGGCTAACTTTACTATATCGCCAAGCACTTTGTTGCCTTCTGTCCCGAATATCACTACGTTCCCTACCAATGGGACGTTGGCTCCAACTCTTGGTGGAATAGAGGCATTTCTGGAAGCAACTGTATCTCCAGGTGGAGAGCTACGCATTCCGGGTACACCACAAAATGATGCATTGAATTCGGTTTTGATAAACTTTGGCCTTTTAGATCCCGCCATTCCAGCGGATGCACTGATCCTTTCCAATGCCTACGGACTCAACACTCTCTATTTTGCGTTAAGTGGTACTCTGTGGATGATGCAAACCAATTGGAATTCAGCTGTGCCTCCTTGCGACCCATTGAACCCGTGGTTCGGGATCGCTTGCGATGCTGCTGGATCAGTATCCAACATTACACTCTCAGGAGCTGATGCTGTTGGATCTATACCTTCAGAGATTCGAGCTTTTCCGTCGCTGAGTAAGTATTGTTTATCCCTACCATTCGTGCCATTTGTTGATATAGAGTATAATGTCGCTCACCGGATATATAACTCTTTCAATGCTGCTATTAACAGGGTCGTTACAACTGAACGGGAATTCTTTGTTCGGCAACATACCAACGAATATCGGCGAATTATTATCGCTGGAGTCACTCAATCTCGATACAAACTTTCTGACAGGAACACTCCCACCGCAGTTGGGTTCACTAGCGTTTATGCGAGAGCTTATTCTCTCCAACAATGTGTTTTCCGGAGTATTGCCTGCCGAGATTGGAAATTTGATCAACCTCGAAGTGCTGATAGTTGAGGGAATGGCCACTTCCCCGACAAAACTAACGGGACCGATTCCACCGGAGATTGGAAATCTAGCACTTTTGCGTACGTATTCATAAGTGTTTGTTGTCGTTACGAATTCATGTATTCAGCCAACACCTCTTTCTGACACTCTCAATGTCTTGCTTGGACGGGTCATGTTCTAGGGGAGCTAAATTTGGGTCAACAAATGTTTACAGGGCCTATTCCGCCGGGAATTGGAAATATGTTTTCGCTACGTAAGAATTTGCATGCTGCGGCATTATGACCCTCTGTTTGGAATGCACTACTTAAGACTGACCCTGCCTTTTATGTACTTTTGTTTGGTTTATTTAAATCCCCGAATGAATTCAGAAACTCTCTGGCTTCATTCCAACGCACTTACAGGGCCTATACCCCTTGAGTTGGCAAATCTATTTGATCTCAGTAAGTCGACCCCAGACAACAACTGGAAGAAGACATATTCGCAGTTTCGTTGTCAAGGCTGATTGATTCGTCTTCCTCATCTTTCTGTACTATGCGTGAACATCCACAGGGAGTTTCGTATCATTTGGAAACAGTCATTCGGGTCCTCTTCCAGATATTTGGACAAATTTTCTGTATCTACGTAAGTCTGCCGTGCAAGCCTTTCGGAGGCAGCAGATGAGCGGCTAGTAAACAATTGTCTCATCGACCCTTCAATCTTGTTGTCTCCTTCTGCAGAACGCCTTGATCTAGCGGATAATGCTTTGTCAGGATCTCTACCCCTGACGCTCATCGCTCAGCCATCCTTAGGTATGTAACTCGATCATGCGTCATGGAGGAAAGTGTGGGGTTTCACGCCGAAACAAAATGTAACTCACGAGGTGTCATTATTTTGCACTCCAGTATCACTGAGCCTTTCCAACAATAGATTCTCGGGACCATTGGCTTTCACGCCGGGCCTAAGCCTGCCCGCAATACGTAAGTTGCCAGAGTTGATGGGTAAAAATTGTCCTTCTGGTCTTGACAGGTGTTCTCCCTTTCGTCACTGCTCCCGTCGCTCCTCACTGTGCTAACACAATACTTGTCTTCCATTTACAGAAACACTCGATCTTGGAAACAACACCTTCACAGGCACCGTTCCAGGTGCTTTAGGAAGCATCCCAACTCTTGGTAAGCCAGACTCGATTTGCCTGTTTCTGTGGAAAAGAGATAATCTCTAACTGAATACGACTTCTGCAACAACAGCGAGCCTCTTCTTAAACGACAACAATTTTGCGGGCCAGACTGTCCCAATCGAAATCTCCACCAGCCAAACACTCAGTAAGCCTTTTTTCGGTTACCGCTTGCACGCTGCTGCATTGATGCAAATATCTGATTTGGATTTCTCGTTCTCTTTCAAATCCGTAACAGGGGCTCTGAATCTGTCGAGAACTGGGCTAGCCGGTCCTCTTCCAATTGAGTTCTCCTTTGCTGCCAGTCTAGGTAAGATCGCACGTATACCTCAAGGCTCGAGTCGTTTGCCTTTACAACTAGATCAAGTAGCTAAAGTAATTTTTCTTCCTTCTTTTTCAGAGGAATTGGAGTTGTCTGGAAATCAGTTTGCTGGTCCAATTCCAGCCGAATTTGGCTCTCTCAATTCCTTTGGGCTTTTTCTTTTACGTACGTTATACGAATAACTAACCGAGAAACAGAGACTCACACTCCCAGTAAACTAACAATCTTTATATTTCAAATGGACAGGGAGGTTGAGACTCAACCAAAATTTACTTACTGGTGCCTTCCCAGGCAACTTGACAAATCTGCCGAGCCTTCAAGTATTGGATCTTGGCGACAATCAAATTGCTGGTGCACTCCCGCCTACAATAGGAAACCTGATCTCAATGAGTAAGCATCACCTTCTACACCAATATGCTACGATGCCTGACAAGCCATTTATTACGGATAAGGCTCACACCCTCTTCTTGGTTTTTGACGATTGCAGAGGAGCTCTATTTAGGCGGGGTTGCTGCTGGCAATCTTTTGAGCGGAATGCTACCCTCAGAGCTTGGTCGGCTGCTGCAGCTTGAAGTATTAGATCTGGGGCCGAATTTTTTCAGTGGCCAAATAATTCCAACTGAAATCGGTGGCTTGGTAAATCTCAGTAAGTGTTTTCCGCTCCCTATGCATATTATCTTTCACTGAATACTTCTGGAATTATTCCTTAACACAAAAGGTCGACGCTTTCATACTCAGGACGCCTATTGGCAGAAGGAAATTTCCTTGTAGGCCCCATACCGCCACAACTTGGGAGCCTGGCAAATCTGATTGAGCTCAACCTGGCGAGAAACAGTTTGACTGGGACCATTCCTGGGTCACTTGGGAATATCACAGGGATACAGTCCATCGATTTGAAAACAAACGCTCTACTCATAGGATCAATGCCGCTGGAGCTTTGTGCTCTTCGGAGCAGCCCAGTAACACTATTGACTACGCTCGAAGTTGATTGTAACGTCGCTTGTACTTGTTGCACTAACTATCTTTGTGGTGTTCGCCGCGCAAGAACGTAAATTGATTGTATGTACTAGTCATCGGGCAGGCTCCGGCCAAGCCGCCGTGGGCAAGCTGTCGCCTTGGAGCTCCCCACAACTCGCGATTGAAAGTCAGATAAGACGTGAGCCAAGACACCAGGGACACCAATAACCATGTTTTGAAACTTATCGCAAAAGCAAAAATTTCGCAGGCTGGGTTCATCACTTCTTGAATACCCCAGAGAAAAGGAAGCTAGAATTGGTCGGCAGCGAGTCTATTGAATCTCTAAGTTGCCCCAGTCGCAAAACAGGAAGGTATGGGATCTAATACGAGCGTGGATTCATAACAAATGGATGCTGAATATATAATTAATTCATAAACATTTTCATAACAATTGTATGTGTGCTTGGACACCGGGCTGTTGCAAAAGGGCACCTCGAGAAAGCTATCTTCATTCATGGTCTTCACCAGCCGCAATGTACTCTAGAAGATCGATTCTGGTAACAATAGCACTGACAACGCTCCTGGTGACAACTTGGGATCGTCTCATTGCTTTCCCTTTTGCAACAGGGCTTGTACTGATAGGACTTTCTGCTGTCGTCACAGTGGATTCATCGCCAGTTCCTGATTCACCAATATCACCATCGCTGTCGGATCGCTTTCGTTTCTTTAAATCCTGCGCCGAGACTGGCTCTTGGTTGTTGTTGCTATAGCAACGCTGAGTTTGGATGATCAAACAAAATGGGTCGTGGTCGAGGGCATTGGCGACCGCTGCTAAGCGGTCCTGTTGTCTGAATTCATGGAATGTCTTGTAGACAACTTTTGCCTCCTTTTTTTGTTAGTTGTTGTGTTTGTCGAGAAGAAGAAAAAAAAACAGCGAGTGGGTTAGCGAGCGGAGGTTGGGAAGGAAAAGAGAGGAAAACGAAGTAGAGTTTACCTTGACCGTTTGATCAGGATTTGCTCTTCCTGTTAGAATGCTGTTCGTCATGTTCCCTTCAGTCACGACGCCTACAATTTTGTCCTCCTCGACGACTGGAACCATATCAAAACCTTCTTCCTTAAGCAAGGCAATCGCATCTCTGCAAGACACATCGCTTGAGATCGTGACGGGTGTGTTCGTACTAACGCAAGGCAAATCGCACACTCTGCAAAATAAATGAAACGAGAACTAGGAATTAGTAATGCCCGGTCTCGGTTGATTGATCACCAATGTACGATAATGCAACCGTTACCTCGTCACATACCTTTTCTTTGCCCACCAAGAATCGTATTTCTTCTCTTTGATAATTTGATTATCTACAAAGCCATGATCCAACATCCAATGATCACTGAGAGCCTTGGTCATATAGTTTCTGACGCTATCCGGCATAATCACAACGCAAGTTTGTCCCTTTTGGAGGCTTTTGGCAGCTTCCAGGGCACAGCTCACCGCGGCGCCACTACTTCCTCCACACAAGAGTCCTTCTTGCCGGATCAACTTGCGCATCATGACGAGCGAGTCCTTGTCATTGCTTTTCATCCATGTATCAATCAAGCTTCGATCGCATACGGCTGGAATAAAATCATATCCAATGCCCTCGGTTTGATAAGACTGCAATCGATTTTGATCATTGAGGCGTTCTGGTTGCGCCAGAATGCTTCCTTCGGGGTCGACGCCAATAATCTGAATGTTTGGGTTGTGCTCTTTCAATCGTTTGGCAATACCCGAGCTGTTTTGCGAAGAAAGAGATAGAGACGGTGAGTGCAAAATGAGAATGCTCTTCGTAGCAAGTCAGCCAACTCCACACTCCAAACACGCAAGTAACGTACATGGTTCCACCTGTTCCAGCACCCGCCACGAGCATATCGATTTTTCCATTGGTTTGTCGCAAAATCTCCTCGGCGGTTCCTTCATAGTGCGCCAAAGGATTTCCCTTGTTGCTATATTGATCCAAGATCACAGAATTGGGAATTTCTTCGTTGAGGCGTTTGGCCACGGAAATGTGACTATCGGGAGCATTCCAAGCAGCTTCGGTAGGCGTGCGGACAATTTCGGCACCCAAGGCTTTCAGGACATCGACTTTTTCCGTCGACATTTTCTCGGGCAAGACAATGATACAACGATATCCTTTAATGGCAGCGGCCAAGGCCAGCCCAATCCCGGTATTGCCGGAGGTGGGTTCAATAATGGTATCACCCTGTTTTAAAATTCCCTTGGATTCCGCATCGGCTACCATGCGCTTGGCAATGCGGTCTTTGACGCTTCCACCTGCATTTGTTCGTGTGTGTATGGTGAGGTACGTTTGATGGTGAGGAGGATAGAATAGTTGTTCATGTTTGGTTTGTGTGATGGGTCTTTGTGCAGACTAAAACGTAATGTAAATTTAACTTACCGGCATTGAAAAATTCACACTTGACCAACACTTCACACTCCAAATGCTTCGCTGTCGAGTGGAGACGAACCAAAGGAGTTTCACCAATCACATCCATGACGGTATCGCAAATACCATTGTCCACACGAGTTTTTTCTTCCGTCATAGCAGCGGCGGCGGCGGTTTTGGATTTTGTGGTGGGCATGATAACAGTAATTCTTCTTTTTTGTTTCAATTGCGGTTTCAAAAATGGTCTATGTCAAAGGATCAGTGAGCGAGCGTGAGTTTTGTTTGTGATACTGTTCTGTACGTAATGATGAAAGTGCAGTATTTCTAGCGAAAGAAGGAAAATTATGCAACTCACAATAATGTCAAAATTAATAATAAATCAAACTTTCGTTGCTTTGTTGTCTTGCCAGTACGTTGAGACGCGGATGGAAGTAGTTGTCAACAACAGGAAAAGATCTTGTTCTTTAGCTAGCTAGTCAGTTGCAGAACTGCTAGTAGAGCGACTCTATGAGTTGATGTTTGATGGGAGCAATCAGAATTGTTTTCCCTTGCTTGTCACAATCAAATGAATGAATGTGTGACATCAACAACGAACTTACTTACTGCTGAACTACATTATCTCGTGGTGTTCATGTGATGGTTGGGAAGGACACACCCGAGAAAAGGAAAGGTTGGACGCCGTTGCAATTTACACGAGTTGTTTGACACGCATGACACACCCTTTAGTTCCGTCAAAATCCACGTGACAGGAAGCCTGTGGAACAGGCCTACAGAACTGGCACCAGCAGGTTGTTGTGGTTTGTCAAGCCATGGACCAATGTTCAGTGGTGCTTGGTAGGCACACTGCTAGCTAGCTAATATCCAGCTAGGAGCTACTGTAGTGGTTCAGACAATTGCACCTGCTTGTCTGTCTAGCATGCACTGCAGCCATCACATGTGAATCCATTTTTATCTCCAAAGGTGATGCCAACAGTGAAAAACTTAGTTGAAGTGCACGATCGACAAGTTTCTTTTCAACAACAACATCACATAAAGGTTCCCACTGCAAGCTTTCGATGTTGTTGTCTGATGGATATTCTTACCAACGGTGAATTTTTGTCTTGATGAAATGTCCGCTTGTCTTTTGCATTGCAGAACTCAAAAATTGCAAAATGCAGTGAAATGCATTTATCGTCATGTCAATTTGAATCTTGAGAAGAAGCATTTGTCATTGTGTGCAACCACATCATGATGTCTAATTATGACACATGACAAGCTTGCCCACAAAATGATGCCACAACCTATGCAGTTTTTTTTATGACATCATAAACATTTCCTGACTTGCAATCATGACCCCAACTCAATTTCAAAAACGTCTGAAGCCAATGTTTGCAATCTTGACCAAATCGCTACTTGAGATGTGTGCCAATTGAGAGCAATTGCTAGCCTATTCAATGTTAGCTATGTGCAACCAACAAATGAAACAACCGCAGCACTCCAAGTTCAAAGACACCGCAACACTCATTTTTCACATGCATCTTCCCACATTTTGATGACAAATCTGAGTTCACACAAAAAATCTAGAGATGCCCAAAGTGTAACAAGCAATTAATCGTGACATTCCCCCATTTCCCGCATTCAGCACACACAAGTTTAAAATTTGGCAAAACATGAACTCAAATCACTCCAATGTGTTTCATTTGTCCCAACAACAAACATCAAAACATTGTCTGCAAATCTGTGCTAGACAACCCCAACACATTGTCAGCATCATGTTGAGTTTGAACAAGAGGCAATCTTAACTGGTCAAAATCATTGATAAAAAATCTTTGCCAGGCGACAAAGATGTCGTCCATGGTTCTTGACAAAACTGATTTTCGTTCGGAAAATGTGGTGCAAATGAAAACAAAAAAGGCACACAAGGAAAACTACCACAAGATGTCATGATTTGAGGCTGCAGTAGTGTACTTTTTCCTTATTTAATAGCATGACACGACAATGTTTAACATGCGGAATTTTTTTAACAACACATGCTGTTTTTCTTCTGCATCATGCTAGTTCACACTGTTGTCTGCTGTCGATCTGTCCACCTTTGCGGTTGGTTACATCAGATAAGTTCATAGTTCCAGTTTGCAGACCTACAGTAGTTGGAAGTTGGACTCAACTAGAAATGGCCCCAAGCAAGGGCAGAGGTTCAAAGGGTTGGCTGAAGAAATGGCTATGTGCGTGGCTAAGAGGTTTGAAGTGTTGCTGTTGTGGCCGTATTAGGGTTAGGATTCAATACTTCACCCTCCGCCACCCAACCATCGCGGATGTCGTGGGTGGCGGTGAGCTACTCAACTGCATGTACGATACCATACTAACTAGCTACTAGCTAGCTAGTATAGTAGTACACAGCAACTGGCCAGGCAAGGAAACGCAGCAACAAATGAAGCCACAAAAACAACACAATGGCAACAAACATTTCAAGCCAACGCCAACTCTGTACTACCTATCAAGAGTTACCTGTTTATAATTAGATAGTAACAGTCTACCACCAAAATGTCTTCCAAGAAAGGTTCGGCATCTGCCTTTGGCAGAGATGAAATGAATCTCTTGTTGGGAGCGACAGGAGGAGACGCATCCCGAGCCGGGTTGGGTACAGCAGGTACAGCGTTGCTCCAGAGTCGAGGAGTGGACACCAAGGGAAAGACTGGCGGGGCCACAGCCAAAAAAGAAGTGGACATTGCATCCTTGTCCACAGCTCAAACGGCAGCACTGCTGCAACAGCAACAAAAATCCAAGGCTTTCGCTCCTACACAACAACGGCATCGTGCGGTGACGACAAAAAAGCGATTGGCGCACCACGAATTGTTGGAACAAGAATTGCGGGCTCAGCAACAGCAATATGAAATTCAAAGCCATCGACAGCAGCAAGTCGCCAACGAAGAAAACGACAGGGAAGAATCCAAAAGTGTCGATGCTGAAAGTGACAGCAACGACGACGCAGACGACTTTGCAAAATCATCTAGACGTCACCACCAAAAGAAAAAGAACCGCATCCAGCTGGAACCGCAGATTATTGCTCAGAAAGATGCTCCTCGGAGACGGGAACGACGGAGGAGATCCAGCAGTTCCAGTAGTAGTGACAGCGATGACGACGACGATGCTGCTGCCAAACGCCGACGAGGGAGGAGGATACGAAGGGATTCGTCCTCTTCTTCGGGGAGTTCGTCCAAGAAGCAAGAAACCATACGGCGACGTCGTTCTAGATCTTCCTCGTCTTCATCCTCGTCATCTGAAGACAGACGGCGCCAACAATGGCTCAGGAAGCGAAAGCAACTTGAAGCACAAGATCAACAGCAATCTTCGAAAGATATTGCAAAACCCGCAGAGCAAGACCTCGTTCATGACAAATCGTCACAAAATGATGACGAGGAAGAAACAAAGAGGCCAACCAAAAAAGTATCCGAAGGGGCGGGAGCAGTAAAGACCGGTGGAAACCAACGTCGAAAAAGAGAAGACGATTCGTCATCAAGCTCCTCTTCTGATGATGATTCCTCATCATCCGATAGTAGTTCGGATTCTTCTTCGGAGGAAGAAGCAACACCCGCCATGGCCAAGCCATTGTTTGTTCCCAAACAGAAACGACTTCACTTGGCACAAGAAAAGTTGGAAGCAGAAAAGGCTGTCTACGAACAGGAAGTTGTCGCCAAGGAGCTAGAACAAAAGCGAAAAATGGAATCCCGAGCTTTGGTTGCCCAAGTGGTGGCCGCAACCGGTACAGCTGGCAATGATGACGCCATGTCCGAAGACGAAGACGCCTTGGCCGAACGAATGTTGAACGATAGCGATGACTTGGACGACGACAACAAGGAGCGTGATCTGTGGGAAGTCCGAGAACTAGAACGAATCTTGACCGAAATTGATCGCCTCCGACAAAAAGAACAAGAAGAGCTCGAATATCGCCGGCGCCAACAGTTGACAGATGAGCAAGCCCGTGCGGAAGATATTGCCTCGGGACGCTATCAGCAACCTGGAATGAATCGTCGCATGGGTGCTAGCGGCAAAGGGGGAGAAACTGATAAGGATGGAAAACCGTTGTACCAACAAAAGTACTTCCACCGTGGAGCCTACTATATGGACGAAGACGAATTCGACGAGGATGATGTTCGTCGTCGTGCAAAGGAATACGAGCAAGGAGTGACCGAATCCGCCAGAACACGAGGAGATACTCGCAACTTGCCAAAGGTTATGCAGGTCAAAAAATTTGGTCGAGCCAATCAATCCCGTTACCAAGGACTCGCAAATGAAGATACGAGTCGTTTGGATAAGAATTCATCGAACGTCTTGCCCTTGGTGCACCACAAGCGTCAAACAGATCGAAAGACAACGGATATTCCTATTCACAAGAAGGACAAAGACTAACAAGCCCCACAAGCTTATTAGCGCTATCATGGTACGTGCTCGTCTCCTCGTCCATGACGGTTCTTTACTGGACGGTCATTGTTTGACAAAAAGAGAAAGATTTTCTTGTGATTAAACTCTGGTAACGCTTGGCTACTGATTTTTGAGCTGCCCATGGCCGGAGTAGTTATCGGGTTACACCATGGGCCAGCTATTGATGCGAATAGTTTACCAAATGAAGTTGTCCTTCTTCTTGTTGTCATTGTTCCTTGTTGTTGCCTTGCTTTTTGGGGCACACAGCCAATCTCCATCTCATCAAAGTCCCTGTATTTACTTCATCAATCCTTTAAGGTGGCCGACAGCTGAAGTGGACAGCAGCAGTTCAAAATCAACAATTAGTAGTTGAAGTGAAATGTTGATAGTTGCTGATCATTGAGGCGAACCTAAAATTCCAACTAGACTCCATCTGCACTTAATGCCAACTACGGCACTTGCTTAAACCATCACGTGGCTGGACTGTGCAGGTTCTACTGTTTTACACCCCACTCGGAGTGCCTGGACGTGTCGGCTTGACTGCCCACCCTTTGCTGCAGCTATGTCTGGACGGTGGACAGAGGTTTCAACTAACACGATCCAACTGACTGTTCGATCCAGCTGATTATTCAACCAGCCTTTTATCCTGACAGCAGCATGAATGACTTGGCTACTTTGCTGCACTACGACCAGTCTCGTATAACTACTAGTGCAATGTAAGGCCCCACGCAATCAGCTAGCTCGAACTTCCTGGTATGGCGACAAAGTCTTATAAGAATCATCACACAAAAAGATCAATCAAACTTGCATTCCGTGTGGTTTGTATCATTCAACTTATGTTTCAATTTCACACCATACATATGGGTTCTGACGAAGGAGCCCATAAGTGATATTGAATTTATCAATTGTCAGCTGCAACGAAGTGTCCGCAGAAACAGTACGAATGAACTCCAACAGTTCGCCCTTGGTTGCGCTCTCTGATCTGACCTTTCCTCTTCCAAATTTATTAAGCCTTAGCAATCTAATGACATTGTCTCGGATATTGTCATGTCGTCCAGCTGGTTGGAGGCCGCAGTCCACCAATGTGACGTTCGACTTTTTTAGAATAGATAGCAACGATTTCAAACTGTCGTCGTGCGCAAATACCGCTGGAGCCAGCAAGACACGAAGGGAAGAATTGTCAGATAAAGCATCACATAATTTACCAAACTCGATACCAAAAAGAGAACTGGCGACGTCCAACATTTCCAGTACGCCAAGATTTAGTATGGCAATAAGTGGTTCGGTGATGTTCACGGAAGCAAGCTGTGTTGTGCCAGGACCAGAGGCGCCGAAATGAAGCTTGAGAATCTTCAGCATTGGCATCCAAGTAACGTCATAAAGCAGATTTTCGAAGTTCTCTTGAAACGCTGGGCAATCAACGAATGTCAGGCTTTCGATCCTACCATTAGGAGTCGCCGGTTGGTTGTAGTGTCGTTCCACTTTATCCTTGATACTGAGATCCCTGAGCACCAATTCTTTTGGTGACTTCGCCCCCACAAGGAGCTTGAGGAGATCATGAGACTTGGTTGGGTTCATCCCAGTAAGTTCTAGTATTCCGAGATCGGCGTTGTGCTCCAAACCTTCGCCTAGGACTTGAAGAGAAATGTCGTACATATCTCCCATATACATATTTGTCAGAATATTGAGTCGGGGACTGAATCCGCGGGGAAACGATAAGCCGAGCTTGTGGAGCGATGTCATCCCAATCAAACACTTGAAAGTCTTATATGCCCCTGAATCACGAGCCAACCAATAGCCTGGAAAAGATGCAATATCCAGTTCTTTGAGATCAGCGTGATCTGAGAGACTGTCCATGCAGCGAACAAAACCATCCAGCTCCCACGAATCTTGACGGAATTCCAGGCGTCTTAGTTTCGGAAGGAACTTTGCGATCACTTTTGCTAATTCGTCATCCAGTGGTCGTTTGTAGAGTCCAAACCTACGCATTGGAGGGGATTGTTCGACCAAAAAATGCAGTAGGTCGTGGCTATACCCCCACGCAAATGCCTTTTCTAACGCGGTGAACCCATCATTATCTTCCGTGATCAGACCGCCCGGATACATTTCCACCAGAGCTCGTATGGTTTCCTCATTTGTCAGAAGGGGCCTATTTTCTGTTTCATCTGTTGCCATTTCAAAGTTTTGAATGGCATCATGGAGAGGAATCCGTTCAGCCCCATTCGCGTGAGTCGGCAACAAAGCTTCTGGATACTCTCTTGCTAAAAAGCGGACCACTTCTGGTCGGGCTCCGTACCAACACGCATCGTGAATGGCCAGATCTCCTTGTAAACCTTGGACTTGAGTGATCGCCTCAGGAAACATGTCATGCACAGTCTGCACCATCTCTAAGCTTGTTGAATCGGACGGGAGAAAAAGCGCCAAAGGATATCGCGGTTCGTCCTGATGATCCGCAAATTTTTGCCCAGCCAGGGAAGGAAATAGTTTTAAGATTCCCAAAAGATAATCGAGTTCTTGCTCATCATGGCGCCGACTACGGCGGAAAAGAATGGTCAATATTTCTCGCGCTTGCTCCACTGATATAGGCAAATTTGCAGCAAAGTTTATAATGACTGGAATGCTCGAATCGCCACCATTGTTACTACTGCTGCTGCTGCTGCTGCTGCTGCTGCTTGAATCGTTATCCGAATGCTCACCTTCCGATTCATTTTCGTCGCTAGTAGCAATTGAGATCGTTTCCATGATGACAAAGAACGTATCGGCTACAGAATGCAACACCAAAGAATGGTAGCTCCTGGAAAACTAGCTAGTAGCTATTACCGTAGCAAAGGATGCCGTCAGCCAGACGCAAAAAGTGAAAGGGGTGATCCAGCCACAGGTGGATGTGATCATGATAGGAATAAGAAGTCTATCAACGAAATGAGTGCCATCCCGACAAACATTCATTGATCGATCAGAATGAAATCGAATGAAATCGAAGGTACAGTAAGACGTCCGATTTAGCTGGACGCACAACATGTCGATAAAACCGTGACTGAAAAAAGTTTCGAGCGGCCTTGCGACACCTGTTAGTTTTTAGCAGGCAGACTCATTTTTTTGGCTATGCTAGCTGGCTACATATCTATGGATATGCTTCATCTTGAGGATTATCTGGTTTTACGAGAGCTAGCTATATGGAGTCATTCGTACCGTTCCCATAACGGGAGTGGGAAGATCATCTTTAACCCTCAATTTCTGTTGGTGTCGTTCGTGATCATTGCCTGCGCCTCCTCACAAGCACATCCACACCCGCACAGCGTGACATTGCCCTCAACCACACAGTCAAAGTCAAGGGAGCAGCTCGTCTCCTTCTGATTGAAAGACGATGTGAACTGGCAAAATGTGTTGTTGTCACTCAAAAAACATAGCTCCTCGGGTACTGTACCAAACAATTCATGGTTGTCACTGACATCGAACATGCGAAGATTAAAGTCACTTGCCAGCAAGGCAATCTCTAAAGGCATTGTTCCCGTCAACGAACAATTGGCCAAATGAAGTTCCTGCAACTTTCCTAGCAGACCCAACTCAGATGGAATTGGTCCTCCCAAAGTAGGATTGTGGGACAGAGCCAGGTACTCGAGCGATGACAGTGAAAAAAAAGACTCTGGTAGAGATCCTTCAAGGGCATTCGTGGACAGGTAGAGCTGTGGTAGTGCGGTCAAGCGCCCGATTTCAGAAGGGATTTGGCCAGATAGGAAATTGCCCCGAAACGACAAAGCTTCGCTCATAGAGCTCCATTTTCCAATTTCTGATGGAATGCTGCTAGTGAGAAAATTGTCGCCTAAACTCACCATGTTTAGGGATTTTAGCAAGCCTATCTCGCTGGGAATTCGACCATATATTTCAGCATTAGAAATAAACATTTGTAAAAGACTGGATAATAAGCCTAACTCGCTTGGGATAGTGCTTTTCAAAGGGTTGTATTCAAGATCCAAATAGGTCAAAGCAGTCAACAAGCCAAGCTCGGTCGGGATGCCGGATAGTTTGTTGGAGAAGAGAGAAAGCGCGGATAGTTGGGTCATCAATCCGAATTGACTGGGCACGGCGCCGGAAAAGAGATTTGTATCCAGCACCAGCTGCTGCAGTGTCGTTACCGTGCCAATCTCACTAGGCACTGGCCCTGTCAATTGGTTTGCATTGATCGTGAAATCGACAAGTGATGTCATCATGGCCAATTCCGGTAAAGGCCCCGTCAATTCATTCTTTGCAAGATACAGCGTTTTGAGGATAGTCAAGTGCGACACTCCTAGTGGAACTGGGCCTGAAAAAAAGTTAATTGCCAGAAGCAGCTCAGCAACCTTGTCTAGGCTTTCTATTTCCCTTGGGATTGTTCCCGTCAGGAAATTGTTTGCCAAAGCCAGAGCTGTCAAATTCTTTAGTAAGCCAACTTCGCTTGTGAGTGTTCCAGTCAACATGTTAAAAGCCAGATACAGCGTTTTCAGATTTGTCAATGAAGTCCAACCAACAGGTATAGTTCCAGTGAATTGATTGTAGAAGAGAAGCAACTCTTCCAAAGATTGCGAGCGTGAAATTTCCGGTGGGAGATACCCTATTAGCTGGTTCTGCCAAAGATACAATTTTTTAAGGCTGGGCAAGCTTCCAAGCTCTGACGGAAGCGACCCCGTCAACTGGTTGTTGGCGAGATTAAGTTCTGTCATGCTGAACATGTTTCCCAGCTCTGTCGGGATTGGACCTGTGAGCAGGTTGTTGAAAAGAGCTAGCGAAGTCAAATTTGGCATCGGCAATCCGAATATATTTGGTATAGAACCAGATAGTTGGTTCTCGGCTAAATCCAACATTTGAATGTTTGATAGCCGGGCCAGTTCAGTGGGCAATGGCCCCAACAACTTGTTTCTAAACAGACCCAAGCTGGTCATGGCTGTCAGATGACCGATGTTACTGGGGATGGATCCGCCGAAAGAGTTGCCATAAATACTCAAGCCTTGCAAGTCTGTCAGCATTCCCAGATTCGAGGAAATCGTTCCAGTCAACGCATTTCCATATAAAGCGATATCGGCTAGTTTCGTCAACGACCAAAGCTCTTCCGGCAATGAACCAGAAAGCAAATTCAAACCGAATCCAACATGAGTGAGATTTAGCAAGGACCCAAGCTCGCTAGGCAATGTCCCAGACAAGTTGTTGAGTGTGATAGACAACATTTTAAGACTCGTCATCAGTGCCAGCTCGCTGGGAATGTGCCGATTCAAAAGATTGTTATCAAGGGAAAGGCCATTTGCTTTTGTCAATTCACCAAGCTGCACGGGTATAGTGCCCGCTATTTTACTATTGGAAATTTGTAGGTACTGTAGTTCCGTAAGTGCACCCACTTGTGTTGGTAGGGTACCAGTCAAAAAGCCAGGCCTCTCTGCACGAACCGCTTCCCACATCAATTTGTGGCTGTTGAATAAGGAGGGGTCCATCGTTGCTGTAATTTCGAGAAACGCGTCCAAACCAATGTCACCATAAGCATATCCACCGAGGGTCAGCTCTTGCAAAGCCGTCAGCTTTCCAATTTCAGTAGGGATAGTCCCCGTGATGGGATTTTCCAATAGATCAATGCGTTTGATGTTTTTCAATGCAGTTTCCAGCACAGGTAAAATCAACTCGGATAAAGAAACATTGATCTCGCAGCGAGGCAGCCGAAGTCTTATTAAGGATGGCAGCAACTCTAACTCCGAGGGAATATAGGGCTTGTGCAATGATAGATTAAGCCCACTCAGTCCAATCGCCTGATATTCCTTACTATCATTGCAGCTTTCTATTTTATCCCAGAAAGCCCCGAATTGTTGAAATCGCCCCTTCCCATCGAACTCCCCAAAGTCACTTGAAAACCAGTAGCATTCGTGCTTATCATACTTCAACCAGTCCTCCCGAATTTCCTTGGGCCAATTGTCGCCTTCCATTGAATGATAAAAGGTTGTCAAGACGAACAATTGTTTTTGTCTCCACTCAGGCAGAAGCGAAAAGTCCGGATATTCAACGAGCCAATCGTAGGCACGAGACTGGGCGGAGGCAGGGTCCAGGAGGGCGAGTTGAGTGTAGTTGGGAAGGTCTAATACAAGCAGATCCAATGCCAGTGTTGGTGCTGGGGAGGGAGGTGGACTCATTGGTATGTATGGAGACGGCGTTACCGCTGTTATCGCTGTATTAGAAGAGACTTCTTTCCCTTGTCTTCCCACTGTCAGACCCACGGACAGCGCAATTATGAAAAATGAAATCAAAATGAGCACAGCGCCCACTCGAACGCATTCCTGCTCTTTCCTTTTCTTCTCATTTTCACGTTCCAATTCGTCCGAGCTTACTTCAATAGCTCGTGCTCGTGAGAAAACGTGATCGTCTTCTACACGTCTAGCCTCGACCAAGCCAGGAGTGTCCATCGATGCCCCGAAGTTGGTGTCTCGATTGCCTACATTAGCGCCAATGTCATTTCTGCTTGCGAGATCCTGTTCACTTTCAAAGCTAAGGTTGTTGCTCGTTTCATTTTCATTGGTTGAGGTAGCTTCGTCCTCATCACCTCTTGTGATAAGATACTGATTTTCGCTTGGCTCTTCACCCGTCTCAATATCAGTGGCTCTTACCAAAGTTGGCCGCATACCATTCCGGCCCAGCTCGGCTTGAACTTCTTGAAAAGACCGACGTAGGCCTTTGCCAGTGGGAGTCGTGATTGACACACTGTTGGCTGGAACCGTAACGCTTCGTTGCTGGATTGTCCGACCCGCTTTGGCTTGCGCTTCTTGAAAGGACCGTCGCAGTCCATGACCACCAGGAATCCCTCCATGAATTCGTTGCGCATCAGTGATTGGTGCTCGAGCGGCAACCTTAGAATCAAAAGACTTTCGTCCAAGCTTCCTCCAAGGTACCATAGGGGCACCACCTCCTGGAATCGCTTGGGCCCCTGGTCCTACTAAAGATTCAGGCTTGGTCTTGATATATTTGGATTCCATGTTTGTCGCATCAGTGTTAGCCTCTGTGCTTTTCCCCGACTCAATCTGTGTAGCGCCTTTGTCGCATCCTCTGTCATCTTCGTCCAGCCTCAAGTCCTTTGCTTGTTTGTCACAGTTGTTCTTGGCGGCAATTTTGGCGTCTTCGTTTCCCTCATGATCAATACATTGGTCACTCTCGGAAGGAGGATGGAAGCAACCTGTGTACAGCTCGCAGTTCAACCGAGGTCCATCTGGGCCAATCCTACTACTCCTAGGTGCAGTCTCGTTTTTGTCATCCAATAATGGAGCCTCACCATCAATTTGATTGGCCATCGCACCATTTTCAATTTGCTCCTGATTCGTTTCCTCTCCTCCTGGGGGCATTGTGGTTTCGATGGATTTAGATGAAGCTTCTACCATCTCCTCCGACTCACTTGATTCCATCTTATCTCGATCTCTTTCTTGATAATCGCTTCTTCAAAATACTCAGTTGCCTCCAAATTTATTTCTCTCTCGACACTTCATAAATAGAAAGCAATGAGGGGAAATAATGAGGTATGGCCGTGCAATTGTACTAGACTAGCTAGCTAGTAGTAGTACCGTAACAAGATCGATTTGAGGTGTTTGTTCCAGTGAATTCCATGCCCAGGAAGATGTAAGTTTCCCAGGCACTTGAATGTCGCTAAGCACACAAACCAAGTTCTGAAGCCCTTTCGGTGATCAAGAGTGAGCGTTAAATCTGATGATCCAGCCAAATAGAACGTTAAATGAATGATCCAGTTACTGGGTGCAAATGTGAAATATCCGTCCATTAAGGATAGGGATCAGTATGGAACCGGACTGGGTGTGAGGACTGAGGAGGAAATGGCTTCCAGGAGATTAGATGTCCCCTGCAGCGATGTTCCTATCAACTCTATTGTTCCGTTCAATCATGACAGCCTTTTCTCCTTGTCTTCCTCAGTTAGCCCCGCACACATGGCCTGATCCGGAAATAATCCTTCCAATTACAGATCATGGTGTCCTCGAATAGCTATGTTTGAGATCTAGTTTATTGCTTTCCAGCCTTTCATCTACCGAAATCGTTTAAGCCGCCACTTTTGCCTGTGGCTGATTCAAGTATCCTCCCCATTACTAGTTAGATTGGGCGAGCAATCCCAGTTCTGCACTGCACTGCACTGCACTGCCTTGTTCTGTTCTGCAAATGGTGTTTCTCATCACCCCCCAACAAGTGCCTCATCGGCGTATAAATGATCCAGCGTTACTTCTGTAAAGTGTTGCTTACTGGTCACGAGACGTCGTTCATATTCATCACAGCTATGGTAGCCCGCCCACTTGCTGTAGTCCGCTCGAGTGCAAATGACAGTTTCTACAAGGGACATTGCCGCCACCAAGGATCGTCGCAACTCATCGGAAGGATGAATGCCTTGGTCGCCATCGTCCTCATCTCCTCCGGTCTTATCTTTGGCATAAGATATGCTATATAGTCGTCGTTGATTGTCATCGCCAGTGCTGTCATTCTGAATAGTGGGGCTGGATGCACCCGGCTTAAGCCTTAAATGGATTCCACAATGTTTGTAGAGATTAATGGCTCCATTAAGATTGGTGTTCGCAGTTGGCAATATGCTGGACGGAGCACCAAGAAATGTTGTCATAAAGGGAAGAAGGGTGACAACATCTTCTTTGTTGGAGATACGAAGATGCTGCAACCGCTGCTGTCGTTCCAGCAATTGGAATGCGGTACGGAAATCTATATTTCCGACTCTAGGGCTGGCAATACTATAGACAACCACGGGTCCTTTGGTTAATGGCTTCGCCCTTGCTGCGGCATAGAAACCACAGAGGGTAGCCAGTGCGCCACCCAAACTGTGGCCTGTAAAGAAAACTGTATAGCCATGGTGCTTCTTGAGGAGTAGCTTGACATCTTCCAGTATGTGATCCAGACGGATCTTACCATCATCGTCTTTTTGGAACAAATACTGATAAAAGCCAGTATGGATATTGATGGTATCTGTGGCTGCCGAAGAAATTACTGGGTTTGGAACCTTCTTCTGGGCATATTTGGCATCCGTGACAAAGTCCTGTTGTGTCACGCTGCCACGAAAGACAACGCTGACACGGCGTTTAATGTGATTCACTGTGATACCATACACCATACCCTGTGTTGATTTTTCATCATGGAAATGCGTCAGCACTAGCTCAGAGGATGCCGATGCTTTCTTGCAGAAGATCCCACCCAAGATGGACGACGCTCCTTTTTGTTGCGACTGGATATCCTGCAGAGCCTGTAAGCGTGATGCTAGGTCATCATGATCCGTCCCCCGAGCCCTCCTTTGTAGGGCTCCTTTGTGCGTGTGAATGGCCTCAATGACATGAGCTATAGCAATGGGATGTTGCAGCAGTTCATCCGACTGGATCTCACCCTCACGAGCCATTTTCCGCAAGTCTGCAAAGGTATAAATGAGTAGGGCCAAGGTCAGCATTTCCATGGCCTCCTCATAAATGGAAGGACGGCCACTTCGAAGGTGGACAGGTTTTGGTTTCGCTTTTAAAGATGGTTTAGGCTTGCTTGGGTCTGTCACAACCTTTTCTTGACTGCCTTTGATAGATCCCGATTTTGTGGAACTTGAGATCCTTCTTGAAACATTGCGACTAAAGAAGGAAGAAGCGGGCAGATCCGGTTGCTTTGGTTGCTTTGGTTGCTTTTCTTTCTCCATTGCGAAGATCTCTGTGCCAAATGGCGAGCTTATGGTATCCAATACACCTGCTAGGAAATTGTCGTTTGTTGGGGGGTCGGTTTTTGCGGGAGTTTTAGAAGGTTTTCTTAGGCGAACTTGCTTACTTTTGCTCGACTTCTTTTTTCCAGATTTTTCAGGCTTTACACTACTGTTACCAACCGCCCAACTTGTGTCCCAGATAGATAAGCTTGTAGTTTCTTTGCTAGCCCTCTTGGCAGGCCCTCGACTCGATTTCTCACCAACATACGACACATTACCAGTAATCCAGTCAGTTGGAAATAGAGAAGGTTGAGCTGCTTTGGACTTGGAGGTCATCTTGTTACATACCTTTCGCTGCGATACATTTGTTCACAAGTTCAAGGATGGAGACTTCGTCGTCCCAGGCTGTGGTGGAAGAGGGTGATGGAGAAAGACGAAATCAAATTTGAGCAAAAGATGTTTCGGTTGGAATCTTGGATGGCAGTTCGTGCACCACATTTGATGACAAATTGTATGTGTAACAGTGATGCTCCCCCGGCGCGTTTTAAAGTTAGCTCTAACCTGAGGAATCTCGTATGATTTGGACGCATATGACTTCGCTAACACAGCACAATTTTCACAACCTCGCTGCAAAACCAAGATAGTAGACCTAATTGGCTGCAGAAATACAAGCAGCAACAGTAGTACGGTCAGAAGATGGTCGGGTAAATGCAATGGGTTTACCATGCCGTTGCATCTAACATATCTGTTTATTGCGGATAAGTGCAGTAAGTTGCGTAGCTAGCTAGGATAGAATGCGCAGGATGCGGGCGGGCAGCACTTTACTAGTACGGCCACTGGCATGTGCGGGCAAAACGGTACAGCAATGCGAAGTCATGAGAGAACAAAAGCCATCCCGGTGATAGATTTGATAAGTTCTTTGAAGAATTCACTATAATTAGCAGAAGTTAAGTGGTGCCGTCGCCGTTATGGCGCAACTGCCTACTGCACCACGCATAGCAGACAATCCACTGGATGACCGGACTAGCCCATATCGTCGGCGCCCTCAAGTGCCTCGCTGGTAACGCAATCCAATGCCTAGCTGTTATCTTGGCCTAAGACCTTTTATAGGACAAGATTCAACAGCTTGATCCTCATTCCGTGCGCGTAAGGGTGCCCCAATTTTCATGCCTCGCTTTTATGGTTTGTTGTGCGATTTCAGCTCATTAGCGACACGGACGCTCCCTGCCGTTCCCAAGGCGTGATCCTTCCCCATGACATCATGCCACATCACATCCTGTATTATTTTTCTTGCAAAGTCTCAGTATACCCTAAGGATGCCGCGATGGATAACCACTTCTGTGCTTCTTTTGGATCGTCCCTACGATAGTGTTGATAAAGAAACCAAGCTGCTTCTTCGCTTCCTTCATCCGGCGCCAAGAGTACCGCATCTTTCCAACTATCGATTCCTTTCAGCGCGTCCTTTGAAGTTCCTGCTCTTTCCATGTAGGACCACCCCAGATTCATGAGTAGCAGGGCATTGGGATGCGGGCAACTTTGATACAAGGCAAAGGCCTTTTCATAATTATCGGCTGCTTCTTCCAAAGCTGCTTGTTTGTTAATACCTGTCGGGTTCCTTTGCTGGGCAGTGTAGGCAATCAACTCGAGGCCTAGTTCCACATTGGGCGCGACACCCGCCCCAGTGCGCAAACATCCTCCTAGAACCGCCATGGCATCCAAATGGTGCTGAACGGCCGCGGCGGCATGCCATCGGGCCGATTCAATTTCGTTGGGAGCCCCGCAATATCCGTTCCAGAGAAGAAGGCCTAGGGAATGCTGGGCACAGGAATCGCCATCCAAGGCTCGTGTCTCGAAGACCTGGCGCCTTTGAAAATAATCCAAGCTGTTTGAGTCCCAATGCGCTTCTCCTGTGAGCACTGGATTCTTCTTGTCCTTGACTTGGCGTTCACTGACAGGAAGTACTTTTTGGAGTTCTTGTGGACCCCATAGTGACAATGCAACTAAATTTATCGCTTCTTCTAAATGTGTCGGTATTGCTGCGAAGGATGTCTTGCTTGTGGATACTGGCAACAGTACCATGGGGGACTGGCACGGTGCAAAGCCGTCGATGGCGACATGACTCTTAAGCAAGGCCATACCGCCAACGAAAGCAAAATGGATTTGTCTTGCTGAATGCTTCATTTCAAACAAGGAAACCCGGTGCTCATTTGTGACAGCATACTTTCATTATGATCCTAATATAAACAGACTGTACATATTATCTTTTTTGTCAGCAACGATCGACTGGTCGGCCCCAAAGGCATCATGATTAGCACGATCCGATGCTGTAACAAAAATGAGGGTGGGCGGTGTCAGATCAATCGCATGAAAGGGTTGAGGTTGAGTGTAGGAAACAGAACTTTAGACGCACACTTAACGTGTTTTCCACCGGGCATTTTTGTACTAAAATCCATACTGTACAGAGTTTCTAGTACCACGAAAACAGTCAAAATCAAGGAATTCGGAATTGCACAACATTGATTATCAAGAGAGTTTTTCGCACCAAAGCCATATGAAAGTATACGTAGCATAAGAACATGTAACGCGCGCTCAAAGTTTCCATCCCACATTTTAGTCACATCATCTCTCAATGCACGTTTCAG
>ENA-ORBV01003576-ORBV01003576.1-microbial-mat-metagenome-genome-assembly--contig:-NODE-3576-length-30898-cov-4.798936_pt1 | contig 30898 bp, 29 predicted proteins | sample MGYA00237777_ERZ505514 | MGnify/ENA primary metagenome ERZ505514 (study PRJEB26160, sample SAMN06269048) | microbial mat metagenome | isolation source: Oligotrophic lake microbial mat | place... | reverse complement strand
GGGCTGGACACCTAAATAGCTAAGCAGCGGTTCGTCATGCACCCAGTAGAGCGCGGAATCCGTGGTGGCCTTGTGGTCGATCTCGGCACCCATCGGCAGCACAAACAGATCGCCTTGGTCCCAGTCGATCGCGCCGAAGCTCGCGTGGCTCTTACCGCTGCCGCGGATGACATAGAACAGCTGCGAGGTCGCGGTGGCTTGAGTGTCGAGGGTCTCCTTGGCGTTGATGCGCAGGAAACTCGCCATCAGGTTCGGACTGGTCGCTGGCCAGCGCGTGCCGAGTTGCTGCGAGAGATCGAACGGGATCACCCGCGTATCACCCGACTGGTGCAGCGCCGCGGGAAAGCCGACAAACGGCATCTGCGGGATTTGCGGATTGGCAGCGCTGGAGTACTCGAAGAACCGCGCTCCCGCTTCCCAGTCGAGTGACGTACGTTTGCGGTACTGGGCGGTCTGGGTCTGAGCCTGGGGGTCACTGGACATGGATCGGTCCCTCCGCTGAAGGCGGGAGCGTGTCCATCCAACGAGTACGCTCAACAACCAGATGCCTCGTGCGCACGTGGTCTCGGCCCCTGGGACCGCGGGCCCAATGCTGTTAAGTTAAGGCCCCCTCCGCATCAAATCCGATTGAACCGCCACGACGCCACGACACCACGGAGCGAAACCACGGCCAAGGCTGGACAATATCTCGGTGTTCTGCCTTACCGTGGCGTCGTGGCGTCGTGGCGGTTAAATTCATTTGCCATAGCTTAACAGCGTTGACCGCGGGCCGCGGACTCGCCTTCCCTGAGGGAGAACCTACGCCGTGGTCGCGCGCGACATCGCATCGCGCACCGGCTTGGGCAGCGAACGATCGCGTCCCGTCAGGCGATCAACGGCGTTCTCCGCCTGTGCCGCCAGATCCGGGATGCCGACGCCTTCATAGCCGTTGCCGACCAGCGCAAAGCCAGTGAAGCCACGTTCTCGCGAACGGATCACCTGCACACTTTCACCATGACCAAGGACGTACTGCGCCATGGCCTTGGGCCAGCGGTGCAGCCGGGTGAAGAGCGGATCGCCTTGCAGGCCAATAATATCACGCAGATCACGCAGCACGCCGTCGGTCAGGTCCTGGTCGCTGCGTTCCAACGCTTTTTCGTGCAGCGCACCACCGACGAACGCGCGCAACAGCACGTGGCCGTCGGGCGCGCGCCCGGCGTATTTATGGTGGCCGAAGGTGCAGGCGATCAGCGTCCGACCTTCAACCGCCGGCACGACAAAACCCGCAGCAATCGGCAGATGAGGCACCTGATCGACGCGGAGTGCGATGTTTACCGTGGCGACGCCCGCGTAGGGAATGGTGGCGAGTTTGAATGACAACGTCGCGTCGAGGTGTTTGGTCACCTTCGCCGCCGCATGCGCTGGCAACGCGAGCACCACCTGATCGAACTGGCGATACCCATCCGCGAGCGCGAGCGTGTAGCCTCCCTCTTCAGCCCTGACCACTGTTTCCACCCGGGTGTTGGCGATGAGGTCACACCCAGGTCCGCGCAGGCGTTCAAGCAAACGATCGACCAACGTCTGCAAACCGCCGGTGAGGCTGGCAAACAAACTATACCGCGGACCACGTGCGGTGGCGACCGACTGATCCTTCGCCCGTTTGCGCATGCCCAGGATCAGGCTGCGATGGTCGCGCTCCATCTCCAGGAACTGCGGCATGGTCGCACGCAGGCTGAGTTGTTCCGGATCGGCGGTGTAGATGCCGCTGACCAGCGGCTGAGCGATGCGTTCCAACGCTTCCTTACCCAAACGACGACGCACGAACTCAGCGAGCGATTCCTCTGGCAGATCAGCGCGTCGACGCGGCAACAGCAGATCAAGCGCCATGCGCAGTTTGCCTGGCCAACTGATGATCGGCGACAAGGCAAAGGGCCAGAACTTCGCCGGAGCGAGCAGATAGAGCCCCTCCGGAATCGGTAGCAGACGACGGCCTTTGACGATCAGACTGGAGCGTGCGAATTCCTGCGTCGGCTGGAGCTGATCCTCCAGGCCAAGATCCTTGATCAGTTCAATGCCCGCCGGTTTCGAGCGCACGATCGAATCGGGGCCGTGCTCCAGGGTGAATCCCTGTTCCTGCGACGAGGCGATCACGCCGCCGAAACGTTCGCCGGCTTCATAGACCGTGACGTGAATCTGCTGACCGGTTTCAGCCGCGTGTTGCCGCAGCCGGAACGCCGTGGCGAGTCCGCCGATACCGCCGCCGATAATGGCGATGGACTTCATGGAGACGTCCGATGTCCGATGTCCGATGTCCGATGTCTCTGAGCACGACGTTCCGGATCGGGCATCAGCCCAATACCGAAAGACCTCGGACATCGGACATCGGACATCGGACCAACCTCAGCGCGTGGTCCGCGCGTGCACATGCTGCACCAACGCCTTAGCCTGCTCGGGATCGGTCTCTTTCAGCACGCCGTGGCCGAGATTGAAGATGTGACCGGGCCGGCCAGCAACGGTGGCGAGCACTGCGTCAGCAGCTTTCAATAGGCGATCGCGCGGCCCCAGCAGCAGGCACGGATCCAGATTACCCTGCACCGCGATGCGCGCGGGCCCACCGCAACGATCCCAGGTCGCCGACAGATCCGTGGTGGTGTCAACGCCGATGATGTCGGCACCACAGGCGGCGATGAGGTCCGAGAGATGACTGGTCTCGGTGCCGAAGAGAATCACCGGCACACCCGGCGTGATGCCGGCCACCAGCGTGCGCAGGTGCGGCTGAACGAACTCCACGAAGTCAGCACGCGTCAGGTGACCGACCCAGGAATCGAACACCTGCACGCACGACGCACCAGCCGTGATCTGCGCATTGAGGTACGGAATGAGCGCCGCGGTGATGCGCGCGAGTAAGGCATTCCACGCCGCGCCGTCGCGGTACATGAAGGTCTTGGTGTGGGCGAACTGGCGGCTCGATCCGCCTTCGATGGCGTAGGCCGCGAGCGTGTAGGGCGCGCCGCAGAAACCGATCAGCGGGATGTCCGCGGGCAGACCGACGACGGTCCGGCGGATCGCTTCGTGGACGTAGCCCAGGTCAGCCGCAGCAACGAGCGGATCACGCAACGCATCGACCGCCGCACCATCACGGATCGGCTTGCTGAGCACCGGACCATCGCCGGTGGCGAAGGTCAGCGGCAGACCGAGCGCTTCGAGTACGACCAGGATGTCGCTGAAGATGATCGCCGCGTCGACGCCCAGCCATTCACGGGCGTAGAGCGTGACCTCGGCGGCGAGGGCCGGATCCTTGCACAGGTCAAGAAACGAACGCCCACTGCGGATGCCGCGGTAGTGCTGCATGTAACGCCCGGCCTGACGCATCAGCCACACCGGCGTGCGCTTGGTCGGCTCACCGCGACAGGCGCGCAGGAAGTGGGAATCCCACAACGCAGTGGAAAGTTTCAGGACGTTACCAGCGGAGCGGATTCCAGGGCGGGGCATGAGCGAAAGCTAATGCAGATCGCAGAATGCAGAATGCAGAATGTGGCGGGGCCAATCTGGGATGGTCCCTCGTTGTTTGCGATGGAGGGTTATTGGCTTGGCCAAACGACGGGAAGCTGAATCGAACAGGAGGCGCGGAGGCGCGGAGTTCAGAGGAGAGATGACCCGACGGTGGAGCCGCACAAGCCACTCGCCTCATCCGACCTCTGCGTCTCCGCGTCTCCTGTTCGATCGGTTGTCCTGGCCTTCCTGGGCCGTGCTGCGATCTGCTTGGTCCCCCGGCCGTGTGCGCCAGCGTTTGTGCCACCACACCCACTGCTCTGGTGAGCGGCGCACCAGCATCTCCTGATAAGACGTGATCCAGCCAATGATCGCGCGTGCATCGGCTTCGCTATCACGAGTGCGGGGAAACCGGCGACGTGGCCCGGCATGCAACACCCACCGTCCGTGACGCCAGAAGAGAAACACCGGAATCACCGGACTGCGCGTCAGTTGGGCGATCGCCGCCGGGCCGCTCGGGGTGTAGGCCAAGCGTCCGAACCATGGAACGAAACAGCCGGCGAGGCGTGGGATGTCCTGATCCACCAGCGTCGCCAACAGCCGACCGGCGCGCAGCTCGCGAATGAAATCACCAAACGGCGCATCCTGATAAACCAGATGGGCACCGCTGGCGACACGTGCGCTCTGCACCACGCCGTCAATCAGCGGAGAACGCAGACGACGACCGACGACGGTCAGCGCCGAGAACAACGAGCCGATACGCGACATCAGTTCCCAATTGCCGAAATGACCGGTGAAACCCACGGTTCCCTGACCATGTCGACAAGCGGCCGCCAGTTCGCGCAGGTTGGCCGCGCCTTCCACCACGATGCCGCGCGCGTGACGGCGCAGATCCCAATGCAGCGTTGCTGCCGTCCACAAGCTGGTGCGCGTGATGTGACCGAAGGCGCGCCGGGTGGTGCGTACGATCCAGGCCGCGTCGGCCTGCGGATAGGCGATGCGCAGGTGTTCGCGGCACCGGTGCACGTCACGCAGCGGCAGGCTGCCGATCAGATCGCCGATGCCACCACCCAGGCGCCACGCCAGACGCGGTGGCACACAGCGCAACAATGCCCGCACCAGCGTCACGCCCAGCGACCAGGATTCCGCGACCGGCACCGCGGGTGGTGAAGAAGACCGGGACTGCGCGTTCATGTCAGGCGGATGACCGGGCCAACCGTCGACGGAGCGGCACCGCACCGTAAGGTCATGGCTTCGACTCGCACGCGCACGGCGTCTTGCCGCAGCGCAGGCACAGGCCTGGATATTTCGCCGCCGTCGCCGCAGCGAGATCGACCTCGGCCAAATGCGCGAGCGACACCAACCACGCCAGACAGTCGGCGAACTCGCCCTTCAGATCGTGTTTGTGCGGTTCACGTAGCGCTTCCGCCAACTCGCCGACCTCTTCCATGAAGTACATGAAGGTGCCGGCCGTGCCGCGTTGCGCGTCCTTCGCACCATAGGTCGTGGCGATGTGCTGTTGAAAGGTCGCGAGGTCGAAGGGCGGGGTCGTCATCGCTGGCTCACGCCCACGCGCGTTGCAGCGCCGCGGCCCAGCTATCGAGTTCACCGTCGCCGTACGGCGTACCTTTGGGATGCACCAGCTTGTGGTCGCCAGGAAAGCGCGGGATCAGGTGCAGGTGCGCATGCGGCACGGCTTGATTTGCCGCCGGGCCGTCGTTCAGCAACACGTTCACCGCCGGTGCGCCGGTGGCTTTCTTCACCGCCGTGATCAAGCGCTTCAGGCGATCACCCAGCGCTGCCAGCGTACCGCCGGGCAGATCATTCAGATACTGCGCCTCCGCCACTGGGATCAGCAGCACATGGCCCGGATTGGCCGGGCTGATGTCGAGCAGCGCGACCCAGCGCTCGTCCTTGAAGACGAACTTGCCTGGGATCTCGCCTGAAATGATGCGGGTGAAGATGCTGGGCATGGCTCGCATAGTTGGACGTCAGGGACGGTGGCAAGGAGCTTCGAGCTGCGAGCTGCGAGCTACGAGCTGCGAGCTACGAGCTACGAGCTGCGAGCTACGAGCTACGAGCTGCGAGCTACGAGCTTCGAGCTACGAGCTACGAGTTCACGTGCCGTGGTTCTGGAGTGCCTGGTGCTCGGCTGACGACCTTGGGGTCGAAATGTACTCGTAACTCGTAACTCGTAGCTCGAAGCTCGTAGCTCTACCCCCCTGGACCGGCGGTCCACCGCCATACAGTCCCCGCCCGCTGAGGCCCCCATGCTGACGATTCCCGACGACCAGTGGCAACAAGTGCTCCCCAAGCTGCGCAAGCAGTGCCCGCGTCTGACTGAGTTGGACCTCAAGGAGTGCCAGCAGCGCATCGATCTGCTGACGGCGAAGATCCAGAATCGGCATTGGGTAAATCGCATCGTCGCGCGGCGCGTGGTGTTGAGCCTGCTGCAAACCTCCGGCGGCGTGCACGCCGGCGCGTGAACCGCGACCGCCGAGCACCAGTTCGGCCAGTTGTCCGATGCCGAGCTGGTGCTCGGCGCTCCTAGGGCTGGCGCACAGTGGACGTGCCAGCCATTGCTGTTCGTGTTGCAGAACCCCCTCGTTTCGCATTCCTCTGATCGGCGGTAGGTTTTTCCTGCGCCCTCTGGAGGTCTCCTCGTGAACGCCATCGCTGACAATCCGCTCTTCGGTCATGATCGCCTGCCGGCGTTTGATCGCGTCACTGCGGAGCACGTCGAACCGGCGATCCGCGCACTCTTGCCGAAGATGGCAAGCGATCTTGCGGAGCTGGAAAAAACCATCGCACCGACGTGGGCCGGATCGATCCCGCGCCTGACCGCGCTGGGTGAAGCGATCGGTTATGCCTGGTCGGTGATCAACCATTTGATGGGCGTGCGCAACAGCCCGGAGCTGCGTGCTGCTCATCAGGCGGTGCAACAGGACGTGGTCACGGCTTTCATGTCGCTCGGTCAGAGTGTACCGATCTACCGCGCGATGGTGGCGCTGCGCGATGGTGGCGAATGGACAAAACTCGACGAGACCCAGCGCCGCATCGTTACCGCCAACATCCGTGCGGCGGAACACAGCGGCGTCGGCTTGACCGGTGCAGCGCGTGAACGTTTCCAGGCGATCGAGTTGGAATTAGCGGATCTGTCCACACGTTTCAGCAACCACCTGCTCGACGCGACCAAGGCCTTCGCCCTGGAGCTGACCGATCCTGCCGACGTTGCGGGGTTGCCGGTCAGCGCCAAACGTTCTGCGGCGCACGCGGCCGCACGTGCGACCAATCGTGAACCAGCGGCGGAGGCCGCGGAACGTGGGCCGTGGCGCGTCACCCTTGACGGCCCGAGCTACATCCCGTTCATGGAACACGCCACGCGGCGTGACCTGCGCGAGCAACTCTACCGTGGCTTCGTCACCCGTGCGTCGGCTGGCGAACTCAACAACCAGCCGCTGATCGACCGCATCCTGACGCTGCGCACAGAGAAGGCCGGCCTGCTCGGCTTCACCTCGTTCGCGGAGCTGAGTCTGGCGGCGAAGATGGCGCCGTCGGTGACCTCGGTCGAACAGTTGCTCGGTGAATTGCGCACGGCGGCCTTGCCGAAGTCGCGCGGCGAACTTGACGAACTGACCACCTTCGCCCGCGCACGCAGCCGTGATGCCGCGCTGACGTTGACGCACTGGGACATCGGCTTCTGGGCCGAGCGCATGCGTGAAGAGCGTTACAGCTTCACCGATGAAGAACTGCGTCCGTACTTCGCCCTGCCGCGTGTGCTCGACGGCATGTTTGCCACTGCCAAACGCCTGTTCGGTATCAGCGTGCGCGCCGCCGATGGCGAAGCGCCGGTGTGGCATGCCGACGTGCGTTTCTTCCGCATCGCCAATGAAGCCGGCAAAGATATCGCCGCGTTCTTCCTCGATCCCTACAGCCGTCCGGCGGATAAACGCGGCGGTGCGTGGATGGATAACGCCCTCGATCGCAAACGCCTCGTCGACGGTTCGTGGCGTCTGCCAGTGGCGTACCTGGTGTGCAACCAGAGCGCGCCCGTCGGCGGCATTCCGCCGGAAACCGGGACGCCGTCACTGATGACCTTCCGCGAAGTGGAAACGTTGTTCCACGAGTTCGGCCACGGACTCCAGCACATGCTCACCACCATCGATCACCTCGAAGCCGCCGGCATTAACAACGTCGAATGGGACGCCGTCGAATTGCCCAGTCAGTTCATGGAGAACTGGTGCTACCACGCGCCCACCGTCCTCGGTTCGCCAGCGCAGCCCGGACTCGCACGTCATTGGCAAACCGGTGAGACCCTGCCGCGCGCGCTGTTCGACAAACTGATCGCCGCACGCACCTACCGCGCTGGGTCGATGACCGCACGTCAGGTGTACATGTCGACGCTCGACCTGGAACTGCACCACCGCTACGTGCCGGGTGGACCGGAAAGCGTCATCGAGTTCCAGCGCCGCATCGCCGCCAGCGGCACGGTGATCCCGCCGTTGCCGGAAGACCGTTTCCTCTGCGGTTTCAGCCACATCTTTGCCGGCGGTTACGCCGCGGGATACTACAGCTACAAGTGGGCCGAGGTCCTCAGCGCCGACGCCTTCGGCGCGTTCGAAGACGCCGGCCTCGACAACCAAGCCGCGGTCGAACAAACGGGTCGGCGTTTCCGCGACACCGTGCTGGCGCTCGGCGGCAGCCGCCACCCGCTGGAAGTCTTCCGCCAGTTCCGCGGCCGTGAGCCGTCGCCGCGCGCGTTGCTCAGGCATACCGGCTTGGCGTCGTAAGAAGCTGTCTGGAAAGACAGGATTGGACAGGGAGAACCGGAGAGCCGGAGGAAGAGCGAGTCAAAAAACAGGCACTCCATGCGGAGACTCTGCCGTCTCGTTTCCTCCGGTCCTCCGGTTCTCCATGTCAGTCTTCGGTTTCCAGACAGCTTCTGAGAGGCGGTTTCAGCCAACCGAACGAAACATCATCGCGGAGCCGAAGGCGATGCAGATGGGACCGCAGATTTTCATCATCGTTCCGTAGCGCTCGCGCCAGCGGTGATTGCGCTGCGGATCTCCGCTGACGGATACCGCTCCGAACCCCAACAGGGTCGCATAGAGCCCGATCAGCAGGGGAATGATGCCCTCGTAGTTCATGGTCCCCTCGTCTCAGCGGTGATGGCTGTAGTCCCGGAGCCGAAGCGCGCCAGGGCCGAGCACCCGCCGAACGCTCCGCCAAGCTGATAACCATCACCTGTCCAATCAGATAGGTCATCAAGCCAAGCCGCTTTCTGCCGATCCCAGGGGCGGGCTCCGTGCGCCGCCTGGGCGTTAGGCATGGGCTTAGCGTAGTCCCCGCGGGCACTCCGCCCCTGTCGAACTCCGCCACGCCCATCAAAGGCTGCGCCCGCGACCATGGCCGACGATCCTAAATCCTTGTCGCAAGACGACATCGACGCCCTGATCAACCAGGTGTCGCCGACTCCAGCGGCGCCCAAGGCGTCCTCGGATGCAACACCGGCCAAGGCTCCTGCCCCGGCACCTGCGGCCGGCGGAGCCCTTGGCCAGGACGACATCGACGCCCTGATCAATCAGATCCAGCCCACCGCCGCTGCTGCGCCAGCCGCCATACCTGCCATACCCGCCAAGGCGGTGCCGGTTGCTCCAACCAAGCCGACCGTCCAGGCCGGCGCGCTCGGCCAGGACGACATCGACGCCTTGATCAATCAGGTGCAGCAGAGCGCACCGGCTGCGCCCAAGCCACCGGCACCGGCAGCAACAACCGCATCGCTCGACCAGGACGCCATCGATGCGCTGATCAATGGGCCGACGACGACCGCCGCTTCAGCGGCTCCCACCGCGACGCTCGATCAGGATGCCATCGACGCGCTGATCAATCCGCCGACGGCGGCCACCACCAAACCGCCGACCACCAAGGCCAATCGCGAATCTTCGATCACCCAGATGCTCGATTCGGTGCAGGATGCCGCCAAGGCCAAGGCGCAGGGAAGCTCCGCTGCGCCCGACAACGCGGGCGGACCGCTCGGCCAGGACGACATCGATCGCCTGCTGTCCGAACTCGGCGCCAGCACCACTGCCAAGGCCGGACCAGGAAAACCAAGCGCAGCTCAGCCCAGCGTCCCCACCACTGCGATCGTGGACGCTGCCCGTTCACAGAGACCCGGCACCACCAGTTCCAACGCCAGCGCAGCCACCGTCGAAGCACCGTTTCTGACCGGACCGAATGCGCCGACGCTGGCACTGAGTGCCGAGGACCTTGATGCGCTGGTCGACCGCCAGGTCGGCGTGACCAGCGATCATCAGGAAGTGCCGATGATCGACCAGAGCGATATCGACGCACTGGTCAAACAACTCGCCAACGCCACCGGTGCGCCCGATACGCGCAAGATCAGCGATGCCCTGGCGAAACACGAAGGCGAGATCGACAAACTGTTGGGCCAGGCCGGTGACGCCAAGGTCACCATGGATGCCATTCCCATGGCATCCATGCAAGGCAGCAGCGGCAGCAACTCCAGACCCGGCGCCGCGATGTTGGCCGTACCGGTGATGGGCCCGGCGGAACTCAAAGGCACGCGCTGGCTGCTGGCTGCTGCGGTGTTGTTCCTCGCGGTGTGCTCGTTCACCCTCGGCCTGGTGGTCAACGCCATCAACGGCCTGTCACTGGAACTGAAGACCCAGCACCAATCCGCATTCGTTCCGAGCAACAGTTTCGCTGACGATTACAAGGCGGCGATCACCCAGTTGTCCGCGCCCGACGCCGGCGAGGTCGCCAAAGGCGTAGTGTTCATGGCGCGACTCAAGTCCCGCCATCCGGGCCACGAAGCGGAGATCGCCCTGGCGCTCGGACGGCATTTCCGTGGCATCGGCGCCTTCCGTCAGGCAGCAGAGGAATTCGCCGCGTTGTCAGAGACCGGTCAGGGGATGTTCGATGATCCGCGTATCTTCCTCGATTATGCCGCCTGCCTAAGCGAACTGGGCGATCTGCCCGCCGCTGCCCGGCAGGTCTACCTGCTGCTCGCCAACGAGGACCGCTACCTGTCGGTGCGCGATCATAACGGCCTGACGCGTCCCGCCGATGAGGTCGCGCGCAACCAGCAGGCGGTGCAGGACGCCTACCTGACACTGGGACGCATGCTTGCTGCGACCTCGCAACAAAGCACCACGCGCGCCACTGCCAGCACTGCTCCCGCGCCGGCGCACGCTGGCCACGGAGGGCACTGACCATGCCACGCCGTGTCCTCATCGCGTCGTTTGCCCTAATCCTTGCCGTCCACGCCGGTGAAGGACCAGAGCCTTTGCCGACCCTGCCGCCGCAACCACGACCGCTACAGTTGGAGCAACGTGCGCCTGCCGTGGTGAAAACCGCCACGCCGATGGCCACCACCGAGGGCTCGCTGATCGATGATGTCGGTGCCCTGCGCCGCGCAGTCGAGCGGGTGCAGCAAGCGCTCCACGAGGTGACGCCAGCGCAGGCGCAGCCAGCGCACGCCACCGACCTCACGACCGCGAACGCGGCTCCTGGCAGCGAACCCGTGCGACGGTTCTCCTCCCGTTTCGGCGCCGAACGCCTGTCGTTGCTGGTGTCGCCGAGTGGCGATGCCGTGGTCAGCGCAGCGATCAATCGCGAGGCCGCCGAGGTGGTCTATCGCGAACTGGCGCTGCTGCTCGGGCGCTCGATCGATGACACGGGAGTAGTCGCCACCCGCCGGGCGGTGAGCCTGCACCTGAAAGATGTGCCGTGGGACGAAGCGCTCGACCGCCTGCTCGGTCAGATCGGTCTGGGTTGGCGCGAAGATGGCGGCAAGGGTGGACTGCTGGTGATCTTCGACACTGCGCTGCAACCGCGTGATCGCGACCTGCTCGACGAACTCGCACGCCGCGCACTCCGCAGCGCCGCCGGCCGCAATCACAATGTTTCCAGTGCCGAAGCGCTGTGGTTGATGGCCGCCAGCGAAGCCAGCGCGCGACGTCCGCTGGAAGCGATGCGCCTGTACAGCCAGCTCGCCGACCGCTTCTCCAGCGAGGAGGATCCCGCGATCCAGCTGTGGGTGCGCCGCGGCATCCGCGGCGTGGGCGAGGCGATGATGGCGCTCGACCAGTTCCAGGATGCGCGTGGCGTGTTCCTCAACTACATCGCCCGTGCGGAATCCACCGATCCCGAATTGCCCGACATCTACTTGGCTGCCGCCGAAGCTGCGCGGCGTCAAGGCGTGGCAAAGAACGATGCGCTCGCACTCGATGGCGCGATCGACACCTTGCAGAATTTGCTGGAAGAGTTCGGCAATCGTCCCGCTGCTGCCGCGCGGGTGCACCTCGCGCGCCTCAATCTGGGCGAACTCCTGTTCGAATCCGGGCGTTGGCGCGAAGCCGGCGTGCAGTTCAAGCTGGTGGTCGCCGCCACCGGGGGCAAGGCCAGCGATGAGCTCTCCTTCCGTCTGGCGGAGTGCGCCTTCCACAGTGACCACGCAGCCGAAGCCCTGCCGACCTACATCGAGCTGGGTCGCCGGTGGAAAACCGGCAAAGCGGACAGCAAAGCGGACAGCACACTCTATGCCACGGCGGCCTACCGCATCGGGCAGTGCCACTTGGCGACGGATCCGCCGAAACATGTGCACGCGTTGTTCGCCTTCCTGCGTGCGCGCCAGGATTTCCCCCAGTCGCCGGTCGACGCCGAACTGCTGATCAGCATCGCGCGCTGCTACGCTGAGCTGCAACGTGATGACGAAACCGTCAGCGCTTTGTGGGAGCTGCTACGCAGTGATGCGGTCGTCGATCAGCGCCCAGGGCAACTCCAACTTGATCAGCTGCTCGGTGAACTCGAAGGACGTCTTGGTGGCTATAGTGGCGCGGTACGGGCCAAGGCGCTGTTCTACATTGCGCAGGCTGATTTCCGCCGAGCCGGACGTGATCGTCGGGTGCGCACCGCGGCTGCCGCCGATGCGGTACACCACTACGAACGCACCATCGCGGAGAATCCGCCGAAGGAATTGTTGCATGCCGCGCGTCTGGGACTGGCGCGTGCCGCCATTCTGGGCGGCCAGGCCGATCTGGGTGAACAGACCCTGCGCGATCTGCTGCGTGATCCCGGCCTGTCGCTGCGTGACCGCGACTACGCCGCCAATCTGCTTGGCAGCCACCTGCGCGACCAGGGGCGTTTGCGTGAAGCGGTGAAGGCCTTCAACGGGGAGGCGGAATGACGCCCCTCTTGCTCGCCCCCCTGCGCAAATCCGGACTGCTCCTACTCGCCGGTTTCTGCGCGGCTTTCGCCGGCGAAGTCTCACCCGGACTCGATCCGGCTCCGCGCATCCAGCCCTTGATCCCGACGGTCGACGACCCCGCGACCATGACTCCCGCCGACCGTCTGCAGCGGCGACTGGAATCACTGGTGCGCGAACGCGACCAGCGCATCCGCGATCTGCTGCTGCAACGTGAGGGACTGCGGCCCGCGACCGGTGCGCCGAGCGCTCCGGCGCTGGCTCCGCCGCTGCGCGAGCGCGATCAGGCGCGCCAGGATCTGCGTCGCGCGCTGGAGGCCTACGACGAGCGCACGGTGTCGCGTCAGATGGATGTGCTCGACGCCACCCGTCCACAGGCGCAGGCGGTCCAGCGGTCTACCTTGGCCGCGACCAATCAGCTGCGCATCGCCGAGTGTTACCACGACCTTGCCGCGACCGTCACGCCGGAGACCGCTGATCTGGCCGCCGGAATCACCGCGCTCAACCTCATCGAACTCGCCGATCTGAGCGACGGCGATCCGGTGCGCTTCCGCTACCTGCACGCTTGGTTCCTGATCGAACAGGCGCGTCAGGCCAGCGGCGCTGAACGCAGCAAGATCACCACCGCCGCATCCGCCGCCGTTGATCGCTTGGCGCAGGATCATCCCACCAGTGAACTGGTCGCCGCCGCCCGTGGGCTGCTCGCCGGGTTGAATCTTCCAGGGACGGTGACGCCATGACCGGCGCCGAAGCCCTCGCTGTGCATCTCGCCGTGCAGACGCTGCTGCGCCAACAGACCGTGGCGCTCACCAAGGATGATGTCGAGAAGGCGGAAGGACTCAGCCAAGAGATCAGCCAGCTGCTTGGACAGGTGCCGGAACAGCTTGAAGAGTTCGATGAGGTGATGCGTCAGCGGCTTCTGGACGTGGCGCGCGCCACTGCCACGGAATTGGCCAACGGCGTCACCGCGCTCGACCAGCTCCGCCGTCAACACCTCGACCAGCGTGCGCGCGCCGAACGTGATGGCGCTGCCTTGCGCCGTTACCTGCCCAACGCTGGCGCCGAACCGGCACAGTTTCTCGACGAGCGGCGGTGACCATGCACCTCTGCCCTGCAACACCACCCTTCCGTGTTCACTGCTCCAACGCGCTACGCGCTGGTTTCAGTGGTAGACTGACCTGCGACACCCCCGGCTGACCCATGTTCACTTATATCGGCATCGCTTTTGGCCTGTTCTGCACCTTCGCCGGCTACCTGCTGCACGGCGGCAGCATGATGGTGTTCGTGATCGCGTGGACCGAGTACGTCGTGATCATAGGTGCCGGCATCGGCATGTACCTGGGGTCGAATGGCATGACCCTGACCAAGCAGACTTTCTCGGCACTGCTCGGCCTGCTCAAGCCCGCCCACTTCGGCAAGCAGGAGTACGAAGACCTGCTGATCATGATCTACAAACTCTTCAGCCTGGCTCGCACCGATGGCCTGTTGGCGATCGAAAGCCACATTGAGGACCCGGAAAAAAGCACAATCCTGTCGGCCAACCAAAGTTTCATGCACAACCATCACGCGGTCGAGTTTTTCTGCGACACCATGAAGATCCTGGTCACCGGCGGCGTCCAGCCGCACGACCTGTCAGAGATGATGGAACAGGACCTCGACACCATGCACGCCGAAGAGATGCAGATCCCCGATGCGCTCCAGACCAGCGCGGACGCCATGCCGGCCATCGGTATCGTCGCCTGCGTGTTAGGCGTGATCATCACCATGGGTCACATCGGCGGCGAAGCGTCCGAGATTGGCGCCGCCATCGGCAACGCGCTGGTCGGCACCTTCCTGGGTGTGCTCATCGCCTACGTGGTGATGTCGCCGATGGTCAAAGGCCTGAGCCAGCGCATCCGCACGGAAGGTCAGTACCTGACTTGCATCCGTCACGCCATCGCCCGCGGTGCTCGCGGTGATCCGCCGTCGAGCAGCGTCGAATTCGCCCGCCGCAACATCGATCCCTCGATCCGCCCCTCGTTCACCGAAATGGACAAGGCGATCAAGGAACGAGGGAAGAAATGAACGGCCCACGTTCGATATCCGATGTCCGATGTCCGATGTCCGATGTCCGGGGTCCTGTCGTCCGACATCGGACATCGGACATCGGACATCGGACCTTTAGACAGGACCGTTGAATCATGGCTAACGCGCAACCACCGATCATCATCATCAAGAAGAAGAAACACGCACACGGCCATCATGGCGGTGCGTGGAAACTGGCCTATGCCGACTTGGTGACGGCGATGATGGCGTTCTTCCTGGTGATGTGGATCATCGGCCTGGACGTCAACACCAAGCAGGGCATTGCCAGCTACTTCAATAATCCTGGCGCCTTCCGTCAAAGTTTCGCTGCCAGCCGCAACGCGTTGCAGATGGACGGCAAACCACCGCCTCAACCAGAGGAAGCGGTCGAGAACGACATCACGGTCAAGTACATCGACTTCCAGTGGGCGCGGGCGCTGCAGTTGCTGCTAGAGGAACGCCGCCGCACCGATCCGGCGTTCAAGGACTATACCAGCAACGTCAAGGTCGCGATCACCGACAAAGGCCTGCGCATCGACCTGATCGAGGATCAACGCGGCGTGTTCTTCATGGCCGGAACTTCCGCACGTACTGAGGCCGGAACGGCAATGCTGCGGTCCCTGGTCGACGTGCTGTCGACCGTACGCCGCGCCATGACGATCACCGGTCACATTGACAAAGGCCCGTCGCAGGTCGGCGCCGCGCGAAAAATGGACCTCGGCCTCACCCGTGCTCAGGCGATCTACGATGGCATGGTCGATGGCGGGTACAGTTCGACCCTCTGTCGCCAGATCACCAGCAAGGCGGACTTCGTGCCGTCGATGGACAACCCCGCGCACGTGGGCAACAACCGCGTGGTGTTACTGCTGCCGTACGCACCGAAGGAAGACTGAAGCCAGAGACGAGTCCCCACCGGTCGCCGGCTGGTTCTGCGGCATTGTGTAGCCACACTTCCCGCCATGCCCTTCACCCCAGGCCGTCCGTTGCTGGTCCTGCTGGTGCTCGCGCTCGTCAGCGGCGCAGTGATCGCGCTTCGCCCAACGCCACCGCGAGCGACGCTGACCTACTGGATCTTCGCTGAAGCGCACCGCCATGAGCTGACGCCGATCCTTGATGGTTTCGCCCACGAGCGCGGCATCACCTACGATCTTGATCTGGTGGCTGGCAATGCCCTGGGCACGCGTTTGGAATCGTTGTTCATGTCGCAGGCGCGCGGACCGCAGGTGCCGGATCTGGTACATGTGGAAATCCATCAAGTCGGGCGCTTCTTCCGTCCGCCGGTCGACGGCATGGGCATGCTCGATCTGACGCCGTACTTCGAAACGCGGGGTGAACGCCGCATCAGCACGCAGGGCGATCCAGGCCACCACGGTTGGGCGGCGCGCCATGATGATGGCAACATCTATGTCCACGATGGCAGCACGTGGCGGTTAGATCCGGCGCGCACACGCGGCGACACCTGGAAGGATCGCATCATCAGTGCGCGTTTCGCCCCGTGGATGAAGGACGGGCGCATCATGGGCGCACCACAGGATGTCCATCCGATGACCATCACCTACCGCGATGACCTGTTCCGCGAGGCCGGCGTCGACCTGGCCGCGTGCCTTACCTGGCCGGAATTCCACCGTGCCTGTCTGACGATGCAGGATTTCTGGCGCGCCAAGGGCGTGCAGCCACGTCACGCGATGGAACTGTTCGAGTCCGGCAGCGATCTTCTCCAGCTCATGCTGCTGCAACGTGGCGTGAACCTGGTCGAAGCGGATGGCCGCGTACGCCTAGCCGATCCGCTGGTGGCCGAAACCCTGGCCTTTTATGCCCCACTCGTCACCGGCCCACAACGCATCGGCGCAGATGCCGGGCTGAACATCGCGGTGGAACTGGACGCCGGCACCATCTGCGCCTGTTTCACCCCGGATTGGCGGATCTTCTACCTGCGTCACCACGCGCCCACCGATGGCGCGGGAAACCGGAAGATGGAAGGCCGCCTGCGGATGATGCCGTTGCCGCGTTTTTCCGCGAGCGATGCGCCCACCAGCACCTGGGGTGGTACCTGCGTCATCATCCCACGTACCTGCCCGGATCCGGATCTGGCATTCGCCGCCATTGAACGCTGCTTCTATTCGCGTGAGGCGGCGGACGTGCGCCTGCGCCTCGGCAGCATGTTGCCGCCATTGCCGGAGCTGTGGGACCATCCCCTTCTCCACCAAGGCGATCCGCTTTATGGCGGACAACGCATCAATGAGTTGTTCATCGAGCTGGCGCCGCACCTGCCACAACTGGTGATGACGCCAGCGACCAGTCTGGCGATGGAGGCGCTGGCCCAGGTCCAGGCCAAGGCGGTGACGCGCGTACGCACGCTCGGCACGGACGGTCTGGTCGACGCATGCCAGGTATGGTTGCGTGAGGCGGAGCATGACCTGTTGCGACGTATCGCGCGTTTGGACCTTATCCGCCCGGATCAGTCCACGCCATGATGACCGCGTCCCGCCGTCTCGCACCGTGGCTGTTCCTGACGCCGTTCCTGCTGCTGTTCGCGGTCTTCTGGCTCTGGCCGCTCGTGCGCAGCCTGGTCCTTAGCCTGCACCATACCGCTGGACCACACCACCAGACCTACGTCGGCCTGGGCAATTACGCCTTTCTGCTGCAGGACCCGTTGTTCTGGCAGGCGGTGTGGAACACCACGCGATACACAGTTTTGTTCGTGATCTGCGAACTCGTCATCGCCCTGCTGCTGGCACTCGCCCTTAACCACCCGCACCTGCGTTGGCGTGGAGCCCTGCGCTTCGCCTTCTTTTCACCGCATCTGGTCGGTGGGGTGTTCGTTGCGCTGCTGTTCTCGTTGCTGCTCGCGCAACGGTTCGGCCTGGTGAACGTGATGCTCGACCAAATCAGCGGCATGCTGCACAGCGTGCTGCCGTTCATCCCAGCGACTGGCGCAGAGATAAATTGGAGCGGGCGTCCGGAACTGGCACGCCTCGCGGTGTTGATGGCCGGCCTCTGGCTGTCGATCGGCTATGCGATGTTGTTCCTGCTCGCAGCGCTTCAGCACGTCGACCGTGATCTGTATGAAGCCGCGCAACTTGATGGCGCTGGTCGTTGGCAACGCTTCCGTCAGGTGACTTTGCCCGCACTGATGCCGACCCTCGGCTTTCTCGCACTGATGGGGATGATCGGCGCATTCCAGCTGTTCGAACTGCCGTACGTGCTGTTCCAGAACGGCAGCGGTCCCGAACGTGCGGGCCTGACCATCGTTATGTACCTCTACCAGCAAGGCTTCCAAACCGGTGACCTGGGGTACGCCGCGGCCATCGGCTGGGCGTTCACGGTGATGGTACTGTTGCTGTCATTGTTGCAGCTACGCCTGTGGCGGCGCGAATGAGACGTCGCCCGCAGCTCCTCCAACTCACGATCTGCGCCTGCGCCGCCGTGTGGCTGTTACCGTTCCTGTGGATGGTGTGCGCCAGTTTCAAGGCACCGTCGGAGTTCTTCAGTTCGACCTTCCTGCCCTGGGGTGATCTCGGGCGCCTGACGCTCGACAATTATCGTGCCCTGCTGGGTGGCTTCCCGTTCCTGACCTGGTTGCTGAACTCGCTATTCCTCGCCAGCCTCCAGACGGTGATCGTGGTGCTGCTGTCGTCGCTCGGCGGTTTCGCCCTGGCGACCTACCGCTTCCGCGGTCGTGCAACGGTGGTGGCGCTGATGCTGCTAACGCTGCTGGTCCCAGGGCAGGTGCTGTTGCCCTCGACCTATGAACTGGTGAATTCCTTCGGTTGGATCAACAGCTACGCCGCGATCCTGGTCCCAGGCGCGATCAGCGTCTTCGGCATTCTGCTGTTCCGCGCGGCGATGAGCGCAGTGCCAGTGGAGTTGCTGCATGCCGCGCGCATCGATGGTGCCGGCGAACTGCGGCTGTGGTGGGACATCGCCCTGCCAAGCGTGCGTCCCACCGTCGGCGCGTTCACCTTGATCTGCTTCACTGGTACGTGGAACAGCTTCCTGTGGCCGCAGATCGTTTTGCAGGACGAGAGCAAATACCATCTGCCGATCGGCATGACCTCACTGGTCGGCCTGCCGGAACACGACGTGCCGTATGGCCTGCTGATGGCCGGCACGCTGCTGAGCATCCTGCCGGTGGTGGCGTTGTTTGCGCTGCTGCACCGCGATTTCCATACCGGGGTGATGACCGGGGCGGTGAAGGGGTAGAGCAGCAGCGACAGAACACCGAGCGCTCCGCTTTCCTCCCTTCTGGTCACGTCGCCCCGAAGGCTTACACCGTCTGACGAGAACACGACACATGCCGACCATAGAAACCTGGGAACTGCTGAGCTACATCGTCACCGTCTTCGGTCTGCCGATGGCGCTGTTGGTGTTCATCTACGAACAGCGCAAGGACCACCAGAACGACGAGGAGGAAGTCTTCCAACGTCTGTCAGACGAGTATTCCGATTTCCTTAAGCTGGTGCTCGAACACGCCGACCTGCACCTGTTCCGTCAAAGCACCGACGGGCCGGCGCTCAACGAAGAGCAGCTCGAACGCAAATACCTCATCTTCGGCCTGCTGGTCGCCCTCTTCGAACGCGCCTACTTGTTGGTCTTCGAAGAGCACATGAACCGCAAGACCCGCCGCCTGTGGCTGACGTGGGACGACTACATGCGCGAGTGGTGCCGCCGCGAAGACTTCCGCACCCTGATGATCCCGCACCTCGACGGTGAGGATCCCGAGTTCAAGGCCTACATCCTGCGGCTGGCGGACGAGGAGAAGACCAGGGGAAAGAGCAAAAGAGTGCCGACGCCGGCGTGACTGCTTGCCCACCCACCTGTAACCGCCCCCCGCTCCCTGGCGTTATCAGTGACATGACGGGTCGTTAGCGTGGGGGCCGTGCCGGATCCCAGATTCGACATGGCCGCCTGCGTACGGCGGGTGCAGATGGGTGACCAGGAGGCCGCGCAGGCCCTGGTGATCCAGACGCACCCGCTGGTGCTGAAACTGGTGCGGGCGTACCGCGCACAGGCGCACAGCGATGACGACTTGGTCCAGGAGGTCTATCTCGCGATGTTTTCCCGCCTCGATCGTTATGAGCAGCGCCCTGGGATTCCGTTCGAGCACTGGCTCGCGCGGATGACGGTGAACGTGTGCCGCGATGTGCTGCGGGCCGAGAGTCGGCGGCCGCGCCTGGGTGCGTTGTCACCCGCAACGGAGCAGGAGCTGGCGGTGCTGCACGGCGGCCCAGGGAACCACGACAACGCCAGCGCTGCACGCGAACTGGTCGACGCCCTGCTCTGCCGCTTGCCTGCGGATGATCGGCTGGTGCTGACGCTGCTCGATCTGGAACAGCGCAGCGTGGCAGAGATCAGCGAGCTCACCGGCTGGTCGAAGACGTTGGTGAAGGTGCGCGCGTTCCGTGCACGGCTGCGACTCAAGACGCTGGTCGGCAGCAAGGAGATGCCATGACTGACTTCGATCACCGTTGGCAGGCACTTGTCGCCGCCGCACGGCAGGCACCGGCTCACCGTGCGCCGTTGTCTGACCTTCACGCCGCACGCTTGGCTGCACATGGGCTGGCCGCAGCTCGGCAGCAGCGCGATGCCGAACGCGCCTGGCGCGGCATGGCGCTGGCTGCCGGGCTGTTCCTCGCCTGCCTGATCGGACTCGGTGCCGCCGTGCAGACGTTCATGCCGTCGATCACGATGGGTGAGACGTTGACGCTCAGTCGGCCCAACGTGCCCGACACCATCTTCATCCCCGCGCCGCCACGATTGCCGGCGCTCGCCACCCTCGCGTCGAACGCACCGCAGTGGTCGCCCGCTCGACTGCTCGACCGCATGGGCAACTCGGTCGGCGACTGGCTCCTTCCTTCCGCCTCTGTTTCCCCATCCGCTCCGGAGAAATCCCCATGATCATGGCCGATGTCCTTACCTGGTTTCTGATAATCCTCGGCGCACTGCTGGTGTTCGTCGCGCATTGGCTTGGTGCCTACGGCTTGTTCCCAACGCTGGTCGAGGGCGCGGCCGAACGTTACGGACGGCGACCGGTGGCGGCGACGTTCCTCGGACTCGCAGTGCTGGTGCCGCTGCTCGTGCTCTCCGCCTTGTTGTCAAAAATCGGTCATCCTGTGCTCAACCTCATCGCGCTGCTGATCCTCACTGTGCCGGTGATGTTCGCACTGCTCGGCTCCGCCGGACTGGTGCTACGGGTCGGCACCGGCCTCGCCTCGCCGAGTGATAGTGCTCAGCCGTGGCGGCGCGTGCTGCGCGGCGGCATCGTTTTGGCCCTGGTGTTCCTGCTGCCGGTGATCGGTTGGCTGGTGGTGATGCCGTGGGCGCTGGTCAGCGGGATCGGCGCGGCGCTGATGGCGATGCGCGGTGGACGCCCGGTGGCGCCACGAGCGCTGTCCGCAGCGGATGCGACTGCCGCCACCGTGATCACCAGCGTCGGATCGGTCGCGTGATCACCCGGCGTCACCTGCTGCTCGGTGGTGGCGTCGGCCTGTTGGCGCTGACCGGCTGCGGACCGCAGCAAGCGGTCGACCTAGTGCTCGGCGTCGAGGCGCCAGCGCCAGCAGTGAATACGGCAGCGACGCTCGATCTGCCGGCCCACATCCTGCGCCGCCTGACGTTCGGTGAACATCCAGATGACCGCGCGGCGCTGTTGGCGTTGGCGAAAACGCCGGACATTGCGGCCGAAGCCTGGGTCGTGCGCCAGCTCCACCCGGAAACCATCGATGATTCCGTCTGCGAACGCCTGATCCGCCGCCGCGAAGCCTTGGCCGAGCCACTCGGCGAACTCTACGAATTCAAGGAACGGGTGCTGCTGCACGAACTGACCGCCGCAACCTTGCTGCGCGCGGTGTATTCCAAGCGTCAGCTTCATGAACAGCTCTGCCATTTCTGGAACGACCATTTCAACGTCGACATGTCGAAGGGCGAATGCGCCTGGGTGACAGTGGCCTATGACCGTGATGTCATCCGCCCACATGCGCTCGGTCGTTTCAGCGATCTGCTACGCGCGGTGGCACTGAGCCCGGCGATGTTGTGGTACCTCGATGGACGGGTGAACCGCGTCGTCAACAAGGACGCCAAGCCGAATGAGAACTACGCGCGCGAACTGCTGGAACTACACACGCTCGGCGTCGATGGTGGCTACTCCCAGCAAGACGTGATGGAGGTCGCGCGCTGCCTGAGCGGCTGGACCGTGCGTGACCAGCACCAGTGGCGCAAAGGTCTGGTGGAGTTTCACCGTGATGCCCATGACGACGGCGCCAAAACCGTGCTGGGCCAGACGATCGCGGCGGGCGGCGGCGAACGTGACCTTGATCAGGTGCTGCGCATCGTCGCCACGCATCCCTCGACTGCACGCCACGTCGCACGCAAGCTGTGCACACGCTTCATCGCCGATAATCCGCCGACAGCGGCGATCGACCACGTGGCGCAGGCCTTCACCGTCAGCAGCGGTGATTTGGCACTGACCATGCGTGCACTCATCACCAGCGACGCGTTCCGCGATCCCGCCGGATTCGTAGCCAAACTCAAACGTCCCTTCCATTACGTCGCGTCGTGCCTGCGTGCCACCGCAGCACAGAGCAACGCCGGCAACGAGGTGATCGATTACCTGGGACGCCTCGGTCACCTGCCGTTCCAGTTCCCGACACCCGACGGCCAGCCGGAAAACGCCGAGGCCTGGACCGGCACGCTGTTGTGGCGCTGGCGTTTCGCCGGTGCCTTCGCACAGGGAAACCTGGCTGGCACTCGCGTCGATGGGGATGCGCTGGTGCAGCGCTTCGGCTCACGCACCGCCACCGCTGCGCACCTGTTCGCCCGCCAGCCGACGACGAAGGAGTCTGATGCCCTGACTTCCGCTGGAGCCAACGCGCTCGCCATCGCCCTCGGTTCACCCGCCTTCCAGCGCTGCTGAGACCACCATGAATGATCGCACGCTGGTCCTGGTTTTCCTACGCGGTGGTGCCGATGGCCTCAGCTTGATCGCACCGGTCGGTGAAGACGCCTATCACCGCGCGCGACCGACGTTGGCGGTGAAGCCGGGGACCGGCCATCGCCTGGATGAGCGCTTTGAACTGCATCCGTTGCTCAAGCCGCTCGGACGCTGGTTCGATGAAGGAAAACTGTCGGTGATTCCCGCCTGCGGCAGCGATGACGACACCCGCTCGCATTTTTATGCCCAGGACCTGATGGACCACGGCGGACACAACGTCTCCGGCGGTTGGCTCGGACGCTTTCTGCGTCAGACCCAGGGCAGTGGCGGACTCGGTGTGCTGGAAGCGGTGACGCTCGGCTCGGCGGTGAGTGAAAGCCTGCGCGGTGCGCCGACCGCCATCGCCTTCACCTCGCTCGACGATCTCGGCGGTGCTGACGATCACGCGCTGATGGACGCGTGCAGCGCGCTGACCATCGGCGATCCTCTGCTCGGCATTCCCGCACTCTCGGCGCTCACCGCCAGCGGTCGCCTTGATGCGCTGCGCCGTGCTCCCGACCACCCAGCCCATGGCGCGGAGTATCCCACCAGCACGCAACACGGCGACACCGCCGCAGACTTCGGCGCGCGTCTGCGGTTGACGGCGCGGTTGATTCAAGCTGGCGTCGGACTCAAGGTCGCGTGTGTCGATCTCGACGGTTGGGACAGCCATTTTGTCCAGGACACCGTGATCGCACCGCGCCTGACCGCGCTCGGTCACGGCCTGTCGGCGTTCGCCACCGACCTGGGCAAAGACCTCGACCGCGTCAGCGTGGTGGTGATCAGCGAGTTCGGCCGGCGTGTCGCAGAGAACACCAGTCTTGGCACTGATCACGGACGTGGCGGCGCGTGCCTGATCCTTGGTGGCGGAACCACCGGCGGCATGCAGGGGAAATGGCCTGGGTTGACCACTGATTTCCTCGAAGGCCCAGGCGACGTGGCGGTGGCGAATGATTACCGCGAGGTGTTGTGGCCGGTGCTGAAACGGCACGGGGCCAACGATCGCACCGCCCTGTTCCCTGATAACGTGGTCAGCAACGCTTCGTGAAGTCAATGACGACCGATCTACTGGGCCAAGCTCTGGAACGCGGGCTGGATCTCTTCGGTTGGTTGCGGTTCGCTCGGCAGGACCACCGGTTCCGTCGCTGACGGTGGTGGCACCTCCATCTCGATCAGCAGAGCATGGTTGACCAATGGCTTGGTGCGTAGCTTTGCGCGGGCTTCCTGTATCCGCGAACGCATGGTTCCGACCTCCTCCGGCAACCCACAAACCGGCAGTCCGGCGTCCGGATCGACGACCAGGGTGAAACGTGTCGCCGACAGGCGTTCATAGCGCAGGCCCCACGAGTTGGATCCACGGGCAACGTCGGTCGCCAGATGTTCTGGTAGAGCCTCGCCCGCGCGTGCCCGTTCTAGGATCTCCACCGCCAGGCGACGAGCCCGATGACGGGTCTCGCCAAGCGCCACCATACCAGCTTGGACTCTGATGAGCGGCCAGTACGTGCTGCCCTCGCCAGCCTGGGCCTGCGCATCAAGCGCACGGTAACGCTCTGCCTCCTGCCCTGTAAGCGCCCTTTGGATGATTTCGAGGTGCCGTGGAATCCAGGTCAGGCGTGGACCGAGCCCCGCGTACTCGAATGTGCCTTGATCCGCTACACGGCCTGCACGCAGATCTTCCAGATGTGGTAGGAGCAGCAGCAGCACCTCACCCATGATCGCATCGGACATCACTCCCGCTGTTGGACAGCGCTCGGCAAGCCACCGCTGCTGGGCATCAACCGGAAGGCGTCCACGCCACGCCATCTCCTGGTAGACGCTATCACGGGCTTCCCACAGCGACTGGGCCTGGAGCGCTTCCATGATGGTGATGGCCGACCGACCGTACGAGGCCACCCATGCATCCAGGTCGACCAATGCTGCATGCGGGTCAGATGCCTGGAGCGCAGCATGGATCAGGAGGCTGGCGATGACCTGACCGATCCCCGGTTGCTGGCCGATCGCCCGCTGGCCACCGAGACGACTGCGCAGCCAGGCACCGCGTTGTTCATTGCCCGCCAAACGGCCATCGCTGTATGCCCGTCCAAGGAAGGCACCGGCGCCGAGCGCCACGTCAGCGTGATGCAATTCGTCGAGGATCGGGCGTATGCGCTCGTACACGCGGGCCACCGCCTTGGCTTCGTCCGCTTTGAGCACCTCGCCTGACTTCAGTTTTCCAGTTACGCTGGCGAGCACGGTCAGTGACCAGTCGTCAACCAACGACCATGGCGCCTCTCCGTCGGGTGCGATCAGCTTAGCCAATCGGGCTTGCCGGGCGACATCGAGCGGCGTCTGTCGAGCGATCAACGCCTCGATCGAGGGGTATCGCGGTGAACCGGCGGGTATCACCATTGGTTGCGCCGAGATCACGGGCGGCAGATGAGCGGTCGCCACCGCAGTCCAATCACGATCGAGGTCGTGTGCGACTTGTGCACTCCACCACCACAGACCAAATCCGCCACAGATGGCCAACACCAGTAGGACGCCGGCAGCGATGGCACTCCATCCGAGCAATCCGAGTCCACCCACCATCAGCGGCCCAACCAGTGCGCTCACGCCGGCCACTTGGGCCTGCGCCAGCACCGGCGCGACCAGGGGTGCCGGACATGCTGACACGCGGGCACTGGTGAAACCGACGAGCAGCACCGCACCACTGACGGTGACACCACGTGACTGCAGGGCAGAACGCAGCAGGTCCAATGCCTGCGTCAGACGACGTGAGATGGTCGCCTGCGTACAACGATGACGCGTGGCCAATTGTCCTTGAGTCAGGCCGAGCAAGTGGTGCTCGACCACCAGCGTACGAACGGACGCCGGCAGTTCTTCCAATGCGGAGTCGAGATGCTGGCGCCAGTCGTCTTCCGTCACCACCGCAGCGGGTTGCTCGGCAGCGGCGCGTTCATGACGCTCGCGCCGATGGTTGGTGCGCAACCAGTCGAGTGCGCGCTGACGGGCGGTGCCATACAACCACCCGGCGACCGAGCCGCGGATCTCGCGGTGCTGACGCAGCCAGGCGACGAAGACCTCCTGCGTCACGTCGGCAGCGTCCTGCGCGTTGCCGGTCAGGCGCAGGCACGTGCGGTAGACCAAGTCGGCGTGCTGGCGGATGCGTTCGTCATCGGTTGGGGTGTTCATGGCGTCTCCACCATGATGTCGCCCGGAACGGCCTGCCTATACGCCTGGGTTTCGCGCCGGAGCCAATGGCTGGTCGATCAGCCCATGGATTGCCCCTGGCCGGCTGGAAGCCGGCGCTCCATCACTCCGCCTTTTCGAAGCCGTCTTTCACCAATTGGCCGTAGCCCGCTTGAAGTGGACGCACGTCGTAGCCCTTGGCTTTGAGGATCTCTGCGGCTTTGAGTGAACGGGCGCCGCTGCGGCAGTGCAGGTAGATCGGCTGGTCTTTGGGCAGCGTGCCTGGGATCTCGGCGCCGTCCTTGCTCAGCAGACTGAGCGGCACGAGCTGCGCCGCCTTGAGGTGGCCGTTGTCCCACTCCGCCTGTTCGCGCACGTCGACGATGACGGCTTTGCCGGCGGCAACGCTGGTCTTCACCTGATCGATGGAGTCGGTGGTGTGTTTCATCTCTTCCGCCGCGAGCGGCAGGACGAGGACGAGAGCAAGCAGGAGGAGCACATGGCGCATGGGGAACCTTTGTAGAGAGATCTGGGCGTGAGCTTGGTTGGTTGCGGGGAAACGACGCGCCGATTTAGCGGGCAGTCAGGGTTTCGCCGGTGGATTTTTCCCACGTTTTATAAGCCGCGACAAAATCCGCGCGCGCCATTCCCAGGTAGTCCCACAGCGTGTGGCCCTGGGTTTGCCCCAGGTAGCAGTCGCGCACGAACTCGACGTAGTCCGAGCGGTATTTGCGGTTGTCAGCTTCCATGCAGAACTGCGCGAGCGCTCCGGCAGAGCTGTATTGCGGACCCGGATCGACCGCGCCGATCCAGCGCTGATGATCAAGGCCCAACAGCGTGTCGAGGTCCATCGCATTGCCCGCGGTCAGACGGCGGAAGTGCGAGCGGATCATACCGTTCTTCGCCAGGTTGCCGAGGCGCAGTTCGCCATCGGCATAAGTCGGGGCCTGGGTGTAAACCGCGATGCCTTCTATGACCCACACCGGCGCGCCGCTGCCGCTGCTAAACACATCAAGGATCTGGTGGGTGAACTCGTGGAACATCACCTCCATCGGGCCGGCGTAGAAGAACGACGCACCGACAGCGGGAATCCACATGCCGGCAGAGAAACCCGCAGGTATGCCATTCGGCAGCGAGGCTTTATAGGCGGTAGGATCCTTGGCGATGTTGATCACCAAGCGGGGATGATCGAGCAGGCCAAAGATCAGTTTCACGTCGCCCTGGCCCTTGCTGAAGAACAGCGAGTACGAGGCGAATATCTGCGAATAAAACGCTTCGAGTTTGTTGGCCGCGTCGACCAGGTCCTGCAACTTGGCCGTGCCGCGGATCTCCAAGTGTTCGGTCTGCACCACCCACTGCTTGGCCAGTTCGGCGCGCAGCGTGTTCGCCTCGTCGAGCGTGGTCCACTTTTTGGTCTGCAGATCGAAGTAGTCACCCGCGTCGTAGCGCGCCGCATCCTTGATGATGACCCAGCCGAATTTTACATCCCAACGCAGACCGGCCTTCACCAGCTCCATGTCCTTCGGGCCGTAGTAACGGCCATCGACCTTGGTCTGGTTGAGCGCCTTGCGCAGCGTCGCGTGATCCGGGTCGTAGGTCAGGACCTGTTGCAGGCAGTCGTAACCGATATCGGTGACGCCGAAGTCGAGCGCCTTTTGTCCAAGCACCTCGGTCGGTTTGGTCAGCGCCGGTCGCTTGGCTTTGAAGAACGACTCCCACGCCTTGACGGCTTTCGGCTCCGCCGTCGTCGGTTCCGCCGGCAACGCCGCGAACGCGGCCTTCACCGGTTCGGCCTGCGCCGGATCCAGACGATCGATGAACTCGACGATGCGGGCGAAGGTCTGGTCCTGACCAGGCACGCGGGTGTCGCTCGCCTTCTTGGCCAGTTCCTGGGCAACGGCAGCGGCCTTCTTGGCGCGGTCGATGCGATCCGCAGCGGCACCCTTGTACATGCTGTCGCGACCACTGCGGTTGGCCGTACGGGCGTCGAACCATTTCTTGTCCGCAGCGGTCGGACCTTTGTCGACTGCCGCTGCGTGTGGCATAACCGACCACGCCAACAACAAACAGGACAGCCAGATCAGGGAACGCATGGGAGACTCCATGGGACAGGTAGACGAAGGTACTACCGGTTGCATGGCACCTCTGCTGAGGTGTGTGTCGGTCTTCACCGGGTGTGCGTCACCACCTGTGACCGTCGCCTCGCCCGAGGTAACCAGGCCTCGCCTTTAAATACTCGACGCGGCTTGGCGTTCACGATGCAGCTCGCAGGACGCCATGGCGTGACGGCTGGCTTTGTGAAAGCGTCCGCCTTTTTCCGGCGGCAGGGCGATCTCGGTCCCACCGGTCGGGGTGAAGGTCGCGTCGAAGCCTTCGCGACCGTAATCGACGATCAGGTAGCGCCCGGTCGGAACGGTGGCCGTGAGGTGTGAGTCGCGGCTAGGAATGAATTTGAGCGTACTCATGGCCGGCAAGGGTAGCGAGTTCTGTGGCGCCGGGCATTCATTCTGCCCGACCTGTTAGTTCCGTCGGTCCGCTCAGTAAGGCGAGATCGAGTCGTCGACGTCTTCGCCCCAGCCCAGGATGCCGCCCGTGAGGTTCAGCACATTGCTGAAGCCGTGCTTTTTCAAGGTCTCCAACGCCTTCATGCTGCGGCGACCGGATTTGCACTGCGCGACGACGAGCTTGTCCTTCCACGCGGCGAGTTCGCTCAGGCGGCCCGGCAACTGACCGAGCGGAATGTTGAGGTTCCCCTCAATCTGGCAGATCGCGAGTTCGAACGCTTCACGCACGTCGAGCAGCAGGTGTTCCTTGCCGCTCTCGCGCAGTTCGGCGTAATCGGTAGGGCTGATTTCCAGGTTCTCAGTGCTCACGGCGTTCTCCCCGCGGCCCATGCCGCAGAATTGCTGGTAGTCGATCAGTTGGGTGATCGTCGGATTTTTGCTGCACACCGGACAGGTCGGATCAGGACGCAGCTTCAGTTCACGGAAAGTCATGTTCATCGCGTCGTAGCGCAGGAATCGTCCGGCGAGCGTCTTGCCCATGCCGCTCAGGACCTTGATCGCCTCGGTCGCCTGAATCATCGCGATGGTGCCAGGCAGGATGCCGAGCACGCCGCCTTCGGCGCACGACGGCACTTCGCCTGGGGGCGGCGGCTCGGGGTAAAGGCAGCGGTAACACGGACCGTTGCGCGTGCCGTCCGCTTTCTTGCGCGCGTCGAACACCGTGGCTTGGCCTTCGAAGCGGTAGATCGAGCCGTAGATGTTCACCTTGTTCAGGAACACGCAGGCATCGTTCACCAGGTAACGCGTCGGAAAGTTGTCGGTGCCATCGATGACGATGTCGTACTTGGCAATGATCTCCAAGGCGTTGGCCGAGGTGATGCCTTCCTCGTAGATGTCGACCACGCAGCCGGGATTCAGATCCTGCACGCCGCGCTTGGCGCTCTTCGCCTTGCTGGTGCCGACGTCCTGCGTGCGGTGGATGACCTGACGCTGGAGGTTCGACACGTCGACCACGTCGAAGTCCATGATGCCCAGGCGGCCGACGCCAGCGGCGGCCAGATAGAGCGCGAGCGGACTGCCAAGACCACCCGCGCCGATCAGCAGCACGGACGATTTCAGCAGTTTTTCCTGCCCCGATTCACCGAATTCCGGCAGAGTCAGGTGGCGGGCGTATCGCAGGTATTGGTCGCTGGTCAGGGGCATGATCTCTCCCGAAGGGGAGGCGCATCATGTAACGTTGTCGCCGGGGAAAAGCCCCAGGCCGGGGCACGCACGACAGGCGGCCACATTCACATTGGCAGCGGCGAGCCAGCGTAGCTGGCGCGGCGAGCTGCGCGCGGCGAGCGGGCTTGGGGCCCAGCGCGGCGAGGCTTCGCCGCCTCGATGCGGGAGCGAAGCGACCTCGATGCGGGAGCGAAGCGACCTCGATGCGGGAGCGAAGCGACCTCGATGCGGGAGCGAAGCGACCTCGCCGCGCAAAGCTCGCAGCCTGCTCAGGTCTTCGCGCCCTTGCGCTTGCGGATGTTCAGCTCCGGATCCGTGATCGTCACGACGCTGTAGGGTTCGACCGAATGGGTCAGCCAGACGTTGCCACCGATAACGCTGTGGTTACCGATGACGGTGTCACCGCCCAGCACCGTGGCACCGGCGTAGATCGTCACGTGATCTTCCAGGTCCGGGTGGCGCTTGTTCGACGCGCCGCGCTTGAGTTCGCCGTGCTCGTCCTTGGCCAGCGGATTCCACGCCACTAGGCCGACGCCCTGGTAGAGCACGCAGTGTTTGCCGATGCGGCTGGTCTCGCCGATGACGACGCCGGTGCCATGATCGATGAAGAACGATTCATCGATGGTGGCGCCGGGATGGATGTCGATGCCGGTGCGGCTGTGCGCCACCTCGGTCAACATGCGCGGAAAGATCGGAATGCCGCGTTTGTAGAGGCGGTGGGCGAAACGCTGGACGGCGAGCGCTTCGATGCACGGGTAGCTCAGGATCACCGTCGCACGATCGGCGGCGGCGGGGTCGCTGGCGAAGGCCGCTTCGACATCGGTCAGCACCAGGTCGCGGACGCTGGTTACTTCGTCGATCACGCCGTGGACGTGCTCGCGCACCGTCGTTTCGATATCATCGCACGTTCGCCCATCACGCCCCGCGGCAAACGCCACCGTGCCATGCAGGTGTTTACGCAGCGCGGTGGTCAGCGCGGCGATGCGGGCCTTGGTGAACTCTGGCAGATCTTTTTGCGTCACCGCGCCGGAGGTGAAAAAACCCGGAAAAAACAGCGTCAAAACTAGATCGCAGACCTTGGCGACGTTTTCGCGGCTCGGCAGCGGGCAGCTTTCCGCGTCGTTGATGCCGGGACCGCTGCCATAAGCCGCGATCAGACGGTCAACCGGCGTGGGCTCCTCACGCCGCGGTGCGGTCATGGCCGGACTCCGCTCGCTTCGATGGCCGCTGGCCCTGGGGTACTCGGTTCCGGACGCGACTGACCCAGATCGC
>ENA-ORBV01003574-ORBV01003574.1-microbial-mat-metagenome-genome-assembly--contig:-NODE-3574-length-30910-cov-6.425518_pt1 | contig 30910 bp, 31 predicted proteins | sample MGYA00237777_ERZ505514 | MGnify/ENA primary metagenome ERZ505514 (study PRJEB26160, sample SAMN06269048) | microbial mat metagenome | isolation source: Oligotrophic lake microbial mat | place... | reverse complement strand
CGCTCCGGCGATGTGACCGAGTTCGTTACGCAGCGGCGCGCCGCTGCGTAACGAACTCGGTCACATCGCCGGAGCGGTCGTCGCGTTTCAGGACGTCTCTCGCCTGCGCGAGGTCGATCGCATGAAGGACGAATTCGTATCGATCGTCAGCCATGAACTGCGCACGCCACTGACCTCGATTCGCGGCTCGGTGCAGCTGGTGCTCGATGTGCCGGACTCGGTGCCCGATCCGGAGCTGCGGCAGTTGCTGCAGATCGGCCTGAACAATTGCGAGCGGCTGGTCCGGATCATCAACGACATTCTCGATGTCGCGAAGATCGAGTCGGGCACCATCACGCTGCACAGGAAGCTGCTGAATGTCGCTGACATCGTGCGCCAGTCGATTCAGGTGGTGGAGGGCCCGGCGCGGGCCGCGCAGGTGACGCTCGAGGCCAAGCTGCCAGCACGGCTGCGGCCGGTGATGGTCGATCCCGACCGTATCGTCCAGGCCCTGGTCAACCTGCTGTCAAACGCCGTCAAGTTCGCGCCGCAGGGGACCACTGTCACGGTAACCGCGGCCGGGTCTGTGGACATGATCACGGTGACGGTGTCGGACCAGGGCGAAGGGATTGCCCCCGAGAACCTGAACCGCCTGTTCAAGAAGTTTCAGCAGGTCGACAGCTCCTCGTCACGACGGAAGGGCGGCACCGGGCTTGGCCTGGCGATCACCAAGGCGCTGGTCGAGCAGCACGGCGGCCGCATTTTCGTCGACAGTGAGCTGCAGAAGGGTACGCGCTTCTCGTTCACGCTGCCCGCCGCCACCGCCGAAGAGGCCGCTTCGGTGTCGCTCGCCCCGGTCGCCGCCAACCACGATGGCTCGGCCCGTCTCATCGTCCGTCGCGTGCTGGTGGTCGATGACGATGACGATTTCCGCAAGTTGATGCGCGCCCAGTTGACCAACGCAGGCTACGAGGTGCTCGACGCCCGCGACGCCGCATCGGCTATTCACATTGCCCGCACCATGCGGCCCGACATCATCACCGTCGACCTGATGATGCCGGGCCTCGACGGCTGGGACTTCATCGACCGCCTGCGCAGCGACGAAGGGCTCGCGCGCATTCCGGTGGTAGTGGTGTCCGGCGTGCCCGAAGCGACCGCGTCGCTCCGGCGTCCCGAAGGCGTGGCGGTGGTGACCAAGGGCGAAGGCCTCGACCGGCTGTTGCGGGAGATCGGCCAGTCGCTGGGCAGCCGGCGTGGCGCCACGGTGCTGGTGGCTGAAGACGATGCCGACTTGCGCGGGGTGCTGACCGCAGCCCTGACCCGCAACGGCCATCGCGTGTTGCAGGCGCGCGACGGCGCCGAGGCGCTGGCGGCGATCGAGCGCGAGCCGGTCGACTTGCTGGTGCTCGACCTGGTGATGCCGAATATCGACGGTTACGAAGTACTGGCGCGGCTCAAGTCCAACGACAAAGACGCGCGGATTCCGGTGGTGGTGGTCTCGGGCGCCGACCGGTCGGTGAGCGAACTGCGATCGCTGCGGCTCGGCGCCAACGTCTATCTCACCAAGCCGATCGAAGCCGCCGGGCTGACCGAGGAAGTCACGAGACTGCTGCAATGAAGACCGCTATTCTGGAGCGGGCCGAGAGGGAACGCGTCAAGTTTCTCCGCCTGCAGTTCACCGACATCCTGGGCGTGATCAAGAACGTCGAGGTACCCGACCGCCAGTTTGGCGAGGCGCTTGACGGCAGGATCATGTTCGATGGCTCGTCCATCGAAGGCTTCGTACGCGTTGAAGAATCGGACATGTACCTGCGGCCCGATTTGTCCACCTTCCAGATATTTCCGTGGACCGATGCGAACGGCGCCCGGGTCGGCCGCCTGATCTGCGACATCGCCAACCCCGACGGCAGCCCGTTTGCCGGCTGCCCGCGCACCACACTCAAGAACGCCATTGCCCAGGCCGCCGATCGCGGCTTCACCATGAAGGCCGGGCCCGAGACCGAGTTCTTCCTGTTCCTGCGCCGCGACGGCCGCGCCACCACCGAGACGCACGACCGCGCCAGCTACTTCGACCTGGCGCCGATCGACCTCGGCGAGGATGTGCGGCGCGAGATTGTCACCGCGCTCGAACAGATGGGCATTGCCGTCGAAGCCGCGCATCACGAAGTGGCTCCCGGTCAGCACGAGATCGACTTCCATTACGATGATGTCCTCACGACGGCCGACAACGTGAGCACCTGCCGCTTCATCGTCAAGAACGTGGCGCTGAGGAACAACCTGCACGCGACCTTCATGCCGAAGCCGATCTTCGGCGTGAACGGATCGGGCATGCACACCCATCAGTCGCTGTTTGCCGGTGACATCAACGCGTTCTTCGACGCCGACAATGAGATTCAGCTCAGCCAGACCTGCATGAACTACGTCGGCGGCCTGCTGCAGCACGCCAAGGGCTTCTGCGCGATCACCAACCCGCTGGTGAATTCCTACAAGCGCCTGGTGCCGGGTTACGAAGCGCCGACGGCGATTGCGTGGTCTGAAAAGAATCGCAGTCCGCTGGTGCGCGTACCCGCCTCGCGTGGCAGCTCCACGCGCGTCGAGTTGCGCATGCCCGATCCGTCGTGCAATCCCTACCTGGCGCTGGCGGTCATGTTGCGCGCGGGCCTCGACGGCATTGACAACAAGGTTGACCCGGGCCCGCCGGTCAACAAGAACATCTACAAGATGAGCCACCGCGAGCGCCGCCATCTGCGCATCGACGACCTGCCGGCGAACCTCAGCGAGGCGCTGGATGAGTTTGAAAAGGACGCGCTGGTGAAAGCAACGCTCGGCGATCACATCTTCAATCACTTCCTCGAGGCCAAACGCGAGGAGTGGGATGAGTACATCCGGCACGTGTCACCGTGGGAGATGGATCGCTACCTCGGCGTGTATTGATCGGGGGACGCCCGTCCGCTGCCGGGGACGTTAGCGGGGCCTCCGGCTGGCGGCTGGCGGCTGGCCGATTGGAGCGGGCCGATGGTTCGTTAACTCCTTGTTTCTAAATGAGTTCTGTGTAGTCTGCGTCATCTGCGGCCCTGGATCAGCGACAACATCTGCGGCTGGCACGACCCTTGAAGTATCGGTGGTCAAGTCGCGGCGGATCACCGAAGGGCGAACTATCAGGCAGGCGCTGGCATCGCCGCTCTTCGGCCGCACTCTTCACGATTCCGCTGCGACCCCTTCCGCTGTGGCACCCCATAAAGGGGTGCCCTACGGAGGTTAGTTGTGGGGCGCCCTTTCCGGGACGCCTTGGTACGTAGGGGGCCCCGTTACGGGGTGCCGGGGATCAGCCATGAAAAAACTATTCGTCACTCTCACTCTTGCGGCAGCTGTGTTCACCGGTGCTTGCGCGTCGATGGGCTCGCGCTCCATCTCCGAGGTGAAGACCAACCCCGGCAAGTTCGCGGACAAGACGGTGACGGTCGAAGGCGTGGTGACCACGTCGTTTGGCATCCCGCTGGTGCCGTTCAAGGTCTATCGCATCAGTGACGGCACGTCTGAAATGCTGGTGATTTCAGACAACGGCCGCATTCCCGGCAAGAACGCCCGCGTCCGCGTCCGTGGCGAGGTCGAGGAAGTGGCCCTGATCGGCGGCCGGTCGTTCGGCCTCCACATCCGCGAGAAGAGCATCAAGTTCTTGTGATCCAATGGCTTGGGGCTTGGGACTTGGGACTTGGGGGCATTCCTCAATTCCCGGTTTTCAAGCCCCAAGCCCCAAGCCCCAAGCCTTGTGAATTCTAGTACAATCTCTGGCTGTGGAAGCCATTGAACACCCCTCCCCACTAGTCGCGATCATCAACGCGCTCATCGCGGCCCTCGGCATTCACGCCACCATTCCCGACCACATGGTCTTCGTCGGGTTGATCACGCTGTTCATCCTGTTCATTGGCCTGGCCATCCGCTCGCAGCTGAGCGTTGAGAAGCCCGGCAAGCTCCAGATCATTCTCGAAGACGTCGTCTCGTTCCTGGTCGGCGTGCTTGAAGACAACATGGGCAAGAAGGGGCGCAAGTACCTGCCCCTGCTCGGCACGCTGTTCGTGTTCATCCTGCTCGGCAACCTGATGGGCCAGATTCCCGGCCTCGGGTCGCCCACCAGCAACATCAACGTCCCGTTCGCGTGCGCGCTGACCTTGTGGCTCTACTATCACGCGCAAGGCATGATGGCGAACGGCCCCGTCAACTACATCAAGCACTTCGCGGTGATGCCGGGCGTGCCGCTGGCACTGGCGCCAATGATTTTCGTGATCGAAATCATCAGCCACCTGTCGCGCGTGCTGTCGCTGACGCTGCGCCTGTTCGGCAACATCTTCGGCGAGCACCTCGTCGTACTGATTCTCGCCAGCATCGTCCCGTTCATCGCGCCGCTGCCGATTCAGTTCCTGGGATTGATCGTCGGACCGCTGCAGGCGTTCATCTTCCTGACGCTGGGTGCCATCTACCTGACCGCCGCCACGCACGTGGATGACCACGGCGACGATTACGAGGGCGAGCCCAGCTCGCACCTCCCCGCCCACTAGGTCCGGGGTCCGGCCCCGCTACTGGTTGATCTTCACCACCACGACCGTCCGGTCGTCTGACTGCTCGGCGTCGCCTGAGAAGTGCTGAACGGCGCTGAAGATCTCCCCGACAATTTCTTTCGCCGGCCTGGTGTGGGTGCGTTCGATCACGTCGAGCAGACGCGGCGCGCCAAACTCCTGACCGGCTTCGTTGAAGGCCTCGGAAATACCGTCGGAGCAGAACACGAACACATCACCTGGCGCCAGCGGCACCTGCACATCGTCGTAGGTCGAGCTGCCAAACGAGCCGAGCGGCACGCCGGGCATGTCGATCTGCACCGCCTTGCCCTCGCTGCATCGCACCGGGTACGGCAGCCCGGAGTTGGCGAACGTGACGATCTGCTTCTTGAACTCGAACATCGCGTAGCACAGCGTGCAGTAGTACTCCTCGAGGTTGCGCTCGTGGAGAATGCGGTTCATGCCGGCCAGCACCGCTGAGGGCGTGCTGCGTTCCTTCTCGAGCCGGCGGCGGAACGTGCGGCCGCGGACCATCTCGCCGATGGCGGCGCCATACAACGCCGCGGGCACGCCCTTGCCTGAGACGTCGCCCACCGCCACCACCAGGGTGTTCGGCTCGGGCGACAGGAAGTCGCACAGGTCGCCGCCCAGCTCGCGGGCCGGATCGAAATGCCACGACACGTCGACGCCGCGCAGGCGCTTGGGCAGTTCTTGCGGCAACAGCGCCATCTGCACGCGCTTGGCGAAGCGCAGTTCCTTCTCGAAGCGCGCCTCGTTGGCGCGAATGGATTCGTAGAGCCGGGCGTTTTCGAGGGCGACGGCCGCTTCCGACGCCAGCAGCGTGAGCAGCTTCACGTGCTTCTTGTTGAACGCGTCCCGCTCGGGGCTTTCGAGGTCGAACACGCCGATGCAGCGGTCCTTCAGCATCAGCGGCACGACCAGCTCTGACCGCACGCCAGGCACCACCCGGATGTAGCGCGGATCCTTCTCCACGTCGGGCACCAGCACGACTTCCTTGTGGAGAGCGGCGTAGCCGACCAGCCCTTCGCCGAGCTTGACCGGCTCCATGGCGTTCGGGTCGTCGCCGTACTTGATCGCGACCTTCATCTCGAGCATACCGGTGCCTTCGTCGAGCAACAGGATGCCGAAGATGCGGTAGTCGATGACGCGCTTGATCAAGTGCGCCAGCCGCGTCAGCAGCTCTTCGGGATCAAGAATCGCGGTCATCTCGCGGCCAATCTCCGCGAGGGTTTCCAGCGTCTCGGCGTACTCGCGCTCCGACTCGAACAGGCGCGCGGTGGCAATGCCCTGCGCGACGTGGGCGCCGAACTGGCGGAGAATCCACTCATCGCGTTCGGTGAACGCGTTCAGTTGATCGCTCAGCAGGTTCAAGGCGCCGATCACCTTTCCTTTGTTGCGCAGTGGCACCACCAGCTGCGACTTGGCGCCGGGCACCACCGCCAGGTAGCGCGGGTCGGAGTCCACGTCGTTCAGCAGAATCGGCCGCTGTTCGGCAATCGCGGTGCCGACAATGCCCTGACCGAGCTGCAGCGTGAAGTGCTTGACGATTTCCTCGGGATAACCCTCGGCGTAGGCAATGCTCAGCTCTTCGCGCTGCTCGTTCAACAGGTAGACCGAGAAGACGGTGAACTTGGTGAGGCGCGAGATCAGTTGTGGGATTCGCTCGAGAAGGGCCTCGAGGTCGAGCACGGAGCTGACCTCGCGTCCGAGCTCCGCGAGAATGGCCAGCAGCTCGGCATCGGAGGCCGTGCTGGTAGCAGCGCCATGCGGCGCGGGTTCAGTCATAGTGTTTTTGTCGGGGTCCCCGGAATCGTTATTGGTTACTCGTTACTGAGGGCAGGGTGTACTTGGTCACCCAGTCGTAGATCCGCTGCATGCGGTCCTTCTGATGATAGTACTCGCTAATGCCGTGTCCTTCGCGCGGGTAAAACACCAGCTCGGTGGGCTTGCCGCGATCTTTCAGTCCGCGAAACAGCTCCTGTGCCTGCCCAACCGGCACGCGCTCGTCCTGGGCGCCGTGCAGAATCAGCGTCGGCGTGGTGACCTTGTCGATGTGCGACATCGCTGAGCGGTCCAGGTAGAGCGGCAGCGTCTTCGCATTGGGAATGCCGCCGAAGTAGCTGATCAGCACGCTCGGAATGTCGTTGGTGCCGTACATGCTCCACATGTTGGTGAGGCCGGCGCCGACCATGGCCGCCTTGAAGCGGGTGGTCTGCGTGATCACCCAGGCGGTCATGTAGCCGCCGTAGCTCCAGCCGATGTGCGCCAGCTTGTCGGGGTCGGCAACGCCGCGCGCGACCAGCGCATCGACGCCGGTCATGATGTCCTTGTAGTCGCCGCCACCCCAGTCGTTGACGTTGTTCTGCAGGAACTTCTCGCCGTAGTTCGTGCTGCCGCGCGGGTTGGGATAGAACACCGCCCAGCCCTTGTTGGCCCAGACCTGCCCGCCCTCAAGGCCGCCCAGGCGGAAGCCGTTGACGTAGGCGCCAGCCGGCCCGCCGTGCGCGACGACCAGTGTCGGATACCTGGTGCCGGCGCTGAAGCCCACCGGCTTCAGCAGCACACCTTCCACCTCCATGCCGTCCGCTCCCTTCCAGGTGACGACCTCGGTGTCGCCCTGCGCCAGCTCGGCCAGCTGCGGGTTGGTGGTCGTCAACTTGCGGAAGTTCTGGAATGCCGGGTCGGTGAGGTAGACCTCGGACGCAGAGTCCGGTGAATCCATGATCAGGGCGATGGTGCGACCGTCCTTGCTGATCGAAGTGCCCTGCAGCGTCTTGCGCGTGCTCAACTGCGTGTAGCGGCCACTGGTCAGGTCATACGCGAACGCTTCGGTGTAGGCGCGCTTGCCGGCCACGAACATCACGCGGTTGCCTTCGGCGGTCCACACCGGGTTGCCGGCCTCGGTATCGAAGCCAGGCGACGAGACGTCCTTGATCGACCTGGCCGCCACGTCATACAGCATCAGCTTCGACTGCATGGTCACGCCGGGCGCGGTGCCATCGGGCATCGGGGCTCCGGTGTAGGGTTCAGCCGTCCAGGCAATCGACTTGCCGTCAGGCGACCATCTGGGCGACGTGTCGCTGCCGAAGTTGGTGCTGAGCTTCTCGATGCGCTTCGACGACACGTCGGCGAGATAGATGTCGCGGCGATTGTCGCGCAGCATCGGCGTGGCGCCGGCGCCGAACACGAGGCGCTGGCTGTCGGGTGCCCACGACGGCGCGCCGGCCACGGTGTAGGCCGTGCCTTCGGTGATGCGCGTGGCGGTTTTCGATGTCACGTCGACCAGCCAGAGGTGCGCGAAGCGAAAGTCGCCCTCGAACACGCGCTCGTCGTCTCGTTTCTTGATGGCGGAGTCCTCGTCGGCGCTGCGGGCGTCGGTGGCGACCAACGCGATGCGCGCGCTGTCGGGCGCCCACGAATAGCCCTGGACGTTCTCCTTGCTGTCGGTCAGTTTCCACGCTTCGCCGCCATCGGCACGCATCACGTGGATCTGCGCCTTGACATCGTCGCCGGGGCCGCGTGAGGACACGAAGCTGATGAAGCGGCCGTCGGGCGACCACTGCGGCTGGCTGTCGCCGCGTTCGCCGAAGGTAATTTGCCGGGCCGGCGCGGAGCCGTTGGTGGCGACCTTCCAGACGTGTGTGCGCGCCTCCATCCGGCCGGTCCTGAGCGGCGCTTGCGCTGCTGGAAGCGGAGTCGAAGGGTCCTTCTCGGCCACCCACTGGCGGACCGTGTACAGCACCTGGCTACCGTCGGGTGAAATCGTGGCGCCGCCCACGGCTTTCACGTCGAGGACATCGTCGAAGGTCACCGCCCGCTTGGCCTGGGCGTATGGACTCACTGCCGACACCAATACCAACGCCGCCGCTACCAGGGTCTTGCGCATCACCGGGCCTCCAGAGAGCGAAGTATAATTCCGATCTTCATGGAGATTGCACTGCCGCTGGATTACTCGGCGATCGAACGGATTCTTCCCCACCGTTATCCGTTCCTGCTGGTCGATCGCATCACCGAGTTCGAGCCCGATCAGCGGATTGTCGGCATCAAGAACGTCTCGATCAACGAGCCCTATCTGAGCCGGCCCGGCCAGAACGGCAGGCCCACGTTGCCGCCAACGATCCTGACCGAAGCGGTGGCTCAGGTCGGCGCCATCCTGATTCTGGCCAAGGCCGAGAACCGGGGCCAGCTGATCTTCTTTCGCGGCATGGAGCGCGTGCGCTTCCGCGCGCCGGTACACGCCGGTGACCAGGTGGTGATCGAGGCCAGGGTCAAGCGCCTGCGCAGCCGCATGGGCGTGCTCGAAGGGCGGGCGCGGGTCGGCAACAAGGTCGTGATTCACGGCACCATGACGTTTGCCTTGGGAGCGGAATAACAGGCCGGGATCCGGGGTCCGGGATCGAGAATCAGAAATGCAGAAGCTCCCTCGTCTCAACACGATCACGACCGAAGACTCGGGCTGGGGCTTCTTCCTCTGCACTTATAAGGAGCTGCGCGCCGGCCGCAGCGGCAGCGAGTTCGCCATCCTCAACCTGCAGGATGCCTCGGGACAGACCACCGCCAAGATTCTTGGCGACGTCGAACGCTTCAAGGGCGAGTTCGAGGCCGGCGAGTTCGTGCGCGTCGAGGGCCGCGGCAGCCTCTACAACGGGCAAATTCAACTGGTGCTGTCGACCATTCGCCGCGTCAATCCCGATCAGGATCGCCTGCAGGGCTTCCGCGAAGACGAATGCATTCTCAGCGCGCCGCGGCCCATCAGCGAGATGTGGGATGAACTGCAGTCGCGGCTGGCGGGCGTGCAGGACGCTCACCTTCGCGTGCTGCTGAACCGCATCGTCACCGATCACGCCGAACAACTGAAGACCTGGCCGGCGGCGCAGACTATTCATCACGCCTACCGCGGCGGCTTTCTTGAGCACATCACCAAGATGGCCGAAGTCGGCGCGTTGCTGTCGCGTTCATACGGCGCGAACGATGACCTGGTGTTCGCGGGCGTCGTGCTGCACGACATCGGCAAGCTGCAGGAGCTGGCCTACGAAGGCGGCAGCGGCAGCTACACCCGCGACGGCAACATGGTGGGCCACATCGTGCTCGGCCTGATGCTGGTGCGCGAGACCATCAACGGCATTTCCGGATTTCCGGTGGAACTGCGCGCGCAGGTCGAACACCTGGTCGCCTCGCACCACGGCACGCGCGAGTACGGCTCGCCGGTGGAGCCGAAGTCGATCGAAGCCTTCATCCTCGCCTCGGTCGACGAACTGGACGCGAAGATCAATCAGGTGCGCCGCGCGATTGCCGAAAGCCCCTCGTCTGATGAATTTACTGCCTGGCATAAGCGGCTCGGCAGGGTTCTGTACAAAGGTCACTGACCCCGGACCCCGGACCCCGGCTATTTCCGCCCCACGATCCACGTCCCCGCGAGCACCAGGAGTGCAGCGAGCAGGATTCGTGGAGACAGTGGCTCCCCAAGAAGAACCGTTCCCAGCGCCACTGCGATCATCGGGTTGATATACGCATACAGCGAGACCAGCGACAGGCGCAGGTGCTGAATCGCGTAGATGTATGCCGAGTACGCCACCAGTGAGCCGGCGATCGCGAGATAGGCAATGGCCGCCAGCGTCCGGGGCGTGAACGACAGCGTCGCCCAATCGCCGTGAACCGTCGCCGCCGACAGCAGCATGATGCCGCTGAACACCATCTGCAGCGCGGTCGACGGAATTGGATCGTCGCCAAGCTCGTGCCGCTTGGCGTACGACGTGCCAATGACCCAGCCGATGCAGGCCAGCTGAATCGCGATCACACCACCCACAAAGGCGCGGCCGCTGGCGCCGCCTTGCGACATCTCCGGCCATACCAGAATGACGATGCCCGAGAAGCCGATGGCGAGGCCAATCAGGGCGCTCCCCGAGAATCGATCACCGTTGGGCAACAGCCGTTCGACCAGCGCCGACCAGAACGGCGTCGTCGCGATCAGGACCGCCGTCAACCCGCTCGCCACGTACTGCTGCGCAAAGACGACGAAGCCGTTGCCGACAATGTTCATCAGAAAGCCGAGCAGGATCAGCGCGCCCCACATCCGCATCGGTGGCAGCCGCTTGCCCATCGCGAGCACCACGCCGCATAGCAACACACCGGCGGCCATCCAGCGCAGGCCGGCCACCAGCAACACCGGCACCGTCTCGAGCGCCACGTGAATGGCGAGATAGGTGGTGCCCCAGATCACGCAGACGGCGACGAACGCGAGATGGGCGAGGCTCACGCCCCACCTTCGCCAAGGCTACGGCGGGCAGGACCTGCCAATGTTTTCTCTTTCGGAATCGCGATCCGCGGGTCCTCTTTCACCGTCTCAAGCACGATCGTCGTCTTTGTCGAGATGACGCTCTGCGCCGACGCGATGTGCTGGCGCAACAGCTGTCCCAGGTGCTCGGCGTCGCGCGCGCGCACCTTCAACAGGTAACAGTCGTCACCCGCGACGTGATGCACCTCAAGCACTTCGGGAATCTTGCTCAGCTGAACGGCCGACGGCATGTCGGGACCGTGCTCCGACGTCCGAACCGACACGAACGCCAGCAACCCGCGGTCCACCACATGGGGGTCGATCAGGGCGACGTAATCCCTGATAATGCCCTTCGCTTCAAGCTTCTTGAGCCGCTCGGTGATCGCTGACGGAGCTAGCCCGACCGCTTTCGCCAGCTCGGCCTGTGATGTCCTGGCGTTGTACTGGAGAATATCCAGTATTGAGCCATCAATTTCGTCGATCATTCTGAAATGTTAGCTAGTTACTGGATTTTGAGCAACAAATGACGTTCTGGAACGAAGCCTCTCCTGCCGCTCGAAAGGCGCTGATCGCCGCGTCGCTGGGCTGGTTGCTCGATGCGTTCGACGTGATGCTTTATGCCCTGGTCCTCACCGCCGTGGTCAAGGATCTGGGGCTGACTCTCGCGACGGGTGGCCAGCTGGCGTCGCTGACGCTTGCGGCTTCTGCGCTTGGCGGGCTGGTCTTTGGCATCGTCGCCGACAAGCTGGGTCGTACCCGCGCGTTGTCGCTCAGCATTCTGCTGTATTCGGTGTTCACGTTCGCCTGTGGTCTGGCGCAAAACGTCTGGCAGCTCGCGATTTTCCGCTTCCTGCTCGGCTTGGGCATGGGTGGTGAGTGGGCCAGTGGCGCCACGCTCGTGAGCGAGACCTGGCCTGAGAAGCACCGCGGCAAGGCCCTGGGCATCATGCAGAGTTGCTGGGCGCTCGGCTATGCCGCGGCCGCGATCGTCGTTGGCCTCGTGTTGCCGACCTACGGATGGCGCGCGGTGTTCTTTATCGGCATCATCCCCGCGCTGTTCACGTTGTGGATTCGCCGAAACCTCGAAGAGCCCGAGATGTGGCTTCGGTCACGCGAGGCAAGCGTTCTTCCGGATCCCGGGTCCCGGGGCCCGCGGCCCGGCGTATCGATGCGCATTGTCGTGCTCCTCACCTTGATGAATGCGGCGACGATGTTTGCGTGGTGGGGATTGAATCTGTGGGTGCCGTCGTACCTGTCGCTGCCGGTCGCGCAAGGCGGCATCGGCTTATCGACGACGACGATGTCGATGTTTATTGTCGCGATGCAAGCCGGGATGTGGCTCGGCTACATCACGTTCGGATTCATCAGCGACACCTTCGGCCGTAAACCCACCTACGTGACCTACCTCGTGCTGGCCGCGGCGCTGGTGTGGGCGTACGGCTCGACCCGCGAGCCGATGTATCTGCTCGTGCTCGGTCCGTTCGTCGCCTTCTTCGGGACGGGATACTTCAGCGGCTTCGGCGCGGTCGCGTCGGAGATTTTCCCGACCGCCATTCGCGCCACGGCGCTTGGTGTCACCTACAACAGCGGACGTCTGCTCAGTGCGGCCGCGCCGTTTGTGATCGGCACGCTCGCCCAGCAGCAGGGCTTTGGCATGGCGTTCACGGTTACCGCGTTCGCGTTTCTGATCGCCGCGATGTTGTGGATAGGGATTCCGGAGACGAGGGGACGGGAGATGGTGTGACGAATCTCGCGATCTCGTGATTCATCATCATTTCCACTATCTCACCCGGTTTTGTTGACTGCTGTCTTCCGTGATCACCGTCACGCCTTCGGCCGCGACGCGGACGCAGTTGCGACCCTCGCCTTTGGCACGATAGAGCGCCTGGTCGGCGCGCGCGATCACGGCCTGCACGTTGACCTCGCCCGGCAGCGTCTGCGCCAGCCCGAAGCTGGCGGTAATGGTGAGCGCTTCGCCCGACCATGGCACGGGCCGGTCGGCAATCTCCTTGCGCAGCGTTTCGGCGACGCGGCGCGCGCCGAGCAGTGGTGTTTCCGGCAGCAGCACCAGGAACTCTTCGCCACCGTAGCGGCACTTCAAGTCCGAACCACGCAGCACTTCATTCATGCGCTTGCCGACGGCATTGAGCACCGCGTCGCCGCACAGGTGGCCGAAGCGGTCGTTGACGTCCTTGAAGTGATCGACGTCGAACATGATCAGCGACACCGGCGTCTGGCTGCGTCGCGCGCGGCGCAACTCCGCATCGATCACATCGATGGCATGGGCGCGGTTATAACAGCCGGTCAACGCGTCGCGAACGCTGTTCTCCTTCACCTCGTGAAACAGTTGCGCATTCTTGATCGACACGGCGAGCATGGCGGCGGCGGCTTCGATAATGCGGCGCCGGTCGGCGGCCAGCCCGCCGGCCTCAGGACGCACGCCGAGTACTCCCATTCCCGTGCCGCCGACGATCAGCGGGAAGCCAATCGCGTGCGGTTCCATGAGTTGCTGGGGTGTCTTCGCGATGTTCGATACGAGTAGTTGCTCGGCGAGGTCACCCCACTGCAGCACGTCTTCCGCGCCGCGCGTGTCGCCGGCCAGCGCCTGCCATTCCGTGCCTTCGCGCACCAGCACCCAGACGTCGGCGGTGCCAGCCAGCGCGGCCAGATGCTGGCTGATGGCCACGCGAATGGAGTCGAAATCCAGGGCGCGCGCCAGCGCCTGGCCGAAGCCGACCAGCCGTTCCAGCTCCTGGGCGCGATTTTCGGCCGCCTTGGTGGCGATCTCGGCAGCTGCCGCCTTGGCTTGATCGAGATGGTTGCGGCGGTACTGGTGAAAGAGGAAAGCGACCGTCAGCAGCACGAGTGCCGGCAACAGCGTGAGGCCGCTCTGTCGTTCGATCTCTCGCGCGTAGTCGAGGATGCGCGAGATGGGCCTGGAGAAGATCACGATCAAGGCCGTGGTCAGGGCGCCGATGAGCAAGAGATCCTGGCGGCCGAACAGCTTCATGGCAGGAGGGCAGTATAGCGGTCGGTTGGTGTAGATTACTTGGCATGAAGACGCTCGGAAAACCCTTCACGATCTTGCTTGGAATGGCTGGGCTGGCTCTGGTGACGACCGTGGCGCTGTCCGCGAGGTCGACCGTTGCCAAAGAACAGGCTGCCGTCGCCAAACCCGCAGCTAAACCGGCCGCGAGCGCTCAAGCGACCACCGCCAAACCCGCCCCGGCCACCAAGGCCGCGTTTGTCCGCAAGACCGCGCCGCCACTGCCGGCCATGGGCTTTGCCCCCGTCCGGCCCATGGACATCGTGCGCGCGACTTACGATTTCGCCGCGCAGCATCCTGAAATCCTGGCCTACGTGCCGTGCTACTGCGGCTGTGGCGCCGACGGGCACAAGCACAACGAGTCGTGCTTCGTCGCCCGCCGCGATGCCAAGGGCAACGTCACCGAGTGGGACACGCACGGCTTCGGTTGCACCATCTGCATCGACGTCGCGCGTGAAGCCATGCAGCTCTACTCCTCGGGCGCTGACGTCGTGTCGATTCGCGCCGCAATCGAGAAGAAGTGGACGCCGGGCAACGCCGCCGGCAAGACCCCCACGCCGTTCCCACCGAAGAAGTAACAGGTGGATGTGTTTCAGGCCGTTCGCGAGGGCGTCTACATTGGCACCCTCGGAGCGGCCAGCACGGCCACGCTCTCAGCCAACCCGCACCTGAAGACGATCTTCGGCTACCCGCCGGAGACGGCTGAGACCCTCGTCCAGCCATTCGCGCTGTCTCGCTTCGTCGATCCGCAAGCGCGCACCTTGTTTGTGGAGCGGTTGGATCGCGAAGGCGCGGTGGTCGACCACCTGCTGCGACTGCGCCGCGTCGATGGCGCGCCGATCTGGGTGGAGGTGACCGCCAGCGCCGGGCACACCTCGCCGGGCAACCAGCTGCGCATCGAGGCGTGTATCCGCGACGTCAGCGAGCGCAAGAAGCTTGACGATCAATCACGCGATGGCCGCTACCAGTTGCTGCAGGCCGAAAAGATGGCGGCACTGGGTCAGACGATCTCGGGGGTCGCGCACGAACTGAACAACCCGCTCGCGACCATCCTGTCGTGGGCCGAACGGCTCGCCGAACGCAACGTCGACGACAAGACCCGGCAGGGACTTGAAGTCATCCTCGCGGAATCGGAACGCGCCGCCCGCATTGTTCGCAACCTGCTCACGTTCGCGCGCAAGCGACAGACCACGCGCGCCATGGTCGACCTGAACCAGGTCGTGCACGAAACGCTCGCGCTGCGCGCCTACGAGCAGAAGGTCAGCAACGTCCAGGTCGTCGAGGCGCTGGCGGACGGCCTGCCCGAAGTGTTTGCCGACGGCCATCAGATCAAGCAAGTGCTCCTCAACCTCGTGATCAACGCCGAACAAGCCTGCCTCACCGCCAACGGCCGCGGCACCATCGTGGTGCGGACGTCTCACGATGCCGATCGCGGCTCGGCCGTGCTCGAGGTGAATGACGATGGGCCGGGGATTGCGGAAGAGCGGCAGGGCCGGGTCTTCGATCCGTTTTTTACGACCAAGGAAGTGGGCCAGGGCACCGGCCTCGGCCTGACCGTCGCCTACGCCATTGTGCAGGAGCACAGCGGGCGCATCTGGCTGGCCTCCACCTCCGCTAAAGCTACGGCGGACAGGTCCGGCGGGCCATCTGGTACCTCGTTCTTCGTGGAGTTGCCGGTCTCGGGCCAGCACCTGAACGCGCCGGTCGCGCGCGCGGCGCAGCAGCCGATCTCGCTCGAGGCGTTCAAGGGATTACGCGTGCTGGTGGTGGAAGACGAACCGGCGCTGGCGATCGCCGTGTCCGAGGCCCTGGAAGATGCGGGCTTCACCGTCGATCGCGCTGGCGACGGCTCGGAGGGACTGACCCGCCTGACCGAAGCCAACTACGATCTGATCGTGTGCGACCTCAAGATGCCGCGCATTGACGGCATGCAGTTCTATCGCGCGATGGCCGCCGCCACACCGGCACTGGCGCGGCGCGTGATCTTTGTCACGGGCGATGTGGCCGGAACGGATGCGGAACGCTTTCTCGAAGAGACGGCCTGCCGCTGGCTCTCCAAGCCCTTCAGGTTGGGCGACTTGCTGCGAGCCGCGCGCGACACGTTGTCCTGATTCGAGATAAGGACCAACTCGGCTCGCCTCTGAGCGGCGTGCGGTACCCGGGTATCCGATTCGGGCCCGCCTACGCGCTCCTGGATGTTCTCGGCGAGCTTCGGCGAGGTCTCGCCGTAGCGGCCTTCGGCCGCGGAGGCGGGCAGCGACGCTTTCGCCATTTTAGGTTTGACTACAGCCGCCATCGAATGCCCATTCTCGAAGGCCGCAAACGCGTCGCGCAGCGCCGCTGAGGCGGCAATCGGTGTGACCTCGGCGCCCAGAGCTTCCTTCATCCGCTTGATCGCGCGGGCGTGCAGCTGTGACACGCGCGACTCGTTGACGCCCAACTCGGCGCCAATGTCCTTCATGGTGGTTTCGTTGTAGTAGTACAGCGCGATCACGCGCTGTTCCCGCGGCGGCAGCGTGGCAATGGCATTGCGCACGCGCGACTTCACTTCATCGCGCTCGTACTGCAGGTCGGGGCGTTCCGGCTCGGCCGGCACCATGACGGCGGGCAGCTGCGATTCGTCGATGTTCTCGGCGCTCGAGAACGGCGAGGTCGATTCGATGGTGTTGATGCGGACAATGGTCTTGCCGAGGCGCTTTTCGTCCGATCCGATCTCGTTGGCGAGGTCGGCGAGCGATGGCTCATGACCGAGCGAGGCGCGCAGCTTCTCGCGGGCGGCCTCCAGCTCGCGTCGAACACGGCGCACGCCGCGGGGCCACGCATCTTTGCGCAGCGCATCGATCATCGCCCCGCGAATGCGCCGTTCGGCAAACGTCTCGAACTTGATGCCGCGCGAGTCATCGAACCGGTGGGCGGCGTCGATCAGGCCGATCACACCATCCTGTACGAGGTCGCTCACGTCGATCGAGTGCGGCATGGTCGCGGCCATGCGGCGGGCCAGCGCCTCCACAAAGGGAATGCCGGCTTCAACGCGGGGGTTGGCGATATCAGTCGTCGGGGTCATCTCAAGAATCTCCGTTGCTTGCCCTAACGCAAGGGTGATGCCTGAGCTGTGTCAGTCTGGTCAGCCGTGTGCAGTTCGGTCCGTATCTTCCAATAAATAGCTTTAATAACAACGAGTTACAGGTATGTCCTCAGAGCGAGATTGCCTGGATGAGAACTCGCCGCCTTGGCATGATCGTCAAGGATATGGCGATTTGTGCGATCCGTTCGTCAAACTATTGGCGCAGAAAATTATTTTGAGGCGTGACACGCTGCTGAGCGCTTCGGGCGGAAATTGGCAGAAGGATAAGGACGAACTCCGGCAGGACGCCGGAGTTATTTCGGGTCGGCGACCGTTTCGCGCAGTTCGCGCGAGACGGCCATGGCCTGCAGCGCAGCGCTCACCACTCGCGACGCGCGCGCCTTTTGCGCGGCGTCTTGCGCCTTGGTCTCGAGCAACTCGGCGTGCGCGAGAATCACGCCGAGCTGGTTGTTGAGCCGGTGCAGCAACTCTCTTGAATCAACCGTTGTCATGGCGTTTCACCTTCGATCGGCCCCCGGACCCCGGACCCCGGATCCCGGCCCCCAGGCCCTAGGCCACGGCATTCGGGCTATTCGGGTGCTTGGTGCCATCCGGCTCGCGCCACAGCGTGTCGACGAAAATGCGGATGCTGCCGCCAGCCGTGCGCAGGTACTCGACCTTGTTTGCCGCGATCCAGTTGTAGATCGTGCGCCGGCTGACGCCGACCATCTCGCACGCCTTCATGATGCTCACTGTTTGCCGTTCCACGGGGTTCGCCTCCAAAGGTTGTATCGGAGGTTGCCACCGTGAGATTAGGCGTGCAGCCCTTGACACCCCTGTGCAACCCCGTCAATATCCTGACAACCCATGGCCGAAGAGCCAAGTCCCAAGCCCCAACCCCCAAGACATCTGCTTCTTGTAGATGACGAAGAATCCCTGCGAAGTGTTGTCGCAGAACGACTTACGGACGAAGGCTTCGAGGTCGTTCAAGCCGCCGACGGTGAATCCGCGATCAAGGCGCTCGACGGATTCGCCTTCGACGTCATCGTCTCGGACCTGCGCCTGCCCGGTGTCGACGGCCGCCAGGTCATTGACGCCGCCCTCACCCGCTACCCCGGCATCGTCGCCATCGTCGTCACCGGCTACGGCACCGTAAAGGACGCGGTCGACGTCATCAAGCGCGGCGCCGCGGACTTCATCTCCAAGCCATTCCAGTTCGACGAGTTGATGCATGTGCTCACCAACGCGTTGGAACAGCGGCGGTTGAAGAGCGAGAACGCCTACCTGCATCAACAGCTGGACGAGCGTTTCGGCCTGGGATCGATGGTGGGCAAGAGCGCGGCCATGCGCGCGTTGTTTCAGTTGATCGAAACCGTGGCGCCGACCACGGCGACGATCCTGATCAGCGGGGAGACCGGGACCGGCAAGGAGATGGTCGCACGGGCGATTCACCAGACCAGCCCGCGGCATCGCGAACGATTTGTCGCCATCAACGTCAGCGCCATTCCCGAGACGCTGCTCGATGCCGAGTTGTTCGGTCACGCGCGCGGCGCGTTCACCGGAGCCGTGGCCATGCGGCAGGGCCGCCTGGAGCAAGCCGACAAGGGCACCTTGTTCCTGGATGAAGTCGGCACCATGCCGATGGCGCTGCAGATGAAGATGCTGCGCGTGCTGCAGGAGCGCGAGTTCGAGCGCCTTGGCGACAACCGCACCATCAAGGTCGACGTCCGCATCGTGGCCGCGACCAACGCTGACTTGTTGAAGATGGTGAAGGAGGGGACATTCCGCGAGGATCTGTACTATCGCCTGAATGTGATCGCCGTGCATTTGACGCCGCTGCGCGAGCGTCCTGATGACATCCCTACGCTTGTTCAAAATTTCCTTCGGAAATTTTCCGATCGGGATCCGGGACCCCGGATCCCGGACCCCGGACCCCGGATCCCGACCGTCTCACAAGAGGCCATGAGACGCTTGATGGCCCACGCGTGGCCCGGCAACGTCCGTCAGCTCGAGAACGCCATCGAGCGCGCGCTGGCCTTGCTCGGCAGCCGCACACAGATCGAGCTCGCCGATCTCCCGCCTGACTTGCAGCCCGTCGACGCCGACGCCGTGACCCCCTCGTTGGACCTGCCCGAGAAGGGCATCGACCTGCCGGCTCTGATTGCCGAGATCGAGAAGGACCTGATCGATCGCGCCCTGACGCGCACAGCGCAGAACCGCGGCGCGGCCGCCCGCTTGCTGGGATTGAAGCGGACGACGTTGGTGGAGAAGCTGAAGCGCATGTGAACGGTCCGGGGGCCGGGCATCACGGAACGTCTTCGCTTACTCCAAGGGAAGCAATCAGGCGGTTCAGCATCATTCCGGTCCGTGCGGCTAGTTCCCTCACCGGCGCGATGGCCTCGCGGTTCGCGAAGCCGAGGCGCACCGCCAACTCAATTCGAGTTTGGAGTTCCGCCTCCGATCCCCTGGCGACATTGAGGTGATATTGATAACTGCGCCTGCTACGGCAGTGCCCCTCCGCAATGTTGGATGGGATCGACACCGCGGCCCGCCGAACTTGAGCCGTAAGCCCGAACCTCTCAGATGCGGGAAACGTTTCCGACAGCGCATAGGTCCGCTCGACCAACGTCATTGAGACTTGCCACACGGTCAGATCTCGAAACGATTTGATCTCCATGCGCACGAAGTGGTGCACGTTGGGGACCGGCGTGCTTTGCGAATGTTTCGGAAGCTCCAATGCTGGTAGGTGGCCGTTTCTGAAATCTGATGGAGTGTGAATCGTGGCACTTTCTGAGATCCCCGACCCCGGACCCCGGACCCCGGTCAGGCTCTCCTGATCACCTGGTCCGTGAACACCGTCACATCTTTCGCCTGTTGCAGCAGCAAGTCGAGTGGCGTCGTCCGCTGTGTCTTCGTCAGCGCGGCGTGCAGCACCGGCAGCTTGCGCGGGCCGACCGCGATCAGCCAGATCTTCTTTGTCCGCAGCACGAACGGTAGTGACAGCGTCAAGCGGCGCGGGGGTGGCTTGGGGGCATCGTCCACGGCAACCACGCGCACGTCGCCGGCCAGCAACGCGCGGTGTCCGGGGAACAGTGAGCAGATGTGGCCGTCTTCGCCAACGCCGAGCAGCGCCAGGTCGAGTCCGCCGGCCTTGAGTTCACGCGCCAGCAACGCGTCGTACTTCATGGCGGCCGTGGCCAGGCTCGAGGGTCCTGGTCGCTCGTCGAACGTCATCGGGAACGCCCGCGGCGCCTTGACGCCGAGCGGATGGAGCAGTATGCGATCGGCCACGCCGTAGTTGCTTTCGGCGTCATCCGCCGGAACCGCACGCTCGTCGGCCCAGAACAGCGAAATCTTCGACCAGTCGACGTTGGCGTTCTTGAGGGCGCCGAGGAAGATCAACGCGGTCGCTCCACCAGATAGCGCGCACGAGCGCGGCGTGGCCCCTACAGGTTCACAAGCCCATCGCTCGAACGCCTCGGTCAGCCGCGGACGCAGCTCGTCGATACGAGCGACCACCAACTCCATTACGAGTTAGCATACTTGCAGGGCCGTTCGCTCGCCGATCACCGGCCCCAAAATCACCACATCACCAATTCACCAGATCACCAGATCGAGATTTCGAATGCCTCCTAGATACGTGTATTGGACGATCATCGTCGACGGCCAGCCGACCGCGTTTCGGTCCGGTTCCCTCGAAGACATCATGCCGACCTTCAACCGGTTGAAGGAGAAGCAGCCTACCGCCGAGTTGAAGTGGTTTCAGAGCGGCCAGCTGTGGACGTCGCGTCACGACGCGCAAGAGTCGCTGCGCGCACGTGGCGGCCGCGGCAGCACGCGGGATCCGCGACCGAGCTCCGATGCGGCACGAGAGCCGGTGAACGAGGGCGACGCGGCCGCGGCACCACGGCCCGAGCGGGCATGGAACGCGAAGCCCGAGTGGAAGACCAGGTCGACGTTCAAGCCACGGGAGGCCCGGGGTTCGGGGTCCGATGTCCGGGGTCCGCGCACCAACGATAAGCCTGCCTGGGTACCAAGGGATAAGAGTCCTTCTCTCCCGGACCCCGGACTCCGGACCCCGGACTCCGGATCCCGGACCCCGGACCCCGGATCCCGGACCCCGGACCCCGGTAAACCCGACAGGCCCGCAGGCCAGGCTCGCGGCAGCAAGCCCCCCGAGTGGAAGCCGAAGGGCACGTTCAAGCCGAAGGAAGCGGGCCACGCCTCTGGTTGGGGCGAAAAGCCCGGCTGGAAATCGAAACCGTCAGAAGGACGGTCCTTTCCGGCGCGCGATGGCGACGCGTTTGGCAGGCCGTCAGATAGGAAACCGGCCTGGAAGCCTAAGAGTGACGACGGGAAACCGGCCTGGAAGCCTAAGGGTGACGACGGTAAACCCGCCTGGAAGCCAAAGGGTGACGGCGATAGACCGGCCTGGAAGCCCAAGGGTGACAGCGACAAGCCGTCGTGGAAGCCCAAGCCCGGCGGGTCCGCGCGCGATCAGGCGCGGTCGGCGTTCCGGCCCAAGTCGTACACGCCCAAGCCAGACGATGGCATGACGCGGAGTTCGCGGACGCAGAGCCGCAACGACAAGTTGGAGTGGACGCCTAAGGGTGATGCGCGGCAGGGTCCTGACTCGCGACCCAAGGGTCCCAACGCCGGCTTTGCCAAGAGCGATCCCGACGCGCCCAAGCGCAAGTGGGTGCCCAAGGCCGAATACAAGAAGTCACTTGGCATCGAGCCGAAGAAGGACGGCAAGTGGCGTCCCGGCGGCGATCACGTCGACCCGAAGCAGAAGTACAAGGATGCGAAGAAGGCGAAGTGGGGCCGCGTGAAGGCGACCATCCGAGCTCGCTCGACGAAGCCCAGGTAGCGCGACGATGACAAGCAGTCTTCGGATCCCGGATCCCGGATCCCGGACCCCGGACCCCGGCCTCTAATGGTCGCCCACGTCGTCTTGCTGAAGCCGCGCGCCACGTTGAGCGCCGACGAGCGCGAGGCGCTGCTGCAGTCGATGCGCGTGGCGTTCACGGGCATCCCCGAGATCAAGCGCGTGCGCATAGGCCGGCGCATCCTGGTCGGCCGCGGCTATGAAACACAAATGGCCGAGCACTTTGAGTACTCGGCCATTATCGAATTCGATTGCGAAGCAGACTTACGCGTTTATCTGGATCATCCGCAGCATCAGGAGTTGGGCAAGCGCTTCTTCGAGTCGGCGGACGCGGCGCTGGTCTACGACTACACCACTGTCGACGCGGACGCGGTCAGGGAGTTGCTGTAAGTCGAGCGGTGATGGCGGCCAGGAAGGCCTTGAGATCGGCCGGCCCGTCGCTCGCGGCGCGATAGACCCTGGCCATGTCCAGCGTGTCGTAGGCGTGGGCCACCAGGTTTCGAAATCCTGCGGCCCTCACCAGCCGATCCGCGAGAGCAGGCAGCCGCTGCGCGACGCGGTCGAGGTGGCGATGAACGGCTGCCGAGCGCTCGGCCAGGATCGCGCGATCAAGCGGGCTCACTTGGTCAATCGCTCCAGTCGGGCATCGTAGGCCGAACCCAGTACGGCGGCCATGTCCAGCCACGCCGAGATCGCGTCGAGCCGGAACCGATTGAACGTTCCCGGTTCGCGCTCGAACACCAGAAGGCCATCGCTGGCGGCGTTGAACCGCAGCAGGCCCGTGGCGCGGTTCAGGTCAGCCAGATCGATAACGTCGGAGTGAACGGCCTCGCCCAGCCGGGCGAGCAAGCCGTCGGCGTCGAGACCGGTATCGCCGATGAACGCGAAATCCCAATCGCTGCTCGCGTGCGCCCCGCCCCTGGCGCGGGATCCGTGCAGGACCAACAGGCTGAGCCCGGGCTCGGCTTGGGCGGCGCGTTGAATCACGTCAGTCACAGAATCAATTGTACGCCTGCTCGTCACCGACCAGCCGAAAGCCAGCGGGTCACGACCGCGGCAATGCGATCGGCGGCGTGGCCATCCCACAGTTCAGGAATGCGGCCGTCGCCCTTTGGCGCGTCCAGCTTGGCGTGTGCCGTTTCCAGCAGCAGGTCAGGATCGCGGCCAATCAGCGTGTTGGTGCCATGCGTGATCGTCACCGGCCGTTCCGTGTTGTCGCGAACCGTGATGCACGGCACCTTGAAGAACGTCGTCTCTTCCTGCACCCCGCCGGAGTCGGTAATCACCAGCCGGGCGTCGCGCTCGAGCGCAAGAAATTCCAGGTAGCCCACTGGCTCAATCAGGTGGATGCCCGCCACGGCACGGTCGCCGATGCGGGCTTTCGTGCGCGGATGCACCGGGAACACCACCGGGATGCGCTCGGCCAGGCTCCGCAGTGAATTGAGCAGCCCGTCGAGCAGACCGGTTTCGTCCACCGTGGCGGGACGATGGAGCGTCACCAGGACGTAGGGCGCCGGGGGCGCGAGACCGATCGCGGCGAGCACGTGGTCTGCGCTGGCCAGTGGCAGGCACTGCAGCAGGCTGTCGATCATCACGTTGCCGACGCGATGAATCGACTCGGGTGGCGTGCCTTCTCGCAGCAGGTTCTCGTCGCCGTCGGCCGAGGGCGTGAACAGGAGCGTCGCCAGCCGATCGGTGACCATGCGGTTGATCTCTTCCGGCATGGTGCGATCGAACGAGCGCAAGCCGGCTTCGACATGGGCGACGGGAATGTTGATCTTCGCGGCCACCAGCGCGGCGGCGACGGTGGAGTTGACGTCGCCGTAGACCATCACCAGGCGTGGGCGGCGTTCCAGCAACTGCGCCTCCATGCCGATCATGATCGCCGCGGTTTGCTGCGCGTGCGAGGCGGAGCCGACGTTGAGGTTGACGTCTGGTGTCGGCAGGCCGAGCTGTGCGAACAGTCGTCCCGACATGGCCTCGTCGTAGTGCTGGCCGGTGTGGACCAGCACCTGCGGTACGCCCGCGCGTGACAGCGCCTGCAGGACGGGCGCTGCCTTCATGAAGTTGGGGCGGGCGCCGACGACATGCAGAACGCTCATGTCGCCGGTGTCACAGGTCGGTGTCAGTCCGTCCGAGCGCCTGCTTGATCGAGCGCAGCAGGCTGGGTTTCTGGCGGATGTCGTCCAGATGTTCCAGCACCGCGAGCGCCTCCGTGATCGTGCCGACCGGACGCACGCCAAGGCGCTTGGCGCCGGCGGGTACGTCTTTCATGTGGCCGTGCCACACCAGGATCACTTTGGCCTGCGACTCCACCGCAATGTCGAGGCAGTTCTCGGGACGGTCGTCGACGAACGCATCCAGTTGGAGCGCGTCGGCAATCTTGCCGCGTGAGCGGTGCACCACCATCACGCTGGGATACAGGAAGCCGTGCGCGTCAAGCCAGCGTTGCGACTGCAACTGTGTCAACTCGCCCGCCGTCGATGGCCGCGTCGTCAGGAAGATGACTTCCCAGCGTCGCTCGCTGGCGGCCTTGGCGATGCGCGCGATGATCCCCGGTTCAAGTTCGGGCAGCGTCGTCCAGAAGTTTTCGATCTGCTTGACGTGATCCCACAGCTGCATCTGCTGCTTGGCCGTGAGGTGCAACTCGTCCATCGCCGCGGCGCTGGTGTCGTTCTCGGGTTCCATGGCCGGCGCGTCCTCGGCCCCCTCGGTGCTGGGTGGGGCCTTTTTGTAAGCCGACTTGGCGAGCACTTCTTCGCCGAACAGCTTGATGGCTTCCTGGTGCAGCGCGGAGTACATGTCGGCGACGGTTCCGTCGAGGTCGAATCCTATGCGTAACGGCATTATGAAACAGCGACTCCCCTCGCCTCGGCGTGATGTTGAAGGAACCAATCATAGGTGCCCTCAATGCCTTCGCCCAGTGATGTTCGATGGCGCCATCCGAGCGCGTGTAATCGTGAAACGTCCAACAGCTTGCGGGGGGCGCCGTCCGGCTTCGTCGAGTCGTAGATGATGGTCGCGTCGGGATGGACGATGCGGCGGACCATGTCGGCGAGTGTAGAGATGGCCACTTCGTCGCCGGTGCCGACGTTGATGTGCATGGCGTCGTGGTAGCGCTGCATCAGGAACACGCACGCGTCGGCGAGATCGTCCACGTGCAGGAACTCGCGCCGTGGCGAGCCGGTGCCCCAGATGGTGACCTCGCGGCGGCCTTCGGCCTTGGCGTCATGGAACTTGCGGATCATCGCCGGCAAGACGTGCGAGCTGGCGAGATCGAAGTTGTCGAACGGCCCATACAGGTTGGTCGGCATGGCCGAGATGAAGTCGCTGCCGTACTGCGTGCGGTAGGCCTGGCACAACTTGATGCCGGCGATCTTGGCGATGGCGTACGACTCGTTGGTGGGCTCCAGCTGTCCGGTCAGCAGTGCTTCTTCCGGCATGGGCTGCGGCGCGTTGCGCGGGTAGATGCAGGAGCTGCCGAGATAGAGCAGCTTCTTCGCGCCGAACAGGTGTGCCGAGTGCACCACCGTGGCGTGAATCATCATGTTGTCGTAGATGAACTCCGCGGGCCGGGTCGAGTTGGCGAGAATGCCGCCGACGGTGCCGGCGACCAGGTAGACGAACTCGGGCCGGTTGGCGCGGAACCAGTAGTTCACGGCCGCCTGGTCGCGCAGGTCGAGTTGATCGCGGGTGGCGGTCAGGATGTTGGCGTAGCCGAGATGTTCGAGTCGACGGACGACAGCGGACCCCACGAGGCCGCGGTGGCCTGCGACGAAGATTCGTGATTTCGGCGTCATCTCAGCCATCAATCTCAATGGATCTTACTTCCTTCGGACGCACAGGTCGCCTGTGGCGCCCCATGCAGCTACGGCCATGGTTGTTTAATGTATAACAAGTCTTGTTTTGACATGACACAATAAGACTTGATAGTATTTGGTCCATCAACTAGCTAAGTTGCCATTTACAGATGAGGTTGTGGTCATGAAGTCGCTGAAGCTCTTATCGACAGCCACTGTTCGCGCCCTGTGCCTGGCGCCGTTTGTGTTCTTGCTCGCAACTCAGTCGGTCGCCTACGCCGAGGGTCAGCCGCCGGCGGCGCGTGGACTCTGGACGGTCGATTGGCTCCGCCCGGACGGCGGACAGGAGCGTTCACTGGGCTTCCTGCGGCTGAGCGATGGAACGCTCAGCTTTTCGCTGTCGCGTCCCCCGTCAGGTGGAACTCCGGAGTCACGTCCGACCGGGTGGGAGCTGCGGCTGGCCGATGTGAAGACGATTTCCGTGCGCGACAACCGGCAGTTGGTGGTCGAGACTCTCGCTGGCGAGAGTTATGCCGTCGTCACGCTGACGGCGAACATGATGCCCGAGTCGCCCAAGCGCGTGAAGAAGATCCTCGATGAGGCGCTCGCCGCGACCGCAGGCGATCGACGGTCGCCTCGATTCGAGCGGAAATAGGCACCGAGTCGTGTTGTGTGAGCGCTGCGGTTCGATTGATATTGTCAGGGTCCGATCCAGGGTCTTCGGTCGCCTGTCGGCGTGGTGGATGGCGGGGGCGGCGGGGATGGACGGAGGAAAATCTTCCACGCCGAAGTGTGTTGGCTGTGACGGAGCCTGACCCGGCTCTGAAGGTCTTGGACGAAGGGTGCCCGTCATGTTCTGCTCGGCGATTCCCATGTTGATGAACCTGCCTGGGAAGCGCTCGGCAAACTCTCCGATCACTCTACGGCGAGACAAGGCCATCAAGAATCCAGCCGGAAATGCAAGTTTCGCAGCGCCGCGTGGGAGTGAAGTTCGGCAGCCTGGACGCGACCTGTTCGAACACCTGCTTGAATCTCTCGCGTCTGGTGCGCACCAAGTTGTTTAAGGCCAAAGACAACATCAAAAAGCGATTCCTCTCGGCGGCTTCGTCAAGCGCAACCGCGCCATCACCATCATGGGCATCGCCGGGTTCTAGAGGCTTGAGTCCTGAGTCCTCTGGTCTACGACCTGGGTCTCGGGAACCCCGACACGCCTACAGCCAGTGCTCCACTGGCTTGGTCAGGAACTCCTCCAGCGCCACGCCGTCCCCTCCTACGATCAACGTCCGCTTCGGTTTGAACGCCGCTGTGAATGCGGCCAGACCGGGAAATGCGGTTGGCACTCGGCCGCTCTTCACTTCGATGGCGACGACCGTTCTGCCGGTGCGAATCACGAAGTCCACTTCACGATTGCCTTCGCGCCAGTAGAACAACTGAGTGGCGCCACCCGCCGCGGCGTTGGCCAGATGGGCCCCGACCGCCGATTCGACCAGGCGCCCTTGAAACTGGCGGTCCGCGGCCGCGTCGGCCGGCGACAACCCTGACACCGCAGTCATCAGTGCGGTGTTCATCACCTGCAGTTTCGGACTTGAGCCGCGTTGGCGCGGGGCGCCGGCGGCGTACTTCTGTAGCCCCACGACCATGCCGGCACCACCCAGCAGGTCGAGGTAGTGGGCGAGAGTTGTGGTGTTACCGGCGTCCTGCAGCTGGCCGATCATCTTGGTGTAGGAAAGCACCTGTCCCGAGTGGCGACACCCCAGCTCGAAGAGACGGCGCAACAACGCCGGCTTGTCAACGCGCGTCATCAGCAGGACATCGCGGGCAATGGTGGTTTCGATCAGGGCGTCGAGCAGGTATCGCCGCCATCGCGGTGGGTCATCCACGAGGGCTGCGGCTCCTGGATAGCCGCCAAAGTAAAGGTATTGATCCAGTGAGAACCCAAAGGCGGCGCGCATCTCTTCGTGCGACCAGTGCGGTACATGCACGATCTCGAAACGACCGGCCAGGCTTTCAGTGAGCCCGTGCTGCACCAACAGTGGGGACGACCCGAGCAGGACCACTTTCAGAGGCCGACGGGCGCGTGTGTCCTCGTCCCACAGACGTTTGATGGTTTCAGACCAACCTGAAATTTTCTGGACTTCGTCGAGAGCCAGGACCACACCGCCCTGGCCGGCCTCCTTGGCCGCAACCCGGGCGCGTTCCCACTGGGACGACAGCCAACTGGCATCGCCAATGGTGGGCTCGTCTGCCGAGATGAAGAGTGCCGGGACTTTCAGACCGTCGATCGCCTGCCCGACCAGCGTGGTCTTCCCCACCTGCCGCGCGCCAGCGACCACTTGCAGAAACCGACGTGGCTCTGCCAGCCGCGCCGCGAGGATGTCGGCCTGCGCTCTTCGGTAGGGAGACCTCACTCGTTTACTCATTGTCTTGAGTAAATTTACTCAGGACAATGAGTAGTGTCAACAGCTTTCCTTCACCCGACATCGCCTTTGGACAGGTGCGTGTCGCCGGGGATGTCGCGCGTTGCCGTCTTGCCGAGCAGGTCTTCGTAACGTTCGGCCGGAATCGCACCGGTGCCTGGACGCTTCACCCACACGTTCTTCGTCGTGAACGGCTCGCCCGCCTTGATCGGCTGAATCGTGACCACCGTCGCGAAGGCGAAGTCCATAGTCACCTGCTCTTCCGGCACCGGGCCTTTGGTCCCCCCGAGTTCCGCGTGCAGCGTCTGCGCGGCCGCGATCAGCTCTCGGCATCGCGTTTCGTCCATCGAGCAAACAATGTCGGGACCGACGCGCTGCATGTGATCGGTGAAGTGCCGCTCGACGATCGACGCGCCGAGCGCCATGGCGCCAATGCAGGCAATGTTGTCGGTGGTGTGATCCGACAAGCCAATCACTGCATTGGGGAACGCCATGCCAAGTTCCACCATCGCGCCCAGACGAACCAGCTTCGGCGGCGTGGGATAGAGATTCGTGGTGTGCAGCAGCGCGCACGGCGTACCGGCCTGCTCGAAGATGGCGACCGCCTTGGCCACGCTGTCGATCGTGTTCATCCCCGTACTGAGAATGGTCGGCTTGCCAAACGAGGCGATGTGCTTCAACAGCGGGTAGTTGTTGCACTCGCCGGACCCGATCTTGTACGCCGCCACGTTCATCCGCTCGAGCCGGTCGGCGGCGGCGCGAGAAAAAGGCGTGCTCATGAAAATCATGCCCTTCGACTCGACGTAGTCCTTCAACGCCCGCTCATCGTCTTCCGAAAGCGCGCAGCGCCGCATGATCTCGTAGATCGAGACGTCGGCGTTGCCCGGCACCACCTTCTTGGCGGCGCCGCTCATCTCGTCTTCGACCACGTGGGTCTGGTGCTTGACCACTTCGACGCCGGCGCGTGCCGCCGCATCCACCATCTCGCACGCCACCGCGAGGCTGCCCTCGTGGTTGATGCCAATTTCAGCGACGACGAGGGGCACATGCGCTCGCCCCACTCTTCGCTCGCCGATGACGATTTCTGGACTCATGATCGGGATCCGGGGCCCGGGATCCGGGGTCCGGACCCCGGGAAAAAGAAGGCCTCGATCAAGCCTTCTACCTCCGGCACCGTCTTCGCCGAGTTCACGCCGATGCGGAACTGCGACCCGCCCTCGAAGCCCTTCGTGTACCAGGTGCAGAGGGCGCGGAGCTTGTTGACCACCCAGCGCTCCTTCGAGGCTTGGAGCCTCGGCCTTGAGGCTTGAATTACCAGGTGCCTGAAGCCATCTTGCTCGCCCTTTTCATCAGCGAGCAGCAACGCCATGTAGTCGAGCAGGAACTGCCCGCGCTCTTCGTCGGTAATCTGCCGTGCCGGACGCCCAGCCATGAGATCGCGCGCCTGGGCCAGAATCCATGGGTTTCGCAGCACGCCACGGCCGACAAACACGCCGCTGACGCCCGACTGCATGCGCGTGACGATGTCTTCAGGCTCGACGCAGTCGCCGGATCCAAACACCGGAATGCTCACCGATCGCGCGATGTTGGCGACCACGTCCCAATCGGCGAAGCCGCTGTAGCTTTGCTTGGCGGTGCGCCCGTGCACGGTAATGGCCGACGCGCCGGCTGCCTCGACGCGCTTGGCCAACTCCGGCGCATTCACCTCGCCATCGTCCCAACCCTTGCGCATCTTGACGGTGACGGGAATCTTCACGGCCCTGGTCATCGCCGCGATGATCTCGGCCGCGTGCTGCGGCTCGCGCATCAGGCTGCAGCCCGCGTTGTGCTTGGCAATTTTCGGGACCGGGCAGCCCATGTTCACGTCGACGATGTTGGCGCCCATGGCTTCGACGACGCGCGCGGCCTCGGCCATTTTGGCGGGCTCGCCGCCGAAGATCTGGATCGAGACGGGACGTTCTTCTTCGGTGTATTCGGCGTACTCGAGCGTGCGATCGATGCCACGGACCAGGCCTTCGCTGCTGACCATTTCAGACACCACGAGCCCACACCCGCCCTGGCGTTTGACCAGGCGGCGAAACGCCGTGTCGGTCATCCCCGCCATGGGCGAGATGACAAACGGTGAACTCAGCTGGACAGTGCCTATCTTCATTTGTTTCTTGCCGGGGCCCGGGGTCCGGGGTCCGGGTCCGGGGTCCGCTAGTACGCCTTGACGTCTGACGCATCGACTTCAACCGCGACCGCCTGCCCGATCAGATCCACCGACAGCACCAGGCGCGCGTGCGCGCCCTTGCGGACCAGGCGGCCGACCACGCCCCTGAGCGGGCCGTGCGTCACCTTCACCATGTCGCCCTCTTTAATCAGCGGGACCGGATCGTACGCCAGCTCGCTTTCCACCAGCGTCCGGATGCTCTCAATCTCTTCGCTCGGGATCGACGACAGCACGCCGTTATTGCTGATGATCTGGACGACGCCGTCGACCTTCAAGACGCCGATGCGCTCGTCGGCGACGAAGCGGGCAAAGACATAGCCGGGGAACAGCGGCCAGTCGATCTTCTTCTTGCGGTCTTTCCAGTGGCTCCACTTGCCGATGGTCGGCAAGAAGACCTCGACGTCCTTCTTCAGGAGCTGATCGCGGACCTGTTTTTCGTGTCGCGATCGGGTCCAGAGCGCAAACCAGCTGGCGTCCCTGGATCCGGGATCCGGGATCCGGGATCCGGCAGCTTCAACAACGCGTGGTTCGTTACTCACCGATCCCTGATCCCCCTGTTGATGCCGGATCCCGGACCCCGGACCCCGGCTATTGCGTAACTGTCTCTTATACACATCTGACGCTGCCGACGAATAGAGAGGTGTAGATCTCGGTGG
>ENA-ORBV01003572-ORBV01003572.1-microbial-mat-metagenome-genome-assembly--contig:-NODE-3572-length-30917-cov-5.979961_pt1 | contig 30917 bp, 22 predicted proteins | sample MGYA00237777_ERZ505514 | MGnify/ENA primary metagenome ERZ505514 (study PRJEB26160, sample SAMN06269048) | microbial mat metagenome | isolation source: Oligotrophic lake microbial mat | place... | reverse complement strand
TTTCAAGCAGAAGACGGCATACGAGATTCGCCTTAGTCTCGTGGGCTCGGAGATGTGTATAAGAGACAGGTACGATCGTTGTATGTGCAGTCGAGTACTACCTGGTAGTACTTAGGTTCTACTACTGTAGCTACCGGACTACCGGTATAGCACTGCATGTAGCTAGACGTAGACTACTCGGAGTACTACTAGCACTTCACTGTACTAAAGACTAAAGTTAGATGTGGCACTTACAAACGGAAGGCGAAACACCTACTCAAAGCTTCTTCTTGAATGGCTACTAAAGAAGAATTAACGGTTTCTTCGCGGCATTCTTGATTTATAATTGCCCAACTTATTCTTTTTAAACGACTGAACACTCAAAATGCGACTTCAATCTTCTTTTCCGGGAACATCACGCGCACCAGATTTCCTTCTTTCATTGCTTCGCGCATTCGTCATTACAGTTTCCATTTTTTAAATAGGGTTTTGGCATTTCGGATTGGTACCCCCGCCAGTTGGTGTTCTTTGACTACCAAGAAAGAAGGTCTGCATCGATAAATAGATACTCACAAAAGAACCCTCAAGGCAACCCCTTCGCACAAAAATGATTGGATGGTTGATGAGGAGATTATTCGAAGCTGTGTGCTTCCAGGCGGCGTTGCTGCTCCCCACTCTAAGAATAGGGTTCTTTTAAAATGACGACTCACAACCGCGCCGGGAGAGCTGCTCCAGGTCACGATCGTGTAGCAACCAAAACTAATCCACACACAAGATTGAGTCAATGATTCCAACATTCATTGCAACGTACCCCGGGTTCACGTAGCTCCCGTTCACATAGCTCTCGCTCGCGTCCATTAGGTATCTTATTAGACTCGACCCAATTTAGTTAGTTCAAGTACCCGCACCTAGCCTGTAGCAACCAAAAACGCTTCATTTTTTACTAACTAACGGATCAAATCATGATATGGCAACAAGAACGGCATTAGCATAAGTGTCAGAAGTCAGACTAGGTGGTGTAACCAGTCATTCATGACGAAGCAGGCATCCCCCGCTTAGCAACCCAATTTCAAATCCTTAGCGCATGCGTTTGGGATGACAAAAAAAGAGTGAACCAACGAACTCCAAAGCAATATAAAAATAATTGCAACGATCCATAAAATCAAAAATCGCAAGTGAAATCTAACGAATATTAAACAAACATGCTCGACATGCCGAAGACCGAAACGCAGAAAAGCCGCACCGTCGCAGACTGCGACGACGAAGAGGGCATCAACAAAAGCAGCATTTCTGAGAATGGCACTACCACCAAAGACATTGGCGGAGAAAGTTCCACTAGCCAAGAAGAGATGGCCAAAAAGGAGACCATGGCTGTCTTGCGCTTGCGCGTTCTTGTGATTCTTGTGTTGCTGGCTGTGGCCGGCGCAGTGACGGGTGTTGTGTACTGGGTCACAAGCAGCGGGGAATCGAACCAGTTCCGGACCCAATACAATAGTGCAGTCGAGAAGCTCGAGGCATCCTTTACGGAAATTCTTCACAAAATGACTTCTATAAGTATGATCGGAGTGTCCTATACGTCCTACAGCGTAGACAATAACCTCACCTTTCCGTTTGTAACATTGCCAAGCTTCCACGAAAAGACTCTCAATACCATGCATGCATCCGGAGCGCACCTCATTTCCTTTGCCCCTTTCGTATCGCTTGACCAGTTTGAAGAATGGGACGCCTTTGTCAGCAGCGAGGAAAACCAGTGGCTGTAAGTGAATGAAGTCTCGCGGAGAAGAAATGTTTCAAAGTGCCACTGCGCTTCTCACCAATGCTTCGTTCCCTGTCGAAAAAAGGGAGCATTCATACCAGTTCCAGGAGGAGAGAGGAATGAACAACATTGAGTTTGAGGAAAACATTCAAAAGAGTAAGCTCACGGATCGGAGAGATGATTTGATGCACTCCTTCGAGGAGGATGGGACGCCCGTTCGTGAAGAAAGCCCCCAAGATTACTATCTACCGACTTGGCAAATGAACCCCGCATTTAAAACAAGCCTTGTCAACGAGAACCTTCTCCGTCGGGAACGAGCGAAGAACGATGCGATTACTGTCCTCAATGGTGGAAAGATCACTATAGGCTCATTCATCATTGCCCCACCAGGGACACCTTCGGACTCCAACCCAACGACAGCAAGGCTCGGCACCCTCGAAGCTTTCTTTCATTCTTTAGAGGACGGCGAGGAGAAGACCTACCTCGGTGATCCAATGTCGAATCTTTATATTCCAGGTAAATGTGTTGTTACGTTGCCGAGTCGGCTTCAAGAGACGGTATAGTAACTCACTTCTTGCCCCTTCACAGTATTTGATCATCTTGATGGGGCAAAACGAAAGGTGGTTGGAATTCTGAATTCCATAATCCATTGGAGGTTCTATTTCAAAAAGATCCTACCAAACAATGTCAATGGTGTTGTGCTTGTCCTACACCACGAATGCGTTGCTGCTCGGGACGCCACGAAAGGTGAAAATCGTACTCCCCTTCAACTGGATGCCTTTACATTCGTCATCAACGGGGAGAAAGCGGAGGTTATTGGCTTCGGTGACCACCATGACCCCGACTTCGACAGCTGGGAGCGCAGAGTAGACTTCACAGATACTCACATAATGGATGGGACAATGTCCGGCCTTGACATGGATACTACATGCAACTGTAAGTCCGCCTCTGGCGGCAGAAACCAGAAAAACAATCGCTGTCTCTCACCGATGATCTGTTGCTCGACTTCCGTCGTTAGACCACATTCACATCTACTCTTCAAAGCAATTCCGTGGTACTTATCAAACTAGCGAGCCCGCTGTTATCACAGCTTCAATTCTTGCCGTGTTCATCTTCATGATAAGTGTGTTCCTCCTTTTTGATCGGTTGGTCGAAAGGCGTCAGAAGATTGTTCTTACCAAAGCCAGACAGTCAACAGCCATTGTTACGTCGCTATTTCCACAGAATGTGGCGGAGCGTCTAATGAATGAAGATGTTGCCCAAGAACACAGAGGCCTTGGTACAAAGACGCGCCTGAAAGGCTTCATGAATGGACAGGCCAGCGGACATCACGCTGACTCCATTATAGCCGATCTCTTCCCCCACTGTACAGTCTTCTTTGCAGATATTGCCGGTGAGTTTTGAGAGCTGCCATGATCTCATGTTTTCTCTTGTCCCGCAAGCATTGGACTGATCAATTAACGTGTCTATCTTTCTGAATAGGATTTACTGCATGGAGTTCCACTCGTGACCCTGCCCAGGTCTTCATTCTCCTTCAAAGCGTTTATCAGGCCTTCGATACTTTGGCCAAACGCCGTCAAGTTTTTAAGGTACGCACCGGAAAGACTGGCGCAAGCCCACCCGTTTTGGCTTACTCACATCATTCCATGCGTAAATGTATCATTGGCCAAAGGTGGAGACCATTGGCGATTGCTATATGGTAAGACTCCATCGACCGGAATTTTGAGCTTGTGTGACTTGATTTTACTGTGCTAACACTGGCAGCGTGCACACACACAATACTAGGCTGTCACCGGTCTTCCACAACCACAAAAAAATCATGCGACCAACATTGTCCGCTTTGCATGGGGCTGTTTAGTAAAAATGAATGAGGTCACTAGAGAGTTGGAATCATCTCTTGGACCAGAGACAGGTGAGCTATCGATGAGGGTCGGCTTAAATAGTGGCCCTGTCACAGCGGGAGTACTACGTGGGGACAGAGCCCGGTTCCAGGTGAGAAAAATTACTTAAAGTTCTCTGCTTTTTCGTCAAGCTCTTTTCTACCTTTGCTCAAACACTGCTTTTGAAAAAGCTATTCGGAGATACCGTGAATACAGGTAAGTCGTCCAATCTACTGTAATATAAGTATTCCACCGCAGCCAAGATCTCACACTCTTGTATTCCAATAATTTCGAAGCATCCCGCATGGAAAGCACTGGAGCCCGTGGTAAAATTCATGTCTCGGCCTCTACAGCAGAAGCTTTAAGGGCATCCGGTAAAGAACACTGGTTAGAGCTTCGGACGGACAAAGTAAATGCGAAAGGAAAAGGATTGATGACTACGTTTTGGGTATACCCCACAAATCAAAAAAGAGGGAGTGTTACATCAGGAGGTAGCTCCAGCGGGCAGGGTGTGGCGCTCCTCGAAGAGGCCGACTTCAAGCCAACAAATGAAAGGCTTCTCGACTGGATGGTTAACTTGCTTGTTAAAGACATCGAAAAAATTGTGAGTAAATGATTGACTCTCTAATTTGAGTTTTTTTTCGTCCTGCGATGCTTACAAAGGTTACTTGTGTGCATATATTTTTGCTCCCTAGATACACTCCCGTGTGCACAAGAAGACCGCGACAAGCTCTGGGCCCATCAAGTACTTTCCTCCCGAAGGACGTATCTGCGTCGATGAAGCAAGCGAAGCTGTCAAAATGCCGGAATTTAATAAGGAAATTGCTACTTGTGATGGCAACCATGAGGAAATTTCCATTCCCGACAATGTGATAGAACAAGTGCGGAATTATGTCCCTACGATTGCATCCATGTACAGGAACAATTCGTTTCATAACTTTGAACATGCATGCCATGTTACCATGTCTGTTAAAAAGCTCCTCAAGCGAGTGGTGACTCCTGAATTGACGGACGAGCAGCTAGAAGTGATGCAAAACTTGGCTAATGAAGACATGAACCCTGATGACATTATTGCGGCGCATATCCATACATCTACATACGGAATCAACTCGGAGCCTCATGCACTGCTAGCCCTCACCTTTTCCGCCCTCATCCACGATGTCGATCATCCGGGCGTTTCCAATTCTCAGTTGGCGAATGAAAACCCCAGGCTTGGTGAAATGTACCGCAATACAAGTATTGCTGAACAAAATTCTATTGACAAAGCATGGGATGTGTTGATGCAAGATCAATTTTCAGATCTAAGGGAATGTCTTTTCTACTCAAAGGAAGAAATAGTTTTATTCCGGCAGCTTCTTGTGAACATGGTCCTTGCAACTGATATCTTTGATAAGCAGCTCAATGACATGCGGACGTCTCGCTGGAACAAAGCGTTCCCTGAAAATGGCGACTGGGACAGTAACCTTCGTGCCACTGTTGTCTTGGAGCACATCATCCAAGCCTCTGACGTATCACACACAATGCAGCACTGGCAAGTGTACCAGAAATGGAACAAAGGCCTTTTTCTTGAGCTCTACAAGGCTTTTAAGGGAGGTCGTCTGGCAAAGGACCCCGCAATTTTATGGTACAAGGCAGAGTTGGATTTCTTGGACACCTATGTTATACCGCTGGCCATGAAACTCAAGGGATGCGGCGTATTTGGAGTTAGCGGGGATGAATACTTGAGTTATGCCATGAGCAATCGTTCTGAATGGACAGAAAGAGGACAAGAAATTGTCAGAGACTTGGTAGCTTCTGTTTCGGAGTGAAGAAACATGGATAGGGTCCAATTGTAAAGATTCGCATATTCGTCATATCTGGAGCAAGGAGCCCACGAACGATGAGTTTTGTTGTTTATAGCTAATAGAAAGGAACAATATAATTTAGCATTATTTGATAACCGAACGCACACGGCCGATGTACAAGTAGACAAACGGCGTGATCTGATTTTCTTAGTATCGCTCGCGATGGTAGATATCGTTGCTTAATCAAAAAGTCCTTAGCGACGTCATCGGTCGGCCGCCGGATCAATCTGGGCGGAGAAGCATGGGCCAGTATTGTCACCGTCTCTCGAAAGCTTCGCCGCCTAGCCTTGAGCTTGCCATCGGGCGGATGAAGCCCAGGAACAGGTTTCCGTCATGGGCTTTGTAGATGTTGCTGTCAGAGGAGGGGCGCTCAACGTCTGTTAAAAATTATCAATGCTGGATGAGTGTAAGAATAGCTTCCAAAGCGCACATGTGACTCTTTGATTTCTACCAGAAGAAAAAAGCCACTGCGAAGCAAAATCAGATGGTAACAGTCAGTGGAGGGTCGAACCAGCGTTGTAAAAAATCTATCAAAATGTCAAGATATTTGGATCTTTTCGCGAGCTCTTGTTTCGATAAAAACCAAGGAACCTCTTCAGTCGAGGATAACTACTTCCAAGATGAGATTTCCTGCATGTAGCCATGCAGTCATCAGTGAGTCGTGTGCCCCCAAGCCAAGCGAGAATTTCCTCGTGCATTTGGGCATGGATGCATGTTTGCTTCCGTACTGTCAGGTAAGATAGAATCTTATCTCTCACAAACAGTCGCACTTCTTGCTTAGCATTGATTCATCATGCCAATTGATATTGCCACCGAGCTTGGAAAGCGCCTCTTTATTTGGGGCGTTTTGGCCATGGTCGTGGTTCCTCGGCAACACATTGATCGGACCTACCACACTATCGGTGGCAACTTGTCGCATTCCTTTCGAAAGTTATTGGCCGCTTCCGTCCTTCTTAACTTGGTAAGATTGGCGGCCAAGCTTTATGGGCGTGTGCGGCTGTTGGCGGATATCTTGGGTGTACTACAAGTCGTAAGCTTGACGTTTATCTGCTTCTTAACGCCCTACGTCCTTCAAACGTGGATGGCATCTCGCATCAATCTACCTGGAGGGCGACCAGGGGGCAGCCTGATCGGTCCATTGTACGCAACGGCATTCTTTTCCGTCCTGGGACTTGTGTTGTGTAAATTGGTACATCCGAATCTCTGGGGCATCAAACGCCTTGCCAATGTTGTTAGTGGACCAGTTGTAATACAAACAGTTACCATGTACAATTCCATCACATCGGTCGGCGGTCTACATCACAGTGGAAGAGGGACGGTCATGGCGCAAACTCTTGTGGTAATGGAATATTGGTACATCGTGATGCAGCTGTTGTGTGCCTTGGGACATCTATTGGAGAGCCAAGGCTTGAGTCGGGTCGAATATAGTTCATGGGATTATTGTCTTCAGAGTTTTCGGCAGATTGCTTTTGTCTCTGATTGGCTTCGCGTTTTCGTGCACGGCATGTTTATCAATCTCCTCGATGAGATGTACTTGACGTCATCGTCCTCCACTCCTTCTCAGCAGCAGCATCGACAGCCGCAGAATAATTATGATGAAAGTGAAGAACCAACGTCTGTCATCGCAATGTGGGACGGTGCTGGCGGTAATAAACAAAAGAAGTCGGACTTCCAAACCTCTCCATTATTGAAGAGACGGGAGAACACAAGTAATAACACCAGCTTCAGCGATTTAGACTGAAAGTTTCTAAATAGAAACACTTGAATGTTGTCCTAAACAAGAGCGTTGCAGCTTCAAGGAATACAAAATCTAATATGAATGAGTAAGATAATATGAAATGATACTTATAAAATATTTACTAGGATTGACCAACACCAACAATGATGGGAGATATGGGCACTCCTCTGACGCGAAGACGCAAACTCGTTGGGAAATGTTTAGCTGCTTGGGCATGCCTTGGAAGCGAAACCCACAAAATCGAATGACAGGATATCGTACGGAACATTGTCATTAATCTTGTTAAAATGCTCCGAGGCGCTTGGGGCGCGTTCAGGGCCGCCCGTGGCGCAAACGCAGCTATCATCGGTGGGATATCCAAATCCAGATTCATCGTAAAAGGCGCCGATCGGGGCTCTGTCGGGGAAGATAAACTCCTCGCAGTTGCCGAAGCATTTGAAATTGACAGTACAGCAGAGACGTCCCGAAAGAACCTGGTTCTTGATGGAAGCACAAGAGACAGTGACCATCTTTCGCGCGAAGGGGTCGCAAAATACATTGTTCTGCAGCTTGTTGTAGGCAGCAATGTATTCTTCCGCAGCGATAAGCGTGGCAGGTTCTTGTAGAGGCCAGATATCGGGCACCTCAAAATTAAGGTTGATATCGATATCAGCAATACGGCCAATGGAATAATCAATGATGACGTGATCCGTCAGACGGGTTACATCACCGTTGCACATGGCTAGATTGTTGGTCGGCTGTACACTAGGACCTTCGGATGGTGGAATGGAGGGGCGTTTGGAAGGTGCAATGGAGGGAGGCTTGGATGGCGATTCCGACGGCGATTTGGATGGCTCGCGGGAAGGTGATTTTGTAGGTTCCTCCGAGGGTTTCTTGGTGGGGTCTTTTGTGGGTGAGGTACTTGGCATGTTTGAAGGGGGATGAGTTCGTTCGAGAAGCTCTGCCGATACAACCCGTGCCGAATAGCCCAAGCCTTCCATGACGGCATTGAACAACCCGGCAAAGCGAACGAAGGTCTCTTCATCAGTAAAGATAGAGCCGACTTCAGTCTGCAGTGAGTCCACCCCAAAAATTATGTTCGTAAACTCCTCGACATCTTGGAGGCTCCCCCCAAATGGCAAGTCTCGCTGATTGACAAAGACATGAGCAAGCAAAGGATCACATTCACCCGGACGTTGGTTATTATAGGACAATCGGAAAGTCTCAGAGAATAGCTCATCTTCGACGGCGCCAGTATCACCGACGAATACAAGTTCGTATCGTTCGATGTATGGTGCGAATGATTCTCCGCCACACAACATGGAAGTCTCAACCACGTCGATCACCAAACCGAAATTTGCGAGGGCGCCGACTGACTCGAGTATTGTCAGATCTCCGTTGAAAATGTCTAAAAAAGCGTCTTCAGTAGGAGTCGTGGTACCATCGGGGGCGACATCCGAAGGACATGAACAGACTTCGAGCTTGTCTTCCAACCTGCGATTGTGAAATTTTCGAGTTGCTGCTGGGCCAGCAAGGAAAGACGAGGCGTGTGCCTGTTTCAATGTCCGGCGCACATTCTCATTGAAAGTCTCGTCGAACAGCTCAAAGTTTCCATTCTCACTGACTGGGCAATTTCTGCATTTGCCTCGGACGGAAAATGCGGCAGGAAATCGATTTTGTGTCCCATTGGACTCCATCGCTTCATCATTATCTTCAGGTACAACCTCAATGTCGTCCAACGCTGTTCCGTTGGTGTGTCCCTCAAGCCTTCGCCTGATCATCGTGGGGACCAAGCGAACTTCTTCGAGGTCGCGAAAGTACTGGTCACAAGTTGCGAAAGTAAGAGCGTTGTAACTGCTTCGGAAACTATCTTCAACAACCTTGGCTTCTTCTTCGGTAAGCATCTCCAAAGGTTTGTCTAGATTGACATAAACAGTAGAAGTGAACTCAATCTCATCAAAGTCGCAGTCAACTTCTGTCACTTCGAGGACGTCTTGGAGCTCAAAACCTTTAAGCAAACCATCCTTTTGTAAGTGCCCCATAGTAATATTGAGAGCGGTTTGAAACTCCGCATTTGTGGGAGAACGAAGTAGAGGCTCTGGGTGTGCTGGGCACATGCAATAGCCAGCGTCTCCCTGCATTTCATTACTATGACCGTCGAGGGCGTCAGCAATTGCAAATTCGGCTTCGGTAGTGGCTTCGGCGCCATAGGAAAACAATGCGGTGTCGTTATGACAATATCCTCTACATTCTGCAAATACCGTCATTTTGAGAATGCTCACGTCGACGGCTGTATCAACAAGAAGGACTGTTTTATTAAAGTTCAGGTACACTGGCGGACCGCCCTGGAGCTTACGTTGGTTGTTCTTCTGGTCCTTCTGGTCCTTCTGGTCCTTCTGGTCCTTCTGGTTCTTCTCGTCTTCCTCGTGGACCTGACGATGGCTTGAGGTATCCAATACCACATCAACGATTGTTCGAAAGTATGGAAAGTCGCAGAAGTTGAAGTTCAAATCATTGTAGGTTGCCATGAAGGCCTCCTCAATGGCTCGCACTTCATTCTCGTTAAGTTTTCTGACATCTCCAGCAACTCGAACATAGACCGTAGTTTGAAAATCCGAAGTTCTCTTCGGGCAATCAAACTCTTCCAACTCGAAGAGCTGGAAATCGTCTTCAAATTTGTTATTTTCAAGACTCGTGATACTTTTATTGAAGACTTCAAAGAACTCGGCTTCTGTTGGCGAACGCTCCTCTGGTTCGGTTCCTGCAGGGCACACACAACTTTCTAGAACGAACTCTTCACCATCACCACCCTTGGCCTCGAGGAGTTCTTCACCATTAATGTTCTTGTACACACCGGCTACGTCATCCATGTGAAGGAGATTCTCGGAGTTGCTATCAAGCATTCCCTTTCCACTAAAGACGGTCTCTTCCGTGCAGTCTCGACACTCAGCTTGGATATTGACCTTCAGGTAATGCTTGTAACTGCTTGTCGCAAGTTTTCCTGTTTCATAATTTCGTTTCTCTTGATTTCGGGATTCCGACAACACTTCCATGGAAACATGATTGATTGTTCGGAACAACGGAGCATCGCACAACTGAAAAGCTACTTCACTATACGACTTTTGAAATTCTTTCTCTAACTGCGCAAGTGTATCATGGTCAAGCTTTGATACCTCTGAATTAAAATCAATCAGAACTGAGCTGTTAAAGTGAGTTGTATCGGATGAACACTCATATTCGTCAACCTCGATATCCTCCAATTGTCGGTCGGCCTTGATGAATGATTTCCGAAGACGCTGTAGGTCAGTAGCCGCCGAGAAAGCGACAAGCTCTGCTAGTAAAAGAACGAAAAGACCTCTCATCATGGTACGTTTATCTTTTGGACTACAAGAGAGAGAGAGAAATCGGAGCCGAATTTCCAGTAAGGTTTTGCGGCTTTTCTGGGTGGTTGAGTTTGGTGCGCGAAGATGGGTGATGAGAATCCCTTAACTGGAATGAAAATAAGCACTGGTAAAACAGGCAATCAATGTGGTTACCTTTGATATCTCGACTTCTGTCGTTTAGCTACCGGCTAGTAAGAATCAATTCTCTTTTGTATCGTTTGAGTGTAAGTGTACAAGGCGTCAACAAATTTTGTTGGAGGCGCTGCTCGAAAAACATTCGTGCCGCTCGAGCCCCCCCTGCTCTTGCCTAAGTACCGTAAGTTGAATTTTGGTGCTTAAACGTTGCACGCGACTCAACTCCAGGCGGTGCGCAGCCACACGATCGAGTTCTCACCGCCACTTTATCGAATCTGGCTGGCATTCAACATAACATCTCCACTAGATTCCCTGTCTTCATTCTACTGCAGTATTGGCTGGCGCTACCTACCTACCTCGTAGGTAGCTAATACTACTAGCTAGAGTAGTAGTAGGGAATTAGCTACCACCAGAAGCTGGCGGCCAGTTGCTACTAGCTTCACTGTACCGGTAGTACATATTGTGTCGTTACGAGTCCTCAGCAGTACTAGCACGGAACAGTGAGCTGGCAGTTGGATAGCCAGTGATCGAAGACCCAAGCATCCCCGTCGGTTCTGAAAGGTGGCGTATTTTGTTCCGTCCCGTGTAGCTCCCCACTGAAAGAACTCATGCACGGCGGGGGCTCGAGCTAAGCTGCTCCGATGCTGCCTACTAGCTAGCTGGGTTGCTTTGTTCCTCATTAGTAGGAAGTAGGTCAGATAGCTGACTCGAAGTCAATGCCCCGGCCTTCGCTATCAATTGAAGCAGCACTTGCAGGGTTCTCTTGCGCAACACTGAATTGAAGCTAGCTACCAACTCGATTAGAGGCGAAAGATATCGTATCCAACAAACTGTAGCACCGCTCAATCCACAGGCAATTCCTGAAGCTCCACACCGCAACACTGCAACTACAAGGAAGTTTTTGCATTGGAAGTCGTCAGCTCTACCGTATCTAGACGATTTCTGGTGGCCAGCTTCTGCGGCTGCCTCGTCTAAATTGCTGTGTTGTTGTAAACAGATCTTTTCCATAAACATGGGATTATTTTAATATGTAATTTCAACTTATTGGTGCTAGGCGATCAAACCTAAAAATGTGCTGCAAAGAAATGTGGCACAAGAAGGAATCGCAACTAGCAACAATTTTGCTCTCTCTCTCTCCTCCGCCTGTGTGCTTGTATCCACTCGCCACCTCTTCCCCTAGAGAATTCCTCTCAAGCACGAAAACAACCCACATAGTTGTTGCTTTCCCGGCTGACTCGCGTGCCGGTGCCATGACACCATTTCGAAAAGTAGTTTGTTATCTATTGAGCTGATTTCCTTAAAATCCTTCGGAAGGGGCATCGGTTTCGTCGCCCATTTCCAGCGCCGAACATTCTTCGGCACACACGACGCGTCCACCCCAGGCAGTCGCGTGACGTGCAACACCCTTGGGCGCGCAGATAGCTGGTCCCCTACGATCTCCAAAGATAACAGGTTGGATCATGACGCTTGGCATAATTCCATCTTCGTCGGCGTCTCCACATTCACAGGGACATTCTTGTGGACAACCCGCTCCTGCCTCTCTTTCACAGCATCCGCATGTGTCCTCTGCCATACCAAGGGTCACACCTTCGGCGACATTTTTAGCGCAGACAGTGTGTTCCGACTCCCAGAGGAAAAAAGAAAAGTACTTACGGCACACGAAGACGCCCGAATAGGGAGCAACATTGCAAGCAGCTTCATTTCGAGTTTCTTGGCTGCACTCCTTTTGCTGGTAAATTTCGTCTGCAGCTGGCAGATCGAGATCGTCAAAGAAATCGAAGATTCCGGCTTGGGCGGAAGACAAAGAGATGACCAAGGCCTAGATCGAGGAAAGAGATGAGAGCTTCATGATGTCTTCAATAAATTACAAATAATTTAGTTTGTAACGTTTTTGATTGTGGCACCACAGCTGAATATTGCACAGGGCTAAAGTGGCGGGGTTTTCAAGCAAAGATTGGATTTAGCCAAGTAACCAGTGTGGCTGCGTTGCCAGTATCGCTGATTCAAAAATTTAGAAGCTTCATAAAGATCGTGCCTTCAAATTGTGCTTCCGACATCGCCACTGCTTAGATAAATAGTGAGATTAGTTATGAGGGCCGTTAGAGGGCCTAATCACCGTGTTGCGACGGGCGATTTAGGAAATTCATGGGTTTGTCGCGGGGCGACGCTTAAATAAATGACTCTTCAGCGGACTACTTAGCAGCTTCCGAGTGATGAGGGCTGTGTAAGTGTTCTGATGCTACACTGTGCTACATGTGCTGGTACCCCTAGAGAGCTAGCACAAGTGGCAGCACCAGTAGCTATCTAGCTAGGGTAGCACCAAGATAGGAATGAGTCTTGGTAGAGACAAACCAGATAGCCAGCTAGTTGTCATTCAGCAAGGAGACCTTTTTCTTGGCTCAGACAGAGCAAGAACACAACCCATGACAATCACTGTTGAACGTCTTTGCAATGCAGCTCATCATGCATAGTTAAAGAACATCTGCCTTCCTCTTTTCTTTTCCTTTTTCCCCTATGCCAGATTTCTTCATCTGCCAGTAACCCAAACAACTCCAAGCACAGCTGCAACCTTGTGTTCCTCAATTGTCAGCTGCATGACGACGCCAATGTTGTTCAACATTGGGTCTGTGCACCACTGGAACCAAGCCTGCATGCTATGGAATTTTATCAGTCTGTTATGGAAAGTGGATTCATTGATTGTCAATGTTGACAATTTTTGGACATGAAAAAATGCATGCAACCTGCTGACAACCAATCACCACCAGACTCAATTAATCATGCCTAAGCAGCATGCAAATCAAATTTTTCGTCTCTCCGGGAAAGGGCTGGTTGATGAATGCACTCCAAGCTTTTGTGGTTTCTGCCAATGCCACCAGACACTGTGGCAACTTGCTGAGTTAACAAGACTTCAGTGTTTCAAGTCTGAGAGCGAGTGAGCGCGCTTAAACTTAAATGCCACCTTTACCATCGTATGCTCGTACCTGGAACTAGCTAGCTAGGTAGCTAGCTGCTAGCTGGCTACCAGGTAGTATCACCTCATGCATCCTGTTGTGCTCATTTTTCTGATGCGAAAGTCCAATCATGAATCAATGACCGGATAATAGCACAACTGCCAATTGAATGAATGAATCAATCGCTTTACTATCAATCAGTCATTCGAACATCAAACAGAAGCCCGATGGAATACTAGTAGGATACGGAGACGGTAACTTAACACCATGGACATAGCTGGCATGGCACGGTCATTATTTTGATAGTGCAGCATGTTAGCCTCGACCACGCCAGGCATCTGGAATCAGCATTGCGTTTCTGTGATAACTAGTAGTAGCAAGACTACAAATTACCCACCAAAGATTCTGCATTTCTGCTATACCATGGCAGGGAAAAGCACCCAAAATACCAACCAACCTCAAAAGGCCGGCAACGGCAACCGTTCGTTTTTGAAGAATGGAGGAGATGAAGCCGAAACCATTCGCAAAGTTTTGCTGGCTGTTCAACGACACGAACAGGCTCGCATTGCCGAAGGCTTTAACGAAATCAATTTTGCGGCCGGTGTGTTAAATTCCATGTTGGTTGCCTATGTTTTTGGAAACTTTCCAGAACATTTTTGGCTCCTCTGGATCTTGGAAGCCGCGGCCTTGATTCCACGCAAGATTTGGCAGGATTGGCATGCCAAGCCTCTTTGTCAAATATTATTTTATACAGATTATTGCTGGCAGATGACCTTTGTGATTATCTTTTCCCTCTACTACACAACCATTGATTGGAGTCCTGGATTTCTCTTTGACATTCCGTACACTTGGCGAAAGAACATGTACTTGTCCGTTTTGGGGGTCGGATGCGGGCCTTTATTGAGCGCCACGGGAGCCATGCCCTTTGTGGCCATGGTATTTCACGACAACAAACTAATGACGTCCCTCTTTATTCATTTGACGCCGTCCATGTTGGTGTACACCTTTCGGTGGCATGCCGATGAAATTTCGGAACATTGGCCATCGTTTTTCAAATTGGATGATTTGGATCAAGTTACAAATTTCCCCGAACAAGGGCCCTTCTTTTGGCCTGGGGAGGGTTTGGGAACTGTCGCAGGAAATGCAACCATTTTGTACTTTCTCTGGTTTGTCCCTTACGTCACTTGGATGGTGACCATGGGACTAGACTTGACCCGCAAAGTTCGGCGAAAAAAAGGCCCAGATGGACTGCCCCTGCCAACCAGTAAATTCGATACTCCTTTTCATTGCATACTTCGAGATGGAGTTTGTGAACAAATTGGGTCTTTTTTCGGCCGTACACCCGAAGAGAGTCGTCGACAGCAACGAGAAGGAGATTATGAAACCAAGGGCTTTTTGATTCTCATGGTTGTACACGCTACTTCCGTCATGCTAGCCACGAGGATTGTGGCGTATGCGTGTCTTCAAAGCAAAGAGATAAATGTCGCATGCCTTTGGGTCATTGTGATAATAACCGTCTTTCGAGGAGCTCAACAATACGTGTACTGGGTAACTTCCATGTCAAGCCAGGCAATCCAAGAAGAATTTGCAGAAATTCTGGACGAGGTCAAGAAAGAGTTGTAGAATACGTGTAGCCTGTTGGGGAAGTGTACTAAATAGCTAAAATGAATTTATATTTCACGATTTGCTGCACATTTCTAGTTGGAATCCTTCCAGGCTGTAAATGTATTGACGCTTTTTACAGAACTTCTTATCTTTTATGATTTCACGCCTATAACGCATACTTGTAGGGTCATCGCTTACTGCCCAAAAGGATATTTGCCACTTCTTTGGCAGCTCCTACATTGACCGTCCATCCACTTCCTCCATGACCATAATTGTGGATTGTTCGCACTCCCGTGCTGGATTTCTCCTCTTCGCATCGCACGGTAGGACGAGAAGGACGGAATCCGGTCCATTCTCCTACCACGGGTGCATTGGCAACATCGACACCCAAGAGTTGTGCATTGTTCAGCAACCGTGTTCGTTCGGAATCACGTAAATAGGGATGGGCGTCTCCTTCTAAATACGTGCCTCCGACAGCGATAATGTCACCACGTGGGATCATATAGGCAGGTTCTGTATCCGATCCCCAAGGAGGACTATCCGCAATGATAATGGCATCTTTGGTCATGCCCTCCAACGCCTCGCGTCGAGGACAATTGTTTCGGTCGAGTTGCAACAGCACACCTCGTGCTCCAATCATGTTGGGATCCTTTACCAAAGCTTTGCTTCCCATACCCGTACAATTGATCAAGGTGTCACACTCCAAAATTTTGGCCAATGCTTGCATTTCTTCGAGGGAGTGATAATACTCACCCGTTTCTACATCAATATTGCTTTCGGGTTGTTGGTCGACTTCCTCCAAAAGTGTCTAAGAAGGAAGAATGGAAAAAAGGAAAAATGCTTTCATGTGAGAGTTGCTGCCTGTCGTTCCATTTCGGAGGGGGGAAACATGTTTTGGAGACCATCACTGTTTCCAAAATCACACACATCTGTACAGTACAGTACAGTACGTACCTCCAACATGTTGGGAGAATCGACAATGGGAGTTTGAAACATCCAAGCATGATAATATCCTGCTCGTTTCAATTCGTCTTCGGGTGGTATTCTCAATTTGTACACTATATTTTGCCACGATAACATTTCCACGGTTAATTGTTGAAAATCAAGACGGGCATCCCGGGTCCACATGGGCAATTTATTGGTATCGGGATAATGGGAAATGGTATCTTTGGTCGTTTCCCGGACGCCGTCGTTGTTTTGTTGCAAGACAATCGCCGTCATGATTTCCACGAGATTTTTGTCCGTTTGGGGATTTTGGCCAATGGTCCACAATTCTTGGAGGGTTTCCAGGGACCAGCGATCCGTGCGTTTGTCGTCGCAATGAAAGGGCATCCACAATCCACCGGCACCCACGGAACAGACGGATGGATGCAAGGGGGATACCGGCGATCGCAATGTCACGGGAATGTTTCGTCGTACCAATTCCACAGCCGTGCGGAGTCCTATAGTTTTCAAAATTTAATTTGAAAGAGAAAATGACAAAAACAGGCACTCATTCATTTAGCAAGTAAAAAAGGACGAAACAAAAGTCCACGTCGAGTGGAATTTCATGTATAACCTACCGATGGCTCCGGATCCTACGACCAGCGCTCTCATGGTTCTTCAATTTTTAATTTTTAATACTACTACTTGAATTGATTGTTCTCGAATGGAGTGTGCGAAGCAAAGGATTGCTAACTGCTATACTTGTACACTAACTTGTACTGACTCACTCAATATCGCAATGAATCAATAAAACTATCGGGGATGCAGCTGCTCATGATCATTCGATTTTTCTATTTTCTTTGAATTCATGAGATCCTCCGTCCGTACGTCCACCGTCGTCGTTTGCTTGGGTCACGAGTGGAGAAAAAATTGGTGACTGAGGACGATGACGTTGTTCGAATTCAAAACCTCGACAACGGCGGATTTGACGCGGTAGCAATACTACTAGCTAGCTAGCTAGCTAGCTAGTGGTAGTACTTACCGGTAGTAGTAGTACGTTGTACCATGTAATAGTGTAGCAGAGTAGCCTAGCTAACTAGTAGTTAAATAGCTAGCTTAGATAGAGTACAGTAGACTACTACCAGTACTAGCTAGTAGAGTAGTACTTCCTCAGATGAGCCGCTGAGATGAGAATTAATAGCTACGAGTAGTACGTACACCGGTAGTACTGTACCACTTCACTGGTACGTACTGTGAGCACTCGTCTGTGAGGGATGGCATGGAGTCCATGTGCATGGTATGATGCACGTGATGCCTCGCATATATCAAGCAGCCATTGCAAAACGGCTTCTGGTTCTTCGTGTCATTTTATATGGAAGATAGAGCAGCTTACCCTCAACCTACAGTATTCTCTGTTCTATTCTATCATTGTGCTTTAAAACAATGCCGCCAAGTAAGGAGATAAATGTCATCCTCGAAGAAAACTTGAACAATCTGATTGCCTACAAAAAGGCCCATGGACATTGCAACGTTCCCAAGTCCCACCCGAACTTTTCTCTTTATGAGTTTGTCTGTCGATGTCGTTCGCGTCATAACGATCCCAAAGCCGGGAACCCATTGTCCACCTACTTGCGACGCCAGCTGGATGAAATAGGGTTTTGTTGGGATACTGCGTCAGACATTTCCTTTGATCAACACCTTGCAGAGCTACAAAGGTTTCATGACCAGCACGGTCACTGCAACGTTTCAGGTACTACTCAAACGCCACTGTATAAGTGGCTTTGGGAGCAACGCGATCATGAACGAAAAGGCACGCTCTCGAAAGAACGAAAAGCAAAGATGGATGCGATTGGAAAAATTCCATGGCCTGAAAGAGCACACCTGGACACTGTCTTTGAGCAACGCCTCGCAAAGCTACAAGAATTTTATGACCAACACGGCCACTGCAACATTTCAAGTACTACTCATTATCCATTGTATAAATGGCTTTTGAGAAAACGCAACCTTGAACGAGACGGCAAGCTCCCAAAAGAACGAAAAGAGAAATTGGATGCCATTGGAATGATTCCATGGTTTCCAAAAGAACATCAAGAGGGGAGTGGCACAGAAGACAGTGATAGTGACGACGACAAAGAACAAGATGGCAATGCATATAATGAGGATAGCGGCAATGATGGTCGGTATGCACAGAACGAGGAAGAGCATAAAGAAAATAATTTGTCTAGCGACAAAAAAAGCCACGTCTTGAGAAGCAAAGCTTTGGATAGTAGTAGTGAGATTACTGGTAAAGATTGTCGCCTGTGGAACAGAAATGACGAACGGGAGTCGGAATCGGAATATACAACCGAAGAGGATGAAGAGCAGTCCCATGAAATTGGTATAAAGCCCACATGTCATAAGCACGAACGCCCCGGTCGTCCGAAACGAAATCAGAGAAACAACCCTCCCAGACCAAAGACCTCCAAAGCACATCCGACTGGTGAGAAGCCCCAAGGCACGCTTGATGAAGTTATTGTCCCTGCTACCAATGCAGCCGGAGCGAAATCCCATGGAACCAGTAGACGCTCTCCCAATCTCAGCAAATACTACGACCAAGTCCACCCTGTCGAGGAGTCCCAAAGAACGCTCGAGGAAATTGATACGCCCGCTAGTAATGAACGAGGAATGAAAACCCTGAGTACCAGTAGTAGACGCTTGCCCAATCTCAGCACGTACGTTGACCAAGTTCACAGGCCTCCAAGCGTGGCTAGGAAAAGGCCAAGGAGCAACGTTCCGGCTGCCGCTCATGATGAGACAAAATCCTCCTTGGAGGTCAATGACGTAGCCAATGAAATTAGGCAGCAAGCAACTTCCCAAGACACCTCAAACGATTCCGATGTAGAGAGAGACACGGAACCAACCGCACAACAGTGCAGTGTTGCCTCCCGGGACCCGATCGAGGCTCCAGCGACGCGAAAACGTGCTCCCTCAGCTCCCAAAGTGGACAGAGACCATTCTTCGGACAACAGCCACGCTTCAGAAAGACGGAAACGTGCTTCGTCGTCTTCCAACGGTGCGACCAAAACTGACAGAAAGCATTCTCGGGACAGGCGTCAGAATTCGGCTACGCGAAAACGTGCTCTTTCGCCTTCCATTGTCGAGCCCAGAGGAGACACGAAACTTCGCCCCCCAAGCGCGCAAGAGGCGAAGGAGAAGAGGAATGATTCTAGCAAAAAGGACGAGAAAGATGATAATGGCGACGATGCCTCTCTCTTATTGCTACCGCTTGTAGATAGGCTGATCCGGAAAAATGATACTCTTCGCATCGATATTTGTTCAGGCTTTGTTGCCATTATCTATGCTCGAGTGATGATGCAGGAAGGACGTCTATCGGATATAAATGCCCTGCTCAACCACGGATCCGGGTCCACCAGATTGTTATTCCTCACCTCCAAACTCTTGAATCTTCTGGAAACAATCCCTGAGGAGAGGTCACTGAAAGTAGCTCGACGGTGCAGCATTTTTCTAAAAGGGCACTACCACCACACGAGAAAAGCAAAAGAAAGAGATCCGGCTTTGAGAATGATTTCTCTGATTGATCGAATGATTATGCAGGTTGTGAGTCAGGGTGCCTTTTGGTGCTGCATAAAATCGTTTGAACATCATTTGCTCCACGAGATCAATCCACCACCACCGGGAATAAGGTATTGCCTCCCACCCAGCAATTACATTCCCGAATGGAAATTGATGTGTCTGGCAATCGAGCTCTGCGATGTAGTTGAATCGAGCTCCGGCGGCGAAGATTTTTCTGACGTTTTGCATTTTTGTAAAACAAAGCTTAAAAGGGAATTGAGAATGCACGTGAAAGCACAACAACCACCAGCAGCTGTCGTCGCTATTAGCGAATCTGAATCGTCAGAAAGTTCTTCTCCTCCTGCTGCCAAACGGGCGAGGCTCAAATAGATGAATAGTACTACTGTACGAAAACACAGAGGGTCAGTTACACATTTGAAGAGGCCGTGCAGTCTTTTGTAAAACGAAACATATAATTTTATGAATCTTAGTAATTATGAAGCACGATTGTGCAATTTCTGACCACGTTATGCATGCGAAGGACAAATAATTTTTCTGCTGCTTTTTGTTTTCAACCGTTTGTGATGGGATACGTTATTTATAAAGATGAGTTATGAAACAAGAGTATTGCATTCCTTGGCCACGTTTTGTGTGTAAACGATGATTTTTTCTTTTGCGTCTTTAATTGAATTCAAGAAGTTTGTTCTTTTCTCTCCTGAGATGACTACAGCTGCGAAAAAAGTGGAAGCATGATTTCTTCCTCCATTTCTTGATCTAGCTCGTCCAATATATCAATCGTTGTAGTACAAAGTCTACCAGTTTCTTCGTCAATCCCCAAGCCCCCCACAGAATCTAGGCTGTTGAACGAAAGTGAAGCCCAATGATTCTTCTCCAGAAGGTATGTGCGCTGCTGCTCGCTGCTTCTGGTAGCTGCAGGATCTTGTCCACTTGGCTGCTTGGGGTGTGTGTCCATGACACCACGTGGGGAAGGCACGGTTCGCCAATTACTAGGTGGTGACAATCGAGGTGCCAATAGAGGTGACAAGTGCAACAGATGCACATCATCATCCTGATAGGAGGAGGAGGCTTTGGATGTCGTATCGATGAGCAGTGGAGATTCGCTATTGGCAGCCGTAGCAGCAGCTGCTTCTTGGGCAATCTCGTCCATGAGGGATGCAATATCTTCATCACAATGATCCAAAACATCACTGCTGCATTCCCAAGATGGCTGAAAGTTGTCCAGGTCCAATTCATCAAAGATCGAGGCACCTGGAAAGTCGCGACAGCTGTCTGTTTCGCTATCGTTCTCTTTTGTTTCATCACTAGCATCCTTGGGCTTCATTTCGGGTGTGACCTTAACAGGAGTGATGACGTCTTTGGTGGAGTGATTGTAATGCGGTGGAGGCGTCTGGAAAGTCACCAACAAATTTTGATTTTCAACCGAGACGGGTGATGGAGGAACTGGATCATATTGCTGTAGCTGTTGATGATGCTGGTAGGACCAAGAAGACTGATGTTGTCCATAAGCATATCCAGCTTGATAATGAGGATGCTGGTAGTATGGGTATTGGTACGGTGTGCAGGGTTGTTGGGGTGGCATTGTGTTAGCAGTCGTAGTAGAACTTGGAGGGCTGTTGGTTCTATCCGCTAGTGTCAAGGGCTTGGGTCGAGAATGTTGCTTGGAGAAAGGGATATTGGGAGTGACAGTGCGTGCTTTCTTTTCGGATGACATCTGTTGCTCATTCTCATTGCTGCTGCTGCGGACTGCCTTCTCTGGCTTGGGTGTGGTGGTGGTGGTTAACTCTGATGATGCACCATCTGTCATTGTTCTTGAGGGAGGCGCCATCCTTGCTGCGACGCTCGCCTGATGTTGTTGCAGTTGAAACTGTTGCTGTTGCTGCTTGGCGTGATCCGATTCGTCTTTGATTTGACGTCGGATCTTGGGGGCACCTTCTCTTAGAAGTTGAGAAGTCTTGCGACGAGCTCCCTTTTCCGTAATGGCATACCAATATCCTGTGGCATCGTCCTTTTCCAAAAAGCGTCCTGGAGGATTCTGGGTTTGCCATTCTCGCACCAAGGTTGCGGCCAATTGAGTTTTTTCCAGACGCGTATATGTCTGGTAGGCCTTCTTATAGTCTTTTACCATGGCGCGATATCTATAGATAATAACATAGTTAATATCATTGTTGTTATAGACAGAGAGGAGAGCATAGAGGTAAGATTCCATCATGATTAGAAACCAGCATCAACACAGAAACTTCACTCGTAAGAGGTGCATGGATGTGATTGGAAAAGCGAATTTCCTGCTGCCAAGAACCCTATACCAATGCCAATTGTAACTTACCTAACATTGGCCAAGTTGTGGATACTGCTTCCTCCACGGCCCAAGAGAATATCATTTTCATCAGGTCGATTGATCTTGGTTAACTTCCAGGATTGATGTCGGCTGAGTGGCTTCTTGTTGGTCTTCATCATGATGCGGCGGATCCTCACTGACTTGGATGTTGTTGTGACTTTTCCAAAAGAGAGGTGCGCGGTACGAAATTTTTAATGAGGTTTTTGCAGGAAGGAAAAATCCCAAGCACGTTTCAGCCCAAACGAATGAGCAGGATGCCAACCGAAGGAAGGAACGTAACTGTCTTGACACGAGTAAATTTGGCGACTCGAGCAAGGTTGCAATCCCGAACTCAACTCGTGTAGTTTTGTACGTAAGGTTAGTACATAGTGCCAATTCGTGACTCATCCGGAACGCATTGCACGACCAGAACCGCATGCATACCGGTACGTACAACGCACCAGCTAACCACCAGGAACGCTTGGTGGAGGGAGTTGCATTGGTCCATCATTTATTTAGAACTTGTTTAGGTAACAACTGTCGTTGCGAGGTTGACAAAAGTCAGCCGAATTCTTACATTACATAGTAGTAGCATGGAGCGTATCTGGAGATAAAAGAACTGTTACATCCCCAACGGAGACATGCCAACAACAAAAAGAGATGGTATTGACGTTGCAAATGGAACACGCAAGGTATCTAAGATGATAGTAGTAGCAGGGAGTGGCCAGCATATAGCAGGAAGCGTGCTCGCTTGACGAGGTATTAGTAAAACACAACCCCTCTAATGCATACGGCTTCTTGTAGATCATTTAGAAGTTTGTGCAGTTGTACGACTAACTAATTAGGTCTCGAATATCCACTCTCATATTGATCTAGCAAGGTTCTGGCGACGCTGTTGACACTGTCGGGGCTTTGATTTTAGAGCGATAGGCTGTACAGAATCTATCTTGAGCTCCCGCTGAAGCTGCTATCAACTCTAGTAGGTCTTGAATTCCGGCTTCAATGTGTATCCAGAACCTCTCAAAATGAGTTCTGCAAAAAATACTCGAAATAAACACAAAATAGTGCTCTTTCTCGTAGCGAAAAAAAATGGTTATCTCATACTAGCAGCTACTTCGTCTGTCGCTCCTAGCATCGAATCGAGCTGCTGACTGCGCTCTTTCTGAACCGCGGAGCGCCGCCCGGAAGAACAAATAGAAATCTGAACAAGAGTACAAGGTAGCTTAATAATAAATAACCTTGTTTTTGTGCAGGCTTTTCAATTTTTGGTTTGTGTATCTAGCAATTAACTATACGAGTAATCCATTCAAAAAGTTCGCGAGATGAAGCATTAACGAGGCCGGGACAAGAAAAGCAACGGGATTTTCTATAAAATACCTTGGATTCCGTGAAGCTGACAAGTAGTGTATATTGGCCTTACATGCCAAAGCCACCGCCACCGCCGCCGCCACCCATCTGTCCTCCTTGTCCTTGTCCGCCCATCCCCATCATCTGCTGTTGCATCATCATCATCATTTGCATCATTTGTTGCTGCTGCTGTGGCGTCATCTGACCACTGGCAACCATTTGTTGCATCATCTGCGGGTTTTGCATCATCATCTGCATCATTTGCGGATTCATTCCTCCCATGTTATTGCCTTGTTGCTGTTGTTGTGGCGCCGGCGCCGGTGGCTTTGGAGGGCTCATCGAATCGGGATCCAGCGCTCCAATGAGACTGGCATTTCCTCCACCACCGCCCATGACGTTGGGGTTCATTCCACCCGACGGTGCAGGACTTGACATGCCCATGCCCATATTCATACCCATACCCATGCCACCCATGGGCATGGAGTTAGGTGCTGGCTTCTGTAAACCATCAATTCCTGCAAACGACATTGCAGCACTCTGGGCCGTGTTCTTTGGTGCTGCAGCTCCAAGACCTTGTTGCTTGTCTTGCATATACTGGGCAGCCGCAGCATTGATAACAATGGGTTGGTTGATTTTGTCTTCCTTTTTCGTATTCTTGGACAATCCATCCAACGAGATAAGACCGCCGAAAGGATCATTTGACTTGGCGGCGGGTGAAGCTGCTGCCTGTCCTCCAGCGCCTTCAAAGTCGCCAAAGTCATCATCATCGGCAACAGGAGCAGGTGCTGGGGCCGGAGTAAAACCGCCACCCATCATAGAATTGTTGTTGGCGCCCATCATGGCATTTCCACCCATGGGGTTTCCTCCCATCATGGCATTTCCACCCATGGGGTTTCCTCCCATCATGGCATTTCCACCCATGGGGTTTCCTCCCATCATCATACCTCCTTGCTGGGGCATATTTGCTCCCATGTTCATGTTTCCGAACATATCCGCCACGCCACCCATGTTGCCGCCACCCATTCCGGATTGTTGACTGCTGGGTGCTGCAAACGGATCGGCAACTGCTGGAGCCGACTGTTGAGGTGTACTCGCTGCAGGGGCGCTGGCAAAGGGGTCTCCACCAAATGGATCGGAGCCACCTGACGCTCCTGCAGATTGAAATCCCGAAAAGTCATCATCGTTCGCCGCCGCCGCCGGGGGAGGTGCTGGGGCGGGTGATGGATCGTCAAACGAAAATAAATCAACCTCTGTTGTGCCAGCGTTCGCGCAAATTGAATCAACAATATGGGGTGAGATGATACGACGAGGACGAAACCACAAGACTTGGCTGCTGTTGCAGAATGGAAACAAAAATCTCACCTGCTGCAGGAGCAGGGGCTCCAGCTTCAGGGGCCTTCTTCTTTTTCACTTTTTTGCCCCCCGTTTTGGAGGTCTTCTTTTTGGTGGAGGGAACCTGTGCAAAGGTAGGCCCAGAAGACGCTGAAGTAGGCCGATCTTCATCGTAACGCCCTCGAGCTGCACGATTGCTATCAATGCCACCATCACCATATCCTCCACCGCCTCCTCCAGAGTTCCAGTCATCCCTGCCAACACCGCCGCCACCACCACCACCCGAATTCCAGTCGTCACCACCTCCTCCACCACCACCCGAGTTCCAACCATCATTCGAGTATCCACCGCCGCCGCCACCTCCACCACCACCGGACGCTGTAGCACCACGTCCATTGAATTTTTCTCGCAACTTGCGTGCCTTTTGTCGTTCTTCCCGGATTCGTTCATTGTCACTCAAGATCTCGACCAACTGTTTGGATTTTTCACGCACACCTTGACCACGATCAATGGTTCCTTCATAGTAATTGAAATTATGCAATTGCCTCAAAACGTGACCATGATTACGAGCATCATCGACGCATCGCTCACTACCATTCTTGACCAAATGTTCCACGAGCGTCAAGCCTTTGAAAATGACACGCCACGCCGAAGGACGTTGCGTCTCCACACTTTCCCACATGATTTTGGTAATAATGGCAAATTTTTCATAATCGCCAGTATCGCGGGCAATCTGATTCATAATGGAGGAGGCAGCGCCCCAATTCTTGTGCGACAAGACTTCGTAGACACGGGCTTCGACATCGGTCTTGGGTTTGGCTTGGTTAAAGCTGAGGAAACAAAGAAAGTAGTAGTAGAGGGATAGTAGCAAAGGAAGGAGTTGTGCGGTTGGCGGGTAGAGTGAAGCATTGATTTGCGTGCGAGGAAGAAAGGATAAGTGTAAATAAGGTAAAGGTTGGCGTAGTAAAAGTTCAAGAAGAATTGCAGCGGCATTTAGGTTGCATACAGTAACCAGGCAACAACACCAAAAGTGAGCAACAATAATGATGATCATCCATTTTGGACGACCAAAGATCTACGTAGAATCCACGTAGGAACCGGTACAAATGTTTCTCGCAACAATTGAAACGACTCTCCGCCATGGCCGATGATTGTTAAGCTCGATATCTTTTTAACTTACGCATCTTCTGCAAGATTTCGAACCTTGTCAATACTCAAGTCTTTTAGCAAATCCATGGTTTGGTCTCAATTGTATTCTCACAAACAGCTAGCTTGCCGAATGGTTTTGTAGTTAAGTAGTGGGATAGCTCGGCACCAACCGTGTTGTGGTTGCAATGAATGCCAGCGGATGCTTGGAGCTTATCGGATAAAGAGACAAATCGTTTGCGCGGTCGCGCGTCCAACCAGTCAGTCATTCAAAAAATACAAGTGAGTAACCGGGACTTGAAAAATAAAGACGCACACTGAATGCTGCTGGTCACGAATTGAGCCGTCTCCTTTTTTTTCGTGCCAACCCGTCCATTCATTTGATTCATTCAGCAGATGATTGATCCATGACAAGAACACAAGCAGATGGACAGGCAAGGCAATCAATCACTGAACATGTTGCCATATAGTCTACTAGTAATGTATAGCGCCACTACAAGCAAGAAGACCTCCTTGATTTTTCATCGCGTATACACACATGTCCACTCATCATTATACGAACAAGCACGCAGCTTACTCCTCCGAACATTCGCCATTGACTTTGGGGGAAATCTATCATCAAGCCTCCATCGCCAAAGATGGTTTGACGGCGGTTCACACCTTGGTCAAGGCGGCCTTGGAATCGTGGTGTCATCATTTGCTTTACGTGCGGCGTGTCTATCCCCTCGATTCCTTTGACAACAATTACTTTTTGGGCATTCGCTGCAAGGCGAATCGGCATCCAGAAGTGGTCGAGTATATTTCGCAAGCGATTCAAGTCGCGGTACCAGCACTCGTGACTGCCGAAAATAAAGTGGCCGATGAATTTTGTATCGAGGTGGTCGATGATTATTGTCATTCTCCCTTTATGATTCGTATAGATAAGGAAGAAGCAGAGATTCGAAGAGTAAGGAGAAAACGAAAACGAAGTTCTGACGAAATTGATGAAATGAATTCCAGCGATGAAGGTGATGATGGTGGTGATATGCAGGAGAAGGAGGGAGATGATAATGAGTTGGAGATCGAGGAGTACAATGCTGGCGATGAGGACAACGACGGTGGTGTAGAAGTTTTGTTGTTGTCGTCTCAAGAGGAGGAGGAAGAAAAGGAAAAGGAAGGGATGGATCCATTCAGAACACCGTCACAACGGGATGGCAAACGAAAAAAATCTCACAGCAGTCAAGAGGACGATGACTCCATCATTGAACACTATCATCAGGACGACTACGACAGTCCTAATGCGGATGATGCATCGCCGACCAAGGAACATCCAGCCATGTCGCAAAAATACGCCAAAGATGACGACGACGAAAAAGAAGAGCCACCGCAGCAGCATCAAGACGATCCTGATGGTCATTATGCATCACCGTCCAAAGCATATCCAGCCTTGTCACAAAATTACGCCCAACATGACGACGACGACGACGACGAAGCACCACTATCACCACCACCACCACAAAGATACACGGACGACGAGTACGAAAAAGAAGCACCAACACCATTACCACCAACACCACCACGACCATCGCAACGCAAATACGCCCAACATGACGAAGAACCACCACCATCACAAAGCTCTATACCCTCTTACGCTAAAGTTGACGCTGATGGAGGCATACTTTCTTCTTTGGGTAGCCATTCTCCAATAAAGGACAACCAGCGAAACAACAGCAGGGATGGTGGTGATGATGAAGGCCACGACAACATGCAGGACGACGAGGAGGAGGATGCCGGCGATGATAAGACCGCAGACTTCGACGCGGACAACGATCTTCCAGACCATGGAACCGACCAAGACGACGACGACGACGACGACGACGACAGTAGTGGCTACGGTCCAGATGAAGATAATTCGCAGGAATCGGATCTCGTCATGATGGAACATCGATCCTTACAAGTTTTGGAAAAGTTTACCTTGCATTTTTCGCACCCCTTGGAATCGTTGCTACTACCAGAGCGACGACCCCTACCGATAGCCACCGCACCCGAGCCAATCAGCGAGCAGCAACAATTCAACAATCGATTCAAACAACAAATCAGCAAAAAGAGGCAACAACAATTGAACAAGAAGAGAATAGAACAAGAAAAGGCGGCACGGATCGAATGGAAACAACAATACGAGGAACGACTCAAACACGTCTTAGTAGCACTCGAAAAGTCCTTTCGCAATTTGATTTTGAATTTGGCTAGCTTGAGACGGGATCGAGTGATTGCGACAGACAGTCTGACCTTCAAGATTGTGATGCATCTGTGTGGTGCTCCACCAAAGAATGACACCATTGCCAAACCCACAAAAGATGACGAGGATGAGGATGAGGATGAGGATGAGGATGCAGATGCAGATGCAGATGCAGATGCGGATGCGGATGGCAACAACGTCAATAAAAGCCCCCTTGGTGTTGGTGACCTGCTGGTATCGCCACCCAAGATTCTCAAAGAGGCATTGGAGACGGGCGAGTGGTACCCTAGCGCCCACGAAACCATTGCCCATTCCGGCGATAACACCAAGCCGACATTTCGCATGCCACTCTATCAAACGTTTGTGACCAATGACTGTGATATCTGTTTCTACATGGAACGACAGCAAAAAAAGGTGGCACAACAACAAGAAGAAGAAGACGAAGAAGAAGAAGAAGAAACATAGCTTTTATCAGTGGGAGTACTACTAGTTCATCATGAATGATGAATGGGGGGTACCTATCAATAACCCCCATTCCTTGTGGAGATTGGTTGCAACATGCTACTAAGCAGCCAGTCACTTGCAGAGGAGCTGAGCACGGCTGAGAACGCCACAGGATGCGGTCCAAGGTGTGCGGGATCGACTGAATCATAAAGGCTTGTTCTCCAGGTGGATTCGTTGAGTGTTTTGACAGTGGAACCCATGGTGGAATTTCAGACGACGCCGTGGCTTTCATGTCCGCCTGGTTATCTATCTGTCTGGCTGTCCATGTATTCTGTGTTAGAGGAGGCGTTGCAAAATCCAAACTGTAGCCTCTCTCAATTTCAGAAACATGCAAGCTGGCTGGCTAGACATAGCGCCATATCAGTACTATTGAGCTTTTGTGTGGCATTAGTATAAAGAACTTGGTTGATTCCATGTTGGTTCCCTATCAGCCTCGTTGCCCAACTAAGTTTTGCAGTAGAATCGTCTACGTGCGTGTATGCGAATTAAAAGTGATAGAAAGAGTTCATACGTGCAGCCACTACTAATTCTAATTATTTTATATGAGAAGATCCACCACCACGACGCAATGGCCATGTCAGGCTAGCTAGATGTCAAGTGGATGGCGACGGGTGCCGCTGCTGTGCGAGGAGTATCATAGTCCTGTCCTCGGCACCCCTCTGTGTCCCACTCCAACAAAGACTATGCTCGAGCTCGAAGCCGTGGCTTTTTCGTGCTGCCAACTCGACCATCCACTGATCTATAAAATACGGAATCAATTTTGGGAGTGATCCTTGGACGTGAACGAGAGAATAGAACGTGCATATCTTGCGGCCTATTCTCCCCCCTCATATATAAGTTATGGTTTTATCTCTCACTCTGCTGTCTTTTGATACAAATATACGTATGCCTGAATGTCGTCTCCGTAGTCGGGATGGCCTGGTAAATACGGCAAGGGTCCAACTTTTTCCACGAGCGACCAGACTCCCTCCTCTTCCAGTGCCTGTTCCTGTGGTCGAAAATCGTCACACAAATCGGTCCGATTGGTATAACAAATGTATCCGCCAGGTTTGACCCACCGACAAAATTCTCGCAATGTTCCAGCCTTTGGGTTGATATAAGTCATGGTTCCGACACACAAAATGGCATCAAAAATATTGACAGCAGTGGAAGCATTGCACCCATCCAAAAAGGCTTGCGACAATTTGTTGTTGCAAAAGGGTGTTGTATTCAAATTCATGGATGGAATCACAGCATCATAGACTTTTCGGGATGCGGCCACTTGAAGCATTTGAGCCGAATAATCGGCTCCAATCATAAAGGCTTGGGATTTATCAAATCCAGGATGTTGTCTAAGGGCCATACCGGCCAAACCATCTCCCGCTCCGGCATCCAAAATGGACATTTTATGTGGGACATATTTGGTATCGCGTGATTTGACATATTTGGCAATGAGCTGGGCGACTTGTTCCGGCATGTCCCACCCCCAGGAACGCATGTCTTGTTCGTATTTGGGAGCCCATTCATCGTAGATTTGACGACTTTCTTCCGAGTCTGTAGTACTCACGTTGCACAAGATCATGCTGGGAGTTTGACGATAATCGTGATGATGATGATGTTGTATGATTTTCTTGGTGTGAGTGGACATGTGTCTTGGACTGTGCGCTGGTGCTGCTGCTGTTGGACTCTGCTGATTTGGAATTATGGCAGCTGTAGCTGCAAACACTCTTTGATTCTGTCGAGTTGCTGTGGGCAACTGAGAGAGACGACGGCGACATGCCGTCGTTGCCGCTCTAGACGTCAGAAGTCGTCGAAGATTTGCTCTGGTCGATATCATCATTGCAGTGTATTTAATTATTTGAAAATTTGATTTGATTATTCTTGTTTGGTTTTCTTTTTTGTGTCAATGTTGTGAACCGAGTTGTAAGTCTTTTCTTTATTACCCATCAATCAGCTTCCTTTATCCATCAATCAGCTTACCGAACAATCGTCATGATGGTTGATGTACATGACATTCATCGAGATTCGTTGTAGGAAGACCAACGAAGGATGAGAGAACGAGGAAAATGCACAGGCCACTCCGAGTTACGTGGTTCGTTTTTGATGGCAATCCATCACAACTCCGTCACATGCGCCAATCATGAAGCACGAATGAGCTCGGGAGCCATCAAGCGTCACTTTTGAAAATGCGCCACTGAAATCTCTAACCCTTTCCAGCAAAAGAATGTGTTTGTGAGACGCACACTGATCCTTTGCATTTTGAAAGGAACATGACGGGACTGGGTCACGACCAGTCGAGCTATTTGATACTACTATGATAGCTAGGATAC
>ENA-ORBV01003571-ORBV01003571.1-microbial-mat-metagenome-genome-assembly--contig:-NODE-3571-length-30921-cov-5.555246_pt1 | contig 30921 bp, 25 predicted proteins | sample MGYA00237777_ERZ505514 | MGnify/ENA primary metagenome ERZ505514 (study PRJEB26160, sample SAMN06269048) | microbial mat metagenome | isolation source: Oligotrophic lake microbial mat | place... | reverse complement strand
GTGCACATGTTGTCTTCAAACAGGGATTTGATCTTGTCGGCGTCCAAAGGATTTAATCACGAGTCAAATCGTATCCCGCTGTAGATGACTGGTGGCCAGCTCCTTCGTCGTCAGCGTGTTGTGACGTGTCGTGTCACTTAATTCGGTCCCAAACAACATGTGGCAATTATTTTTGAATTTTGGTGGTACGTACTACTGGAGCACTCCCTGTTGTTCAACCCATCACCCATTCATCCCATCAGCAGCAGCAGCAGTAAACAGACGAGACGAAGCAAACACCAACACCATCCAATCACACACACACAAACCTCTGGAGCAAACGAAGTCACTTTTTCCCGCAGAAACTCAAAGAACCGTCTTCTTCATATCCTCGTCACCGAAACGACAATAATGGGAAACTTGGTATCACACGATGTGGAAGGCGCCTACAAGAAGGTTTGTCAGGACTTGCTCGACAATGATCCCGAAACGAATACGGACGGGTGTTTGCACTGGGCCAGTCCTCCTTTGCAAAAGGAACAATTAGAGCATTTTATGGAATGCTTGGGCAAAAATACCAGTCTCAAACGACTCGTATTGCGCGACCTCGAAGCGATTGCTTTAACCGAAAGCCCATCCTTGGTCAAGGCCATTCTTGGCCATTCGAGTCTAGAATGTTTGGGCTTTAGTGGTCGCATGCCCAAGGAGAATTTCCAAGTCTTTGTGGACGCCTTTTTACAAAGCCCTTCCCTCCACGAATTGGAAATTGAAAATAGCATCATTCCTGCCGATACCATCGATGGAGTTATATCCATCTTGCAACAACAAGAGAAACCTACCAAAAAGATTTCGAGTCTCAAATTGCAAGGATGCCAAGTCGAAGCTTCGGAACTGGCACGCTTGACCAAGGCCTTGGACGAAACGGCGTCATCAGTTGCTACTACCCTCAAAGTCCTGGAAATTACCCTCAAACCTCCCATTGTGGCCGAAGAGGCAGCGCAACATTTGGCCCAATTTGTAAAAGCCAAGGATTCGGTGTTGCTTGACATCAATTTCGATGGATTTCTGGCACAATCCATGCCAGTCTTGGCGGAAGGAATGCAGGGGCATGCTAGTCTACAACGCCTACAATTCAAGGGACGAGGAGTCAATGAAAACGATTCTATTGTCGCCATTGGGAAACTCCTTTGTGAAACACCTCCACCCAAACTGCGTGTCTTGGATTTGTCCGAATGCCAACTCACAGCAGCCTCCGTATCGCAATTGGCAAAATCATTTTTGGATGGCAAAGAAAAGTGTGCCAAATTGGAAGAACTGCATTTGGCCAATAATTGGATCTCCGATGATGGAACCGTGGCTCTGTGCAAGATATTGGAAAACCCGGATTCAACCCTAAGCAAACATTTAAAAGTCTTGGATCTTCGCAACAATCGCATCGGTACCGCCGGGATCATGGCACTGGCCAAATCGTTTGCGCATAATGACATCAACAAGTCCATCTTGGAATGTCTGTATTTGGGTGAACAGTCGGTCCGTCCCAGTCGACGTTTCGAAGACGAAGAAGCACAGGCATTGGCAGGAATGATTCAAAGCAATACCATTTTGAAAGAAATAAGTCTCGAAGATGGTTCCTTTTTGGATGATGAGGGTATTGAAGGTGTCATGAATGCCGTGACACAAAACGCAACGCTCAAAACCTTCAAAGTGCCTTGCTTTTCTACGGCACGTCTTCGCATGATGATTGCCAAGCTTCCCAAACTTACCCTTGAAAAAATGCACATTTACGTCAGCGATTGTGAACTGGACGAGGAAATCAGCAAGGCCTTACTCGAGAGCTTGGAACAAAGCAAGAGCTTGCTGGAATTCTCCATCGATGGATTTACACAACGCAGTGAACTAGCATGGAAAGCCTTGCGTCCAAAGATTGACGAGTTACTGGCAGCACGAAATAACGAAACGGACGCACCCGCCAAACGTCCTATCGAAAAGGAGGAAAATGGGGGAGAGGGAGAAGATGAGTCTGCCAAGCGGGCCAAAACGGATTAGGATGTGGCTAGGCCAGCAATAGCGTTTGGAGTTGCAGCTTAAAAAGAGATGTATTCAAGGAGTTCTAGTTGGTCAGTTTGTCAGCTACATTCTACTGTACAATAAGTGAATTTGAATGTTTTCGACCTGAACTCCTACTTACAATAATAAACAAAGAAACCCTGTATGCCCCCAACGAACAACAGCAATTGTTGCTTCCGCTAGCTAGTCATTGTATCTACTATTTAGCTTTTTTGTTGTTGCCAAGCTTTCTCTGATAGAAGAGCCGGAAAAAACGAAACCCGTACAGTAGCTCTAACCCTACTAGTACCTTTTTGAATTCTCCAATATCCCTAACACTAAGGCTTGTCAAAATTTGGTTGCCGGTGCCACAACCACTTTGCCACTCCTATTTTCTGTATCGTACTACTAGTACCTGGTAGCAGCCAGAGGGGTAAGTTTTCTAACCTGCTGCTAACGTAGTGGTCCCAGAAATCCTGACAGTGCACAAAAGCTGCTATCACAGCGGCTCTTGAGTAGTAGTAGGATCGAAGTGGCCATTGGTGAATTGGAATTGCTCGGAATGCGGTACGGGTTGTGTTTGACCTTTTGCAGGAGGAGGGCTCATTGAAAGCTGCAGACTGCAGGCGGATCTGACACAACATAATCATAAATATTACAAATTATTGAGGTTATTTCTGAGGTGGGCGCTGCTATCGACGACGAAAACAGCGCATGCGTCATGCACTCATCTATCAGGTGGGTGGGGGTAGTACTATAGGCCAGGCGCCAGGGTGGCTAACCCTACATGATCGTGGCGTCAACTCAACATCCATCCTGTTGCTTATTTCTTACCGGCAGGCTTCTTCTTGTTGTCCTTGTTGTCGCCGTCTAAGAATCCTGCCTTCATGGCACCTCCTTTAGCAAATGCCTTCTTGCTACCCTTCTTGCGTTCTTCTTCCTTGATGAGCTCTTGGGCGGCCCTCTCGGCGGCTAGTTCCTGGTCCTTGGCATCCTGGATCTTTTTCTTTTCGGCATTCACCTTTTCCTCGATTTCCTTTCGCTTTTTAGCTGTCGCATCCATTTGATTGGCCTCCGCTTCGTGTTTTTGCTTGAGCATTTGATGATACTGCATTGCTTGTCGCCAGATGGCCTGTTTAAAGAAGAAGACGTGGTGAGGATGATATTTATCACGTTCGATCGAATACTGAGTTGTTTTGGAGGTTGCATTCCGACGTGCTACATAGGAGAACGACTCCATCCGTGTGGCAGGCCCATGCTAAACACTTCTCAATTCAATTCAACACCTAGTCGTCTTACCTGACTCCAACCAGGCTCAATTTCGTCGGCTTCCGCTCGTACTTCTTCCACTTCGTGCGAAACCATGGCTTCGGCATTCTGGTAGGCCTTCCACTGCTTGACAGAGCACATGGACTGTGAATACAATTTATTCATGCCAGCCGACTCCTTTTGTATGTGGGTGACTATTGGAATGTCGGCTATAGCTCGCTTCATTAAAGCCTGTGCCATGACACGGGAGGGGCCTTGAGATTGGGGTGTTTTTTCCTACGCATTCAAAATAAGTCAATCATAGTAGGCGGGAACGATGCAACGGCAATATATTAAAAAGAAGGTAGATGGGTAAGACGACCCGATTAGTTGGCATCAAAAACAAGGAACAAAATTTCATCTTTCATTCACACAAACTCACCATGCCGGGGCTCCATCCAGCCGCTTCACATTTTGCCCTGATGGTATAGTATTCGTCCACTTCAGCAGGAAGCTTCATATTGAACTGCAATGATGGAGTAAAATTAAACATGAAAATAAATAAAATGGAGGTTAGTACTCATCTGTATGCCAATTCCATGCGTGCAAAGAACACCAAGACAAAACTTCGTCCCCATCTCTTGAGAGCGTATACAAGCTTTGGGTCCATCAGCGATCTTCCCACAGCACCCACAGCAAGAAAGAAACAGTTTCCAAGCATGCATGTATTGATTCCTTTTCAAAGTTTTTGTTTCGTCGCACCTTTTCTCCATCCAAATTGGAAAAGAAATCGTCTTCCTCCTCCTCCTTTTTCTTTCGCTGGTAAATGACAAAGCCAACGAGACAGAGGACTACAATAATGAGTAGATAGATTGCAGGATCCATCGACTTTTTCACGATCTCTTCAAAGGCCTCTTCGGCTCCTTCCCCAAAGCCTTCACCGGCATCTTCTGCGCCAGCACCTGCGTCTTCGCCAGCACCAGCAAAGGTTTCTTCTTGACCGGCACTGCCTGCATCTTCAAAGGTAGTGCTACCATCGGGTTCTACAGTGACGTCCTCCATGATTGACTATTGATTTTGGATACTGTTGGTTGGTTGGTTGGGTTGGCAGTTTTTTTATGACCACACGACGTGACGGTAAGCGGAACTCTTGGAACAGACAGAAAAAATGCTGACAACCAAAATGAAACCTGCAGACAAACTATTAGCTAGCTACTGTAGTAGCAGACAAGAGCAAGGAGCTAATTCGAAAGAGAATATTATTTATTCCGATGTACTGGAGCACGTCTCTGTTGACCACACACGAGAACAAACAACAGCTAGGCTAGAGTAGCAGCATCGATTCAAGCAGAACAACACAGCAGAGCACAACACAGCACAGCCATCAACCAACCAACCATGCGCTGTGTCTATACTACTGTACTGCATCAGACCGTTGAAAAAAAATCGGGCGGTGGTGCGTTCGAAGGTTGTTGTTGAGGTTCAAACACGGCGCATTTCATTCCACGTGTTGTGAAGAACCGGTCGACATACGTACCATGATTCGTCTGGTAACCCTTCCAGCAAGGTTGACGGTGTGGCACGATAACGTCAGCCGTTCCCGCAATCAATCACTCAATCTTTGACTTTCTTGGATTTTGATTGACTCATCACCCAAACGAAATCTTCTCATCAACTCACCCACCGATCATCTGTTTGACCGTCGTTATCATCACCGTGTCTTGTTCTTGACAGCAGCAGTCCTTTCCCTACTGTTGCTCTGTTCGATTCCTTCTTTCCTCCACCTTTTCTTCTTCAAAACTTGAAGGCCTTGGTCGCTTGGATTGTTTTGATTAGCCATTTGAAAATTGTCTTGGATCGTTTGCTTTTGCAGAACAAACCAATAATACAACAAACTTGAACAAGAACTGTCATAAACATGGTGGCATTTCGAATTCCATCACTGCTCTTGGCAGCGGCTCTGGCAGCGGGACCCACTGCTGCCTTTGTTCCACGTGCGATGACGACCGGCTCCAAAACGGCTCGGAATTTGGGAGTGGATCCTTCTGTCTTTCAAGATTTACATCACGCCACGACAAGCATGGATTTTCAACACTTGTCCGATGCCATGAGTAGTTCCATGACCTTTCTTGCCGATGGCGCGGATGCTGCCTTGGCACCCCTCGGAGACATCGTAGACGAAGTGGCCAAGAAGGACAATGGATGGTTTGGCTTCCTGACCGAGCCCATTTCCTTGTTGTTGCAGGGGATTCATTCGGGTTTGGCCGCTGTTGGCTTCAATGCCGATGGTTGGGGTGCCAGCATTATCGCCTTGACACTCCTCATCAAGATTGTCACCTTTCCACTAACCAAGACACAGTTGGAAAGTACCAACAAGATGCAGGTGAGTGGAGTCATATAGGAGATTGTCTGGTTGTTCTGGTTCTGTGGAGATTGAATTTGTTTTTCTGGATTGTTGACTTATTGTTCTTGTCTTTGTACGAAAACTAAATGTTTCTCTCTACGTTCTCGTTTTGATTGCTGTTAGGCCCTACAACCGTCCATCAAAGCAGTTCAAGCGAAATACGAAAGCAACCCCGAAGTTATGAATCAAAAGATTGCCGAACTTTACCAGACCAACGATGTCAACCCTCTTGCTGGTTGTCTGCCCAGTTTTGTTCAGATTCCAGTTTTCATTGGATTGTACCGAGCTGTCCTGGATCTTGCGCAGGAAAACAAATTGGATGAACCATTCCTCTTTTTGCCCAATTTGGAAGGTCCTACCTATGGAGCCGACCCTGCTCATGGAACTGATTGGCTCTTTCAAGGATGGTACGTACTATTCTCTCAATCGAATGATTGTCTGTACTATTTTGACACCCTTTCTCATCACCCAATTTCAACTTGTTCGTGTTTGTCGTAACAGGGTCGACGGTGCCCCTGCGCTAGGGTGGCCTGATACCATTGCCTTTTTGGCTCTCCCCATCTTCTTGGTGATTTCCCAGTTTGTCTCCATGGAACTTATGCAGCCCAAAGATAAATCAGCTCAACAGAATAATGTTGTTCTTAAGATTCTGCCCCTTATGATTGGATGGTTCGCTCTGAACGTTCCGGCTGCTCTATCTGTGTACTGGGTTATTAACAACATTGTCACTACGGTTACCACTCTGCTCATTCGAAACTCCATGGACATGACTCCTGTCGCTGCCGGCGGTGGCGCGGCGGCTGCTCCAACCCCGGAATCAATATTTGCTCCTCCACGAGAAAAGCCTGCAGGTTTTGGTGGTGACCCAAGTGTCATGTCGGCATCGGCATCGGCGGCTGCGTCAGGTGTAAAACCCATCTCTTCGAATGTGGTAGATGCCGTGATAGAAGAGGAGGACGTGGAGACTGTCTCGGAAGCCGCAGGTACAGGAATGGGAGAGGGTAGCGGCCCAAAGAAGGTAAGCCACTGAAAAAGATGTCGGAGGTCTTTAGTATTGTCTTTTTCTCACATCCACTTCACCATTCATCACTTAACAGCAACGCGGAAAGAAGAAAAAGAAGAAGAACTAAAGCGCTTCTTACCAACGGGGAGACTGGCAGCAGGCATTCCTATAAATATAATACACTGGCCGCTCCCGTAAAAATCATTCTAGCTGGCTCAAAAGAAAGGACAAGCAAAATGAGAAATTATGGTCCACTGACTCGCTAGAATATTAATGTTAGATTACGAACGGTTGAATCGCCTTGAACATTTAAACCGTCGCTTTGTTTGTGGTACCAGGCACCTGCAAATCTAAAAACGTCTAGTTTCGCGTCTGTTAGAACCACCCCTTTTTGCGCCTAAAGGTGTTACCCCTCTGGATTCCAATAGAAGTGAATATCGGCGAAACAGATTCGAGACGCCATGGACGTCAGTCAAAATCGTGACTGTGCATTAGCCTGCCGAAATTACAAAGCTCAAGTTTCATGGACGTGGCTCAACCTTGGGACCAACTCAAGCAATGAAAGCTTTGGGGGTCCTTTGTCGTATCCAATCAAGAATATTTCTTCTTCTTGCTCCGTAGCATCTTTTGTCGTATACCTGGCTGGGTGGATGGTGTAATCATCACTCCCCTCCCTCTTTGTCAGATCCCATCCGTGCTAAATGGACAAGTCACCATTTGTACCTTGTGTATATGCCTATATAAGTTGTGCATCCTTCCTTCAAATTCAATAGGCTAGGCTCAAACTAGTTTCTGATTTGTCCTTTTTGCAGAAGAACTACATCAAGTTTTGTGGTGCCAGAGATCATTATTTTACTCCATATGTTTTAGGAGGGATATCTTACATATACCTGGCGCAGACTCCCTAGCTGGGATGTGCAGTGGGTCATTTCTCAAATACAGTCATGGCCACAGCATAAATTTCCAGCAGTCTTCAAGACTTCTGGCATTAGATTGTTTGGATAACTGGTGGGCAAGCATTGTTTCATATTCGAGCAAACAGCACATAAATGAGTTCTCACTAAGGAGCCCACTCCACACCTTACAGTAAGAGCCGGCGAGACTTCTTTGCTTTGCTTTGCTGACAGCTGTTGCTCTAAAGCGCTCGACTCATCCGGTCTGTGCAGTGCAGTGAGTTAGTCTAATGCAAACCCAACATCATAAGACTTCAACGTCGAGCGCTTGGACTTTCATCCAGTTATACCATCCTTGCTGGAAATTGTTCGCGTGGTCATACTCCAGCGTAAGCAGGCTGTTTCAGATTTGACACATCTCAACGTGGCTGATGTGTTTCCCTAAAATAGTATCATAAATCGTGCGCCTGGTAGCGGCGTAAAATGTTTGTTAGTTCTTTATATCAGAAAGCTTTCTAATGTTGTGATGTGTGATATGTATAGGTGGTTTTTGTGATGGACTGTACTCTTCGTCCATTGATTCGCAGTCAATAGCTGCAGGAATTAGCAGGAGGGAGGAAGTTGTCATTGAAATTGACGGTCATAGTCTGCCCATTCGTCTCCGATGATAACTTTTAACTGTGTCAAAGCTTTGTTGATCATTCGTCGAACTTTGTCCGGTTTCAGTCCGACTATGCGGCTGACGGACGCAATGGTCATGGTGTTGCCTGTTCCATATTCGGCAGGCAAGTCGTCTCGAAGACCATACCGAAGTAGCAGTAAGTCCACCTCCTCGGGTGACAAGTGCCGATTCAAGGTCTCGATCAGATCCTCACGCAAGAATTCGTGTTTCAGGTTATCGAACTCACCGTCATCGGTTTTGCCATCCAAAATGTCAATGAGCGTATCGGTTGACCTGTCCGCGCCCATGGGTTTCTTTGTATTGGTGATTCCTTGGTCCAACGAGAAACAACGTTGATCCATGGCAGTGACGCATCGCTCTACCTGGGTTTGTGACATGCCGATAGCTTCGCCTATCTCTTTGAGCGATGGTTTGCGTCCCAAGACTCCGCATAGCTCCTTTTCGGTTCGTAAGATGCGCTTGTGGTTCTCGTAGAGTCGTTGCGGAACGGTGACCACACGAGACTGTACGATCTGAGATCGTTTGACGGCCGACCGAATCCAGTACATGGCATAAGTGGAGAAGCGAAAGCCTCGATTGGGATCAAACTTTTCTGCTGCGCGGATCAATGCCTATTAAAACCCAACAATCAAAAAGCCAAAGGATGTTAGACACTTTATACCACTGAGATCAAAACACTATCTGCATCGAGGCGCACCATAATAATGATCACATACCATGATTCCTTCTTGCATCAAATCCCCCGCGTTGTATTGACTACCCAGTCCATTGCGAATGTAAAGGTTCACGACTCCCTGTACCATACGCAAATTGGAGGTGACCAAGGTATTCTTGGCTTGAATGCCGTCTTCTAGCGCTTGACTAAGCGCTTCCAGATTGATTTTGCCAGAGGCCGCACACCATTCTTCATCGGTCGGTGCTCGTTCGAACTGTACGGTTAAATCCTCGTGAATATTTTGCAATCGAATCGCTTCCTGCGTTTTTTCTCCGAGCTCAATTTCTTCCTTGGGCGTAATGCGTTCGACCTTGTGAATCTCATTGGCAAATCTCACCAACGAGTCTGGTACGGAGGCAGAATTCTTGTACATGGCTTCGCCATTGGCCTGACGACGTTGTTTGCGTGCCTCGGGTGTATTCAGCACCTTGGCCAACTTTTTGCCGGTCCGACGTTCGGCCAATTTAATGCCATCCCGGTAGGCGCGTTGTCGATCCGTTTGCTGGCCACCATTTTGAAAGCCTGGCATGGTGGAGCTTTGGCGAGGACTGCGTTTCTTTTTCGTTCGGAGCGGCAAAGTTGTGGAAGAAGTGGCACTGCTACTGGCAGTGGTACCCTTCATGGTGGTTCGGGTAGAAGACGAAAGGGTCGTCTGAGAGGAGGAGGATGGTTTGGCGTTGAACATCTTTTCCGCTGCTACGGCATCACGAGACTTGATCGTTACCCGCGACGGCACAGATCGCCCATTCTGTTGCTTCTGGGACCCGTTCAAAGGACGGGGCTGGAGGGAAGGAGCGTAGCCAATCTTATCCATCAAGATCACCTCAGGGTCTGCGAGTACGTTCAGTCTAGTAGCACTAGTACTGCCAAAGGGAGTGTCGATTGGTTGAAATGGAGGCAAAAGCCCGCTTCTAGCAGCAGTGGAAGTAGGCGGCAGTGCGGACTGGAAGGCTCCTACAGCAGTTACGGAAATAGCGAGGGCCGAAGCAAACGTTGCTAGCCCCAGGCGATTGCGCTTTCTTCCCATTGTCATGCTCATGTTGGAGCGTCTCATGTTGCCGTTGTCAAATTCCTGCGAAATTTGTTGTATTGTGTTCATAGAAGGACTCATGGCTTCGCTTGTTTGTCTTTTTCTTGGTCGTAGATGGAAGAGCTGTTTTCACTAAATCCTGACGCGCTGGGCGATATGGGTTTCTCTTTTTCCTGCTGGAAACTAACTTTAATGAGTCAATTGCTGTAGCTGCTAAGGAATCCTCTGTTCTGTTCAGAAAGAGAGCAGTGACCCTGAATTGATGGAACAGCAGGTAAACAAACAACACCGCTGGCTGATGTTTTTGTGCAGCAGTATTCTAGCTAGTAGTACGATTGCCTCAATATTTTTTCCGTACAGGTCGATTCGTACGTGTGGATGTATACGAAGCACTGACTGACTGACGATGTGATCGAACATCCCATTGAATGACGAATGACAAACAATCAAAGGGCCCATGGTCGCTCTCAGCCTATCAAAAAGCCGCAAAATGCATTCCAGACCGTCTTACGTATCCACACTACTTTCGGTTCCCACGTCATCAGGAGAGGTCAAGTTCAAAGACGTGCGCACGGATTGCGCAATAGAAAAGAGCAATTGTGCGACGACAGAGACACTGCGTCAGTCAGTGCTTCGTTCGTCGTTCATCATCAGAATTCGCAACGTGGAAAAAGAAGAGATGCAACTAATGCATACCAGAAGTGCCCTACTGTACTAGCCTGTTATCTGGGGCACGGACTCGCTCCTGGGCATTCCTCCCCATCCTGCTCGGAGGAGGAACACTTTGGGACGTGGTACCAGTATAATGAATGGCATGCGACAGCATGAACAACAAATTGTAAAAATGAGATGGAAACCACATAGAAAACTTGCAACCAATCTCAAAAGGTGCAGCAGCCAACGGAAACAACAATGTCAGTGCTGCCCGCAATGCAACAGAGCAGGAAAAGGCACGTGCTGTAGCAAAAATTATCCATTAGGCAAAAGGACGGGGCAGAGTTGCTGTTGAGGGGGTGAGAAGGAGCCGCGAAGAAGGCACGGATCACATCAGGGACCAGTTGGAGAGTGAGTCCCAAGTTGAATTTGGCAATCCCAAATTCTGGTGAACGATTGGGGGAAGCCCAAGCAGTCACAGTGGGTACAACCCGTGGCGTCGCCCACTGTGAGAGAGGACTGTACTCTGACCACCCATGAGGAACGAAGGGGAAGGTTTTGCCGCAGACCGAAACACTAGATAAAGCACCAGGATTGGCCGCGCGAAAGAGGGACTAAGTAAAAGCAGGAGGTGCGGCCATCCAAAAAAAAACAGACCACAGGCAGAATCCGAGTTATATTTTTTATGCATGCTAGCTAGCTGGTAGTTCAAAACCATACTCTAATTTAGACAATAGTTTTCAAGGTCCCGCTCTGTGATAACAATAGGGTTGGACTCTTTGCTGTTTAGCATACTGTAGCCTTAAAACGGCCTCATTGGACTTAGCTTACAGTAAGTGTCCTCCACCCAACTGCCCTGCAAGTTGCTTACGGTTTCACGAAATAGAGCATGGACTCGAATTGACTGAAACCAATCAATGCAAAGAGCCACAAACCAAACAAAAAACATCCCGACACTTGTGCTTTTTGAGAACCTTCCAAGTTAGTTTCTTTGCCTTTTTCGCCGCCTTAGGACGCTTTGCTCGTTTCTTGTTTCTCTCGCGACGCTTGTCCATACCCTCCACCGTGCGCACCAAGACATTGGGGTCAATCTTGGAAGCCAAGCAATGGATATAGTCCAAGCGGTCTCCTACGAAATCGAAGGCGCTAGCCAGCTTCCTAATTCCAGCTGCATCGACTGAAGGATTGGGTTTCTCATCAATCCCGAATTTTTTCTCCACTTGACGCATGAGAGGTTGAAACACAAGAGAGTCTAGCTTGTCCTTGCGTAATCTCCATGGTTTGTAATCATAACCACCAAGCTGGTCAAGCGTCTCAAAAACATGCCACCCATATTCTACGTGAAGGTTCTCAAGCTTTGGTAAGTTTCGGATTGCCCTAGTCAATAGAACCCAGCATTCGTCGGGCTCACGCATCCAGACTTCACCAATATTTAGCTCGGTAAGCAAAGTAAGTTTTTCCAATGCATCCGCCAAGATCGAGCAGCCATTTTTTGTAACGCCCGAAGAAGGGTCAAATCTTCTTGTCGAGTAACTATATGGAGCGCCGACTTCCAGTTTCGTGAGGTTTGTCATTTGTCCAATGTGCTTAAACGTCAGCGGTACATCTGTTCCAATGCCAGACAAAGCCAGGTTGTTGATGCTCTTTGGCGTGGCCTTGAGGACTTGTGCCAAGTTCTCATCGCTCACTTTATGAACTTCGCTAATGCGAAAAGTACGAAGATTTGGAAAATTGGCTGAAACCCACTCACAGAACCGATTCCAAAACGCATCGTCCAATCCAGAAACGGCATCTATAGTAAGACTTTCAGTCTCATCAGCAATAGAATGTCCTGTCCAAATTACAACAAAATCTTGCCAAGGCATACCGAGGCCGTAACGCTGATCCGTGATTTGCAATTCCCACTTCCCATTTCTCATCCATAAATCGAACACAAAGCCGTCTCCAAAGAAGTCCGCATTCATCGTGGCTTAGTACAGTATTTAGAGTGGCAAGAAATAAATGATGTTGTTGTTGTGCGAAATATTGCAACTGGTGCTAATAATACCATTCAATCAATCAATCAACCAACAACACCGTCGACGCTCCGCACACCTCGGAATTCCATTCCCATGGGATCGAAGCTATTCTCTTCTTACTTTCGCACCAACGAAACCCGCGTGACAGCTTTCACGATGGTGGTCCACTCGTTGATGCACTAGCTACGGTAGGTACTATCTACTAGGACACCTAGTAGTAGGCACAGAGGTCCGTTGTATCTGTCCGTTCCATACCACACAAAAGGAAAATCACGATCACTAAATATCTTATTCATCATTCATACCCATCGTGTGGATTTGTTTAGCGTGGGTTCCTTCCGTTGGGAGAATTTCGATTTGAATATCTGATACGTGGATGAGATGAGGACCGTGAATACAATCATGTATATTGGCATTTAAGTTTGCTCTCGCTTTACCGAATATGCTCCTATTTGGCGAACTCCCCTCCATCATACCTCGTCACTCATTTTTTGGCCTGCCTAGAAACCACAGGAAGGGAAGCCACAGATTTTGTCAAATATTGCTGCTGAAGCATCCAATACCCACTTTGCACAATTTTACATTACAACCGTCGCCAATTTCCTGATCCACATGTCATCATTCGTTTTCCAGGCATGCTCAGCCACCATCGCAACCACACCAAACACCACCAAACACCACTAATCTCCACCAAATCCCAACAGTAGTATATTGTCACAATTGATTTGACAGATTCAATTTGGGATAGGTCAACATATCCTTGAGTCCTCCCCCATTCAAAACATTGGTATATCCTTTGGCTTCCAATGTCTTTTTCGCTTGCGAAGCTCGCGCTCCACTTCCACAATAGATGATAATGGTTTGACTCAGATCGTCCGACACAAATTGCGTGGGATCCGTTTCCAACGCAGGACATGCGGTCCGTGTACATCCCGTTTTCGCCCAATTCACATCGGCAGGCAAATCTTCCAATTTGGCTTCCTTGATTTCCTCTTCGGTACGAACATCGAGCACCACTGCTCCTGGACGTTTCATCGCCTCCAAAATGTCTTGGGGTGATGCCATGTGATTGGCTTTCGCGCGGTCGGGATAATCGGGTCCGAGTTCTTCCATTTTCGTGTTGATTCTTGTTTTTGTGAAGATGGGAACTCACAAGAGTAACTACTCGAATTAGTTGAGGCTTCTGTGTTCAGAATACTCTATTGGTTTATTGTGGGAACAATAGTATAGTTGAGTATTGTATACTCGATCCCTTCCCCGCAGATCGATGCGGAGGTTTTGGCGGGGGGCTACTGTAGTCTGTTGCATTACTGACTGTAGTCTAGTTGCTGCATGATTCATGTATTCTCGATCTCGGATTTGTGACGTTATAGACGTTATAGTTTTGATTTATTGTTGTAACTATAAGGATTATAACCGCCTATTATGACAGCTATGATCTTATCATGGTAACTATAACAAACATAACCGCCCATTATAATCCTCTTGATCACATATAACAGTTATAACCTCTAATAATAACCGCTATGATCTTATCTTAGTCATCAGAATCATCGACAAAGTGTGCGTTCCTCTTCTTTATGACGTGTTTTTCTCGCACAAATCAAACAGATCCATGGTCGTCAACTTAGCTTCCAGCCTTCCATGCATGAATGTTGCTACGATAACCTGACACCGCATCATGTCCACAATCACGACACTACTAGACCCTAATAGATATGTACGTTCCATTAGCGATTATATTGTCTTCTTTTAACTGAAGATTGAAGAGGATATTGACTGACCTGATTGATTCACATTGACACAACAAGAAGATCGAACCAGGATGATGAGATTATTTTTGGTGGTCGTTCTTTGCCTGTCGATTTTCCGTCCTACTCTGGCCTTTTGCCCTGCCAACAACAAACATGTCGTGAAAGAGATTCGTACTGCTAGTAGTGGCAGTAGTATGGAGTTGGGTTCCCATTCTCCTTTCTTTGAGAATACTGACGGGGAAGTTGCGCCTTCATTCTCCATGACAACACACATGATGACTGCGACTGGACTTTTGACCGGTCTGGCCACTTTTGTCAATGGCGCCATGGCTGGTGAAGAAATTGAAATGGCCGAATTACCACCTCCATGGGTTCCCGCCGTTTTTGCCGTGGTCTTGTTGATCGGTGTCGGAGTCTTGACGGGATCTTTGGGCAATGTCATTGACGAAGAAGCATCTTTGGGACTTCAATCGGGTGCCCGGGCTCGAAAAGAAATTGAACGAAGCAAGTCGAGCTATTTCAAAAAGAGATAAAAATGCTACTATTATCAGCAGGAGAAAGCCTTTCTATTTCTGAAAAAATAAGGAGCGTCGTCGAAACCCTGATCGAGAATGCAATACACCCAAGAACTAATAATAGAGAGAGCCACCGAGTGCTTATTGTTCTACTATGCTAATTGTGTAAGGATTTCTTTGCTAAATTGTACACGTTACAGAAAATCACTATTGCCTATTCGACTGCCACTTTGGGGCGCTCTAGAACCATAATTCTGAGCGCTGGCTTCGCCTTCATGGTGACAACCGTGGTCAATGTATGTTCCACATTGCGTTGAGAATCTCCAATCCGGATTATAAAGGCCCGAACCAGAGGCGCCAAAAGCAACTGTGCTTCCAGTGCAGCAAAGCGTTGTCCAATACAATTGCGAAGGCCGCCTCCAAGCGGCAAAAAGGCAAATCGTCGACGTTCCCGCTCGGCAGCTGGTAAATTCATCCATCGTTCTGGCACGAACGTCTCGGGGGCGTTCCAAGTAAAGTGGATGTCGATGCAATAGATGTACCGGAATCACCAACATCGTCCTAGCTGGAATAGTACGCCCCTTCATTTCTTCGGCGCGGCTGTTCGTACGAATCAAGATTCCAGCGGGAGGATACATGCGCAAGACTTCTTGTAATTAATGCCAGCAAATACTCCATTTTTTGAGTATGTTCCAATTGAGTGGGACCTTCTGCTGGTGCGTGTTGGACAATAGTTTGGTAGAGCTTTTCTTGTACGTCTGGGTGTTTGGCAAGGGCATAAAAACACCAATGCATCCAGGTGGTAGTTGTCTCGTGTCCCGCCATGAGAAAGGTCTTGGTTTCGTCACCAAGTTCCTCTCGATTGAAACGCTTGGAGTGCGCTTTCTTGCTACTATTCTGCTGTTTCTCTGGGTCTTCCGCCACCAGCACGAGATGCAAGAGAGATTTGGAATGCATATCTGCCGAAGCATTCGCAATGACTTGATCGGCAGCATCACTGAGCGTTTGCCGCGACTTTCGTATACATGGGTTAATGAACTTGTCGAGGGAGGCCAGTCCAAACCCTCTCAGAATGGGGTAAAGGAAAGAGACGAGTACCGGATGAAGGGTTGATCATATCCAAATTGTTGACACCCGCGTTTATGAGGGCCCATGAAAGGTTCCCAATGAACGTCCAGAAAAGCGCCAATCACAAAAGGTATAGTTGGGTCCCGGAACCTTTTGTAGCGGGGAGAAGCGAACCCGAAAACAGGCCACGAGGAATTTGAGGATCAGGTAGGCGCCGACGGCACTGGAGAGCGCATTCAATATGTCATTCCAGCACCAAGACGGGAAAGTCTTTGCATCCAACGGTTGTGTCAGTATCCTTTAGCAGAGTTTCCTTGCAAAATTTCGTGCGACGTGAAAGTCTCCTCACCGATGGACCGCCAATCAATGGGAAAATGATCAAAAGATTGGAAAAGATACTAGGATCTAGCTGTCACGAACAAAATATCGCAGTATACAAATAGGATTCTCAGGACATCAGGTAGCTGGGGACTCCACGAAGGAAGGGGGATACTTGGAGGCCTGTTACAGAAGAAAGTAGTATAGTACAGTACGATACAACTACTACTGAATGTATTACTTTACGGATGATTGAAGGTAAATTGCGATCTTAATAAGATTATCGTGTATCCTCTCGAGTAAAAAAATAGACATTCAATTGTTGCTTCACCTCCTGCGTCCTGTACTACAAAGCAATCAAGAAATCACGAAGACGGATCGGACGAGGAAGTTTTGCTTCCCATTCGTGACGGATCAGCACTGGGGTAGTATGGCTTGGGTGCGGCACCTCGTTTCGCCCCGGCACCTCGCAAGACCCCGCCTCCGGGTCGTGGAACACTGGACACACCCGGAGGCCTCATCACTGTGGACTCACTGGCACCAGCGGCTGGGACACCACTGGCGGCAGCTTTGCGCGCAGCGACAATGGCAGCGACTTCGGGTGGCGGCTTGACGGCCAATCCCTTTGGCATAGGTGCCTTGGATGTCAGTGCCATGCCACCCGGAGGTGCCGCCGGACGCATCACGAGAGGAGCTGCGGCGGCACCCCGCGAAGAGGATCCCTCCCCACCAGGACCATCGGCAGATTCTCCCCGTTTCGGTGCTCGTGCCCAAGAGACATATATCTGTCGTTCCAATAACATTTTACGATTCATGGAAACAATGGCCAATTCGGCCGCTTCTGGTTGTGTGTATTCCACAAAGGCCTGCCCTTTTTCGGCTTGCATGCGAATGGCTATAATTTCACCATAGGCATAAAACTGATCCCGAATATCGGTTTCCGTCGTGGGCGGATACGGAGCATCTCCGACATACCGCAAATAGAGTGTCGCTGTGGCCTTTTCGTAATCATCCTTTTCATCTTTTTTCTGTTCAATCCATTCGCGTCGCTTTTGCTTGCCAATGATTTTCTTGGCGACGGGATCGTTGGACCCATAAAATCGATCCTTGGTATTTTGGACCGACATGGGGTCATTTCGATCTTTGGGCATTTCATGACGAAAGGGACAATGCGCCCCACGATCGCATTCTCCCTTGGCAAAGAAGGAACACAATTTGGGCAAATTGCGTTCATAGCGTGGTTCCATCCGGGCCATGTCCGATAATTTGGCATGCGCTAGTGCATTCGGCGTATTGGCGGTTTGCCCTTGGGCCAAGGCTCGTTCTTGTTGGGCCGTAAACCACGCCCGGTTTGCCATGGATTGAGGTGGTGCCTGCACGGCCCCGGCACTCCCACTTTCCCGCAAGATTTTATCGCGTACTTTGACGGGCAATCCGTATTGCAAATCGTAAATACAAACTTGACAAACATTTTTGGCTTGCGCGCAATTGCGACAAATTTCGACACGCTTGAGGCGGCCTTTGGTACCGGCTTGCCAGGCAAATACCGTAAAGGGTGTCTCGCAGACTTGGCACTTTTTGCCAAAGGGTTCCTTGGTCATGCGCACGTAGGGATTGTCACCCAAACAAGTCTCGCACACCAAGGGAAACTCCGTGTCACCTTCCCATTTTTGTTTGATATCGTCGCGTTTGATAGTAGCCATTATTAATTGTTTGTTTGATTAGTCTTTGTTTGTTTATTAGAGATAAGCTGGATGATTGCTGTGTAGTGTATTGTAGTGTAGTGACCTGAAGTGTAATGCGCAGTTGGGTTGCAGTACTAAAGGCTGGAGGAGGCACGACGTGTGGAGCAGTTTTCGCAAGAAAAAGAACCCAGATCGCAAGACAGACAATGATGGATAGAAAAGTTGCTTTCTTAGTACGCAAGATTCTGTCAACTAGCAGTGAAGGAGAGAGGTATACTAGGGGAAGCTGTTTGCTTGAGTAGCCTATTGGCAGTTCAATTAAAAACTGTTCGAGTGCTTGTTGTTGTTGTTGTTGTTGTTGTTGTTGTTGAATAATTTGGTAGCTGGAAATGGGATTGCTTGGTTTCGGTGTTGTTGGCCGTGCTCGTGGTTGCGGGTTTCGTCGGGACATGGACAGACGCAAGAAATTATAAGTGTGCGTCTTTTGTCCTTGGCCCTGAAACGGTGAGGTACAGTAGCAAGGATACTATGCTACTAGCTAGCTACTGTAGTAGTAGCTAAAGAACAATATTTCTATTACTACCAGGTTCAATTTCCTTTGTCAAAGCTACTAGCTAGCTAGCTAGCTAGCTGCTATTAGGTTACTAATCAAACTTTTATGTTGTTTCGAGTGTATATATAAATTCGTGGCATTTTAGTTCTTTTTATAATAATTATTGCTTTCGTTTCATGCAAGATACAGCCACCAACTAATATACAGTCCTTGCTATGCTTCCGTCATACCGTACGCACAGTACAATCTATCGATAGCGCTTGGAAGGACGTTCGCCATCCATTCCTGGACCGTCTTGCGACAATAGCGTTCGCTTCAAATTCAACATTTGTCTCAATTCCGCCTGCTCGGCAGATTCGCCATTGCCATGATTGTCGCCTTGTTGAAACTGTTGCTTCAACAAGTACTCGGCAATGGGACTTTGATCATTGTCAAATCCAAATCCAGCATTGCGCAACTGTTGCATCATGGCTTCCTTCTCCATCATTTCATTGCTGGACGACTTTTGCGCCGCGGCGTGTTCGCTTAAAAGTCGGGCCAAATCGGAATTGTCATTCCCGCTGGACTGGTCAAACAACGCCGCAGCGCCGCCGCCAAAGCCATCGTTGTGCTGATTCTGTTGCATGGCCAACCGCAAGTTGGCCAAATCCGATCGTGATCCAACGCCTCCTCCCGACGAGGATGATCCTCCCCAGTTCTTGGCGGCCTTGGCATTCTCCATGAGATCACTGACTCGGGACTGAATGTCAATGCTGTTGCGTCGTTCGAGCAACTCTTGCAAGGATGCGGCCGAGTGGCGTCCTTCGTGGCTGCTGCTTCCCCCTCCTTGTTGCTGCTGTTGCTTTTGTGCTTGAAGAAAGGACTGGAGTGCCGACGAGGAGGAACCGCTGGGATCCCGCCCCCTATTCATAAGATTGCCGTTGGAGTCCTTGTTGCGGAGACCACCATTGGCAATGGCTTGGAGGAGATTGTTGGTCGAATCCTTCTTGAAGGCATTGGGTGTAGCATTCAAAAAGTTGCTCGCCGAGGAGTTTCTGCCCAACAAGTTGCCCGCGGACCCTCGGTGGAAGGATCCGGCGTTTCGAGCGGCTTCCAGGAGATTACTGGCGGAATTCTTGTGGAAGGAATTCCGAACCGCATTGAGGAGGTTGCTGGAAGAGGAATTTTGCAATGCCGCATTCAACAGATTGCTGGCCGAGGATCCGCTGTGGAACGAGTTCGTTCGTGCGGCAGCCCCGAGCAAGTTGTTGCAAGAACCGGCACCACTGGCAAACAAGTTGCTTCGGGAATCTCCCCCAGACGACTGAAAGGGATTGGCGAGGAGTGCATCGACACTGGCACGAGCTTGAAGTTCGGCGGCACTTCCCAAAAAGTTTTCCACACTGCTTCGGGATTGCATACGATCAGACTTGGAACGTTTCTCCAACTCGGCGGCCAATTCGGCGCTGCTAAAGCCACCCAAGTTGGTTCCATTCAAGCCTCCTGCACTGGCGGCAGAACTGGAGGATCCTCTCAGAACACTGCTGCCTCCTAGAAGAAGAGCGCGTCCAGCAGCAGCCGCTTTGCTGTTGGGACGTCCCGCCAAAAGAGCGGCCGCCTCAATTCCGTTGCTTCCGCCCAGAGACGCCACATTCGGTTTGGATGCGGCGGCAGCTGCCATGGCGGCCGCAAAGTTGTCACTGTCGCTGTGAAAGCTGTTGTTATTGCTATGGACCGCAAAACTGTGGCTGTTATTGCCAGAAGGATCCATTGCCGACGGCGCAGCAGAAGACGACGCCAAGGCGGACATGGGCGAGGCCTTGGCCAGGAAGCGCCGTTCCAGTTCTTGGAGTTTCACGCGGCGCTTTCGTACTTCGTCATTGGAGAGATTGTTCTTGCGTCTCACGTACACTTGCTTGCCATTGTAATTGGAACCCACAAACTTTTTACTGATGCGCATGGGCTGGCAATTGAGCATCTTACTGAGAAAGGTACGAAGCGAGGTTCCTTCCGCCAAAGGCAACAAGCCGCCTTTGAATTCTTCGATCAAGCCATGGACATAATCTTCCTCTGAAAGAAAGTAGTTTAAATGCGAGGAAGGAAAGGTAAGAATTGGAATGGTGGGTCCAAAAGAGCACTGAAGGCAGAACTGCCTTTTTGCTTTTGTCCTTCCAAACAACAGTACAGTACGGGGAAAAACAAGTGGTAGTTGCTAGCTAGAAGTTCACTCACCTTCAGGCGTCCATTTTCCTTGATGGACGGGCTGTCCAGGATTGGGTACGAATTCATCTTCACTTCGTGGCATCTTGATTAATTTAGAATTGGTTGAATTGTTTTGCTTGGATTTTGTTTAGTCTACTAGTACTGTCTTGATGAGAACAGCTAGCTAGTGGAGTGAAGAGTGATAGATATTGTCGTTCCTTTAATTTTGTGAGGGAAAGTCGCTCAATAACAATGTTGCTCAACGGGAGGAAACTGCAAGAGTTAACTCATTATTCGCATGCTTTGGACGTGGTGGGCGGTCGGCTGCGAAACGAACATCGACTATGTACCAGTAACCGTACACTTGTACTACTTCCCTTCCGTGTTGCCACGCCAATCTATTTACCAGCAGTACTTTGGTACTTACTTTGAAGTACGTAAAGCTGTACTGGTACTCCGAGTGCCACAATGGAATTTATACGTCGGAGCGTGATTTTAGGCTTCCCCCGGAAAAAGAAGTGGACCTCAACCGTAAGCCTTGATTCAACCACTAACTTTACGTATAGTCATACTGTAGTGTATTCATCGGCTATAGGACATACCGGGTAGTACTGGATCCTACGTTGCAGTCCGAAGAGCAGTGTCATAGTTCGGATTTTGGCTATCCGAACCGTCTTTACGGGCTATTATAAACTACGACCGGAGATTTCATTTACTAGTATACTATTTATCGTGCTTTTATAAGCTTATTTACGAGATCTTTGACACATGCTTATACAGTTAGTACATCAGTTACCGCTGGACATTTGCTTGCCAATTGACAGATCGTGACGTCAAGACAATGAAAAGAAATGTGGAAATACAATGGGTGTCGAAAGATGTATTGCCATTAAGCCACAATTAGTCGATAATAAATTCGGTTTTAAGACTACTCGTGCTTTTATTTAATTCATCATTTTCCAGCTCAGAATTGTATTTCGAAGTAGTACTTGCCTACTCTTACATCGTTAATTAAGTAGGTTCCGGAAGTTGTGTTCCGGATACTTTGGATGGGTCGATAAAAAATGTCCTCGGGCGGCAATGTCCTATGGGTGCATTTTTCACGTCAAGAAGCCCCGTCTGCTGGAATCAGAGACAAAAAAGTTAAAAAACCGCTTTGCATACAAAAGGCCTGTTCGGATAATAATCACCTGCTCGTGCTAAGCACACGTAGTATGCTGACGTAATGGACTACGACGTACAGCGTACTACTAGTTTGGCAATACCAACTTCAGTTCTTTCGTTCAACACTTTTTTATCGAGGAGGTTCCGCTGGAGAAACGAAGGGGTATTCCATTATCCGGACGTCTTTATCTTCCGCTTGCCAACATCATGTTTGATAAATAATGTAAAGGAACCGGGACACTTGCGATGCTAAATCGCTAGGTTCAGCAGTTCCGGCCATTCAAATATGCCCTAATACTCGGAACAAAGAGATCACAACTGTACACCAAAGAGTGAACAAAAAAGAACAAGAAGACTTGATAGTCCACATACCACATTGTCTTCCTCTCTCTCTTTCATCATCTTCTGGAAAGAACAGGCAACCAATGCAAGATCTGCACAATTGGACCATAAGAACCCATTTGGTCAACCATAGATGACACTGCACACTGCCTCAGAAGCGTGATGAAACACATGAAACCAAAGACGCAAAGACAGAAGTGCAGCGTTTTGTTGACATGCTTGGCGTGCTCATGTAGATGGCAACATGTTTCAAAGACAAGATTTGTTATGATCCCATTGGTGTGGCTCTCAATGTCAAACTGAACTGTCATTGTGAGTTGTTCCTTCCGGAAGGCCAATTGTGATTGTTTGTTGCAGCTGCCAATTCATTTGTTTTTTCTGCAATCCAATCATTGTTTTTTTTTGTGACCATTGCAATCGTTGTGCACCAAGTTAATTCAGCTGTTGCCTTCACACCATGTCAGTAATCACTTATGCATTCTGATTTCTGAAGAAAATGGCAGGAGCATGGAAAACAGATGTGTTTGTGAAAGAAACTTGTGAAACAAACTTGACAAATTTGCACCAATTCACAATGACTCCGCCTCAATTGTTTCCACCTCAAATGATGGATGGGGCTGATGATGCCAAGCTAACTACATAGCTATTTTCAAACAAGTAGTGATTTGAACTGGATGTTCTAGAGCTACTGTAGCTACCACAAGCAGTGAGAGCATTAGCAGCAAAAGAGAACAGAGATCACAAAATAGCTGGAGCAGCTGTGCTACCAGGTTGAGCTGATAATGGAGCGACTGTGCTACACAATTCCAAAGTCCCTTATCCTTTGTTCCCGCCCTTGCTGGACAGAATTAATCCAGCCAAACTCACTGACCATGGCGGAGGTGTTGCCTCATTCATCAACGCCAGATATACTGTATATATATATATAAGCTCCTGCAAGTACTGTACAAGCAAGAACTACTGTAATGTACCTGGTTGGTAGGTAGTTGGAAGAATGGAGCAGCAAAAACCAAATTGGGACGGAGTGGTTGCGGCTCGAAAAAGCAAAAAAGTCAATAGCAGCAACACTGGTGTCAACGCGGTGACTGCCCAGGATTATGAAGAATTCCAAAAGCATTACAAATTTGTCTTGCCATCCGACAGAGACAACAAAGACGACAAGAGTGGCGCCAGCAAAAAATGGCAAGATCGAATGGTCGAAAATTATCACCAACATCTCTACAAGGAATTCGCCATTGTCGACTTATCCGTTCCTGGAAAAATTGGAGTGCGATTCCGTACCAAACCAGAAGTGGTTGCAGGAAGGGGTTTCCGAACGTGCGCCTCCAAACAGTGTCCTACGTACAGTAGTAAACTGGGTGGTGTGAACCAAGCGCAACAACAAAGCCTTGACAGTGAATTGAATGTACCTGAGGACCTTTGCGATTATGAAGTTCCTTTTCAGTATGTAGAACACGACGAAGCCAAAATGGAACTCGTCAAAGTTCGATTGTGTCCCGTTTGCGCGCAAGCATTAATGGAGCGAGATGCTTCCAGCAATAGCCGACGCAAAAAATCGTCCCGGCGACATGAGAAGAAAGGCAACAACAGCAACAACAGTTCAGATGATGATGGTAACGACAGCTACAGTAGCTCGGACGATAGCGAATCTACGACTTCCTCGGAGGATGATTCGGAAGAGAAAGGTTCGCGACGTAAACGAAAACGTCACGACCGAAAACGAAAAAAACACAAAAAGAAAAGGTCGTCCGATGCGCCGCAACAACCATCTCCATCTGCAGAAATTGGTGACGGTAGCCAGGACACTACCCATCATTCAGACAGTCAATCGTCTGGCGACGAGGAAAGGAAACGTAAACGTCGACGAAAAGAACGAAAAGAAAAACGAAAAAGAGATCGAAAACGTCACAGAAAGCGGTAGATAGCGTAGCGTTGGCTTGCCCTGAAGGAAAGAAGAAGGGATGCAGCAACAACCGATGTGTTCTATAGTACTTTTGCTTCATGTATGCCGTTTTCAACATGCATGGACACTCCTGTACTTTACATGTAGTGCCAAACGACTCGCCTGCCTACAACAAAGATGCAAGCTACTACAGTATGCCTTCGATGCAGCAGTCTGGGTTTTTAATCGAGGCTAGACGAATCAATGAGGCATTAGGAGACGAAAAAGGAAGTATAAATATAGTGATTAAAATTTTATAAAAACCTTTTTAATTGAGTAGGGTTTAAAATTTTGTTGTGCGTAAATTAGCAAATGTTAGCAACCGTGTAAGTGATAAAAAAAAATGTACCCGGCTGATAATTGTATTCAAAATAATGTTGGTTGGTTTTCTCAGCTCCCACACACAAGCCAATCCCATCCATAAAAATATGCCATGCTGCACATACGCCATGTGCCCCTTCGTTCCAACTCCTGCTTCCGTCGTTAGTAGCTAGAAAGTTAGTTAGTTACGACCGTCGTCGTCGGCCAATTTTGATTTTCTTGGCCCGTCTGGCTTGTCGATTGCAGGGACGCTTTCCATGGTTGGCCTTGTTTTTGCTGCTGCGATTGTTTCGGTTCCGACATTCCAATCCTTCCTCCCCTGCTGCAGTAGTGTTGTCGTCTGGACCATCCTCCTCTTCTTCCATATCCTCGACATTTGTGTTGTGATTCTCAAAAATATCATCCAGTACTGCCAAGGAATCGTGGTTCTCCGTGCTGCTGCTCGATGCTGCTGCTGCTGCCATTTCGGTAGTAGTGGACTGCTGTTGTGGCGTCGCATCAAAATTAAATTGAGGCGCAAATCCCACAAAGACGGGAGCGGACGGATGTGCTTTCCCCGAGAAGAAGATCTGATTCATCGTTCGTGGTTCCTGCGAAACCACAAATCGCGCAAAGTTTACGTCTTTGTTCGTGGCTTTGGTAGCCATGGACGCACGAGCAGTGCTGCCCCATGATGATGAGGACCGTGCCGCCGTTCGGAGGACGAGGGATTTGGAGACAGAGGAAAACATGTTGTTCAAAATAAAGACTATCGAATAATTCTAGCTAGTAGGAACAAAAATATGTGCAGCAAAAATTGTTGTAAGAACAGTTTGGTTTAATTGAATGACCTGAGCGCAAACAGCTCGTCTGCCCCGACCAGCCAATTTAAAGTAGCTATTGGCTGCTGTACTATTACGACTAAAAGTAGCTCGCCAGTAGCTTCTAAAGTAAGTACTAGCTAGTAAGAGGTCTCTGTTGTTGCTGGTTGCACCTGGGTCGCTGCCAATTTGAATGTTGTTCTTGTCGCTACGTCGTACCGCCTACAGTACAATTGTACCACCACCTCACACATTTCAGAAATTTTCTTGAATTCCGATTGTCTGTACTTCAACGGGCAAGTAATCCCAAACACTCACCTCTTAACCTGAGCCCTTCTGCTCTTGATACCATGACCGAAAAACTCGACCATGGCGCTGCTTTCATAATCCATTCATTTGATTCGACCGATTCATCGTCCGCTGTTACTGTACTGTAGTGGTTGGTAGATACTAGTATAATACTAGCTAGTAGACTTTACCTTCCTCACAACCAAGCTGCATCTCTAGTAGTAACGTGTATTCTTCTTTGTCATACAAAGGATCCAGACAATAAGTATCCAACAATGGCTTCCGAAGCTCCACCTGCGATTGCCGCGGCTGCGGATGCCGCAACTACGGATGCCACAGCCGAAGCTGCTCCGGCGGCAGCGGCCAACAAACGATCGCCGTCGGATTTTTTGAAGTCCGTCTTGGGTCGCCCTGTAAGAGTCAAGCTCAATTCGGGAATTGAATACAGAGGTACGGAAACCCCAAAGTGTGGTGTTGAGTAGTGCTCAGGGCTAGGCTAGCTGTGGAGATCTGCCCATCCCTGTTCAATTGTCGTCTAGCTAGCCATACGTTGCTAATGTGTCATTCTCTTTCTCCTGCATGCACAACAAATCTAGGTGTTTTGGCATGTCTTGATGGATACTTGAACATGGCACTGGAACAATCGGAAGAATATGGTCCCGATGGACTTCTCAAGGCAAAATATGGAGATTGCTTTATCCGGGGGAATAATGGTGAGCCTTTCATTTGTTTGGTCTGCTCCTCCGTTTGGTTTGGAGAATTGATTTCGTGCTTCTTCTGCTTTACCGTGATCTTACTATATGTTTTCTGCCTATTCTATAGTGCTTTATGTTTCAACACAAAAGAAAAGGTGACAACTTGCTGGTCGAATCAATATGATGGGCATTATGTATCCAGTGGGACTGTGGCCTACTTATAAAAGTTCACGTCCAACCTCAATCAAAGACATCCCCTCTAACCAACGCAGAACGGAAACAGGTACTTGTCGATTCATCATACGCATTTCTAAATTGAAAAGTATTTATTGGGGACCATTTCCCGCCTAACAAATCAATAGAGTTTTACAAGTAAATTACCATACTACTACTGGTGCTAGTTAGATATTAGGAGGCAAGCGTATAGCTCGTGGTGGTTGTAGGTTCTATGTTCCGCCTGAAAATTTCTGACCAAAGCGCAGTGCTAGTTGAAGGCATTTGCCGATTCATACTTATCGGAAGCCAAATCCTAATGGGTGGGAGGTATTCTTTGTTCCTCTCAATTGCATGCCGATTGGCCTCTGGAAAGCATTGTCAGCTCTTGTCACGGACTTTGATCTTCTAGCAAGACTGATGGTGACGGACGGTAGCTAGCAGAGCCAGTAGACAACCGATGAAGTCCGGTCGCGTTCCATTGGAGGCACCAGCCCGGCTGCAATACATCACCAAAAATATAGGTGGCTGCGGCGGACTTTTTCAGCACGAACGCACCTCACGCAGTGTAAAACTGTCGTCGCCAACATAAATTATGTCGTATTGATTCGTCCGTTTATTGTCTCTCATGATGAATGTATGTATCACTGACCAAATCACCGAAACTAGTACTGCCTTTTCGGGGAGTTGAATCTGTTCCACTTCCTGCACCTTCGGGATCTGCTTCCCTCCTCGTCTACTGCGACCTGGGCGACTCCTTTTGAAAAGGTCGGTATTTCACTCTTCCCATCTCCACGTCTGTACTGGTGGGTTCGTGTGCTTGGCAGAAAATCCAGGAGAAAATGCTGTCAATGTGCTGCTGCTGCTGTGGTGGAATATAAAAGAAGAAATGTTGATTAATTTTTTATTATTTAAAATATTATTAATTTCTTCATTTTGATGTGACAAATATTTTCCATTAAGGATGGACTACCACGGGTGCCACAAGTGTATTATCAACAAGGAGTGAAAGCAAAAACAATAGGGAGTTTTGTCGATTTCCTCCTCGAAAAAAGAGCAGGATATTTCCAAGAAAACATGATGGACCAAAAATTTAATCATGCAGTTTCTCGCAATCTGGGGCAGTTCCCTTGACCATGGCGTGGTCAGCCAAGACCATCTCCTTGACAAGCTCATCAAAAGGGGTAGAGGAAACCCATCCCAACTTTTCCTTGGCCTTGGTGGGGTTTCCAAGCAAAAGATCGACTTCAGTGGGTCGGAAATAACGTTCATCGACCTTGACCAGAACTCTGCTTTCATCGGAAGCATCCACACCTTCTTCCTCCACAGTTCCAGGCTCGCCCTTCCACTTGATAATAATACCGACATGAGCAAAGGCCTTTTCCACAAATTCTCTCACCGTGTGAGTTTCTCCAGTGGCAAGGACGTAATCATCCGGCGTGTCCTCTTGCAACATTCGCCACATACCCTCCACATAATCACGAGCATGTCCCCAATCACGCTTGGCATCCAAGTTACCAAGGTACAGGGTCTTATCCAAGCCTTCCTTGATGCGTGCCACGGCGCAGGTGATTTTGCGGGTGACAAAGGTCCGTCCACGACGAGGCGATTCGTGATTGAAGAGGATTCCATTGGTCAAATGCATGCCATAGGCCTCACGGTAATTCACCAAAATCCAAAAGGCATATTGCTTGGCAACGGCATAAGGCGAACGGGGATAAAAGGGAGTTGTTTCGGACTGAGGGACCTCTTGGACTTTTCCATAGAGTTCACTGGTGGAGGCTTGGTAAAATTTGACCTCCTTTTCGAGACCCGCCGTTCGAATCGCATCCAACATACGAAGGACACCCACTCCATCACAATCCGCCGTGTACTCGGGCATGTCAAAGGAAACTTTGACGTGACTCATGGCACCCAAGTTGTAAATCTCAGTTGGCTTCACACTGGAAATAATTCCAATCAAGTTGGTTGCATCACAAAGATCACCATAATGCAAAAACAATTTTACACCAGTGTCATGACGATCACGGTAAAGGTGATCAATACGGCCTGTATTGAAGCAAGAGGAACGACGGACAATTCCGTGGACCTGTTCATAATAATAATAGCAATAATAGTGGTATTGGTTGATCAATGAATGGAAAATTGGAAGCGTATTGAGAGAGGGCGAAAGAAAAAAAGAAAAAAAAATAATAGTTTGGTGAGAAATTGTCCAAAATGATTTTTATAAACAACAAACAAAATAATCAAAACCAATGATGCCGTCCGTACCGTGTATCCCTTCTCAATCAACAGCTCCGCCAAGTAGGAACCATCTTGTCCGGTGATACCGGTAATCAAAGCTACTTTACGATCGGTCATGACGATTTATTAATTGAATTTAACAAGAGAAAATAATTTTATGTTTCACCGGACTGTAAGAGAAAAAAATAAAAGTGAAAGATTTTCGGGTGATAAAATGCCGTTCATGGACGGATTTCAATCAATCAACAGTGCCAACCCAACGAATTGATTTTTTCGAGCGGTTCTCTTGATCGCGTAGAATCCTTGCATTGATTCGATTCATTGGATTCACCATGACGACGACTATGTACCGTACTTCTACTGACTAGTACAAATCCTACGTACCAGGACATGGATCAAATAAACGGTCATCCAAAACAATGCACCGGATGTGTGTTTGGTTACGTTAACGCGGTTCTCACGCGTGCGTGCGTGGTTTGGTGGGCGATAAATTTAAGAACCGCGCTAGCTAGCCCTTAGGTTTCCATGGCATGCAGTCATTGTCACATCCATCTGATTGAACCAGAGCAGGACATGTTGAAGTTTCCCCCCTGGGGAGGGACTCTGAAGAGTGTTATCTGATGTGTGCAGTTGCTTCTAAATTATAAATCAGGTTGGAGGGACTCTAGCTGATGCACGCAGTCATTGATTTTGGCTGCTTGTGATTCCATTTTTGTTTTCTTCCTGGAACATTTGGTCATGTTCTCTTGCGCATCACATGTGTTTCCATCTCCTCATGCATGTGTCATCTGCATCTTGTGTTTTTCCTGTCTGAGGGTGGATGTGTTCCACACCCATTGTCTTCTGAAATTTGCATGACACTCCGTTTGGGATGCATTCATGGGCAAACATGATGCAATGCCTAGAACAGGACCCGCATGGAGCATCCTCACGCAGGATTCATTCGTTCGGGATTCAATCCATGGAAGCAACGGTCCTCAGCATGCGGGACCAGTTCACACTGGCCCCATCATGCACAAGCAGTGAAGAAGGTTGCTCAGCAGAGCAACGAACCATTGTTGTGAGACGCTGGTCTGTGCAGCGTGACGGCTGTGTCTTGCAGACCGTTGCATGCAACTGCAACACGCATTGTTCTGGATGCTGCAACACGAGCTGTCGTTCTGAGACAAGCCATTCCCAGTTGAATGACAAGTCCATGACTGGCACGCTGATTCTTCACGCAGAAGCATCATTCATCGCAGCAGAGAGAGGATTGCGCCTTGGGATCTTGAGCTGCACCTCTCTCAAACATTGCATTTGGTTTCAGCTCATTCTGAGCTCATGATTTTCATTTGCAAAAAACTCAAAAGGCCTGTGGCTTTTGGCGCAGTGCATTTTGATGTCAAACCACAATTCATTGCATTGCAAACAATTTTTTATTCTCTTCAACTTCATTCGACCATGAAGATTGCTGCCGCCAAAGACTTTGGCAACTCCAAAAACAACAAAGTTGTTCTCCCATGGGTTCCTGAACCAACGGAAGTTGTGACCAACACGGAAGATCTTGCAACAGTCGACCTCTGCAGTGATCTGACGGATGCTGATTCAACCAAGGTCCGCTTCACTTGTGCATGTGGGTTCTTTGTGAAAGATCTGCGCTTGGTCTGGTCACAGCCTTGTGTGAAAAGGCAGGCTTCAAACACCTTCCAATTGTTGATCTTGCTTGTGCTTCATGGGCTCACATGCAGCTTCTTCCTTGGCGCTGGGCTTGTGGGCTGCTGCAACACAGGCAGGCAGGGTTTCGACACAGTGGTCAAGGGCTGCCTTCCCAATGGCAGGGTTGGTCAGGTCAAGATTCTTTCTGAGTCGTTTGCTCCAGCCTGGAAGACTTTCTTCATTCGGGCATGTGCCTTGTTTGCAAATCAACAGAGTGGCAATGCAATCCATCGGGGTGACAAGCTGGTGCTGTGCTCGGACACGATCATGCATGCATGACATGATGGTTTCCAAAAGACAGAGAGGATCGTCTTCAAGCTTGGTCTTCCAATCTGGGTGTTTGCCAAGTCGTTGGCGCATCCCAGTGGTTCAATGGTCAGTGAGGATGAGCGAGAGGGCCTTTGTCATGTCGGCCGCCTGAGTCCGTGCTTTTGCAGCATGAGTTGTGATCTCAGCAGTGACTTTGACACA
>ENA-ORBV01003570-ORBV01003570.1-microbial-mat-metagenome-genome-assembly--contig:-NODE-3570-length-30932-cov-15.635715_pt1 | contig 30932 bp, 26 predicted proteins | sample MGYA00237777_ERZ505514 | MGnify/ENA primary metagenome ERZ505514 (study PRJEB26160, sample SAMN06269048) | microbial mat metagenome | isolation source: Oligotrophic lake microbial mat | place... | reverse complement strand
GCAGAGGCGGGCAAGCTCTCCAATTGGCGACGGTACTGGATGGCAATTTTTTCTTTTTCTTCCAAATCAATCGCGCTAATGGTACCGGAGGCGTGAAGTTGGCGATTGCGTTCGAGGTCTTTTTCTACGATTTTCAGTTCGGCTGCCAGTAATATTTCTTGTTTGCGATACGATTGGTTGAGCTGTCGAGTACGGGCGATTTCGCGCTCAGCAGCAGCGATTTGTGCGGCTATGCCAGTTTGTTGTAACACATATTGTAAATCTTGAAGATTTTGTAATAATGTGGCGTAGCCATTGCCCAAATTGCCCAAACGAGATAGTGCCGGAGCTTGTAGGTTTACATAATCAGTGGGCGTTGTTATCAATTGGCATTGTTGTAAAAATAATTCTAAGCGTTTTACATCTGTAAAAGAAGCCGCATCGGTTATAATTGTCAACAGGGTTTGCGCAAGAATTTTGTCTCCATTTTGAACTAAAATCGTATCCAAGTAGCCGCTCGTCTGCGCGACTATTTCAGTGGGCGGATGCTCGGTGCGGAGTACACTGGGCGCGGTGATTTTGTCGGGATACCGAATCAACGCTGCTAAACCCAGCGTGACAATTAGAAATAAACCAATTAAACTAATGCCCGAGCGCACGATCCAACTTGGCGGCGCGCCAATCATTTCCTGGACGTACGGATCGGAGTAGGTTTCAATGTTTGGTATTTCAATTTTGGTTTCTGGCATGGCTATGAATGTTTAGCCCCCTATCCCCCAAAGGGGGATTATAATGGGGATTCTATATTACGTTTGTATAATAAAGTCCCCCATTGGGGGATTTAGGGGCTACTCCCCCAATTCCAACTGATTTTTCACCAGCGTAAAATAAGCGCCCTTGCGTGCTACAAGTGCTTGATGCGTGCCTTGCTCTACGATTTCACCTTTATCAAGTACCACAATCTGATCGGCATTTTTCACCGTGCTGAGGCGGTGCGCGACGACGATGACAGTTCTTGCCCCCTCTAGCCCCCTAAATCCCCCAAAGGGGGACTTTGCCGCGACTCCCCCTTCGGGGGATAGGGGGCTGGAGGCATAAAATGCTTGTAGGTTTTCTGAAATTGTGCGCTCATTATTTGCATCTAGTGCGTTCGTCGCTTCATCAAAAAAGAGAAAAATGGGGTCTTTGTAAATGGCTCGTGCAATGAGCAGGCGTTGGCGTTGCCCTTGACTGACTCCATTACCACGTGCGCCAATCATGGTGTTCAAGCCAAGTGGCAAGGATTCGATAAATTCCTGAATATTAGCGATTCGGATGGCGTCGTGGATTTTATCATAATTGGGGCGGTCTTCGCTTTCAGAAAGATTAGCAGCAATCGTATCCGAGAAAATATAACCATCCTGCATCACCGCGCCGCAGTGCTGTCGCCATATTTTTTGCCGAATTTGCGATAAGTTGGTTGCACCTATTTTGATACTGCCTTTTTCGGGATTGTAAAAACCAAGCAGGAGTTTGACCAAAGTGGTTTTGCCGCTGCCGCTTGCGCCTACAATGGCGGTCACTTTTCCACGCGGAATCACCAGATTCAAGTCTTTCAAAACCCAATCAGCAAGTGCATTGTAGCGAAACGACAGCTTTTCAATGTAAATATCGCCGGCAGGAATCTCGGTGGTTTTTATTACATCATCTGATTCTTCATTTTCCTGTTGATGGATTTCACCAAGGCGTTCCAAGCTAATGCGAGCATCTTGCGCCGCGCGGATGAAGCCGATAAATTGTTGTAAAGGAGCATCCAACTGCCCGATAATGTATTGAATGGCAAGCATCATGCCCAGCGTCATCTCGCCTTTCACGACCCCTTGCGCAGCAATCACCGTAATGAGAATATCTTTGAATTGATTGATAAACAAGGCTCCGCCATCTTGGTATTGACTAATGACTAAACCTTTGGTTTGTACTTTAAATAGTTTTGCTTGAATGGCTGCCCAGCCCCAGCGGCGCTTGAGTTGACTGCCTTGCAATTTGATTTCTTGCATCCCCTGAATGATTTCAATGAGGGAATCCTGATTGCGCGACATTTGCTGAAAGGATTGATAATCAATTTCTTTGCGTCGTTTTAAGAAAAAAGCGATCCACGCAACATACAAAACGGAAGCTATCAAAAAGATGAAAAAGATGGGAACAGAATAATACAGCAGCACCACCGCAAATACAATCAAATTGAAAACCGAAAAGATAATAGACAGGGTAGATTGGGTTAGAAACGATTCAATTCGCTTGTGGTCACCAATACGTTGCAATAAATCACCAGTCATTTTGGTATCGAAAAAGCCGAGCGGGAGTTTCATCAATTTGATTAAAAAATCGCTGATGAGCGCTACATTGATGCGGATGCCGATGTGTAATAAAATCCAGTTTTGTATAAAGCGCACCACCGTCTGGCTGAAAAACAACACCAATTGTCCGATCAAGATCAAGTAAATAAAACCGATATTTTGGTTTTGAATACCGACATCTACAATGGATTGGGTCAGGAACGGAAAAAGCAAAGCAAAAACCGAACTTAACGCTAAACCGAGCGCTAATTGCCAAAGGAGCTTTCGATACGGTTGTAAATAACTCAATAGAAAAGAAAAACCGGCTTTATTTTTGGTATCTTCTTTTTCTTTATAAAATTCGGAACCGGGTTCCAGCAATAATACAATGCCTTTGTCTCCATCGCTCAGCCAGTGTCGTTCAAAAACTTTGCGTTGGAGTCTAAACTTATCCGCACCTGGGTCGGCGATCCATACATATTTTTTATTGGCTTTAAAAACGACGACGAAATGATTTTGATTCCAATGGGCAATGGCGGGCAGCGGTGCTTGTTGCAGTCCGGGATTTTCCGCGTCTCCATCCATTTTGATTTTCGCCGCCAGGCTCCGAAAGCCAATATTTTCCGCCGCTTCGCTGATGCCTTGAAGGCTCACGCCGTGTCGGTCTATGTAGCTTTTTTCTCGTAAATATTGTAAGGAATAGGATTTGCCGTGATGCTGGGCAATCATGCGGAGGCAAGTCGGACCGCAATCCATTGCGTCGAATTGCCGATAAAAGGGGAAGCCTTTGAGGGTAAAGTTGGTGTTCATGTGCTATGAAATAATCGGTTGCTCCTGTATTTTTATTACAAAGTCAGGAAAAATGGTATCAACGGCAGTGTAAATTGTGAAGTTTTTTAATTCAAACGCAGTCAGGAAGTGAATATTTTTTAATCGTGTGCATATTGCAAAAAAAAAAAATGAATTTTGGTAAATTTATTAATAAAAATGAGGAATTTTCTCAAAAAATTAACATTTGTTCTCCTTTCGTATCATTTTTATGCTTGTAATAAAAATTAAAGTAGTACCATCATTCATTGTGTGCTTGTAAAGGCATTTCTATTATTTTACTGACCCATTCAAAATCACGGCTCTACTATGGCAAATACTTTAGCTGGCGATACATCACAGCTAAACCCATAAACTATCATCCAACTTTCCAGTTTAAAACTTGTTATCATTGCCTCAAATCCAATTTTTATATCATGGAAAAGACAGTAAAACCGTATAGTGCAGCAGGCAGCAAGAAGACCCAAGTCGAAGAAATGTTCGACAGTATCGCACCGCGGTACGATTTTTTGAATCATTTTTTGTCGCTTGGCATTGACCGAAGTTGGCGCAAAAAAGCGATTGCACAATTAAAAGATTTACAACCAAAATACATCTTAGATGTCGCTACTGGCACGGCGGATGTAGCGCTGGAAACCGCGCGTCGCTTGCATCCTGACAAAATTGTGGGTTTGGATATTTCGGCTGAAATGTTGCATATCGGCAGAGAGAAAATAGCCAAAAAGGGACTGTCGAATGTGATAGAATTGGTACAAGGTGATTCGGAGAATTTACCGTTTGCGGACAATACGTTTGATGCAATTACCGTTGCTTTTGGAGTACGAAATTTTGAAAATCTGGAACAGGGACTCTCGGAAATGAATCGCGTGCTGAAGAAAGGTGGAAAGTTGGTGGTGCTGGAATTTTCCAAGCCAAGTGCCTTCCCCTTTAAGCAGTTATTTCAGTTCTATTTCCGTCATATTTTGCCCATTATTGGCAGGTGGACTTCGCAAGACCCACGGGCGTATCAATATTTATTCGAGTCGGTACAGGTTTTTCCAGAAGGCAAGCACTTCCTGAACATATTACAAAAAACGGGTTATAAATCATCCAAATGTATACCATTAACACTCGGCGTTTGCTCCATTTATTCGGCAGAAAAGTAGCCATTCTTTTTGCTTTTATCTGCGCTTTTAATTGTCTTTATGCTCAAAAATATGACGAAGGCAATTATAATTTTCGACAATTTAATCAGAAATCTTATTATTTTGGTATTACCCTTGGTTATAATACATCTGGCTACAAGCCCTTCCGCTCCAAAGATTTTATCAACAGTGACAGTATTTTGCAAATTGAATCGGTGAATGGACCGGGTTTCAACTTGGGAATCGTGACAAATTTAAAAATTGGCAATAATTTTGACCTACGTTTTCTGCCTACGTTGTCCTTTGCCGAACGCAGCATTCGATACAAACGAAATGCCAGCGGGACGAACTTTAGCGACCGTCGAGCAGAATCCGTTTTTGTAGAAATGCCTTTTCATTTGCGATATAAATCTGCACCTTTTCATGATATTCGCTTGTTTGTGATTGGTGGTGTAAAATATGCATTTGATGTGGCGAGTGAAGCGCGCGCTCGTCAAGCGGAAACGTTGGTTAAAATTGCACCGAATGATTTTTCGGTCGAATACGGTGCTGGGATGCAAATTTTCTTTCCCTTTTTCATTTTTTCGCCGGAGTTTAAAGTCTCGCACGGCATTGGTAATATCTTGATTTACAATCCAAATTTGGAGGAATCTACGGTGCTGGAAAAAGTATTGTCGCGGTCGTTTACGATTTCGCTGCATTTTGAGGGGTAGATTCAACTGGTCAGACGACTTCGGAGTCGTCTGACCAGTTTACAAACGCAATCATCTCTGGAAAAAACTGTCTAAAACCTGTATTTAGCTGTTCCAAATTCATTTGCAAACTCCCAATAGCCCCGTCAAAATGGCTCGGCTCACTCACTCGATATTTCATCCGACTAAACGTAAATTCCAATCCCTCCAATGTGCCATATCGCACCAACCAATCATCTGCAATCATAAGCGGCAAGCGATGCTGTAAAACAGGCGGCATTATCGGCAAGTAACTTTCTAAAATTGCATACACTTTTTGCGTATAGTTTTCTAAACTTTCGCCAGAATAAAGTGTCCAGTTTTTTGCTAATAAAAAGTCATAGAAAACATCCAACAACACAGGCGCATACTTGTGGTGACGCTCATGCAACAAGCGTGTACTCTCGCGTACGACCGGATGTGTATCTGTAAAAGTGTCAATTTTTCGGTGCAATTGTAAACCACGCCGAATGCCCATTGAAAAGTTTTCATCGGCTGATTTTCGTACAAAATCGCCTAAGAAATTGCCAACTAATAATTCTTCCTCTTGTTGCGATAAAAATAGGTGTGCTAAAAAATTCATATTTTAAATTAAAATAGTCTGCACATCTAACATCTGACATCCAGCTTCTTGTTTAAAAAAACTATATTTGCGGCGTTTTAAAAAAAAGAAAGACTAAAGATGGAATATTGGTAAACAACATTCCATTATTCCAAAATATTCCATCATTCCAATATTCCAATAAAACATGGGCTTAAAAGCAGGCATCGTCGGTTTGCCAAACGTAGGAAAATCAACCCTTTTTAACGCACTTACTTCCGCAAAAGCGCTGGCAGCCAATTATCCGTTTGCTACCAAAGAACCAAATTTGGGTATCATTACCGTGCCCGATCCGCGCTTGGACAAACTCGAAGAATTGGTAAACCCACAAAAAGTCATTCCAACAACCGTAGAAATTTTGGACATTGCAGGATTGATAAAAGGAGCGAGCAAAGGCGAAGGGCTTGGTAATCAGTTCCTTGCGAATATTCGGGAAGTAGATGCGATTGTACACGTGGTGCGTTGCTTTGAAGATGACAATGTGATTCATGTGGATGGAAGTGTCAATCCAGTGCGTGACAAGGAAATTATTGATTTGGAATTGATTTTCAAAGACATGGAAACGCTGGAAAAGCGTGTAGACAAACTCCGTCGCTCCGCCAAAACCGGCGACAAAGAAGCTGCCCGCGATCTTGATATTATAGAACGGCTGTTAAAACATTTGGAAAGCGAAAAACCAGCTCGTTCGATGGAATTACGCGATGATGAAAAACCTTTTTTTGACGAACTTTTTTTGCTTACAGGCAAGCCGATTTTTTATGTGTGCAATGTGGATGAAGGTTCGGTTCATACCGGAAACCAGCATACCGAGACGTTTAAAAAAGCAATCGCAGCAGAAAATGCCGAAATTATCTTAATCAGTGCGCAAATTGAATCGGAAATTGCAGAGTTAGAAAGCAAAGAAGAACGTCAAGAGTTTATTCAGGAAATGGGTTTGGACGAACCGGGCGTAAATAAAGTTATTCGCGCTTGTTATAATTTATTGAATCTTATTACCTATTTCACGGCTGGCGAAAAAGAAGTGCGCGCTTGGACAATTCATCGGGGTGATAAAGCGCCACAAGCGGCGGGCGTGATTCATACCGATTTTGAAAAAGGATTCATTCGGGCTGAGGTGATTAAATATGAGGATTTTGTAAAATATGGCTCGGAAGCCGCCGTGAAAGAAGCCGGAAAATTAGGCGTAGAAGGCAAGGAATACGTGGTGGGCGATGGCGATGTGATGCACTTTCGGTTTAATGTTTAAAATTTGGAGGTTCGGGAGTTTTTTATGTAACAAATTATTTTTAGTTTCGTATTTGACTTTAGATAATTCTCTTATTAATTGAAAGCCCCTGTATGGAGACTGTAAATATTCAAGACGGAGCAGTTATTGAACTTATAAATCAGGCTTCTCCCAATGTAGAATCAGCGTACTCTTTTTTTCAAAAAAAGGTAAACTTTGGCATTCCTAAAAATAACTACACTGCTATTTGGTATGCTTTGTCTGGGAATAGCAATCTAAACAAAGCATTAGAATTAGTCTTTGAATATATACTCACCAAGGCAAATAAAGGAGACAAGAATGTTTTTAACCAAGCGACTAAAAGCAATAAAGTAAATCTAACTGATGATAATTCTCATTTTATAAATGAGCTATTTTTTCAAAAAGGAACTCCGAAAAAATTAGGTGCTTTATTTATATCTTATTATACAAATAGAGAACAAACTGATAACCCAATTTCAAATGGTTCTCTTAAATCCAAGACAAAAAATAATACGCCGAAGGCTTCAAAAGAAGTGAAAAAAATTGTGCAACAATCATCGGGAGAAGAAAAAGTAAGTACCATTTCTCGCGGTCTCCAATTAGAAAAAGTAAAATTTGGATATGGAAAATATCTTACTTTCAAACTTGGATGTTCAGAATTAGAAATTGAAAACTATTTTGTGGATAACTGGTCGCAAATTAATTTCGGATTTGACGAACCACTCATCTTTGTCAAAAGACAGATTCGTCCTCGAAATGACTCCGCTGAAAGAATTGATATTTTAGCCAAAACCCCTTCTGGAAAGTTATTCGTAATAGAAATCAAAGCTCGGCAAGCTAATGGCAATGCAATATCTCAGTTGCAATCTTACATGAACTATATCGAACACGAGTTTAATCTACCTGCTGAGTTAATAACAGGCTTGCTAATAGCTCCAAGTTATAGTGATAAAGTTATAACAGGACTTCAAAAAACACAGCGAATTGAGTTACTTCAATTCTATATTCAAGAATAAATCTGATGTCAGATTATATTGTGACTAATTCAATTCAAAGGTTTGGAAGTTTGAATGTCACGCGACGTGCAAACCTCCGAACTCCCCAAATTCCAAACCTCCAAACTTTTTTTATTACTGTAAACCTTTCAACACCTCAAACGGCTGAATCAACTTCCCCGTCTGCTCCGTCGCTTTGGTGCTTTTCCCAGTTTTATTTAAAATTTCGTAGGCTTGTTGCGCGGTCAAATTTGGCTTGATACTTTTCATCAAACCGAGTAAACCCGCCACGTACGGCGTTGCCATCGAAGTACCGTTGAACGTATTGTATTTGTTATTAGGAATGGTGGAATAAATGCCCACACCCGGCGCAGCCACACCCATTTTAATGTCGGACACATAATTAGAAAAAACGGCTCGATTCAAATCCTGGTCAATTGCGCTGACCCCAATAACGCCTGGCGTATTCACCGGCGAATAATCTTTCGCATTGCGATTGGAATTACCGGCAGCGGCTACCACAATTCCGCCCGATTTGGCAATGTAATTTACGGCATCGGTATAGGCTTTAATTTTAAAACGGTCGGAAAAACCGCCGAGTGACATTGAAACCACATCCGCTTTGCGATCACCTGCTTCGATCATACCTTTAATAATGCCCTGCTGCGTACCGCTTCCCATTGCACTAAGCACCTTGATACTGGTCACTTCTACATAAGAGTTATCCGTTGAAAAAGACGCAACCCCTACTCCATTATTACTCACCGCCGCTGCGATACCTGCACAATGCGTACCGTGTCCAACGGGATCGTTATCATATTGATTTTTGGTGGATTTAAAATTGGATTTCAAATCCTCGTGCGTGCCATCCACACCAGTATCGAGGATTGCAATTAAAGCTTTACGTTGTGGCTTTATCTTGTTGGTTGACAAGTGATTATAGAGTTTATCTACACCCATTGCTTCAAAGCCCCAGAGTTGTGTCAAGCCAGGGTCATTGATACCAAATTTATTATTGATTGGTGAAATGGGATTTGTAGGGAGCGGAGCTACGTTGATCACTTCGTTTTCTTCTACCCATGCAACGACACCTGATTTGTAAAGTGCGCGTTCGATTTTATCAAGTTGATCAGTCTTATTATCAGGAATATTAACAATGTAATAATTATCCAGATTAGTTTGGTCTGCATTTTCGGGATAAAAAGCGCGTTCAATAGTAGCATCATATTTTTGTAAGGCCTTAGCAAGTTTTTCAACGGACGCTTTTTCTTTCAATTCAATGAGTAATTCGCCGTTTTTATCTAAAGTTAAACCTTTTATTGCTTCACTATTATTTTTTTCTTGAAAGGTCGTCCTTACTTTCATATTGTAAAATAAAAACAGTCCTGCGCCCAACAAAATGGATCCAACGACGAACACCGAACGCTTATTCAAAAATGCCTTGAATAAAAAACTTAAAGCACCCATTACCAGCAAATCCCGAAATAGAATGCCCATTTTGAAATCAACTTGCGCATCCGCCGCAACCACGCTCAGCGCGTATGCAGCAAACGCCACGCCAAACGTGCGTTGAAACCATGCACTCTGCTGATGATTTTGAAAATACATCCATCCCATTAAGGTCAAAGCACTTACCAAAAAAGCCAACGGATAAAATGAAGCAATGAAATCAAACATTTTCTATATTTTTAATGCTGAGAAATTTCTTCAAAGCAAAAGTTACGACAACTCCAACAAAGTATCAACAAATCAAACGACAATTCGTTGCTTTTTCGGCGAATCCATCTGAAATTTGGACGAAAAATTTGCATTCAACCGACAGCCCACTTTAAGCGTTCTTTTTTTGTAATTGAATTACCTTTTTTATTCATCAAGAGGTTTAGTTTTGTAGCATTAAAAATGCGGCACATTTTAGAAATGCGCCACATTTAAAGCATAAAAAAAGAAAAATGACGGAACGGACACAGTGCCTTATTATCGGTTCAGGACCAGCCGGTTATACCGCAGCTATTTATGCAGCGCGAGCAAATATGAAACCCGTTTTATACACGGGGCAACAGATTGGCGGACAATTAACCATCACTTCTGATGTAGAAAATTATCCGGGCTATCCCAACGGGATTATGGGACCGCAGATGATGGAGGATTTTCGGCAGCAGGCGGCGCGCTTTGGCACGGATATTCGCTATGAAGTAATTACGAAGGTGGATTTTTCGGGCGATGTTCACAAAGCTTGGTCGGATACAGGCAAAGAAATTCATGCCGATACAGTCATCGTATCTACTGGTGCGAGTGCCAAATACTTAGGACTGGAATCTGAAAAGCGATTGTATAATTATGGCGTTTCGGCTTGTGCCGTGTGTGATGGTTTTTTTTATAAAGGTAAAGATGTGGCAGTTGTCGGCGGCGGTGATACGGCGGCAGAAGAAGCAGTTTATTTGTCGAAATTATGTAAATCCGTGCAGTTGCTGGTGCGTCGAAATGAAATGCGCGCTTCTAAAATCATGCAAGAACGCGTGATGATGATTCCGAATATTACGGTGCATTGGAACACGGAAACCCTTGAAATACTTGGCGCATCGAGTGTCGAAGGCGTTCATATTAAAAATAAAACAACTGGAATAGAATCCGTGCTGCCCATCCAAGGTTTTTTTGTAGCCATTGGTCATCATCCCAACACGGATATTTTTAAAGGCTGGCTCGATATGGATGAGCAAGGTTATATCATGACCCAACCCGGCACAACTCGCACGAACATAGCTGGCGTGTTTGCAAGTGGCGATGCGCAAGATTACACCTATCGGCAAGCAATAACGGCGGCGGGTACAGGCTGTATGGCTGCGCTAGATGCCGAACGATATTTAGCGGCGAAAGAGGTAGATGAAATGGTAGCGGAAGAAGCAAGTCATGCCGCGTAGTATATCCCATTTGGGAAAATATTGCTGTTAGGATTTTGGAATGCTAACAGCAATATTTCTCTATATTTCTTACCTTTAACCGCCCGAACCAGGAAACTTCAAACTTTAAAACGTCAAACCATTTAATCATGTCAACGACTACTTCTACTCAATTCCGTCCCGGCGTGCTGCACGGCGATGAAGTCACCGAATTACTCAATTACGCCAATGAAAATGACTTTGCCCTGCCAGCAGTCAACGTCACTGGTACCAACACGGTAAATGCCGTTTTAGAAACTGCAAAAGAGATGAACTCGCCTGTAATTATTCAATTTTCCAATGGCGGTGGTGCATTTTTTGCAGGTAAAAGTTTATCGAATGCTGACCAAAAAGCGGCGATTGCAGGAAGTATTTCTGGTGCTTTGCACGTGCATCGCATGGCCGAGGCGTATGGCGTGACCACGATTTTGCACACCGACCATTGCGCCAAAAGTTTGTTGCCTTGGGTAGAAGGTTTGTTGGATTTCAGTGAAGATTTCTATGATAAAAATGGGTATCCATTGTACAGTTCGCACATGTTGGACTTATCCGAAGAGCCATTACACGAAAATATTGAGACGTGTGTCGCATTTTTGAAACGTATGGATAAACTCGGCATCACGTTGGAAATCGAACTCGGCGTGACCGGCGGCGAGGAAGACGGCGTGGATAACTCTGACGTAGACAATGCGCTGCTTTACACGCAGCCCGAAGAAGTAGCTTATGCTTATGAAGAACTCAGCAAAGTAAGTAAACGTTTCACCATCGCGGCTGCTTTTGGCAATGTACATGGCGTTTATAAGCCGGGCAATGTAAAGTTGCAACCTGTTATTTTGAAAAACTCACAAGATTATGTGCGCGAAAAGTTTGGTCTGACAGGTAGAACGCCTATCAACTTTGTGTTTCACGGCGGCTCTGGTTCTTCGCGCGAGGAAATTCGGCAAGGAGTGGAATATGGTGCGGTGAAAATGAATATTGACACCGATATGCAATGGGCATTTTGGGAAGGTGTAAAGAATTTTTATCAATCAAAAGAAGACTACTTGCAAGCGCAACTTGGCAACCCAGAAGGTGCGGACAAACCGAATAAAAAATATTACGACCCGCGCGTATGGCTGCGCGAAGGAGAGAAAACGTTTGTATCGAGGTTGAAAAGCGCGTTTGAAGATTTGAATTGTGTGAATAGAAATGTGTAATGTTTTTTTTGTTTAAAGTTTCAGGTTTGGAAGTTGTGCGCTTTTGAACCTGAAATTTCAAAATACTTATTTACATTTTTTCTTCAAATTTGGATAAGTCTTTTTTCATTATTTCCAGTCCTTCTAAATACTTGAGTGTGAGGTGTTGGGTACTGCCATGTTCATCTGGTCTGGTAGATTTCATATCCACTGCTTTGAATATTTTCCCCATATCTACCGCATTATTTTTCAGGATTTGCTGATTAATAAGCTTTTGTCGTTCAAAACTAACAAGTGCTAATACTTTTAGACGACTGTATATTTTACCACAAATTTTATACTGCCCAAAAGCCGCAGCAATAATCGCTTCGTCCATACAATTAAAAAAAAACTTTTCTTCCTTTAATAGCCGATTTATCATTTCAATATGAACAAATCGAGATGTAATTTCACTACTATGCTTAAAACCAAATCCATCAACATGGTTAAATAGCCACTCCATGATGTCGCCTTCGCCTTTCGTTACTTTAAACCACCTTTCCAAAGCATCAAATGTGTCTGCACCGTCATCATTTCCAAATGGGGAGAATTCATCGGTGCAATCGAAATAAAACGGTTCTTTTATTACCTCGTTAAACTTCGGATGGCTTGTTTGGGGAGAAAGAACCTCATCTCCAATATCAAAATAAAATTCATTCATGTTTTACGCATATAAAGTATAGCACTGAACTTCAAACATTAAACCTAAAATTCCAAACTTATTTTAAAACTACCGTCCCCAACTGCGCTGCAATATCATTCCGCATCGTATTTAATTTCTGCTGTACTTTCAAATGCGCGATGAGTTGTTCGTCATCAACAGACTGACTAATAGTTTCGATTTGTTGTAAATTCCGGTCGCACATGCGCATGATTTTTCGCATTTTAAAACGCAATAAAGCTTGCAGACTATCAATTTTAAAATTTTTATCGGGTGCTTTTTGATTGAGAAAAATTTCCCATTTCTTCTCCCAATTTTCACTCAAATCATCCGGTGAGGCAAGCAGGTTGACTGCTAATTGACTAACTGCGGTATCGGTATGATGAATAAAATATTGCGGCGTGACGGGCAGTTTTTCTACTAATAAATGCAAGGTTTCTTTTATCACTTTTTGATACAAACGATTGTCAAATTCTTCTATTACATCTTCAATATTACTTATTATATATTCTGCAACAGTCATATTGTCTTCTAAATCAAAGAGTTCGCCACCAGAAGAAATTAAAATACGTGCAATATCTTTCTCCTGAAATTCGTCGCCTACGTGTGAGGTGTCAAGCGAAACGGGTGGCGGAACGGAACCGTCGGACATGGATTCGCTGATGCGCAACTCATTATCTGCCTGCGCACGCGGTTCTAAGGCGACTTTTTGCTGTTGTTTTTTGAGTTGTTGAGAGACAATTTTATTTACTTCGCTAACCAAGATTTGCTCGCCTACATTCATCAAATGCGCGCATTCTTGAATAAAAAAAGTGCGCTTTACGGGGTCTGGAATTTTACCAATACTGGCTACAATGTCTTTTACGATACCGGCTCTTTTCACAGGGTCTCGACCCGCATCGTTGACTAATAAATTGGTTTTGAAGGTGATAAAATCTTGTGATTTATCATCCAAATATTCTTTGAATTCAGCTTGTCCCACTTTTTTCAAATACGAATCCGGGTCCTCTCCTTCCGGCAATAACACGACTTTTACATTCAAATCCTGCTCTAACACCATATCCAAACCGCGCAAAGCCGCTTTAATTCCAGCTAAATCACCATCATATAAAATCTTTACATTCGGCGTGTAACGTTTAATAAGTCGAATTTGGTCAACCGTTAGTGAAGTTCCAGAAGAAGCCACCACATTTTCAATTCCACCTTGATGCAAACTTATTACATCCGTATAACCTTCTACCAAAATACATTCATCCACTTGTTGAATGGCTTTTTTTGCAAAAAATGCGCCGTATAAGATTTTACTTTTATTATAAATTTCAGATTCTGGCGAGTTGATATATTTGGGTGCTTTGATATCCTTTTGTAAAATACGACCTGCGAATGCAATAACTTTGCCAGATAAATTATGAATGGGAAACATCACGCGGTCGCGGAAAAAATCATTATCGTATTGAGAAGTCAAACCTAATTTTCGTAGCAACTCAATGTTATAGCCATCATGCACCGCTTTTAAAGTGAACGTATCGCGTTTTTCATCGGCATAACCCAAGCCAAATTTTTCAATGGTTTCATTTTTAAAACCACGTTGTTTGAAATAACCGTAGCCTACACTTTTACCTCGGTCGGTATGTAATAACTGTTCCTGATAGAAATTTTTAGCATATTCATTAATAATCGTCAGACTTTCAACGAATTGCTTTTCGCGGATGGCTTCTTGGGAAGTGACGGTTTCTTCAAGTTCAATATTATATTTTTGGGCAAGCTGTCGAATGGCTTCTGGGAACGTCAATTGCTCGTGTTCCATGATAAACTGCACGGCGTTGCCACCCTTGCCACAGCCAAAACATTTATAAATATTTTTGGTGGGAGAAACATTAAAGGAAGGCGTTTTTTCATTGTGAAATGGGCACAATCCGATCAGGTTGACCCCGCGCCGCCGCAGACTGACAAATTCCCCAACCACATCTTCAATTTTGACGGTGTCGAGTACGTCCTGTATGCTTTTTTGAGAAATCATAATTTATTTAAAATCAGCCTCTTATTACCTCTTTTTCATATGCACCGGATAAAATACGCCGTTTCATTACTTGCAACATTTTTAAATCCGTTTGCTCTAATTTTTCTTTCAATTTTATATCCCGTAGCATCGCTTCGGTCGTTATTTCCTGTATCAGTGCTGCTTTTTCGCGTTTATCTCGTGCGGCTTCCACTTCCTTCGCGTCTATTTTTACAGCTTGCGTGGTCGTTGGTTTGTAAGGTTCTGCAAGCACACTTGACTTCGTTCCTTTACAGTATAAAATCATTTGCACCTTTTGTTCGCCTTGTTTTGTTAGCGCCATCACGAGTTCTTCCGCATTTAGTTTATAAATTAAATAATCACCAGATGTAATTAATTCTTCTTTTGATGTAATAGAATCTTTTCTATTCAACACTAAAGTTCTTTTATCCTTCAAAGCCCACGTTCCATTTAATCTGTTTTTACCTGCCGCGCCTTGAAATGCACCATTTTTATTAAAATTAAAAGCAATAAATTGACCGTGTTGAACCGTAGCAGTATCCCCTTGCAACTCGTAGTGGCGATAAGTGGTCCAGGTGCGGTCGAGTAGTTCGGGCAATACTTTTTTTGTTATTGAAATTCCTTTTTTTTGTTTCCAGGCAAAAGGCGTGATTTCCTGCGCGTATGATACCGATATTGTACTTATAAATAGCCCTATTAATATTAAATTCTTTTTCATGCGTTGTTTAATTGAACAGAGGTTCATATAATATTTCTATAAATAACTTACTTTTCAAATCAGTAATAAAACGCTACAAACGTTGTAATTTAAAATTACTTAAAGCCGTTTTAGCGCTTAAAGATAAAAAATTCTGCTGATTTGGGCGTAAATTGTACACTCAAAGCGTTCGTCGGTTGGCGTACTATCTGGATAGGCAGCGTATGTTTTCCCTGTTTTAAAGACACTTTCGCCAGGTCTATTTCTAAGCGAAAATCACTGGTATCAATATTGTTATACTCGCTCAATCCAATAGTACAAGTTACTTTCACCTTTTCAGGAAAATATTTTAAACTATCCGGCGGCGCATTTCGAACGATTAAAGGGACGAATAATGATTTTTCTGTCAATTGCTCCACCTCTATCGTTGCTTGCACTTGATTGACATTCAGCGATAATTCAGGTAGCGGTGCTTCCAAATCCACGATTTGCACGACCTTATTTTTTAAATTAGCGAGGCTAAATGCCTTTGTATTCCAGGAGGTAATTTTGTATATAAGAGAAATAGGCCCGGTAATAGAAACGCTGTCCGGCTCTAATGCGACGGGGTTGGTCAGATGATAACCCGTTGCAAAAGTGAGCGAATCTACGGTCAGAATAGGGACTTTTTTGCTGGCACCTGCTTCGAGTTGGAGGGGAATATCGCCTTGCACATCGGTGATGCGAATATTTTTGAAAGCAATTTTTTGTAAAATATCCCTGCGAAGCTGCTCGCTTGTAAGTGTAGACGGATTAAAATTTGATAAGTTATAATACAAACTAATATCTGTATCATATAAATAGTCAAACATTAACTCCCATCCGCTGCCTTGCAGTTGTACGCGTACGTCCGAAGGCGGTTTAGTCACAAACGTCTTTCCTTGCGGCAGCTCAAATTGAAACGAGACCCGCTTTTCGGACGAATACGTGCGGGATAACTTGACTAAAAGCCAGAAAAACAGGGCGATACCAATGCAAACTAATAAGGTAGCTCTATCCTTGCTCGGCGGGAGTTGAATCTTCCTGCTTCGCAACGACCAGATTCTCTGCCTTCGTATTTTTAGCCATTGCTGCATAAATACTTTGGGTCATTTCTTTAGAAATCGCACTTTTTGTAATGCGGATGAATGTTTTCGGAGCAACTTCTAAGGTAACAATTTCGCCGTCTATTTTGCTAATTTTTCCCAACATTCCACTGGCAGTCACGATTTCATTCCCTTTAACAATGCCCTCCATGAACACGCGCTGTTCTTTTTGACGTTTGCTCTGCGGACGTATCATAAAAAAGTAAAAAATAACTAAAATCAGTACCCACATAATCATCGTGCTCGTACCGAATCCTCCAATTTGTAACAATAATGCGTTTAAAATTAAAATATACATAATGAAAATAAATTTTCTGTTTTAAATAATAATATTCTACTATTGTGAAACCTGTGCATTTACAAATCCTGTCAAATATACCTTCGTTTCAGAAGGGTACGTATTGGCGGTGATGGTAACTGGCTTTTGCTGTTTTTCTATCTTGCCTGCTGTGTTAAATTTTACACTAATTTCGCTACTTTGTCCGGGTGCAATTGGTTCTTTAGACCACTCTGGCACTGTACACCCACAAGTAGACCGCGCGTCGCTAATCAAAAGTGGCACTTTTCCGGTATTTTTAAATTTGTAAATGTGCGTCACCACTTCCCCTTCTTTCGCTTCTCCAAAATCAAACGTTGTTTCTTCAAACGTCATTTTTGCCACATTCGCTGTGTCTTGCGCGCCATCCGCAGAATCTGGATTCCGTATAATATCTGCATTACTGGCAGCACTAACCTCCTCTACCCGCTTTTCGTTTGACGGATTTTTTTGACAAGCACCAAGCGTGAATAGAGCGATTATAATAATTATCCAAGTCTTTTTCATAATTTTCTATTATAGTGCGCCACTGCAAAAGTAGCCCATTTTTTTCATTGAAAACCAAATTATTCCACGTATTGTTGCAAACCGCAAGTTTTCTCCAACTATTGCAGCAATATGAGACTATTTTTAATTGGTTTTATGGGCAGTGGCAAAAGTCACGTCGGCAGTCAATTAGCTGAGCGGATGCAGCTGCCGTTTATTGATTTGGATAATCAGATAGAAATTGCGCAGCAACGCTTGATTCGCACTATTTTTGAAATGGATGGTGAAATGGCTTTTCGAGAAATGGAGCGTGCTGCATTACATGAATTGTTAAAACATCAAAATATCATTATCGCCTGTGGTGGCGGTACGCCTTGTTTTTTTGATAATATGGAATGGATGAATCAGCATGGAATAACGATTTATTTAGAAGCATCGGTAAATATTTTATTAGAACGTTTAGAATCGGAACGTGCACACCGTCCGCTGTTAAAAAATATGGATGATATAGAACTTAGACAATTCATTGAAAATAAGTTAATAGAACGAAATCCATTTTATAATCAGGCACACTTGATTTATAAAATTACTTCTGTAAAGGAAGATGTGGCTGGTATACTTCATCAACAATTTAGTAATATTATTGGACATTAATGTATCAAGCATTCACCCATTTCCCCGTCACCCGAATAGCAGGTATTGATTATGGCAGCAAGCTCGCAGGGACGACCGTTATTGCTTTTGTAAATGAAAGTAGTGAAATCGTTTTTGCAGCCAGCGATAAAAACAAAGACGCCGACCGTTTTATTATAGAATGGGCAAATAATTACCAGCCAACTCATATTTTTTTAGATGCACCGCTTTCACTACCAAGTGTTTATCAAAATTTTGACGGCTATAATGATTATTTTTATCGAGCGGCGGATAGAGCGGTACAAGCGATGTCACCTCTATTTTTGGGCGGCTTAACGGCACGAGCGATGCAATTAAAGAATAATTTGCAAAAAATAGAAGTAGAAGTGACAGAGGTTTACCCAAGTCATTTAGCTAAAACATTAAATTTGGACAAACAATTATATAAAAAACAAAAAGAGTATATTTCTGCACTGATTCCATTACTTTTTGATGCTCTATCCGCTTTTGTCAGCTTATCATCCTATCACCCTATGAACCTATCAACGCTCACGTGGCATCATTTTGACGCACTTTTAGCACTTTGCAGCGGCTTTCGATATTTGAATAATCAACATCTGACTTTCGGTAATTCTGAAGAAGGCTTGATTATAGTTTGAATGGGTTTAGTATCTTTGAAGATTATAATTTTAGTAATTGTAAGTAATCAAGCAATGTTAAATTATAATTTTCCTTGCAAAGCTCGTTAAGAAACGCAAAGTCTCTGCGCCTCTGCGGTTAAAATAAAAGTGCTTCAGCACTTAAATTCAGCATCTAATGTCTAAAGTCTAATATCTAAAGTCTACGTTAATGTCGCATCCAATTTCGATTCCTTTTCTGGCTTTTCAAATTCATTTTCAAAATGGAGAAACAATTTCTATTCCTTTTTTCGATAAAAATGCCGTACGCATTGGGCAGAGTTTTGAAATTTTAAGTGGTAGGTATGCAGAAGTTTTACAATCTAAAGTGTTGAATAAGGGCAAGTTGCAACAATTGATGCGCGAGTTTATTCCTACTGATTTCAAACAAGAAAAGTTGCGGATGCCGTTTGTCAAGTCGAAGGATGATTTTACCTTTCCAGCTTTTGAATTAGAATTCGATTATTTTTATAGCGAAACCCTCGCTGGCGTGCGAGGTATCGTGCCAGTGTTGGGTGTAGAAGCGTTCACCGAATCGGAGGAGACGATTGCAGGACAATTACAGGAAGCGATTCGCATCGAATTTGCTCGTAAAAAACGGTTGAACGCGCTGCAAGAAGTCGTGTCTGCGATATGGTTTGAACAAGTTGAATTATTAAAAGATACCGTTGAGCTGAAAGCCTTGTCGCCCGCCGAAGTAGAAGAAGTGGGTAAATCTGGCAGCGACCCGCTTCTGCCAAAAGCAGCCCAACTGCTCGACATTCCACAGCAGGTACTTTACGGCATGGAAAATGAGTTGGAACAATTGGCGAAAGCCTTGCGCAATCGCTTCAATCGCAGCGTGTTACTCGTCGGACCTTCCGGCGTAGGCAAAACGGCACTCGTGTGGGAATTGGTTCACCAGCAGAAAAAATTGCGCATCAAAGGACAAGTTTGGGAAACGACCGCCTCCACGCTCATCAAGGAACTTACGGGCGAAACGGGCGCATGGGAACAAAACGTCGCGCTTTTTTGCAAAGAATTGGCAGGTAGTGACCACATTTTATTTGTCCGAAATTTGATGGAATTATTTGAAGTCGGTCAGTATTCTGGAAACAATGTAAGCCTCGCCGATTTTTTGCGCAATTACATCAGTCGGGGCGAAGTCGTACTGCTTTCGGAGTGTACGGAAGAAGAGTTGGCGCGGATTGAGATTAAAAGTTCTAATTTTTTATCGTTTTTTCAAGTCATTAGAATTCAAGAACCACGTGCGGATTTAGAGCAAATTATTCTACAAAAAGTCAACGATATGGCGGTAGACCGTCAGGTGACGATTAGCGAAGAAGCGATTCAAGAAGTGATTCGGTTGCACCGCCGTTTTGTGCCGTACGCCGGGATGCCCGGTCGCCCGATTCGTTTTTTGGAAAGTATGTTGTTGAATAAGAAGCAATTGCCAAATGCGCAAATTACGCGCTCGGAAGTCATCGCCCATTTTTGTGAAGAAACCGGAATGCCTATTTTTATGGTAGACCCTGCCGTTCCAATGAATGTGCGCGAGGTAAAAAAACTATTTCATTCCAATGTTTTTGGACAAGATAAAGCGGTGGAAAGTGTGGTCAGCATTCTCACTTCTGTGAAAACGGCGCTGGCTCGGACGGGCAAACCGATTGCATCTTTTCTTTTTGTCGGACCGACTGGCGTGGGCAAAACCGAGTTGGCAAAAGTGCTGGCACAATTCATGTTTGGAAATCGACAGCGTATCGTGCGTTTTGATATGAGTGAATTTTCAGATGCGTACACAGTGATGCGATTGATTGGAACCGATTATTTTTCAGATGGATTACTTACGTCCGCCGTGCGACGCGAGCCGTTTTGTGTGCTTTTGTTTGATGAAATTGAAAAAGCGAATGCTACATTTTACGATTTGCTCTTGCAATTACTGAGTGAAGGAAGACTGACAGATAATCAAGGAAAAGTGGTCAATTTTTGTAGTACGATTGTGATTATGACTTCCAATATTGGTGCGGAATCTTTGCAAAATAATCGTATTGGCTGGACGAGTAAAGTGAATGTGGCGGAGGTCACTTCGCATTTTATGAACGCCGTGCAAAAGCATTTTCGACCGGAATTATTCAACCGAATTGATGAGGTCATTCCATTTGAACCGCTCGACCCACTCACGATTCGATTTGTGGTAGAGCGCGAAATGGAGTTATTCCGGCAACGGGAAGGCATTCGCTATCGGCGTTTGGATTTGCATTTAGAGGAGGCTGTATTGGATTTTATTGGTGAAAAAGGCTACCATCCGCGTTATGGCGCGCGCTATTTGCAACGCGTGCTTCGGGAAGAATTGATTTTGCCGCTTTCTAAAACCCTCAATACCTACGACCCCGACGACCGCCTTTTGGTGCAGGTAAAAATGGAGGAAGGTAAGTTAAAAATTGACGTGCAAGACGACCCACTGGGCTTAGAATTGTTGATAGAAGAGTTGGAAAAAATGAATCAGGCGAACCACGCCAGCAGCCTGCGCCGTCAAATCAATCGCTTGCAGGATGGACATTTGTACGCTCGTTTGTTGAGTGAATTAGACCAGTTAGAAATAGAAAAAAAACAGAAAAAATTCTGGGAGAACACTACCAAAGTCATACAATACACCGATTTTTTACAAATAAAAGCCAAGACTGAAGAATTAAGTGCTGAAATAGAAAATATGGAACTGCATTTTGGAATGAGTAGTTTAGGATTGCAGCCGTATCAGACGCATTTATTAGACCGGGTGGAAGTGTGGGAAAAAGGTTTATCGGATACAAAAATTCAATTATACACAGCACTTTATCCTGAACATAGTATTTGTTTTTTCGCTATTTATGGAAATGTCTTACAAGAAGTTGTACAATTTTATACTGCTTTGTTTAAACAAAAAAACTACGTTGTAACCGCACAAAGTATTTGGTTTCGAGAGGATTATTTCAATGAATGGGTGACAAGCGGTTCTTATGATGAAAATAATAATTTTGTAACGGACAACCAAGCCCGACGCGAGGAATATATCAAAATGGACACGCCGCTTGAAGAGCATTGGCAGGAACATAAAATGCAAGATGGCGATAAATTATATGGCGTAGAATTTACGATTTTTGGTGCGGGTGCTTTTTTGTTTTTGCAACCCGAAGCCGGTACGCACCGCTGGAAATTATCGAATGATGCTGACTATTTGTATTTCTTACAAGTTGAAAATGAAGTGTTTGCAACTCCAAATGCCATTCATCGCCGAGATTTTTATACCGCCCAGCCGCCACGCCGATTTTACGAGCCACCGCATTTGCGCGATTACCCATTCAAAATCAATCGGGAAATTGGGCGACAAGGGCTGGCAGCTACCGTGTTAGAACATTTGGACATATATTTCAAAGCACAATTGGATGAAGCCGTTTTTTAAATGTTATATGGTTAAATTGCCGCATTGTTAAATTATTAGGGACTTCATTTTATAAAATAATATGAAAAAATACCTCGTCGAATTTATTGGCACTTTGTTTCTGGTGCTGGCTATCGGGCTCACGGGCAATCCGCTGGCAATCGGCAGTATGCTTATGGTCATGACATTTGCTGGGGCGCACGTTTCGGGGGCGCATTACAATCCGGCGGTAACATTCGCGTTGTGGCTACGGGGTGGCATTGCAAAATCTGAAATCGTAGGGTATCTCGTCGCTCAATTTGCAGGAGCAGCGGGCGCAGCATTGCTCACTGATTTTTTTGGTAGCCCTTCCGATGGTCCGAAATTAATTACAATTTCTACGGCATTGGTTGCGGAATTGCTGGGTACGTTTGCGTTGGTGTACGTATATTTGAATGTGATGCAGCCAAAAGAAAAAATCAACAATTCTTTTTATGGAATTGCAATTGGGTTCACAATGTTAGCAGGCGTATATGTATTTGGCGGCGTTTCCGGTGGCGCGTTCAATCCAGCAGTAGTACTGGGCAATTGCTTGCGCAATGCGACCGCTTGGGCAGATAGCTGGATTTATTTGGCGGCAGAATTGGGCGCAGCGGTGCTGGCGGCATATACCTTTCGCTTCATAAATTCTTCCCCAGAAAACCTGTAAGGTTTCTGAAAACCTTATAGGTTTGGTATCAACGAATCGCTTGTAAAAATTCCGCCCGTGTATTTTCGTTCAAAAACTTGCCGCTATATTCAGACGTGACCGTATCGCTGTGATCGTGCTCCACGCCGCGCATTTTCACACACATATGTTCCGCTTCGAGATAAACCGCTACGTCTTCTGTTTGCAAAACAATCTTTAATTCATTCGAGATTTGCATCGTCAGGCGTTCTTGCACTTGTGGGCGACGCGAGAAATAATCAACAATTCGATTCAATTTAGATAAACCAATCACTTTTCCGGTAGACATATACGCAATATGGCATCTTCCAATAATCGGCAAAAAGTGATGCTCACAAAAAGATTTTACCGTGATGTTTCGCTCTATGAGCATCTGGCGGTACTGAAATTTATTTTCAAACAACGAAATAGTCGGTTTATCTTTCGAGTTCAAACCTTGAAAAATCTCTTTCACAAACATTTTAGCGACCCGACGCGGCGTGCCTTTCAGGGAGTCATCCGTTAAATCCAATCCAAGCACATTCATAATCTCCTGAAAATGTGCTTCTATCTGTGTCACTTTTTCCTCATCCGATAAGTCAAAAGCATTGGATTTCAAAGGTGTTTCGTAATTGGGCTGGTGACTGTTCTGTCCGTTGGTAGATTTGCCGTTGGCGGCGTAATTCGGTATGAGCATACAATATTTTTTGAGCAATTCGACTTTAATATTTTTAAAGCCTGTATTCTAACCAATCCGTATTCATTTTGTTTAAACGGCACGATTTAAGGGTAGTGGAACAAAAGGTTTCTTCCACTTCTCGCAGCCCGTATCACATTAATTGGAACGCGGATTTGGCAGATTTTCGCGGATTTTGCCCGCACACCTGAGAAAAAAATCCATGTCGCCTCGTTGCACCCGTGAGAATCCGTGTTCTATCACGCCATACGAGTTGAACCGAAGGTTGTAAATAATTATTTGTCCCACAGTAGTAAGAAACGCTCAAATACTCATTCGCCCATGAATTGGAAATATTTGTCCCTTATTTTTATAGTAGGTTTGCTGGTTGCTTGCCGCAATTCGCCTTCCGAATCTGAGTGTAAATACGGCACACCGAAAGCTATCTTTAGCGCCACGCAGCAAGGCATCAAAACACATCAGTTTGTCAATCCCAAAAAGGATGCGGCGGTAGAGCAAGTCACATTTGACGATAGTTTGCAACTGACGCTTTTGCAAAGCGGTTGTGACCACGTGCGACAGGAATTTCAATTTATATTGCCCGGCGATTTTATCAATCAGAAACCCGAATTTTGGATAGAATTGTCTATCGGATTGCTGCGGCGGCTTGGCAGCATGGGACCGGATTATGCTGTGTTCAGCGCTTGGGCGCAAAGCATTGAAAGTCAAAAAGATGCAATAAATCTTGCAGAAAATACTGCTTTACAACAAGGTTTTTATGTAAAAATAGACCGAATCCTCGCCGATCAAAGTGCAACCCTTGTGCTTATACTCTCGGATGAACCGTGATTTTTATAGAAATTTGAAAAAAAATGATACCAGCGTGTTCCATTCGATTTCAGGCATTTAAGGTTTTTAGTTATATTAAAATAAAATTCGTAAATTATTAAAAATTAGATGCTTAATCAAAATATTGATACTAATTTTTTAAATTTCATTCGTCGAATTTACACTTCTTTTTCTTGCCTTATTCGCACAGTTTGCATACATTTGTCCACGCCCAAGCGATAGAATAAAAGAGAGCGTAGCACATGACGTATTATCGGGTTTCTCCGTCGTTTTTTCTTCTACAGCATCGTCCGGGCAGCTCAACCATTCATAGTTAACAGCAGGAGTTGTGACTCCTTACTCAAATTGATATAAAGTTGCATACTTTATAAAGAATATTAGTATCAGTAAGTTAAGCAAGCTCTGCCGCAAGTATCGCGGCGGAGTTTTTTATTTATGGCTCAATTGTATATATTTGCGCGGTTTTCTTACGGATGCCAGATGTCGGATGCCAGATTCCAGACCTCTACAATCGTGCAAATCATTTCTCTTTTGAATCTGATAAAACCCTGACACTATACTGAGTGTTGGATGGAAGAAAAGTCAATTATTTAAAATTCACATTGGTTATGAACTACGATTTAATTGTAATAGGAAGTGGTCCCGGTGGTTATGTGGCTGCGATTCGAGCTTCTCAATTAGGTTTGAAAACGGCAGTGATAGAGCGAGAATCGTTGGGCGGGATTTGTTTGAATTGGGGTTGCATCCCGACCAAAGCATTGCTGAAAAGCGCACAGGTATTTGAATATATCCAACATTCGAAGGACTATGGCATCACAGTGACGGATGCCAAAGCAGATTTTGGAGCGATGATTCAGCGTAGCCGAGGCGTGGCAGATGGCATGAGTAAAGGTGTAAATTTCTTGATGAAAAAGAATAAGATTGATGTCATCATGGGTACGGCAAAACTGACGCAAGGCAAAAAAGTGGAAGTCAAGGATGCCAACGGCGCGAAGAAAGAGTACGAAGCCAAACACACCATCATCGCTACCGGCGGTCGAGCGAAGGAATTACCCAACTTAAAAATTGACGGTCAGAAAATCATTGAATACCGCAAAGCGATGAGTTTGGAAAAGCAGCCACAGTCAATGGTCGTAGTAGGTGCAGGTGCTATCGGTGTGGAATTCGCGTATTTTTATCATTCGATTGGGACGCAAGTGACGATTGTGGAATTTTTAGAACAAGGCTTGGTGCCACGCGAAGACGAAGAAATTTCCAAAGAACTCGCTAAAATTTATACCAAAAGTGGCATTCGAGTATTGGCAAACACATCGGTAGAATCGGTGGATACCAGCGGAACAGGTTGTAAAGTGTTGGTCAAAAGTCGCAAAGACGGAAAAACCGAAGAAATCAATTGTGATATCGTACTCTCCGCAGCAGGCGTGACGGCGAATCTCGAAAATATTGGATTGGAAGAATTGGGTATTAAAACCGACCGAGGTTTAATAACAGTGGATGAATTTTACCGCACCAACGTACCAAATATTTATGCAATTGGGGATATAGCAATGGGTCCGGCGCTCGCGCATGTGGCAAGCGCAGAGGGCATTACATGTGTTGAAAAAATTGCAGGTCTAAATCCTGAACCGATTGATTATAATAACATCCCTTCTTGTACCTATTGCAGTCCTGAAATCGCCTCCGTCGGGCATACCGAAAAATCAGCAAAAGAAGCGGGATACGAAGTGAAAGTGGGCAAGTTTCCTTATTCTGCTTCCGGTAAAGCCAGTGCCGCAGGTGCGAAGGTGGGTTTTGTAAAAGTTATTTTTGATGCGAAATATGGCGAGTTTCTCGGCGCACACATGATTGGAGCGAATGTGACGGAGCTAATTGCAGAAGTCATTGTCGCCCGAAAATTAGAAACCACCGGTCACGAAATGATAAAATCCATTCACCCGCACCCCACGATGAGCGAAGCCATTATGGAAGCTGCCGCTGCTGCATACGGCGAAGTGATACATTTGTAGTAGAGATGGACAATGGTAGAGGGTAGAGGGATGCACTTATTTAGTAAGTTTCCCTGTACCCTTTATTAAATTCTTAAACGCTTGTTAAACTATTTTTCATCACCGATACGAACGATTCTGTGTATATTCGCAACCTACCTCAATCAAGGTTCATCCCGCAAAAATATTGCTATGACCATATAGCTACACGTCCTCCCAACTTCCCTTATCTAAAACAAGAAATAATGTAAACTAAATGTTAAATTTTCATTTAACATCATAGCTCTTGGTAATATCATTTTAAATGTTCATTTTTGCAATGAACAACACATCAACACCTTACTTCTTTCTATCCCTTTCATGGAATAGGTACGCATCTACCTATTCTAAACAAACACTTCGTTTTATTATCTTGCTATACAAATCATAACTGTAACAGACTGATAGTCAGCTGATTCCGAATTTACACTTCAACAAGCATTTTGTCATTCAACTTTTAAAAACGATTTCTTTACTGCTCCGCGCCTCAACAGCATGGAGCAGCAGGTAATAATTTGTCTACACTTATAAAAACTTGGATAGGCGACGTTATAAATCTCAAAAGGTCGCTTTGCTTGGCAGTATTAGTGTGATTTATTCTTAATACATAAATCACTTTTTATGAAAAAAACAATCATTTCCATACTCACGCTCGCTGCCCTACTCGGCGTAGCGGCTTGCTCTTTAGACAACCTATTTGAGCAAGAAGAAGTACTCCCCCGTGTCACCTCCGAGACTAATAAAGCATTTGGCTTTCTGCTTAATGGAAAAGTATGGGTGCCCAAAGGTAGTGACTCCTATCCTCGCTACAATTTTGATGTAGACCCTGGGTTTTCGGATGGAGTACTGGGTGCATCTGCCTATCGCTATCCCAAAAATGATGGTACAAAGGATGGTCATCAGAGTTTTGGAATTAGTTCAGACAGTCTAAAATCCGTAGGATTGTATCCAATCAAAAAAGGGAGCAGGCAAATTTTTTATTTTTGGGACCGCGATTCAAATTGCGAATATTCCAGCAGAGATAGTACTTGCCAATATGACGGCTATTTAAAAGTGACCATGTACGATTTAGACAAGGGAAAATTTCAAGGAGAGTTTGAATTAAAAGTATCGAAGCCAGGGTGTGAAACTTTGAATATTACGAAAGGGCGATTTGCCTGGCAATTTTATTAAGATAGCATTGAATATAATAAATGGCAGTTCGCCTATCAATATAGCATCCTATTTCTAAATACAAAATACTTGAACGATGAAAAAAACAATCCTCGCACTATGTACGCTCGCTGCCCTACTCGGCACGGCTGCCTGCTCCTTAAAAGAAATCTTTGAAAAGAAAGAAGTACTGCCTCGTGTCACTCCAGAAACCAGTAAAGCCTTCGGCTTCCTACTTAATGGTAAGGTATGGGTGCCTAAAGGTAGCAATTCTTATCCTCGCTACAATTTTGATGTGGACCCTGGTTTTTCGGATGGAATCTTAAATGTCAATGCGTATCGTTACCCTAATGCTGGAAATGGCAAATGGGATGGTTATCAAAGCTTTGCACTTGGCGCTGACAGTTTGAATTCAATAGGATTTTATTTAATTCAGAGAGGAAGTAAGCAAAATTTTAGGTTTTGGGATGAAGATTCAAACTGTGAATATTCAAGTCGAGATAGTCTATGTGAATATAATGGTTATTTAAAAGTAACCCTATACGACTTGGATAAAGGAAAGTTTCAAGGAGAGTTTGAATTAAAAGTATCAAAGCTGGGTTGCGAAACTTTGAATATTACGAAAGGGAGATTTGCCTGGCAATTTTATTAAGATAACATTGAATATAATGAATGGCAGTTCGCCTATCAATATAGCATCCTATTTCTAAACACAAAATACTTGAACGATGAAAAAAACAATCCTCGCGCTATGTACGCTGGTAGCCCTACTCGGCACGGCAGCCTGCTCCTTGAAGGAAATCTTTGAAAAAAAAGAAAAGCTACCCAACATCAATTCAGAAAACAGCAAAGTCTTCGGCTTTCTACTCAATGGCAAGGTGTGGTTACCCAAAGGATACGATGGAAGTCCCAAATATCAAGTAGATGTAGATCCTACTTTTTCAGATGGGATATTAGATATACTAGTATATCGATATCCTAAGGACGATGGTTCAAAAGACGGTTATCAAGACTTTAGAATAGGGGGCAGCTTAAAATCAGCAGGCTTATACCCCATTGGGAGAGGAGAAAGACAAACTTGTAGATTTTGGGACAGGGATTCAAAATGTGAATACACCCTTAAAGATAGTACCTGTCAAATCGATGGCTATTTAAAAGTAATAACCTATGACTTAGATAAAGGTAAGTTTCAAGGAGAATTTGAAGTGACCCTATCAAAGCCGGGGTGCGAAACTTTGAAGATTACTCAGGGACGCTTTTCTTATCAATTTTAGCATAACTATTTTTTAATACATAATATTTTATTTATGAAACTGTTAACAAATGTATGTTTGTTAGCCTGGATGTGGCTTGCCCTTTCCCAGGTGTCTATTGCGCAAACGACTGACCCGGTGCGTACCGAGTTGAATCGCGTATTTGCCAACCTCAATCGCAGCGCCATTCCTACAGGGGTGCTTCGAGAGTACGGGCAGGCGTTCGCGAATTTGGAACAATTTGACGGCTCTACTACTGCTACCAATATTGTTGATGAAACTGCTTGGAGCTTGATTTACCACGCTTTTCACTCGGCGCGTATTAGCGGCACCCAGTCCTTACCCGGCATTGACCAAGTCAACATCAATACCGAGACGGCGCAGCGCAGCAATAGTGCCGTTGTAGTCCCCGTACTATATGGGCAGTACGCCTCCATCCGTACCGACGCAGTAAGCGCTAATCTGCTACGGGTGCAAAACAACGCGCTATACGATGTGGCAGGACGTACCCAAAATCCTTATCTGACCCGCAACGTCTTTGCCGCAGCACCCTTGCGCGACGTTTCAGAAGATGGCACGTTTTCTATTATTTTTCTGTCGAGTCATTTTTACACCAATACCACCAACACCGTGCAGCAAATACAGGTGGATATGGGCGACGGCGGTGGTTTTCGTACCGCTACTTTGGGTACACCGCTTGGTGCTAGTTATCTAAGCGCGGGAGAGCGTACCCTTACCATCCGCGTCACCCTCAATAATGGTACAAGCTGGCAGTGCTTTAGCAAGATAAAGGTACTACGACCTGCTAATATTTCCGCTCGCTACGCACCGCTCCCTATCCGTACGGTCACGATAGCACCTCGTTCCGGGGTGCACAGCGGTGGTAGGTTACAAATATCCTATAGCTCCCTTAACCTAGTCGGCGGACAGACCAGATTGTTCAGACCTTTTATTGTAGTAGAAGGTTTAGACCTTAATTCCGTTTCTTCTAAGCTAAAACCTAACACGGATTATGAAACTTTTTTAAGGAACATTAACGAAATTGAAGACTACGATTTTAACGAACAATTGGACGATATTGCTGGGTACGACCTGATATATTTAGATTATACGGATGGTGTAGATGCTGTCACGCGCAATGCCGCCCTGCTGGAAGAAGCAATTCTTTTTATCAATACAGAAAAACGTGCAAACGCCAGTCCCCATGAAAATGTAGTGATGGGCATCAGTATGGGCGGCTTAGTGAGTCGCTACTGTCTAGCAAGCATGACCCAGCGTGGCGTCCCTACCAGTACTCGGTTATTGCTCACCCAAGACAGTCCGCACCGCGGTGCTAATGTGATGTTGGGTTTGCAGCATTTGGTCAATGTGATCAATAATGTGACGATTACGGTAGGGTCCATTAGGGTTAATTTAGGTTCGGTAGTAAACAAGATAGGCGCCGGCGTAAGAGCCAATAATTCACCTGGATCTGCCAACCAACTTTTAGTACGCTCTCTCGATGCAAATGGAACGCTTGCTTATAACACGTTTTTAGACAATGAATACCGTTCGATGGTGACTTTTCCAACTTATGGTCCACAGCCCGCCTACCGTTTTGTCGCAGTTAGTGAAGGCGCGGAGTGCGGTCAAGGTCCGCTTCCAGCGGGTGCACAAATGGTAGGTGGCTCTGGATCCGTATACTTGGGGCTCTCTGATTATTCATTACCAGTCAGTACAGGCTATTATTTAACTGCAAATGTCAAAGCCCTGCCAGCTTCTGGCACCCAACAAATCTGTTATTTCCAATTGAATTATTTGATATCTATATTTACTATTCGCATTACCATACCTTCTGTAACCAAGTCCATTAATTCACCTGCGGGTATCTTGCCGTATGACTCCGGTGCAGGTGGAACCGAATCCATTTCAGAACGAGTAGGTATAGGTAATGGAGCAGGTCCGTTTATAGGATATGTTGACTATGAGATTGCCAGAGTTATATTTGGGGGTAGAATCCAGCATGACGAATGGTGCTTTGTCCCTACTGCAAGTGCTTTGGATGCGGTTACTTTTAACGCTTCCACGCTTAATACAACTTTCATTGGCGCAGTGACTCCTCGAAGTTATACCCGTTCCGAAAAGTTTATCACACAGGAGCCATTTAACGGGCAAACCGGTACAAGATTTAATCGAATACATAAGTAAGTAGGCAGTTTACAGTAAGCAGTTGGCAGTTCGCAAAACATTGAAAATCAATTAATTCTGTCTCTTATACACATCTCCGAGCCCACGAGACTAAGGCGAATCTCGTATGCCGTCTTCTGCTTGAAA
>ENA-ORBV01003567-ORBV01003567.1-microbial-mat-metagenome-genome-assembly--contig:-NODE-3567-length-30959-cov-6.308335_pt1 | contig 30959 bp, 24 predicted proteins | sample MGYA00237777_ERZ505514 | MGnify/ENA primary metagenome ERZ505514 (study PRJEB26160, sample SAMN06269048) | microbial mat metagenome | isolation source: Oligotrophic lake microbial mat | place... | reverse complement strand
TTGACATCGGTCATCAGTCATTGATGTCGAGTTCTGGTTAGGGATGTTCACCCTTGTGAACATCCACTGATGCTTTTGCAATTTTGCAGTTGCTGTCGTTTGACCCAACATGACTTCGTCCCAATTAGAACCTGATGTGGAGATGACCGTGACACTCGCAGTGATGACAGAAGTCGAAGTGCCAGCCGATGGATGGTTCTGCAAGCTGTCTTTGTCCTTTTGTTCCACATTCATTCTGTTCAAACAATTCCTGGAAAGGCGCGCTTGCAAAAAAGACAAAACGCAGAAACACCTGCAGCAGCAGCTATGGTCGTTCAGAACAGAACGGATGAGAATGGAACAAAGAGGAAAGGAAACTGCCCCCCTCCTCCTGAAATTGGCTCCCCATGCGCCTGGGCAAATCTGTGAGCTGCCACCCACATTTGTTCTGTTCTGTTCCAGTCAATGCCTTTTCCCAGAATTGTCTCTTTTCCCCAGATCACAAAATCGCACTTTCCGCTCAGCAAAGAACACCGTGGAATGACAGAGGCAATTTCATTGGATGGGTCATTTCCGACAACATCCAATTTTGCCAATGTCATGGTTTTTCGTGTCAGGACTTGTCACCGGAGTCCACAGACATGTGAGCATGATCAGTGAATGTTTTTGGACATCCGCAATTGTCAGTTGACATCCTTGAATGGCAGTGAATGTCGTCAATCGCCCAAATCAGCTTGCAAATCAATGCATGTTTTCCCTCATCAAGTCCGAAAACTTCATTGACTGTCAATGTTGTTCGTGAAACGTCCTCATTAGTCAGGAAACGTCCTCAATGTCCACAGACATGTCGGCAAAGTCTGTGTTAGTCAGCAATGTCAGCATTTCCAATTGAGGAATTTGGCAAAATTGGATTTTATCGGAAATGACCCTGGAACAGATGCAAAGAAAGTTCAAGCTGCCGTTTCTCTGTGCCAGTGCGTCGTAACACCCTCTAACAGCGACCACCGACCGAGAAAATGCGAAAAGCACGCACCTTGCTCAGTCGCCTGTACCTGCCTAAACCTATGCAGTCATCAGGACATTGTAGAATATTCTGGCCTCCCAGCAAGACCTAACATGCATACCTTCTAAGTGGAGCCAACTTGTTTAAGTCCATCCACGTGAAGAAAGGATTTTGAAATCCACACAATTGGGGGTAAAAAGACGGTTTAGTACGCTACGTACGTTATTTCTCAAAAATAGGTAAAATGTCCCCTGGCGTCAGACGCCAATGGTCCATGAAGGCATCGGAAGCAGATGTCATTGAAGTTGTAGGAGTTGTAGTACTATTTGTACATACAGTACGTACAATTGTACCAACAATCTGAATGATCCAAAGAAGAAAGGTATCCACTATTACTAGCTAGTACTGGTACAACATCAAACCCGCAAAAACGGTTCAAGCAGTAAAGCCATCAACATTAATTTTAAACTTGACATGCTTCTATTCCATCATAAAAGGGACTCCACCAGAAAAGAGACTTTTACACTCTATCTTCCACCAGCTACTTAGTAAGTAAGTAGTTACATCACGATGATGACAATGAACAATGATACCATGCCAGCAACCACCAGTGGATTCATGTCGGTAGTGGACGAAGAACAATCGACCATGTTTGTCGATGAAGATGGATCTGTGGCATCGTCTGGATTCTTGCCCGAGCAAGAAGACGACAACAATGCTCCTGAAAAGAATCGTCGTACAGGCAAAATTCGGGTAAGTTTCGTATTGTCATGTATTGCGTGCCAGATTGTTGCCTGTCCTGCCTTTTCTAAGCACTAAACCATACGCCTGTGTTTTACTCTCTCTTTTCTTTTCACAGCTCGTCCTTGCTGGCGTCCTCTTCTCCGCTCTGGGATTTGCCTTGACGACTTACTTTTTACTTCACTCTAAACAAGAAGCTCAGTTCGAGACAGCCTTTAAGATTTTTGCTCGTGAAACGGCTGTCATTGCCGACAATCATGCCGAAAACACCTTTGGGCAACTCCAAAGTTTGGCCCAAGCCATTACGTCGCTGAGCAAAGAAGGAGGTGAGGTCAAAACAGTGGACCCAATCACCAATCATACTCCCATTCCAATGGTCTCGGTTCCCCATTTTGATATGCGAGCGCAAGATATTGTCAATCGCACGGGGATTGAAATGCTTCTGTATCTGCCCTTTGTTCCCAAGGAAGATCGTTTGGATTGGGAAGTCTTTGAGAATGAGCACTTGGATTGGATCTACGAGGGACACGCTCATCGAGGATGGGATGTTTCCAAATTGGGAGAGATTCCAGCATTGATTCACAACTACACACTCCCCAAGGATTACAATGATACTCGCCGAGGCTATGTGGATGACTCTGGGTTCATGGAAGAGATTCTGTTTAATAATTCTTGGACCCCCGAAGGCTTTAGTGCCCCGATTGGTCAATATGGACCAGGCGTCGTGGATCCATCTCTGGCCAAGCTAGACTTGTTTTCGCATCCCATTTTCAAAAAGGAGATTCTGGCGTCGTTGGAGTATAACGTTCCTGTGATATCCGAGCATGCCGACGTCAAGTTCTTGTTGGATGGCATCCATACACCCGATTGGGAAAAGAGAGACTACTCCTTGTTGAGAAGCTTCACGTTGGATCAAGTCAAGGAAGACTTTTCTCCAGACTCGAGGACCATTGGATACATTGTCGGTGTCATCCAGTGGAATGCCCTCTTCAAGACGTTACTGCCCGAAGATGTCAATGGCATTGTGGTCAAAGTCGCCAGTGATTGTGGACGCAACATGACTTACATTGTCAATGGGGGCGAAGACGACACGTGGGATGCCGAAAAGGATATCCATAGCAAGAAGTACGACTATTTGGAGCAGCGCTTCAAATTCTTTTGGAAGAATCATACCAAAGGAACTTCCCGGCATTGTCACTTTGATTTGTTGATTTATCCCAGTGATGAATTTGCGGCTCCCTTTCGGTCGGATGCACCCATCATGTGGGCTGCTATTGTATTGGTGGTGGTTTTGACAGTGGCAGCTCTTTTCTTTGCGTATGATTTGTGGATGCAAAAGAAACACAAAAAGACCATGGCCGAGAAGAAGCAAGCCCAGGCGATTGTCACGTCCTTGTTCCCAAAACACGTGGGCGACAAGCTCATGGAAGAACAGAAACTGAAAAACAAGCAGGCGTCCAAGAAGACGAAGCAGAAGAATCAAGCGGATGCTTGGAAGACGGCGTCATCCGGTGATTTCAACCCCATGGACGGCTCTGAAAGGGATTTCGTCGCCAAGGACAAGTCGAAGCCCCTTGCGGATTTGTTTCCCTCGGCTACCATTATGTTTGCGGACATTGTCGGTAAGTTCAATGATCGCGTGATTGAAGATCGCTAGGATATGTGTCATGGACTGCGTCTCATCTGTTCTTATTGCTATATATGATAGGATTCACTGCTTGGTCAGCTTCGCGAGAGCCAACCCAGGTATTTACACTTTTGGAGACAATCTACAACTCTTTTGATGTCATTGCCAAGAGACGGGGTGTTTTCAAGGTGAGTCATTCGTGCTCTTGTAGCATTTCTTTTGTTTCCTCGATTTGGGATGCTAATTTTTTTCGTCGCGACTGTAGATCGAAACTGTGGGCGATTGTTACGTTTGTGTCTGTGGTCTTCCCGGTAAGTACAACCTCGTATGTACAAGGTGCTATGCGCTGATGATGATATTAACTGGTGGACTAATGGAATCAACATGTTCCCCCCCTCTCTTTCAAGACCCATGCGAGAACCATGCTGTTGTAATGGGCAAGTTCGCCAAGTATTGCCTAGAGGAGTTCCAAAAGATCGTTTTGAAATTGGATGAGGAGTTGGGTCCCGGAACAGCCGACCTTGGTCTTAGAACCGGGCTGCACTCGGGGCCGGTTACAGCTGGTGTGATTCGTGGAGAACGAGTAAGCTTTTTCCAGCAATCAACGGCAACGTCCTGCTCTATTCTGATCAAAGTTTCTCATTCTATGTTTTTTCTTCTCGTTCGATCCGTAGGCAAGGTTCCAGTTGTTCGGTGACACCGTCAATACAACTGCAAGAGTTGAAACGTTGGGAGCCAAAAACAAAATCCATGTCTCTCAGGAATTTGCCGATGAGATTGTCAAACACAACAAACAACACTGGTTGGTTCCCAGAGAGGATATGGTACAGGCTAAGGGAAAGGGACTGCTTAAAACATACTGGCTTCAGATGCAAAGCGCTCACAGTTACGGGAGCACCCGGTCGCGTCTTAGCTCCACTGGGTCTGGTTCACGTCGGCCTTCCAACTTGCCAAGGTCGCATCAGCCAACAACAGCACAACAGACTTCGGCTGGAACATGTATGCAAGCCGATGGTACTGAAACACAGGTAGACGAATCGGAAACAAGCTTCCGTGTCGATAATAACGCTGAAGCAAGCTTCCATGTCGACTATGACACTCTGGTGGAGTGTTAGAAATATCACAGGGGGGCAAACATGAGTCGCGGGATAAACGCCCCTCAATGTACATGAATTACATACTATATAGGAGCTGCTCTGCAGCATGATGTTGTGCAAGACAAAAGACAATCCTGACAAAATTATCTGCTCAGCTTTAATAGCTCATAATTTGCACGCTTTAAAATACAGTTAGCATTGGTACAATTGTCTTTCTAGAAAATACATTCTCGAAAATCCGTGATACAAGTTGTTTTGCGGGAAGCCGATGGACCCCATTATTTTACTACATCACTACATTGCGCCACCGATCACCACAGCGGCAAACTCAGACCTTCTGCCGACGACAACCTCAAAATAATGTTTTTACTTGCCATGAAAGATCTCACCCACACTAATCAAGTTCAATTGCTTTATATTGTGGTTGAAATAGCCAGTGGCAGCCCGGTTCTTGTCACCAATGGGATAGACGTTGTACCCAGGAAATCCAGCAAAGCATTCGAAGAGGCCCATAAGGAGATTGGAGCGTCTCCACATGGCACACGTCGCAACGTCGTTTTCTGAAGGTGTTTTACATGCTGTACTGATAGTGTCGCACGCGTCTCCTTTTCCCAACGTGTTGGCTCCTGTGCAGTCTGCGCTGGTCGTGGCAGCACAACACTTGGCATCCATGGCAGCGAGCTCTGGATCACTCAACTCGCATTGCTCATGATTCATTCCGAACTTCCATTTCCAATAGGGACTTAGTTTAATTTTGGGCGTCACAGCACACTGAAGAAACCAGCCTCCAACTTGGCTTCCGACCAATTCCTCGTAGTAACCCGAAATTTCAGCTTCCGTAAAGTCTGCGTTCCAGTGAAACGTCAAGAAGCATTCCTCTCGATCTTGGTTAGGATTGGCGCCACCACCTGAAATGCGGTCAAAGAATTCCTGCCCTTGCGATGTCAGCGAAGGTGGTGGAGGTACGACAGTGTAATACATGGACCAGACTTGCATCGGTTGATTCTTTGCGTTTGGCCCACAAACTCACCACCCGTCATAACATAGGCAGCTTCTGGATCACTCGCTGTTAATCCAGATCCTCCCAACAAGGCGGCTTGATCTAAAAACACAGTATATTGCAAATGAGCAGGCACTCCCGCGAGAAACGGTGACTTTAGTTCTGTCAGCGTATTGGAGGGATCATAGCGAAGAATTGGCTTGCCATTGATCGTGTCGACCTGCTGACCATTCACGGCGAGGCGCCACAAGACAGCAATGCTAACAAGAATTGTGAGACTGTCCATTTTTAACGTCATTGCTGCTCTTCTGGTCTTCTCTCTACTAGTTATTCATTACGCGAGCTCGATTTGTTGGCTCTTCGCCAGAACAGCCGACTAGTTAAATGAGCGGAGCCGGACCTACTAGTTAGAAATCAGCGAAAATGTGAGGCTGGTTTCAAAGGTGTCGGAGGGACCATTTTGAGATACTGTGCTACCTTTTGTTGCCATTTATGATCTACGAGCTACTAGATAATAGTAGGGCTAGTGTTACTTCCAAACAGACGTCACACTGATACGCGCCGGCCTGGCATTCTCAAATGATATAATTATTCAATGACTCGATTTTTGGCGGTGGGAGGTTTACAGATTAAGTAGACCTGTAAAAAGTAATGACTTCTTCCTGAACGGTACCCATGTACTGTACAACGGGATCTTTTAGTTACTGACGCCACATTATGACCGTGTGACCGCATGGCTCTCTCTATCTATCAGAGCTGTGTTCGAGTTCGATCCCCATGTTGATTGATGAGAATGATCCTTTCCTTGCATCCATCATCTCTGCTATCTACAGTACTACGCAGCGCTACACACATCGTACGTACCATATTACAGTACGATACTTCCACTACTCTTTGTAGCTTTCATGGGAAGGCAAGAGACTCTTCTGTTCGTATCTGAATGTTGGCATCTCGTTTGCATCCTATCTATTAGAGTGCATACCGCCCCTTGCCTTGCTTCTTGTTAGCCTGCCGTTTTGTTTGAATAGTCCATTAGCCACTTCCACTACACTAGCTAGCTAGATAGAGGTGGTATCAACCAAGCAAAAGCAAAGGAAGGAAGGAACCTACCAAACTAACAACCAACGATCTTGCGTGTTTTTCTAATATTCATAATTATTAGTTAGCAGTTGCGCATGCTCATGCACAACTGCAAGCACAGGCACCGTTCCGATCACAACCATATCAACCAACACGTACTACCCCCCACCCCACTCGTCCCTGAAGAATTTGAATTGTTGGAATAATTAATTGAAAATGGCATCCAGCGACGACGACGCGGAGACGAGCAGTCCAGCAGCTACCAAAGAAGTAGATGTTGTGGAAAAGAAACCAGACACGGATAATGATGAGGATGACTCCTCATCCTCATCATCCGCCTCGGAATATAGCGAAAAGGAAGAAGACGACAAGAGTGAGTCCAATCACGAAGATTCGGATTCCGACGATGAAAGCGGTAGTAAAAAGAATCAAAATGTATTTCGAGACGCACCACCAGCAGCTGGTCGAGGCCCAGGTGGAAGAGGATTAGGTGGTGGTCCTGGTCGAGGTCGTGGCGGAAGAATGGGAGGTCCTCCGAGCACTCGGCAAGGGAGGGCCGGCGGTAGGGGCCAATTAGGCGTTGGCAGAGGAGGATTGGCCGTGTTGAAACCCAAATCGTCGGCTCCCCAAAGAATTCGTCGCTCTCAGTCGAATGTGGAAGACGATCCTACAGCGAGACGACCCTTGCCTTCTGGTCCAGGTGGTCGTGGAGGATTGCAACGTACATTTACCAATCCCGAAGAAGGCATGGCAGGCAGAGGCGGTGGCCGAGGTATGCCTGGTAGAGGTATGGCGGGACGAGGTATGGGAGGCCGAATGGGTCGAGGAGGTGGATTGGCGACCATGCGGAGTGCTGCCTTGAGAGGATCCGGTGGTCGTGGTGCTGGCATGATGGCCCAACGCAGTATGAGTTCTCGTTTTTTAGGTGCCGTCGCTGGATCATCCAGAGCACTTTTTGGTGGCCAATTTGAGGAGGAAGAAGAAGAGGAACCACCTTCCACCATTATGTATTTGGGTCGTGAATTTGATGTCAAGGATTTATTTGATGAAGATTGGATTGAAGATGCCCTCGAGGAAGAGGAGGCTGCGAAACAAGAATTTTTCAATAAAAAATTCAAGAAACAAACATCCAGGTAGGTCGGAGGAGGAGCCTCCTGGTTCCAGTAAAGCCTTCTTGTATTGTATTTAATTGATTTCGCGAAGCCTGGTGAATCAGATGTAATGGAATTGGCTCTCTCTTGCGTACCATTATAGAATTTTGGCTTTTGTATGCATGTGATTTAACTGGGTTCTTGAAACTTTTGAATTGCGTTCCTCTTGAATCGCCAGAACTCATCCAATGTGCTTTTCCTTACCTTGCAGTACTGTCAGTAGTGACGAGAGTGATGATAATGATGATGCTAGTGAAGCGTCTGATCGTATGGATACTTCCAAAACAAGTCAACAACAAATTGGAAAAAAGGATAGCATGGAAGAAAGCTCCAAAACCGACAACAAAATGAAAAAGGATGATGTTGAAACAAGTGACAGTGAAGTGGAAGAAGACATGGAGGATATGGATCAAGATGACAGCAAAAATGACGGTCCGAAAATACGGGCAAAACAACGACGAATCGCTCAACCCACACGAGCCAAACCAATGCGGGCCAAATCCTCCGATGCTTGCCTCACACCTAGTAGGCCGAAATTGTCAGGTGTTGTATCAGAAGACGATGACGACGAGAGCGATAATGACGATAAGAAGGACATGGACGAGAGCAAAAAATCATCCGCTTCGGCCACTGCTAATCCGCGCCGTAGTACCATTACTCGATCCCAAACCTTTGATGGGACCAAAACATCCGAAATATTACCTCGTCGTCGCAAAACCAAACGCGCCCTGGAAAATAAATTGGCCACACCGATTTCTCGGATCCACATCAAAGCCGATTTGACCAAAACCTTTGATGAATACATGGAAAAATCGGCGGAAGAACGAGAGATAGAACGCGAACGACTTCCGCCACCACCCAAACCACGCACACGCAAACAAAAACAACAATTTATACGTCTCAATTACAGCGCCAAAGACATCCAAGATGTACTCTGTGCCGACGATGAAACTTTTCAACGTCTCAAACGCGTCTTGACCAAAAAGGGCGCCATTACCAATGGTATCTTGCAACAGCGATTGCATGTCTTTCTTAAGAAAGCCAAGGATCGCAAAAAGAAAGAGGAAATCAAGGAAAAAGAAGCGGAACGACAACGACGCAGAGACATGGGAGAACCCTCCGACAGTGAAGAAGAAGATGATGCTGGCAATTTTGATTGGCAAGCCACAAGTATGATGAATATGTTTGCCAGGAGTGTACGAAAATTAACGACCGAGACGAATCAGGAACTGCCGGCGGTTGCGGCCAATGCCAATGCGGCACTCGCTCTCAAAAATAGCAACCCCACCATTAATGACCCCGAAGCCAAACCATGGGGCGGTGGAGCAGCATCAGCAGCCGATAAACCATGGGGCGGAGGTGGAGGCGATGATCCTGCCGCCAAGCCATGGGGTGGTGGTGGAGCAGCGGATGACCCTTCAGCCAAACCATGGGGTGGCGGAGCCGCAGCAGCAGCCGATAAACCATGGGGTGGAGGTGATGTAGCCGATAAACCATGGGGCGGCGGAGCAGCAGCACCAGCAGCCGATAAACCATGGGGCGGTGCCGGAGCTGCCGTCGATGATGCTTCAGCCAAACCATGGGGTGGAGGCGGAGCAGTAGTGGATACAGAAGCCAAGCCTTGGGGTGGTGGAGATGCCGCTATTTCGACTAGTAGCGAAACAAGCCCAGCAGACGTAGCAGCCGATGAAAAACCCTTTGAACGGAAGGCACTTCCACGCATGCAGGCTGTTATTGCCAAAAAACAACAAGCTTCAGTCAAAAACAAGCGGCTTAGTCTCGTCGGCGAAGGCGAAGAGGAAGAAGATGAGGAAGAAGAAAATCCCGAAGATGATAAAGCAACATCGGAGGAAAAGGACGAAGAAATGGACGAATTCGATCAAGAAATGGAAATCGAAACGACGACGACATTGAAAGACTTGCATCACGAACGAAAACAGATTGGCGGGGCTCGAAATGGGCAGAAGAATTTTATGATGAGTTTTGTCATGGAGTGCGACGAAGAAGAAGAAGAATCAAGCGAGGAGGAAGTAAGCGAGGTGATGGAGGACATGGAAGTCAGCCACAACGACGACAGCAAGCTCTCTAATGACGACAGCAAGCCCTCCAATACCGGATTGGACGTTTCAACACTGTCTACTACGGGTTTGGATGACACCAAACTTTCTGCAACCGGTATGGACGAAAGCACCAAGCCTGCTTCTTCAAAGGGTTGGAATAATGGGTTGGATCGTTCTGCAATTTCCTCCGCAGAAAACCTCAACAAACACATGGACGCATCCGCCCAAGTGGATACCAAATCTTTGGAGGAAGCCATCAATACGCGAAGGCGACCTCGAAATCGGAGTAGTATCCGAAAAGATTCTGGTCATAGAAGGCCCTCGCGACGGTCGTCCTCTTGTGATGCAGCTCCCGACCCAACACCAAAAACTGCCTCTTCTTCTCGCTCCACTCCCCGTCGCTCAAAGTCCAGTGATAATAGTGATGACCGGCACAAAGATTCTTCAAGGAAAGAGCGACCAAAGCGGCGGCCCTTGAACAGAGTCCTCTCAGGTGATGTGCCTAGCTTGAAAGAACATGTTGCAAGAAGTCATGACATTTTGAAGCCCACATGTTTGGACGATGATAAATCTCTCAATAAAGAACCATTGAAGCTGGACTTAAAGAAAGACGAAAAGGCTGCTGATCCAGTTCGACGCCGGCGCAGTCGTCCTAGAACCCAAAGCATCAAGAGCAGTAGTACAAGTAGTAGCAAGCCCTCCCCTGCCAAGTTGGATGGCAGTGCCAACAGTGCCACTTGCTCCACATCCGAATCAGAGCCTACAGCCAAATCAAATAACAGAGATGCCCCAGTATTTGTTGGATGGAAGAATTGACAACGTGGGTCGGATCCTGAACGGACTTGTTGACGGATTAGCAAGGACAAAAGCAGTCGGCATGGAGGCATGAGTATCGAGACGTACGGCAACACCAGCCCTTTGGAGTCATGCTATAATATTTTGCTAGTTACTACCCATTTACGAATCGTCCCAAATATTGGTGTCGCCCACTTGGTCTTCGTCCTGAAAGTCCGCCCCTTTTTCTCGTGTGCGTCTCGGGCTCGTCGAGCAAACAAGCCAGGTCAGTCGTCAATCAAGTTCGTCTCGTCAGTCGTCAAGCGGCGAATCAGTTGCCCCAACATCGTCCTCTACTGGTGCCATTTGTTCCCAAACTAGGCGTTGCTGACAAACCAAAGCGAGACGAAATTCTTCCACTTCGGCAATAGTCGCAGCTACAAAGCCTTCGTTGGCAGAGCATTTGGAGAGATGCGCATCAATTATTGTCTTCATGTGCGCCAAATTGATTCCTTGATTGTAATCTGCAGCATGAGAAAATTCTTCCAACTCAGCCTGTCCTACAACATAAAAGTTTCCAAAAGCATAGTTTGCAAAATTCTCTTTGGATTGTATAGACTGCTGCAAACGTACATGCCGGGCTGCTCGGTTTTCAAACAAAACTTCCATTGGGTCTCTGTCGCATGGTCCATCTTGGCTCCGGTAGTGTCTCCCCATGGAAACAACCGGACGGTAGTTGACAACCCTGGCCGCACGATCCACAACATCATTCCTAAGACCGCCGAAAGAGCGTCTTCGAAGCATGGAAAATCGAGCTTGGTGGTACACGTGGTGCTCCTGCTGAATTGCAGTAAGATTTATTGGAAAAGCGGCGGCAGCCAGAGTACCTGGTGTAGGTGGAGGAACACCGCACCAAACGACTTGAATCGCGCAGCATAAGACGCCAAGCAAAAAAATACAGTGTGGTGGTGAGAAGGATTACGACGACAGTGAAGGACCAACCATTGAACGACCGACTAGGACCAACAATTGAACCACAGACGCTTACCCTGGTTCTTCTCATTGATCTTGTAGTCGTTGCGCATGAGAGTGAGTGCGGATAGTTTTGGCACATGCCATCGACACCTGTGAAGGGCACTCAACAAGAACTTGCAGCCCTTGTGATTTTGGAGGAGAAAGGTAAATTCATCATCCTGCTCCACCACCAATTGCAACACAGGGGGCGTGACGACTATTCGATACGGTGGTCTTCCCCCCTTCTTGTAGTGAACAAAGCGGTGCTTGTCGTCGGTAACCTTGTACCATTCAATCGTCTTTTTGGTCGGAATGGGGTAGTCAAGGTCGGAATTTTCACTCAAGCCTTCCAACCAACCAAGAGTGCCCTCGGGGAATTCTCCAGTCTCGGGATCCGCCGTCCCGTAGGCACAATAAAAAATGCCATTGCTATAATGGGAAAGAGGGTGGTCCCACATGGTGCGAACGACTTGCAATGATGCTGCTGTGTGAACTCCTAGGGTTTTATGGACGCCTTTCAATTTGGTAGCGTCAAGGGTGATCGCGCCGACGCCGCCTTTCAATTTGGTAGCGCCAAGGGCGATCGTGCCAACGACTTCCATTTTGAATTTGGTAGCGCTTCCCGTCGTCGTCATGGTGACTGACTGACTAATTGCTGGATGGATTGCTGCGTAATTATATTTTTAATGCTGGGTGGATTGCTAGCGCTGCGTAATTATATTTTTTACGGAGAGCGAGGCGTGAAGTACGGTGCAAGCGGAGCTACTATGGTATGACGAAGTGAACGACTGGAGGACTTTCCACCAATCAGAATGCACATAAAAATCGAGCGAGTGTGAGTTCTAAAATATAGCTGGTAGAAGTTCTACGCAAGACCTGTTCACTCAAAAGGTCCGATGAACGATTGATTCACGTTCCGTACGTAGGAAATAGAACTTCAAATCAAAGTTCAATTTCCTACGGATCGTGACTCAATCTGTCATGAGTTGGCCCCGGGTTAAAAACCTTTTTGGACACCTTAGAGTTAGGGATGAGCGATACAACAACCATATGCGCACCATGGACTATTCTAGCTAGCTACTAGCTAGTAGTATTCTAACGCTGCAAAGATTGAATTGAAGGGTCGAGTATGGATGACAATGGAGAACAGGCCGTCCTATGACGTCCAGTTGCTTGCCAGCCCTTCCTTATTTCAGCAGCACGGAATCAAGTCGAGGGCATGCAATGTATCTCATACGGTAGCTACCAGTGAAAGGGCACCTAAGCATGCATCGGGGGAAGCAAGTTATAGCCAAAGGGATTGCAGTTTTGATAGTTTGGTTTTGCCTGCGGGGGTTTCTGCTTTTTCCGTCCAAGAATCTTTTACCGAACGTTGGCCCCGACAGTCACATCACTACTGTCACTATCACGGGGGATTACGATTGTCAGCATGTGTACAATGTCAAGGACATCCAGTTCGATTTGTCGTCTCTTCTTCACCATCAACAACAACAAGTGCCGATGGATAAGGAGGAGGGTGTGCATGTTCATCTATTGATGCTTCATCCTGACAATTGCAACATCTTCCATTTGTTGTGGGGATACGTGGGACGGTACCGAGATGCCATGCGCTATGGAGTCTTTCCCTTGTCACGACAAATTCTGACTCAAAATCAAAAGTCCATATCCACCACGAGTAGTAGTAGTAGCAGGAGTGCACCCCGCACGCTCCATGTGCACATTGGCTTGAAGACGTGCATGGCCTGGCTGGAATTGTTGGTACAGCACTTTCCCATTCCAGAGGATTTGCCCCTTCAAATACATGCCCATCGAATAAGAAATAAGGACGACGGCCAAGACTATGCTAAGCAAGTGTATGCGCAAGTGCACCAAACCAACCGACAAAATTGCTATGACTTTACCTATCAGATGAATTCGCTTTTGGGGTTGCATTTTAGTTTTGAAGATGCTCACCAATCGGCGACTTTTATGCATCCTTGGGCGGAGAATGTTCTGACCAACACCAACCACAAAAACAACAGTACTGTAGATGCTTGTACACGACAAAAACCTTTGGCTGTCTTTGTCGATCGAGCTTGTACCCTCAACACAAGGACCGTCATGGACCTGGAAACGGGACAACCTGCCTTTCCACACATCGTCATCCCTCAAGTCCAAGCCATGGGATATGACACTGAGCTACTGGCCCTTTGTGGAAAAGAGGAGGAGGACAGTCTGCTCGATCAAGCCGCTGCCTTTCATCGGGCCAATGTCATTGTCTCCTCGCATGGGGCCCAATTGACCAATTTGATTTACATGAAGGCTTGTGACAACCACGACACTTCTCCTCCAAACAACATCAGTCCTTATTATTTCCGACCAGCTCTGATTGAGATCGGCTTTCGATTTGCTTATTATCAACGGCGTGATCCCCATCATCCCCTTTCTAATAATGGCACTCACGAGGCCATGTTGAAACAGTGGCAACGTCGACGGTATTACTATTATGACCCGAGGCGATACTATGAAAAAGCGGATTACTTTCGATTGGCAACGGGATGGGGAATCCGCTATACGGAAGTCATCAACCATGGCTTGGTGGGATTTGAAAACGGCACTACCAATCCCATCAAGGTCCAAGGCATTGTGGTCAATTCGACCTTAATTGTGCAAGAGTTACGACGTCTCTTGGAGGACCCAATCTACTATGACTATAAGAAACATCCGACCTACAATGGAATGGAGGGTGTTCATCCCTATCACGTTGGAAAGGTTTCCTTCCTGGAACATTGGGGGCTGGCCTTTTTGGAATGGGTTGTCTTGAGCTTTTCGCAATACTTTCCTGTGCCGCCGTCGCCTTAGCCTTTTTATAATTATAGTAACATGATCCTTCTAGTATTCCGAACCGGCAACATACATGCCCACTGTCTTGAAAGTGTTTAAACACATTGCCTCCCCTGTAGAGTTGCGACAGACTTCTTTGTGGAAACTTTGGTCCGACTCGGACCTGACGCTGTCTTTTTCAAACCGTTTTTGCAAAACGCCACCAAGGTGATCGGGACATCGATTAATGGAGAAGAAAAAGTCTTGGTTCATGTCCTTCCTGGATTGAACATTGTCATATGAGATCCCAAGGAGGCAGGTAGACACACGGTCGCATGCCTCACAAACACAATGACAAATATTTACTAAATTTTCTAAGAATTGTGTTCGAATTAATAAACAAAAAAAGAAGAGAGTTATGTGACAAACAGCTCACTCAAAATGAACAGGCATGCTACAATTATGGAAATTCACTAGTTGGTCTATGCAACCCAACAGTGCAGGCTTTTGTCTTCATAACCTATTTGGCTTGTCACATGATTTAGTGATAATTCTATGATGGTGCTCCTCCTGTGGCATGAGGGGTCTTCTGGTGCAACATAAGAAGAAGCATAACAACCCAGCCAAGGCAACATCATTTTTGGGGGGTTGTGACATGTCTGTTAAACTGCCTCTGGATCTTCATTGATTTGACATAAGAGGTGATTTTTCTTTCTGAATGATTGCATCTTTTTGTCATCTGACTAATTTTGCATTTTTGTTTACTAGTAGTGAAAGGCTTTGGTGGTGGCCCGATGACACAACTTTGAGGTTTCCTTCTTCTCTTCAGCCCCACAATGTTCTTTGTTCTTTTCTGCAAAGTTGTTGGTTACCTGTTTCTTTTACTTTAGAAGAAATCACACTCAACACCAGGATTTGCTTCAAACAACATATGTGTTCACAAATTTCACATCTTGCTTCAGCTATGATGCTAGGTCACATCCACTGTGTGTTTCTGTTCCCTCTGGGTGTTGCCATAACAACTGCTGTTGCCTGTTTATGGACCCTCATCCACTTTCTGATAGAACACACTGTGACTACAATCAAAGTGCCTTTTTTTCAGATGCAGACCATTTCTTGTCTGATGTGTTGAGAGAAACCTTTCCCCCCGTAGAACAAGAAAGACCATGATTTGTTATTTAGGAAAAGATCACGGCAATGTTTGCTTCATGGCTGGCAGAACATTGTCATCCATTCTAATCATAGATGATTGCAGAGCAGACTGCTATGTCTGAAGCAGGAAGAAGACAAGAAGAAAGGTTTTCTTAAAGTGTTTGCTGACAAACGATAATTCTTCACGGTAAAATGACAACTAAACAAGGGATGCAATGACAAAGACAACACCTTACTTCCATTCCACATGTTCCGTTTGGATCTTGTTTGCATGTTCCATGATGCACATTAGCTCTGGATCTTGAACTCATATCATGACTCGATTTGAGATGAATCAAGGATTAAAAAATCATCCATTTATCATTGCTATCATTTCAGCACAACGCCTAAATTGTGTTTTGAAGTGACTCGGAATTTGTGTCAAAATGATTAAACAGCCTAAGATGTTTTCCAAAACAAAAGGGAAACAACATCCTATCATTCAGTCATTTTAAATGACAGAGACAAGCAACTGCATTTCCTTGGAGAGTGAAACATTGTGACACAGCCTCCTACTGGGCATGTTGACTCTGGACAGCATCACTTTGCTACCAGCATGCGTCTAACTGCTTGCAGGCTACTAGCAGCATGCATCAAAAGTTCAAAAGTTCAAAAGAGGATGGAAGCTGAGAAATAACAACAAACGAATGGGAACAGTTGGGTTTTACTAGTAAATGAAGCAGCTGGTTTCAACATCAGGCAACACTGTTTACCAAACAACAGTTTCATTGACTCAAGAATTTGATGTTGTTGTTGCTGAATTCAGTTTTAGGTCTTTGCGCAGTTTTTTTTTGCATGAACCAATGTCAAAGCAAAACAAACTTATGAAAGACAACCAGAAACTTAGAAAAAACATAACAGGTTTTGCATGTGCTGACCACTGGTGCCCATAGAACCACAACAACTCTAAAATTGCCACACCTTATGTACAACAAAACCTCCAGATTCCCTCTGTTGCCTTTCCTTGCCAGTTGCTTCCTCTCTGCTGCGTGAAGGATGGCTTCAGATGTTTTCTGGTTGATTGTTGGTTGTGACATGAGTCCCGCAGGAGTGACAGTCTCCCGGGACTAAATTGGAGCCCACCAATGCTTGCTTCTGAAAGGCTCTGTTGTGGACCCCATGTTCAGGACTGGAGTGAAAATCAGAAAGACAGTCCAGAATGCGAGTCATGTGACCACCAGGGAGGAGAGAGCAAGCCAATCAATTATAGGGCAACAAAAGAGAATGAACTATTGATGCTTGAAGGTGGTGACAGGGTCTTGCTGTAGTCAAGATTGGTGGTGCACCAAGAGCACTAGACTAGCTGAATGCACGAAGGTCTGTCAGTTTGTCCTTGGTCACTCAGTCCAAGTGGAAAGATGCAAACTGCAAGTCTTTCAAAAGTCACAAACATGAATCCACAAAAGTTTCGGCATCATCATCCATCTTTGCAAATGCATGTCTTCCCTTCTAGTCAATTTTGATTTCCTTTTAAGCAGACTTCACGCTTTTATTTTCTCCCATCACACTGTTCTTGGCTGTCTTTTTGCAATGGCCATGTTCGCTCATGACGTTGGAAGCCATCAACCATGCCAATTGGCAAGCAAAGATGCAACATCCAGGATGACTAACCACAGAGTTTCTTCCTGTTTCATGCATTTTTGACAACACTGACTTTCACTACATAAAATGTACGTGGACAGACATTGCATTGGTAAATTTCTACAAAACTGTTTTCCTCCCCATTGCACCATGTGTTCTCATCGTCATTCATTGAGAACAAGTGAAGATGCAAATCATCATGGAGAATGGAAATGACAAACTCCTTGGAGGAAATGGTTTTTGTTGTTTCTGCATGCACTCTTTCTTGTGTTGGAACCATGATTTGGACAATCTACAGTAGACTGCTGTTGTGCTGCACAAGCAGCAGGTTGCCCAAATGGATCTTGTGACGGTAGGATCAAGTGTGATAGCCTAATTACTCTACGAGGTGAAAAAACGCGGAGCATGCCATCCCAACGGTCCCAAAACAAGTGCAATGGATAGAATGATGGAGTTGGTTGGTTTGCACTGCAGAAACAACGTCTGATAGGTAAATCAAGCTGGTTGGTTAATTCTCAATTCTTGGCAGGACCCACATGCAATGATGCACGTCGTTGTGGTGTCATCTTATTTTTTTCATTATTATTTTGTGTCCATAAATCCATGATAGTTACAGAACTATGATAGTTACAGAACGATCGGTACATGTACTGTAGGTTCCTTTGACAAGAGTAGCCTACCGTGTCACCAACAGCTACCAAGCCATTGGCCAGTCTAATAATAGCTACAATTACTAGTAGCTAGCTTAATTTGGACCCAGACAAGAAGAACATAGATTGCGAAGCTCCACCAAAAAACACCGCAATATACACAACCAATAGACCCACAATCACCACCACCATGACGAGACCCTTCCTTCTCCTCCTTCTTGTACTTGTCTTACAACACGCTCCAATAGTTCACGCCGTCATTCCTTGCACGACCGATCAAGACTGTCGGGATCAACTGGGCTATCCCGATCTCGTGTGTTTGGACGAGAGTAAAACGTGCTCGAATCCCTTTTTTCACAAGGGGTGTTTTCAACGCCACGGATTGCAGGTGGCACCCCACCACGCCTACAAGAAACGCGTCTGCAATTCGGACGATCTCAAATGGGCCGTGGCCAATTTGATGAACAACAACAATAATGGCGGAAGTAGTGGAGAAGTGGGAGTTGGAATGGCGGGAGAAACACAAGATTTGAGCAATGACAATGATACCTTTGACACGCCCATGCACAATACTACTACTACCAATGGTACTACAATCCACAACAACGATACTGCAAGTATGTCTACCTCGAGTACGGCTGACAACAACAGTAGTGAAAATAATTTAGCAGAAGCTATATTATTGGATGTCATGCAAGACCCGGAATTAGAAGACGTTTTTGCGCTGGGCGAGAATGGCACCAATGCTTCAACCCTTGAGGGAAATACTAGAAGGCTCCAATCTACCTCCAGTTCTTCCAATACGTACACGGACTATGCCAATTATCTGTACAGCTTTTGGGATTACGAGGCGGATGGCCAAGAGATTCCCGAGCCGGACTTTTGTCAGTTCTCGGATTTTGACTATCCCGAAATTCGGATTCATCAAGCGGATTGGTCGCCCTCGGTCTTTCAAGCCTGGATTACGCAAATCATCTTAATGGAAGTCGTGGGGGTTCCCGCCACGGTCGGATTGACCACGGACGAAACGCCCTATGTCGGATTTTATGCCCAAGAAAGTACTCTACAATATTCCCCACAAGGATATCCTTGGGCCGCCATGCAAGTGGCCAATGAAGTCAAAGATTGTGCCAATACGGATCAACCCTGTGTGCATGTCTTACCGGAAGTATGGTCTCGGGAATATGCCCCGTGGTTGCTCAATCATACCATTGAATTGCCCGTCTTTTCGGGAGTCATTGGGAAATTGGGATTGTACATGTCCAGTTATACGGCCCAAGAATATCCGGAATTGGCGATCTATTATGGATTGCAAGGAGAAGATCAACGCGAGTTCTTGGCACGGACTTTTAAACGTCCCACGACGTGGGGGGACTATTGTGCGGAAGTGTCAAACGATAATTGTACGACGCCGGATGAGACCGCGGGGCGGCCTCCGGAAACCACAGACGAAGCGGAATTGTACTTTCATTCCTTTGGTGTCTATCAAGGCTATTTTCGATATACCGACAAGAACGATTGCCAGTTGAATCCTACCACGTGTACTGGCCATTTGGCGGCACCCCCCTGTGGTTGGACTTACTTTTTAGATCAACAATTGTATTGGAACAACATTGTCGGTTTGGATTCCACCGATGGACCCCTGCCACCCAACGGAGGATACTCGTCGTCCCAACTCGATCAATTGTACCGGGCGGCCAATGCTACTAGGAGTCATGTCATATTGGGCGGGGCCAATCCCGATTTGTTTGCCCAAGAATTTTTTGATTCCGACGCTCGCTTTCAACAAGTCTTATTGCCAGCACCGACGGACGAATGTTTGTTGCACAGGACCACCGTGGCAGATAAATGTAGCAATGACACGACCCGACGACGGGGAGATGCCAAGGGAGCCTGTGATGCCGAACACATTGGACTCGTGAGGTTATTGGCCATGTATTTAGAAGTCAGCAATGACGGCATTAACAATGCCGAAAGGTCTCCGGCGCACGATTTGTTGCAAAATATTAAAATTTCCGCCTTGGATATGAATGCCATTTTTCGACGACTCATTGCCAGGGGCAATGACAATGCCGGTGCCGATGCCCGGGAAGCGGTGTGCGAGTGGTTGGTGGAACATTATAACCGCGTCGAATCCTTCATTCCGGAAGGCTATCCCCGGACCTTGCAATCCTCGCGAAGTCAATACGAGGATTGGTACATGTATTTGGCACAATTGACGGCCATATTTGTCGGACTCATTGCCGTCATTGGCATGATCTTGACCTTTGTGTACCGGGAAACCAAAGTCATGTTGTTTGCCCAACCCACTTTTGTCAATTTGATTTTGTTTGGATTTGTCTGCAATTGTGTGGGAGCCTTTTTGGTGGCCTTGGAACCGACCGATGAAACTTGTGTTACCGTCATGTGGTTTATTGTGCAGGGGTGAGTTTTTGCTTATGTTTTGGATTATATTTATATATATTTATATATTACTTGTGAAAGCCGATTGTGAGTAAAATATCGTTTTGCTCACTGTGCTTCTTTCGCCCCCAACAATCGCAGAATGACCATTGAGTTAGTCCCTGTCTTGGTCAAAACGGCCGCCATTAACAAACTGGTACAATCTGCCAAGAAATCCCAGCGCGTCAACATTAGTCGCTCCGGATTGCTGGTCAATGTCTTTGCCTGTAATTTGGCCGTCGCGGTGTTCTTGACCTGCTGGACCGTACTGGATCCACCTATTCGTACCCTTACACGACGAGTATCCACCAACGACCCAACCGTTGTGGAAACGGACTTGCGATGTATATCGGATGACGAATACTGGAGAATTGTAGCCTATGGGTGGGAGGTCCTTTTGTTGGCCATGGCGGCGGTTTTGGCGGTTCAATCGCGGAATGTATTGAAAGAGGTCAATGACTCGACTACTCTGGGGTAAGTTAGCGCCGTAAAGAGGGACTACAATTAGAAAGACGGCAGTTGCGGCTGGCTGGAGTCCAGGTTGACAATAGCTGACGTGAACCTTGTTTGCTACTCTTCCTAACACGCTTGTCTTCTTCTTTTTTCTGACGTAATAGAACCATGGTCTACTGCCACGTGTTTTTCCTGATGCTTCGAGGCATATTCCATGTGTTTTATGTGGTAAGTGCGGCATTGCAAAGTAGCCTATCTGTTGGATAATAATGATTTGCTTCGGCTCAATTGCTTTTTGTGCTTCAATTTCCAAATAGGGAGATACTGTTTCCCACGGTGTAATTGCGGCGCTGCTGAGCTACAACTACAGTTTGGATGCCTTTTTCGCTATGATGATCTACGTTTACCCAAAGTTTATCCAAGCCAAAAAGGAGCCAATTAATTACAACAAAAGCAAAATTAAAACTCGAATATCGGGCATGGGAAAAACTACAATGAGGTTTGACTCCAATCTCAACATTCTCTGTTGCACCGCAAATATCGGTACGTTTCGAGTCGGGCCAGAAGTGACACTATTTTCGTCGGGGGAGAGAGCTCACCGGGGTCCTTTATGTTACACCCTCCTTACATGCTGATAGGTAACGAGGAACCCACCCAAGAATCCATGCAAGCGTGGATTCCACCAGATGGCCGCTGCGAGAGTGTTACTGATTTTGAAGGTGCCCCACTACGACCAGGAAAGAATTTTGACTTGATTGTCGTCGGAATGCAAGAGTCTACGTGGAAGGAATCAGGCCCGAAAGCCACCACCAAAAAAGCTCTGTCGGAAGATGAGATATTAAATGCCATGGAAGAGCATCACACAGCAACTCTGCGGGAAATGATGCAAGACATTCTGGGAGAAGGATATTGCTCCGTGGCAGAGGAACAACGCGGGCAAATGCGACTTTATATTTTCGCAGCGAACGAGATTGTGGAGGAGATCAACGAAGTGAGAATTTCTGGAGCCAATACTGGCATTGGAAATGTCATGGCCAACAAAGGAGGAATCGTGATTTCGTTTACCTACCAAATGACCAGACTCAGCTTTCTTAACGCCCATTTGGCAGCGCACGAAGGGGCGACTTATTATGCGAACCGATGTTCCAATATCCGTACGATCATATCCGAAAGTCAGACATACGACTTGAGCGGCAAGCTTGACGCGGCGATTTCGAGTCACCACATGTTCGTGATGTAAGTACAGTGTTGTTCGTATCTTGCCTGGTTATTGTTTGGAGGAGGGGCGCTAACCAAACTTTTTTTACACAGGGGCGATCTCAACTTTCGAACCAAATTCGACGGAGAGGGCAAACATACGGATCATGTGAAACGCGCGTTACAATTCATAGACCTCAAGGATTACGGCGCTTTGTATGCGTACGACGAGCTGTGCGAAGGCCTCAAAAAGGGAGAGTTGTTGGTGGGCTTTGAAACACCGGATTGTGACTTTCCTCCCACATTTAAAGTGCAGAGGGAAGCAGGATTTGTGTACAAGGAGCAGAGAACACCCAGCTATACCGATCGCATTCTCTTCAAATCCTTTGAGGGTCTTGAAGAGCATCTGGAAACGCTGGCGTATGAACCCTGTGAGGACTTTATCACGTCCGATCACAAGCCGGTGCGAGGCGCCTTTTCGATTTCTCCCAATGCTCTCATTGGCGCTCCCATGACGGACATTGACATTAATTTGGTATTTTGTGATTTGCAATGTTCTGGTCTCCCCGCTGCCGACAGCAACGGGTACAGTGACCCCTACTTGATGTTTTTATGGGACTCGGTCGAATTTACATCGGGGGGTGGAAAATCTTCGTTCAAGGGCAAAATCCGAAAGATTTTGGTCGGGAAAAGTTGGCCCCGCACCAAGAGTTTATCGAAAACACTCGACCCGGTCTGGACGGAAACGGTGGAATTGTCGGCCAAAGCTGCCACCGTCCGTGCCAATGCCATGTTGTTTGTCGTGGCCATGGATGCCGATTTGGTGGCCATTAAGGATGACTTTTTGGGTGCCACAGCCATTAGTGTGCAGGAACTGATTTCCATGAAATCGGGTCGGCAAACGCGCAAGGTGGTGGAGTTTGATCGGGAACTCCAAAGCGGTGGCGTGGGGGCGGGCCGGATCAAATTTACAGTCGATGTGGATGTGACACGCAAGGTAATAAAATCCCAACGAGGAGCTTCTACGGTCCGACGACAATCCTTCATGCCCCCTTCGGGTTTCTAAGTAAGGATACATACCTACATAAATGAATAAAAAACAATAAACAAGGATTGTGTGTTTTGTCAACGAGACTCGATCTTATTTGCTAATGTAGATATTATAATTTATGATCTATAGTTATAAATGTAATGTGTAGTGTAGTGCAGTGTTTTTTTTCTTCTTCTGTCTAAGCTGCTGCTGCAATAGCGAAGGCAGCCGGTGTATCACCAAGATGGCATGCTGTCATAAAGAAGACAACCCAATCACTGCAACTCATACTGTCATCTTCAGGTACAGCAGAAGATTCTACCAAGTTCCACACACTGTCCAAAAGTTGGTGCACTTGTGAAAAGTTGCAAAAGTAAGCGTGGGCGTGTGCCATGTTGTTCCACAGAGCACAAACCAACAAGGTAGTACTGGCAGCTGTTTGGTTTAGGTCATCCTCCTCCATATCATCATTCTCATTTGGAGTGAGGATAGTATTGGCCAATAATGATAAGGCCATATCGTAAAAGTGGAGAGCTTTCTTCAACAGACTGCTAGTGCTGGTGGTGGTGTCATCTCCCTGTGACAACGTAGCGGCCATCATATGATGACAGAGACCCACATTGTAGAGAATGCAACCCGTGAGTTCATACTCTTGATCTCTTTTTCTTCCTGTAACTTCCTCCCAAGACGAGCCTTCTTCTCCTACTTCTTCTTGGGAAACCACAAGAGCTTGATCAAACAGCGCAGTGGGACTTTCGTCCAACAAATCAGCTGTAACTTGTAGTGGAAAAGGCATTATCTGAAGGAAAGACTGAGATGTGGCAGCAGTCACCATTGGATCTCTCTGTGGCTCTTGCTGATCTTCTGTGACCCAAACTTGACGGATCTTTCTCAATGCTTCCCAGCTAGCTTCCAAAGAAGAAGCATATTCGCCTTTGGCCAGCCGTTGGACGGCTTGACGGTGAAGTTCGAGGGGAGAAGAGGACGAGTGCTGCGCCATTTTGGATTTTATTTCTGATTTGTGTATCTTGATGAGACTTTGTCTTATCGGTGGTTGTTTCTTTATTCAATAGTTGCAGATAATTTATGCGAAATTTGTGAGGCCATTCGTTACTACTCCCTCTCCATCTAAAAAGCAGCTGGCCTTGAATCTAGTAGCTTCCACCAGTACAACTGAACCAGATTTGTCGCTGGGACCACAGGTTTCCGATGTGACCAACTGGCATGGTAAGTTCAGCGTGCTACTGGCAGTAGAAGCTAGTAGCTACTCGCTAGCTACTACTAGAGTAGGGTTCTCAGAAACAACTACAATAGCAATTTCACCGAGATTCAAGAATCTACTGGCCATTATCCGGTTCGCTTTCCTTCCGCAAAGGAATCTTAATAAAAGCGTGGAAGTAGCGGGCATATTTCTTCCTAGCGAATTAGAGTTTGTGAGCCGTAACATTAGCCAAAGGTCTTTTTCAGGTGATCATTGGGAATGGACTATATGTCCCTTTGTCGTTTCTCCTACCTCCAAGTACTTCAAGTATGTTTCAGTCAACTGTAACTAATGTACTACTCCGAGTAGCTAGCTCAAAAATGTACTACGGGATTCGCGGTAAAATTACTCAACCCACTACAACTAAAAGGTACTGGAGTACTAGTACCAGGACTCTCACTAGACTCTAGCTAGTTAGCCTTTCTTGTAGTCCTCAAAAGGTAAAAGACTACTTCAAGTAGCACACTCAACCATTTGGCGGGATCATTCTTGGTTGCCAAAGGCGAAACTTCAGGAACCTTTGCAAGTATTTACGACCCCCTTCCAACAAAGGAAGAACAAGTATTCCCCTTTCCGACCCTCTTAGAGAATCTTGAACTTCGTCATCCAAAGAGAAGAACATGGGATGTCTGTGGGGTGCAGATTCAACAGCGTTGTCGTGATAACTCAAAATATCTTTCGTTATCGAGTTACAATAGAAGACATAGCTGCATAGCTATATATTTTGATGCATTTGAATTGAAGAAAGCCATTTCCGACTGACGCGTGACATTTCACTAGAACCTCATTTAAACATTTACAAAGTTTCCGAATTGCGCCCGACGTCGTCATCAAGGTGACGACGCTGCTGCAATTGGACTCCTCCGGCACCACGTGTGCTCTTCGGCAGCAGTTGCGGGGTATGGTGGTGTTACAATGTAGAATATGCAGTGGTATCTGTTTGCCATTTGCCTAGCTAGCTACCTACTAGCTAGTACATCAAATAAGCAGGGTCCCGCTACTAGCTAGCCAGCTATCTGGCTAACTACTAGCTAGCTAGCTAGGAGTCTAGGAGCACATGGAACAGGGTGAAGTTATACTCGTGCTACTAGTAGCTAGAGCAAGTCGTCTAGCTGCTTGCGGCAGGGAAGTAGCTACATGTAGCTCCAAGGTTTTCCGTCGGGGTACCACCTGGCGGGCGACACCCGCCTCACCCAATAACGACAGTCCGCGAAGAACAAGAGAACGGACACGTTCGCTACCCCTTCCATTTCTCGGACATTTCAGAAAGAAACAATGAGTTGCACTTCCCAAATTACTCAGCTGAAGAAGTTTGAAAACGAATGCAGAGTAGTAGCTACAGTAGCTAGTCGTGCCTTGTTCATTCAGTACATAGGTCTAGCTAGTGCTATAGTCTGGCTGGAGGCAGTTTGTCAGTTCCGCGTCGTCTCAAGAAACTTCCCAAACGACAATAGCTCGAAGAAGTTTGCAAGTCATGATAGAATAGTAGCAGCTAGTCGTGCCTTGTTCATTCCGTACAAAGTACTCTAGGTTGGGTGGAGGCAGTTTGTTAGTTCGGCGTCCTTCCAAGGATTCAACAAATCAATGCAACTTGCTCTGCAACGGACTTACTGGTCTCCCTGTCTTTCAAAGATAGTGCTAGTAGTTGCGGCGATCAGTCACCAGTCCCGTCGGGGCCATTCAAATCTGCCCGCATGTCTGCCTGGGCGCTGTTCGTACTCCTTTTGCTTGCTCATCTTTGGTTTCCTTTCCCATTTGCAATTCATCCTTTAGGTGCAGCTAGGGCACCTACAAGTCGTGCCTCTTGCATGTGGGCGGAAGCAGTAAGTTTCTCATCTTTGCTTCATCAAGTTTCATTGACTCCATTGCCGGCACTGATCAGATAGCGTCACTTGGTTGTCGGCCCGATCCAAACATACAAGAAAATCTGGCCATGGCACTGTTTTGACTTGATCTGTCTACGGTACAGTGCTGCTGAGTCGTCCGAGTCCAAAAGCTGCTAAACAATCACTGGGGTCAGTGCCACTGAGTCCATGTTCATGCCATCCAGGTGCGGCTGTATCAAGGATACATCCCTTTCCGCTCAATGTACTGGGGCAAATTGTAGGTAGGTTGCTCCTGAAACTATTACGGTAATATAGCAGATGGCTAGTAGCCGGCAAGGCCAGCACTGAGCCAGCTCCACGGGACCGGGCTTTGACCACAAGAAAGGCAACATTGAAGAAAAAAAGCTACAGAGCATGTTCTTGGAAGTGCTTCGCAATCGACGCCTAGCCCAGTTCTTTCCGTAGATCCTTTTTCTATTTAGTTATAACGAATAGAAATTCAGATATATCTTTCTATGCTTATACTATGCACGTTTGGGATCTATAGGTTTGACTGTCCTGCAGTCGCCAAAACTCAGAGGGATTTCCTTGATTCATTTCGTGTCGTTTCTTTGATTCATTCTGGGACTCGTTCCTTTCAATCGTCTTCGTCATGGTGACTGCTATCATCGTCAATGTAATCAGTGTCTATGGACGCCGACCTCGACTTGTTGAATCCCACAATGGGATCCAATCGATTGATCCCATTGAGCGCTGCCACACGATAGGCTTCGGCCATGGTGGGATAATTAAAGGTTGTACTGACAAAATATCGTATATTGTTACCACCACTGGCAGGCGTTTGTTTCATGATGGACTGACCAATATGAATAATTTCCGTGGCGTCCGCACCAAAACAATGCACGCCCAACAATTCCAAAGTGGTCGAGTGAAACAACAACTTCAACATGCCGACGGTTTCCCCTCTAATTTGAGCTCGGGCAATGTCTTTGAACAAGGCCCGACCGACTTCGTAGGGAATCTTTTCTTGGGTCAATTCGCGTTCCGTTTTACCGACGGAGCTAATTTCCGGAATGGTATAAATCCCAGTGGGGACATCATCGACGTATCGGCACGTCGCCTTGCCACGCGCCGCGGCGGCCGCGGAGCGGCCTTGGTCAAAGGCGGCACTGGCCAAACTGGGCCATCCAATGACATCGCCGACGGCATAAATATTGGAACTAGGACTTGCTGTGAGGTAGCGTTTATCGACCGCAATTTGACCCCGATGATCCGCCTTTAGCTTGACCGCTTCCAAGTTCAAAGTGTGCGTATTGCCGGTCCGACCATTGCACCAAAGGAGTGCATCCGCACGAATCTTTTTTCCGGATTTCAAATGCAAACACACACCCTCCCGCAGGGACGTATCGACGGACTCGTATTCTTCTCCATGTCGAACAGTGACACGATATCCTTCTCGCAAGTGGTACGTGAGGGCATCGGAGATTTCATCGTCCAAGAATTCCAACAATCGATCGCGGGTATTAATGAGATCGACACTCACACCCAAGCCGGAAAAGATGGACGCATATTCACATCCAATCACGCCGGCACCGTAAATGATCAATTTGGAAGGAATCTCGGTCATTTCCAAAATGGTGTCACTGTCATAAATGCAGTCGTGCGTAAAGTCAATATCGTGGGGATGATAGGGTCTCGAGCCGGTGGCAATGACAATGTGATGGCCTTGCAGAGTATCGGCAACATTGCCATTGTCATGGCCGCTGTGTGTGACTTGAACCGTATGGTCGTCTAAAAATTTAGCACTTCCGTAAAAGACATCAATGTGATTTTTGGCATAATAATTGGTTTTGAGAGCGACTTGTTTGTGAATGATCGAATCGGCACTCCGAATCAATTGCTTGAAATTGACACTTCCCGTGCTCGTGGCATTTTGAACGGCCAATCGAGAAAAGAAACGCCCACTATTGTTTTTGTAGCGATTCAAATTCTTGACAATTTCCCTCAAAACCTTTGAGGGGATGGTGCCCTTGTGACAACAGGCTCCACCGACTTCCGGGCGATCTTCAACAATGGCGGCTTGGAGGCCGCGTTTGGCCGCATTCAAGGCTGCACTCTCACCGGCCGGTCCAGCACCAATCACAATCACGTCGTACATGTTTGTTTACCTTGTTTGTTAGTTTTTTGGTCAATGGCTTGGGCAAGTTGTGGAACTGGGTGGGATACTCTTGGGATTGTCTTCTTATGAGAAGAGGTTTTGTGCGGAAGCGGTCACTACAAGCGTTCCGACCAGGTTGAGACTTCAGAGATCGCGAACACGAAGCCGGGTTCGCATACCAAAGGCATGGATCGGATTTAGAAAGCCGGACGCACCTTTGAACTCCAAATAAGGTGCATGAATCCAGTGTCGAGACTAAGCTATTAGTCGTTCCATCTTTTCCGAAGAGCCCCTGGCCATGGTGACACGAGATGATGATCCCGAATTTTCTAATTTCGTGAATGCTGTGGTGATGTCTCTCTTTGTGGCTGAACAACGCAACATTACAAAGGCCACAGCCTCCTTCTCCTTTCCAGAAACGTTTGCTTTTGGTGATGGCCACAAGGACATGTTCAAGCATGCGGTATCAGCAGAGGGAAACTACGGAGAACTATACACAGAGTACATGGCACCATTTATGCCCCGCCAGTGTGTGAATCGTGTAATACTGGAGCAAGTGCATTGATGTATGCCATTCCATTGGGAGGAATTGAATGGCCTGAAGCTAAATGGATTGAGAGAGATGTTGGGTCATTCTTGCAAGACATTAGAAAGCGAGGAAAGCTTAGGTGCGGGATACACCTGAGCCGCCCTGGGTTCGCGTCGCCTCCCGACGCTTCTTCCGTTGTCGATGGAGTGGAGGCTGACTACTGTCGCGCAATCTCAGCTAGTGCGCTAATGGGAGATGACGATGTGGACTTTGTAGAGTTGTCTAATGTCACTGACGGTTTCTTGAAGCTTTACAACAAGGACGTGGATGTTGTAGCTGGAATGTCCTGGAATCTCCAGAATAATGTCAGGGAGCCCACAACAGGAGTGGGATACACATTTTCACCTCCGTATTTCTACAGCAACGCTGTGGAAAGCACAGCCCAAGACAGCTTGTCCTTGGTAACACGGCAAGATGATCATCTCTGGTCCTCCTTTGTTGGATGGATTGTGGAGGGATCAATATACGCAGAGGCATACAACCATACACAAGTTGAGTTCAATAGCATGCCCTTGGTGGATGTATTTGGGCCAAACTTTCGCCGCATGTTTCGCAATGCACTTTTGGTCTCTGGTAACTACGGCGAGATCTATGATAGGAATCTAGAGCCTTACATTCCAAGGTCAGGGAGGAACCTCCTGAACGGCAACCCAGAGCAGGGGCCTCAGCATTATGCTCCACCTGGTTTTCCATAGAGAATAGTTTGACATCGCCGAGAATCATTGGCACTCGCTTGGTTGGTCGAAAGGATTCCTTCTCGTGCATGCACCCCTCCCCGTGATATATGGAGTCGATATAAATACATTTATCTTACACTTAACATTGGCCGTAATCTATTTATCGTGTACAATACGAGATGCCAATGTTAGGATGTAGCAAGATATTGCAAAGGATTGTGGTTGGGATGATATCAAAAATAAAAAATTGGTGTCGGCTTCAGCTTTTACGATTTCACGCCAACGGAGTCCCTTCTCTCCCAACCCAAAATCATTATTTTCCTCCCGATAACATGGCCAAAAATTCGGCTTCAGTCAATTTTGTGTGATCTCCGGCAAGCTCGTAAAACGCAGGCTTCTTATCAATGTAGAGTTCCTTTTCCAAATTCAATTTCGAGTGGTGTTCCAAATCCAAGGATCCCGCACTCACGCCATAATATCCAAAACTGGGAGCATTCACAAACAAATGAGTACCACAAGTGGCACAAAAAGATCGTTGTCCCCATTCGGACGACTTGTAGCTTGTCACGAGATTTTCGCCAGAAGTAATTGTGGGTGGTCCTTGACAAGCCATCGTCATGCTGACACTTCCTGAATGCCGACGGCACATGTCACAATGGCAAACATGAGCATTCAAAGCATTCGTCTTTGGCATCACGGTGAACTGAATGGCTCCACATAAGCACTTGCCACCCAATGTAGCATTGGTATCAGTCATGATGATTTCTTGTTCGTGTGTCCTGTTGAAAACAGATATTCGAGCCGGCTAGCTACTAGACTAGTTATTGTAGGATTACCAAAAGGTGGAATCAATCCTCCTTCGTCGACGGCTGTCGAAGATTACATTGTGGCCAGTTCCTACTGGAACAATCTGGATATTCATGGAAGCCTCTGCGTGCACGTGAATACGTGGTTCACATTCCTTCCCGATGAAACTTCACGCCGATGCTTACGTCACCCTCGGAAAAACGGAGATTGAAAAGATCGCACATGCGTTTCCTCATTTAAAATAAAATGCAGGCAATGCGATTTTCTGTCACCGAAGGACGTCGTAGCTTTTGAAGAAACTACTAGCTAGTACAAGAAACGTCCTAACTACTATCTAGGTACTGGTACCAACTAGCTAATTGTTACTTCATGTAAATGTACACATCACCATAGGAATGCAGACAAAACAGATTTTATTAGTATCCGACGTATGCACTTGTTAAGCCAATCTAAGTGGTATTGATATGTGAGGGGAGGGAAAGATTATGGGCTCTCATGGCATGGAAGGATCAAATTCTAGTACCTAGCTAGCTACGATTGTCCCAACACTCGATGTGAAAACGGTTTGCCTAGAAAATTATTCGAAGGGACCTTTATACTTTATTAGATTATACGTTGAGAGTTGACCGAGAACACTTGTTCACAGAAGCAGTAGAAAAGTGGGCCGTCCCACTCGACATTAAAGTGAATATTGCGTTTATCACTTTATTATATTCTTTTACTTTTTCTATAGTATATGTATCCTGTCTCTTATACACATCTCCGAGCC